>Ga0081538_10000991_pt1 | contig 30132 bp, 29 predicted proteins | sample TabmetS5T2R1_FD_71022 | JGI IMG/M metagenome (GOLD analysis project Ga0081538, IMG submission 71022) | Tabebuia heterophylla rhizosphere microbial communities from the University of Puerto Rico - S5T2R1 | ecosystem: Host-associated > Plants > Roots > Rhizosphere ...
CATGCCGCCGACCCTAACGTCCGCCCCCAGCTGTCGCTCGAGTTCCGAGTTGTGGCCCGTCCGGGGCCCTCCACACCCTCCACAACTCGGAACTCGACCGCACGGAATGGGGTCAGGCCGACTTGGCGGAGACCAACTCCGACTCGACGACGACGTCACCGGTCTCCACGCCGCTGTCGGTGAGCGTGATCTCGCCGGTGACGCGGCCGGCCGCCCGGATGTCGTCGAGGGCGCGACCGATCAGGTCCAGCCGCGCCTGCGGGCCGCTGACCCGGACGGTCGACACCTCGGTGCGCATGCTCACCTTGGCCGTCGACTTCGCCCCCCGGATCCCGGCGAGCACCTCGGCGGCAGCGGACAGCACGTCGGGGTCGTGCGGCACCGCCTTGATGTCGTCGTCGGGGACCGGCCACGGCGCGCGATGGATCGAGCCGGCCTGCCACCACGACCAGACCTCCTCGGTGACGTACGGCAGGAACGGGGCGAGCAGCCGCAGCTGGACCGACAGCGCGGTCGCGAGGGCGGCCTTCGCGGACGTGGCCGCCACCTCGCCACGCGACCCGTACGCCCGCTCCTTGACCAGCTCGACGTAGTCGTCGCAGAACGTCCAGAAGAACCGCTCGGCCGTGTCCAGCGCGGTCGTGTAGTCGTACGCCGCGAACGCCTCCGTCGTCGCGTCGACGGTCTGCCGCAGCGAGCGCAGCATGGCCTTGTCGAGCGGCTCGGAGACCTCCCAGGCGTCCACGTCGTCGGCGCCGAGGCCCAGGACGAAGCGGCTGGCGTTGAGCACCTTCATCGCGAGCCGGCGGCCGACCTTCATCTCCGCCTCGTCGAACGGGCTGTCGAGGCCGGGACGAGCTCGGGCCGCCCGCCAGCGGACCGCGTCGGCGCCGTACTTCTGGAGGATGTCCGTCGGCACGACGACGTTGCCCTTGGACTTGCTCATCTTCTTCCGGTCCGGATCCACGACGAACCCCGAGATGGCCGCGTGCGACCAGGGCAGGCACCCGTTCTCGTGGTGGGCGCGGACCACGGTCGCGAACAACCAGGTACGGATGATGTCGTGGGCCTGCGGGCGCAGGTCCATCGGGAACGTCCGCGCGAAGAGCTCGCGGTCGCGCTCCCAGCCGGTCACGATCTGGGGCGAGAGCGACGACGTCGCCCAGGTGTCCATCACATCGGGGTCGGCCGCGAAGCCTCCGGGCTGGCCGCGCTGCGACTCGTCGTAGCCCCGCGGCGGCTCCGAGGCCGGGTCGACGGGCAGCTCGGACTCCTCGGGCAGGATCGGCTTGTCGTGGACCGGCTCACCCTCGTCGTCGAGCGGATACCAGAGCGGGAACGCGACGCCGAAGAACCGCTGTCGGCTCACCAGCCAGTCGCCGTTCAGGCCGTCGACCCAGTTGGTGAAGCGGTGCCGCATGTACTCGGGGATCCACTCGATCTCGGCGCCGCGAGCGACCAGCTGACCGCGCAGCTCCGGGTCGCGGCCGCCGTTCTTGAGGTACCACTGGCGAGTCGACACGATCTCGAGGGGCTTGTCGCCGTTCTCGTAGAAGAGTGCCTTGCGCAGCGTCTCCGTCGGCTCGCCGTCGAGATCGCCCGACGCCCGCAGGGCCTCGACCATCGCCTTGCGGGCCGAGAACACGGTCTTGCCGGCGAGCTCGGCGTACGCCGCGCGCCCGCCGTCGGTGCCGATCCACTCCGGTGTCTCCGACTGGAACCGGCCGTCCCGACCGATGACGGTACGGGTCGGCAGCTCGAGCTCTCGCCACCACTGGACGTCGGTGAGGTCGCCGAAGGTGCAGCACATCGCGATGCCGCTACCGAGGTCCGGCTCGGCGGCGGGATGCGCGACGACGGGGATCTCGACCCCGAAGATCGGCGACCGGACCGTGCTCCCGTACAGCGGCTGGTAGCGCGCGTCGTCCGGGTGCGCGATCAGGGCGACGCAGGACGCGATCAGCTCCGGCCGGGTGGTCTCGATGAAGACCGGCTCGCCGCCGTCGCGGTGGAAGGCGACCCGATGGAAGTGTCCCGGATGGTCGCGTGCCTCCTGCTCGGCCTGGGCGACCGCGGTCTGGAAGGTGACGTCCCAGATCGTCGGCGCCTCGGCCTGGTACGCCTCGCCGCGCGCCAGGTTGCGAAGGAAGGCCCGCTGCGAGGCGACCCGGGAGTTCTCGCCGATCGTGGTGTAGAGCAGTGACCAGTCGACGGACAGCCCGAGGGCCCGCCAGAGCCGCTCGAAGACCTGCTCGTCCTCCTCGGTCAGCCGGTTGCAGAGCTCGATGAAGTTGCGGCGGCTGATCGGCACCTGCTTCTTCGGGTCCGGCTTCTCCGGCGGCGTGAAGTCCTCGACGTACGGCTGACTCGGGTCGCAGCGGACGCCGAAGTAGTTCTGGACCCGGCGCTCGGTGGGCAGGCCGTTGTCGTCCCACCCCATCGGGTAGAAGACCTCCTTGCCGCGCATCCGCTGGAAGCGCGCGAGCAGGTCGGTGTGGGTGTAGCTGAAGACGTGTCCGACGTGGAGCGACCCGGAGACAGTCGGTGGAGGAGTGTCGATCGAGAACACCGCCGACCGGTCGGCGACCGTCCGGTCGAAGCGGTAGGTGCCCTGCTGCTCCCAGATCGCGCCCCACTTGGCCTCCAGGCCCTCGAGTCCGGGACGGTCGGGGATCGCGGGTCGACGCGGCTGGTCGGCGGGCGCGCTCGTGGCTTGTTCGGGTGTCGTCACGATGGTCACCTTCGTGGGGTGTTGGTCGGCGCTGGGCTCGCGGGTGAGCAGCCCAGAGGGGCGGAGGCGGCGCTCAGTGGCGCACGACTACTCGAGCCCTGGCGCCACCGCCGTCGCCAGGCGACCGGCCGACGCGAGCCGAGTGAAATGTCCGTCCGTGGACCATGACGCCTCAGTGTACGGCGCGACCGGCCACGGTGCGTAACCGATATGCCGCGGGCGGGCGTGGTGGCCTCCGGTCCCGGCTCGACCCGTCCGCGTCGGATCGGGATCGGCGCCGACTCCTAGACTGGGCCCGCCATGACGAGCACGCCCACCCCGCGACCGGATCCGCCCGCGCTGTCGTACGCCGAGGTCGAGCGGGCGCTGCTCGCCCGTTGGCCCGAGACCCGAATCGACCCGACCCTGGCTCGGATCAGGGCCCTGGTCGACCTGCTCGGCGACCCGCAGACCGCCTACCCCGTCATCCATCTCACCGGGACCAACGGCAAGACGTCGACCGGCGCCATCGTCGACACCCTGCTGCGGGGCCTCGGCCTGCGCAGTGGGCGGTTCAGCAGTCCCCACCTGGAGTCGATGACCGAGCGGATCTCGATCGACGGCGCCCCGATCAGCACCGAGACGTTCGTCCGGACGTACGAGGACGTCGCACCGTACGTCGAGGTCGTCGACCGCTCCGGCCCGCATCCGGTGTCGTACTTCGAGGCGATCACCGGGATGGCGTACGCCGCGTTCGCCGACGCCCCGGTGGACGTCGCGGTCGTCGAGGTCGGCATGGGCGGCGTGTGGGACGCCACCAACGTCGCCGACGCGCAGGTCGCGGTCGTGACGCCGATCGCGGTCGACCACTCCCATTACCTCGGGGACCGGCCCGAGACGATCGCCGAGGAGAAGTCCGGCATCGTCAAGGCCGGGTCGTACGCCGTGCTCGCCCAGCAGCCGCTCGAGGCGGCCGAGGTGCTGCTGCGGCACGCCGCCGAGGTGGGTGCCACGGTGGCCCGCGAGGGGGTCGAGTTCGGCGTGGTCCGTCGACAGCCGGGCGTCGGCGGGCAGCTCGTGACGCTGCGCGGGCTGGCCCGCGAGTACGACGAGGTCTTCCTGCCGCTGTACGGCGGCTACCAGGCGCAGAACGCGGCGGTCGCGGTGGCGGCCGTCGAGGCGTTCGTCGGCGGTATCGAGCTGGACCTCGACGTGGTCCGCGAGGCGCTGGGGCAGGTCGTCGTGCCGGGCCGGCTCGAGGTCGTCCGGCGCAGCCCGACGATCCTGCTCGACGCCGCGCACAACCCGGCCGGCTGCGAGGCGACGATGGCGGCGGTGCAGGAGTCGTTCGCCTTCAGCCCGCTGATCGGCGTCGTCGGCGTGATGGCCGACAAGGACGCCGCGGAGATGCTGGCCGTCCTGGAGCCGACGCTGGCCCACATCGTCTGCACCCAGAACTCGACGGCCCGCTCGCTGCCCGCGACCGAGCTCGGCGACCTGGCGGAGGGCATCTTCGGGCCGGACCGAGTGCGGGTCCACATCCGGCTGGACGACGCGATCGACGCCGCGGCCGGGCTCGCCGAGGAGGGCGGCTCCTACGGCGAGGCGCTCGGCAGCGGCGGCGTGCTGGTGATCGGCTCCGTCATCACCGCCGGGGAGGCCCGGACCCTGCTGGGTTCGGGTCGCTGAGGTACGGAGTCGCCGATGCGTGCCATGTGCGGTGGCGTCCTCGGGCTGGAGTCGGTGATCCTGCTGCTGACCATCCCGGTCCTGATCGCGATCGCCGACGTCGACGCGGCGTGGGCGCTGGCGACCGGGTTCGGGCTGGCCGGGCTCGCGATCGCGGGTGCGGCGTCACTGCGGCGTCCGTACGGCTACTGGATCGGCCATCTGGTCCAGGTCGGCGCCGTCGCGCTGGGGTTCCTGGTGCCGGTGATGTTCTTCCTCGGCGCCGTCTTCGCTGCCCTGTGGGTGCTCGCCCTCGTCCTCGGCCGCCGGGTCGAGGACATCAAGGCCGCCCGCGCCGAGCCGGACTCCACGTGAGAATCGACATCGCGGTGCCGACGACCCCCACGATGTCGGGTCCCTCGCTCGTGGCTCTAGGGTGACGAGCCATGACGGAGCGCACCCTCGTCCTGCTGAAGCCCGACGCGATCCGACGCGGCCTGGTGGGCGAGATCATCGGCCGCTACGAGTCCAAGGGCCTGTCCATCCGCACGATGGAGTGGCGCCGGATCGACGGCGGCTTCGCCGACCAGCACTACGCCGAGCACGTCGAGAAGGACTTCTACCCGCCGCTGCGCGACTTCGTCACGTCCGGGCCGATGCTCGCGATGGTGCTCGAGGGTGACGCGGCGATCGACGTCGTACGCGCGCTCAACGGCGCCACGGACGGGCGCCAGGCGGCGCCGGGCTCGATCCGGGGCGATCTGTCGCTGTCGAACCGGGAGAACCTCGTCCACGGCTCCGACTCGGCGGAGTCCGCCAAGCGCGAGATCGCCCTCTGGTTCCCCGACCTCGACTGACCTTATGCACTGGGGGTAGCGCCCGGGCGTGTCGTGCCGGAGATCGCCGCGGCAGCCGACTTAGCCTGAGACGGTGGCCGGCCGGCGGCCACGCACAGCCTGCCCCGCCGGAGTCGGGTGGTCCATGGGCAACAGCCTCATCGGCCGCGACATGGCCGTCGACCTGGGCACCGCGAACACCCTGGTGTACGTCCGGGGGCGCGGTGTCCTCCTCAACGAGCCCTCCGTCGTCGCGCTCAACGCCCAGACGTACGAGATCCTCGCCGTCGGCCACGAGGCGAAGCGGATGCTGGGGCGGACGCCCGACAGCATCACCGCGATCCGCCCGATGCGAGACGGCGTCATCGCCGACTTCGAGTCGACCGAGCAGATGCTGCGGCTGTTCATCCAGCAGGTGCATCGGCGGCGCTACTTCGCCAAGCCGCGACTGGTCGTCTGCGTGCCGAGCGGGATCACCTCGGTCGAGCAGCGGGCGGTGAAGGAGGCCGGCTACCAGGCCGGGGCTCGTCGGGTCTACATCATCGAGGAGCCGATGGCGGCCGCGATCGGCGCCGGCCTGCCGGTGCACGAGGCGACCGGCAACATGGTCGTCGACGTCGGCGGCGGCACCACCGAGGTGGCGGTCATCTCGCTCGGCGGCATCGTCACCAGCCTGTCGATCCGGACCGCCGGCGACGACTTCGACGCCGCGCTGGTCTCCTGGTTCAAGAAGGAGCACTCGCTGCTGCTCGGCGAGCGCACCGCGGAGCAGGTCAAGGTCGAGCTCGGGTCGGCGTTTCCGCGTCCCGACGAGCCGGAGGCCGACATCCGGGGCCGCGACATGGTGTCCGGACTGCCGCGTACGGTCACGGTGACCAGCGCCGCGGTACGCCGGGCGCTCGAGGAGCCGCTCAACGCCGTTGTCGACGCCGTCCGTACGACCCTCGACAAGACCCCACCCGAGCTCGCCGGGGACATCATGGATCGCGGCCTGGTGCTCACCGGCGGCGGCGCCCTGCTGCGCGGTCTCGACGAGCGGCTGCGCCACGAGACGGGCATGCCGGTGCACGTCGCCGACGATCCGCTCCACACGGTCGCGATGGGCGCCGGCAAGTGCGTGGAGGAGTTCGAGGCGTTGCAGCAGGTGCTCGTGTCCGAGCCCCGCCGGTGAGGTGGTCGACGTGCGACCGAGCCGAATGCCGAGCGACCGCGACAGCCGCCGGGCTCGCGCGGTCGCCGGCGTGCTCGCACTGGCGGCCGTGACGGTGATCGCCGTCGACGCCACCGCGGACGACGACTCGCCGGTCGACCCGCTGCGCAACGCGAGCGGCGAGGTGTTCGGGCCGGTCGAGGACGGGCTCGACGAGGCCACCCGCCCGATCGAAGAGGTCGCGGACCAGGTCACCACGGTCGACGGGCTCCGCGACGACAACGCCCGCCTGCAGGCCGAGGTCGAGCGGCTCCGGGCCGAGCTCGAGACGGTCGACCTCGACCGCGAGCGACTCGAGTCGTTGGGCGCGATGCGACGACTCGGCGACGAGCACGGCTTCGAGCTGGTCACCGCCCAGGTCACCGCGGTCGGACCGGCGCAGTCGTACTCCCAGGCCGTCACGATCGACGCCGGCACGTCCGACGGCGTCGAGGCCGACATGACCGTGGTGAACCATCAGGGCCTGGTCGGCCGGGTGCTCCGGGCCGATGTCCACTCGGCCACCGTGCTGCTGCTCGTGGACGCGTCGTCGGTCGTCGGCGGCCGGCTGGGAGCCGACCTGGAGCTCGGCATGCTCCGCGGCGACGGCGACCTGTCCGACGCGGGGGAGCTGACCCTCACGACGATGGACCCGACCGTACGTCCGGCGCCGGGCGACGTCGTCGTCACCTGGGGCTCACGCGGCGGCGCCCCGTACGTCGCGGGCGTCCCGATCGGCCGGGTCGCGTCGGTCCAGTCGAGCCCGGAGGACCAGTCCACCGCGGCCCGGGTCCGGCCGTACGTCGACTTCTCCGCCCTCGACCTGGTCTCCGTCGTTGTCGGCGCGACCGAGCCGACGACCGAGCGGGCCGACCCGACCGACACCGAGCGGGCCGACCCGACCGAGACGGAGCGGGCCGGCCCGGCCGCTCGGGCGGAGGGCCGCTGACATGCCGGCGCTGCGCGCGCTGGTGTACGCCGCGCTGGTCGTGCTCGCGATCGGCCTGCAGCTCGGTCCGTTCGCCGATCTCGCGATCAACGGCACCACGCCGGACCTGCTGCTGCTGGTCGTGGTCGCGGTCGCGTTGGTGGACGGACCGCAGCGGGCGGCGCTGATCGGTTTCCTCGGTGGGCTGGCTCTCGACCTCGCGCCGCCCGCCGACCACGTGGCCGGCCGATGGGCGTTGGCGCTGGTCGTCGTGGGCTACCTGGTCGGACTCGTCCGCGACGACGGTCGACAGGGGATCGTCGGCGCGATGGTCGCGGTGGCGGCCGGCTCGTTCGTCGGCACGTCGCTGTTCGCGCTGTCCGGCCTGGTGCTCGACGAGCCGGGTGTGACGGTGAGCCGGGTCCTCGAGGTGATCCCGGTGGCAGTCCTCTACGACGTCGCGCTGACGCCTCTCGTGCTCCCGCTGTTGATGGCGCTCGCCCGGCGACTCCAGCCGGCCAGAGACGACTGGGTGCGCGCCGCATGACGACGACCCGGCCCCGCCTCGTCGTCGTGCAGGTGCTGATCGTGGCGCTGTTCGGCACGCTGTTGGTGCGGCTGTGGTACATCCAACTCGCCAGCGGCGACACCTACCGCGACCAGGCGGTCGACAACGCCGTCGAGGACGTGATCGTGCAGCCCCGGCGCGGCCTGATCGTCGACGCGATGGGCCGACCGCTCGCGGCCACCCGAGCCTCGTGGGTGGTCTCGGTCGACCGGACCGAGCTCGCGACGTTGAGCGATGACGACCAGTCGACCGTGCTGCGACGGCTCGCCGACACGCTGCGGGTCCCGTACGCCGACGTCCTCGGGCGCAGCCGGCTGTGCGGCGAGGCCGGCGCGCCTCGGCCGCCACGCTGCTGGAACGGCTCGCCCTACCAGCCGGTCCCGGTCGCCGAGGACGTGCCGCAGGACGTCGCGATCGCGATCCAGGAGCGCGCCGAGGACTACCCAGCGGTCACGGCACAGCAGCAGAGCGTCCGGGCCTATCCCGAGCCGTTCGGCGTCAACGCGGCGCATCTGCTCGGCTACCTGACGCCGATCACCGCCGATGAGTACGACCGGGCCCAGGCCGACGACGACCCGTCGCTCAACGTCGGGTCGCTGGTCGGGCGGTCCGGGCTGGAGCGGGCGTACGACCGCTACCTGCGGGGCATGCCGGGAGCGAAGGGCGTCGAGGTCGACTCGCACGGCCGCACGATCGGCACCGGTGGGGTCGAGCCGCCCCGGCCGGGCGACACCCTGGTCACGAGCGTCGACGCCCGCGTGCAGGCGATCGTCGAGCGCGAGCTCGTCAAGGCCATCCAGGTCGCCCGCCGGACCCACGACGAGGTCACCGGACGCGACTACGAGGCGACATCCGGCGCGGTCGTCGTCCTCGACCCGAGCAACGGCCAGGTGGTCGCGTCGGCGAGCTACCCGACCTACGACCCGACCGTCTGGGTCGGTGGCATCAGCCAGCGCCGGCTCTCGACGCTGTACGACACGGCCGCCGGCGAGCCGCTGCTGTCGCGGCCGACGCAGGCGCAGCTCGCCCCCGGCTCGACCTGGAAGCCGTTCATGGCCGCCGGCGCGTTGAGCCACGGCTATGACCGCGACGACCGGCTCAACTGCTCCAGCGACCTCCTGGTCGGCGACCGGGTCTTCAAGAACTACGAGTCGGCGTCCTACGGCCCGATCACGTTCGCGCAGGCGCTGCAGCTGTCCTGCGACACGTTCTTCTACCGGATCGGCTACGACAAGTGGCTCGACGCCGGAGGCGACTCCGGTGACGTCGAGGCCCGCGACGTCCTGGTCGGCAACGCGAAGAACTTCGGCTTCGGCCGGCCGACCGGCGTCGACCTGCCTGGCGAGGCGTCCGGGCGGATCGCCGACCGGAGGTGGAAGCGGGCGTACTGGCAGGACAACAAGGCCTACTACTGCGAGCTGGGCCGCGAGCCGGGCGACGACTACGAGCACGTGTTCGCCCGCGAGTTCTGCGTCGACGGCTGGCGCTACCGGGCCGGCGACGCGGTCAACTTCTCGATCGGGCAGGGCGACACGATCGTGACGCCGATGCAGCTCGCGGTCGCCTACGGGGCGCTGGCCAACGGTGGCACGCTGTGGGAGCCGACGGTTGGCAAGGCGGTCGTCTCACCGGAGGGTGAGCTGATCCGTCGGATCGAGCCGCGGCGGGCCGGCCGGGTGCCGGTGCCGCGGGCCGACCTGCGCTACATCGACCGGGCGCTGCTCGGCACCGCCAGGGTCGGCACGATGGCGTGGAAGATGGGCGGCTTCCCGCTCGACGAGGTCCGGATCCGGGCCAAGACCGGCACGGCGGAGGTGTACGGGAAGCAGACGACGTCGTGGCTCGCGACGTACGACCGCAACTACGTCGTGGTGATGATGGTCGAGCAGGGCGGCACCGGGTCGGGCACGTCGGGCGACGCGGTACGCCACATCTGGGAGGCGCTCTACGGCGTCCGAGGCGACGACGTCGATCCGACCCGGGCGGCGATCCCCGGTGCCAGGCCGCCGACGGGCCTGCCTCGATTCGAGCCGGACGGCGACATCCGGCCGCCGACGTCGATGCCGGCCGGACGCCGCCGATGACCGCGCTCGCGCCGCCGCGTACCCGGGTGTCGACCGCGTCGGAGCCGGTGTCGTGGCGCCGGCTCGACTGGTGGCTGCTCGGCGGCGTCGCGGGGCTGTGCGCGATCGGCTGCCTCCTCGTGTGGTCGGCGACACTGAGCCGGACCGAGCTCACCGGCGGTGACGACACCGCGTACCTCGCCAAGCAGGCGACCAACGTCGTCGTCGGCGCGGCGCTCGCGGCTCTGGTCGCGGGCTCCGACCACCGCTGGCTGCGCATCTGGGCGCCGGCGATCTACCTGGCCTCGATCGCGGGACTGCTGTTGATCTTCGCGCCGGGAGTCGGCACGACGATCAACGGTTCCCGGTCGTGGCTGACGATCGGCGGGCTGACCATGCAGCCGGCCGAGTTCGCCAAGCTCGGCGTCGTCATCGGGATGGCGCTGGTGCTCGCCGAGCGCGCCGAAGGGCGGCTGCGTACCCGATCGACCGGATCCGACCTCGTGCCGGCGCTGCTGATCGCGGCGGTACCCGCCGGGCTGATCCTGGCTCAACCGGACCTGGGCACGCTGATCGTGCTGACCGCGATCGTCTTCGGGGTGGTCGCGCTCGCCGGCGCCGGCAAGCGATGGCTGCTGGGCCTGCTGGCGGTCGGCGCGGCCGCGGTGGCCGGCGCGATCGCGGTGGGCGTGCTGGCCGACTACCAGCTCGACCGGTTCCGGGCGTTCACCGACCCGTCGCTCGACCCGGACGGCGCCGGCTACAACACGATCCAGTCCCGGGTCGCGATCGGCAACGGCGGCCTGTTCGGCCAGGGGCTCTTCGACGGGTCCCAGACCCAGGCCGGGTTCGTTCCCGAGCAGCACACCGACTTCGTGTTCACCGTGGCCGGCGAGGAGCTGGGCCTGGTCGGAGCCGGCCTGGTGGTCGTGCTCTTCGCGATCGTCGTCTGGCGGACCCTGCGGATCGCCCGGGAGGCCAACGACCTGTTCGGCCGGCTGGTCGCGGTCGGGGTCGCGTGCTGGTTCGGCTTCCAGGCCTTCCAGAACATCGGGATGTGCCTCGGGATCATGCCGGTCACGGGCGTGCCGCTGCCGTTCGTGTCCTACGGCGGCACGTCCATGTTCGCGGCGCTGATGGCGGTCGGGCTGCTGGTCGCCATCGACCTGCGCACCGATCGCCGGCACGGTCTGGGCACGGTCGTTCGGTCCCACTTCGCCCGGTCTCGGCACTAACGGGACGTTCGACCCATGCCGACGAGGGTCCGTTGGAGGACCATGACGGCGTAGGAGGGCTGAGATGGAGCCGAAGGAGCTGCATCGACGCACCGTCGAGCAGTGGACCGAGCGGGTGGCCGCCGTGGGAGCGGACCAGTGGGAGCTGCCGACGCCGTGTGCCCAGTGGAACGTCCGCGACCTGGTGAACCACGTCGTCGGCGAGGAGCTGTGGACGGTGCCACTCGTCAACGGCGCGACGATCGACGAGATCGGGAGTCGCTTCGACGGGGATCTGCTGGGTGCCGATCCGACCGGAGCGGCCCGCGCCGCGGCCTCGGGAGCGGCCGACGCCGCCGACCGGGTGTCCGACGACACCCAGGTGCAGCTGTCCTTCGGTGCGACCGACCTCGGCGAGTACCTCTACCAGCTCGCCGCCGACCACCTCGTGCACGGCTGGGACCTCGCGGTCGCGACGGGCGGGTCGACCGGGCTGGACCCGGCGGCGGTCGACGCGGTGGCGGCGTGGTTCAGCGAGCGCGAGGAGCTCTACCGGGCGGGCGGGGCGATCGGGCCGCGCCAGGCGTCGACGGGGGACCCGGCGGCCGATCTGCTCGCCGCCTTCGGCCGCCAGGTCGACTGGGGGCCCAACCATGCCGCGGTCGCCCGCTTCTCGGCGGCCTTCGGGTCCGGCGACGTCGACACGATCATGGCGCTGATGACCGACGACTGCGTGTTCGAGGCGACCGGCCCGGCGCCGGACGGTCGGCGCTTCGAGGGTCAGGCCGCCGTCCGCAGCCTGTGGGATGAGCTCTTCGACGGTGCCGCCAACGCCCGGTTCGAAGAGGAGGAGTCGTTCGTCGCGGGCGACCAGGCCGTGCTGCGGTGGCGCTACACCTGGACCAACAGCGACGGCTCGCCGGGCCACGTACGCGGAGTCGACGTGCTCCGGCTGCGCGGCGGCAAGGTCGCCGAGAAGCTGTCGTACGTCAAGGGCTGACGGCTTCGCTGGGGGTAGCCAAATCCTGAAACACGCCGGCGTGTTTCAGGATTTGCCTACCCCCAGTGCCGCGCGGAGCCGTCCGTTAGGCTGGAACGTCCGCGTCAGACCCCCGAGTTGGAGCGATTGTCACCATGCCCGTCGAGTCCGTGTTCGACCGACTCGAGCCGCTGCTGCCGACGATCCAGAAGCCCATCCAGTACGTCGGCGGCGAGCTCAACTCGACGCCGAAGCCGTGGGACGAGGCGGCCGTGCGGTGGGCGCTGATGTACCCCGACGCGTACGAGGTTGGCCTGCCCAACCAGGGCGTCCAGATCCTGTACGAGATCCTCAACGAGCGCGACTGGATCCTCGCCGAGCGGACGTACTCGGTGCTCCCCGACATGGAGCAGGTGATGCGGGACCACGGCATCCCGCAGTTCACCGTCGACGCGCATCGTCCGGTCGCCGCGTTCGACGTGCTCGGCGTCTCGTTCGCGACCGAGCTCGGCTATACCAACCTGCTGACGGCGCTCGACCTGGCCGGCATCCCGCTGCGGGCCGCCGACCGCGACGACGCCCACCCGCTCGTGCTGGCCGGCGGCCATGCCGCGTTCAACCCGGAGCCGATCGCGGACTTCCTCGACGCGGCCGTTCTCGGCGACGGTGAGGAGGTCGTGCTCGCCATCAGCGAGGTGATCCGGGAGTGGAAGGACGAGGGGTCGCCCGGCGGTCGCGACGAGCTGCTGCGCCGCCTCGCCGTGTCGGGTGGCGTCTACGTACCGAGGTTCTACGACGTCTCGTACCTGCCCGACGGCCGGATCCAGCGGGTCGCGCCCAACCGCCCCGGCATCCCGTGGCGGGTCGCGAAGCACACCCTGATGGACCTCGACGCGTGGCCGTACCCCAAGAACCCGCTCGTGCCATTGGCCGAGACGGTGCACGAGCGCTACTCGGTCGAGATCTTCCGCGGCTGCACTCGGGGCTGCCGCTTCTGTCAGGCCGGCATGATCACCCGACCCGTCCGCGAGCGCAGCATCACCACGATCGGCGACATGGTCCAGGGCGGCATCGAGAAGAGCGGCTTCGAGGAGGTCGGCCTGCTCAGCCTGTCCAGTGCCGACCACTCCGAGATCGGTGACGTCGCGAAGGGCCTCGCCGACCGCTACGAGGGCAGCAACGTGTCGCTGTCGCTGCCGTCGACCCGGGTCGACGCGTTCAACATCACGCTGGCCAACGAGCTGAGCCGCAACGGCCGCCGGTCCGGCCTGACCTTCGCGCCGGAGGGCGGCAGCGAGCGGCTGCGCAAGGTGATCAACAAGATGGTCACCGAGGAGGACCTGATCCGGACGGTCGCGACGGCGTACTCCAACGGCTGGCGGCAGGTGAAGCTCTACTTCATGTGCGGCCTGCCGACCGAGACCGACGACGACGTGCTCCAGATCGCCGAGCTCGCCAAGCGGGTCATCGAGACCGGCCGCGAGGTGTCCGGCCGACGCGACATCCGCTGCACCGTCTCGATCGGCGGTTTCATCCCGAAGCCGCACACGCCGTTCCAGTGGGCCTCGCAGCTCGACCATCAGACCACCGACGAGCGGCTCGCGAAGCTGCGCGACGCCTTGCGGTCGGACAAGCGGTACGGTCGCGCGATCGGCTTCCGCTACCACGACGGCAAGCCCGGCATCGTCGAGGGTCTGCTCAGCCGGGGCGACCGGCGGGTCGGCCGGATCGTCGAGGCGGTCTGGCGCGACGGCGGCCGGTTCGACGGCTGGAGCGAGCACTTCTCGTACGACCGGTGGGCCAAGGCTGCCGACCAGGTCCTCGCCGACACGCCCGTCGACCTCGACTGGTACACGGTCCGCGAGCGCGACTACGCCGAGGTGCTGCCGTGGGACCACCTCGACTCCGGCCTCGACCGTGACTGGCTGTGGGAGGACTGGCAGGACGCGATCGACCCCGACGGTGCGATCGAGGTCGACGACTGTCGCTGGACCCCGTGCTTCGACTGCGGCGTCTGTCCCCAGATGGACACCGAGATCCAGATCGGCCCCACCGGCAAGAAGCTGCTGCCCATCGCCTCGGTCTCGTGACGACGGTCGGGCGGGAGAATCGACCTGTCGGGGGACACGACCACCACGATGTCGATTCTCGCGTCGACGTACGGCGGGCGACCGATGCCGACGTCGCGGCGCTGATCGAGCTGCGCGCGGCCTGGACGGGAGAGCCGGCGGATCCGGACTTCGTCGCGGCCTTCGAGCAGTGGTGGCGCCGCGAGCGCGACCAGCGCGTCACGTGGCTCGCCGAGATCGGCGACCGCGCCGTCGGCATGCTCAACATGCTGGTCTTCACCCGGATGCCGAAGCCGGGCCGGGTGCGCTCGCAGTGGGGCTACGTCGCCAACGTCTTCGTGCTCGAGGAGCACCGCAACGGTGGCGTCGGCCGACTGCTGGTCGGCGCGGCGACGGCGTACGCCGACGACCACGACTTCGTACGGATCGTGCTGAGTCCCTCCGAGCGGTCGGTGCCGTTCTACCGGCGGGCCGGCTTCCACTTCGACCACGCGTTGATGCTGCGGGGCGACGGCTGACGGTCCGCGCGGATCGGACGGCGGCTCGCGGACCGGACAGGCCAGCGCGGCCGGCGGCGCCCACCCGTACGGTGCTGGCGTGACCCACTCCTACACCCACGGGCACACCGACGCGGTGCTGCGCGTGCACGGCTGGCGCACGATGGCCAACTCCGCCCGCTACCTGCGGCCGTACCTGCGCGCCGGAGTCGAGATCCTCGACGTCGGCTGCGGGCCGGGCAGCCTGACGGCGGACCTGGCTCGGGAGGTCGCCCCCGGCCGCGTCGTCGGCATCGACTCGTCGCCCGAGGTGCTCGCCACGGCCCGTGCGACCGCCGAAGCAGCGGGCGTCGACGTCGAGCTCCGGACCGGTGACGTCTACGAACTCGACCTGCCCGACGACTCCTTCGACGTGGTCCACGCCCACCAGCTGCTGCAGCACCTCACCGACCCGGTCGCGGCGCTGCGCGAGATGCGGCGGGTCTGCCGACCCGATGGCGTCGTCGCGGCCCGGGACGGCGACTTCGGCACGGCCGCGGCGTACCCGGACGTGGTGACCGACTGGCTCGCGGTGTACGAGCCGTCGGCCCGCGCACTCGGCGGCGAGCCGTACGCCGGCCGTCACCTGCGGCGCTGGGCGCGAGCGGCCGGCTTCGACGACGTCACCGCCACGGCCAGTGCCTGGTGCTTCGCCAGCCCCGACGACCGGGCCTGGTGGGGTGACTCCTGGGCCGAGCGGGTCGAGTCGTCGACGTACGCGGTCGAGGCCGTCCGACGTGGGCTGTCGACGCCCGAGCACAACGCGGCTATCGGCCGGGCCTGGCGGGAGTGGACCGTCGACCCGGACGGATGGTTCACCATCACGCACGGCGAGATCGTCGCCAGCGTGGGCTAGCGTCGACCGGGTGGCAGACGCCCCGGGGCACGAGACCCATCCGAGCCAGGTCGTACGGCTCGCGGTCGCGGAGTTCGGCGCCGATCTCGTCGTGGACTGGTACGCCGACCTGATGACCGGCCGGTGCCTCGCCACCGACCCGGACCGGCCGCCGATCGGGTGGGCGGCCGGTCATACCCGGTGGAAGCCCTACTGGGCCCGGACGTGGGGCGCCCGCGGCCTGCTCTACGTGTGGGACGACCGGGTCGGCCCGGATGTGGTCGCCGCCCTGTCCGACGAGCACTGGCGGGTACGCGAGATGGCCGCCAAGCTGGTGCGTCGTCACGAGGTCGGACCGGCGGCGGAGGCCGTCGCCGAGCTGATCGACGACCCCGTCGAGCGGGTCCGACTGGCGGCGATCCGAGCCCTCGCGCGGGTGGGCGAAGGGGAGCACTTCGACGCCCTCGAGCACGCGGTCGCCGACCCCAACCGCCGGGTCTCCGCGGCGGCGTCGATGGCGCTGGACGAGCTGGCCGGGCGGCTGGATCGGCTCGCCTGATCATCGCTCGGCGCCCTCGAGCGTCTTGACGGTGATCTTGCCCTTCGGGTCGACGACGGCGCAGACGACCTCGCGGTCCTCCTGGGTGGTCCACGACTGCTCGGTCGGGTAGAGATACTGCATGTCGAGCTCGGACCTCCCGTACGACATGCCGATGAAGTCGGCGAATCGCGACTTGCAGCCACGCCCGGCGTCTCGGATCACCGACTGCTGCCCGGGAAACTCCTCGCCGCCGATGTCGAAGGTGCCGAACACCTCGGCGTCGTGCGGATCCGCGCACGGGACGCCGCTGACGTCGTAGACCTCGCTGTCGGCCTTCGGCAGGTCGAAGCAGTCGCCTTCGTGCAGGTCGAAGGCCGACACGTCGCCGGCCTCGGTGATCTCCCCGGAGTCGCCGCGCTCGGCGTCGTCGGCGAGGCCGATGACGACGCCGGCGACGATCAGGCCGAGAACGATCACGCCGACGACCGAGAGGGTGACGATCAAAGCGGTGTTGTGCCGACGCGGAGGCGGCGGCCCGTACGGCGGTGGCGGATAGGCACCCGGCGGGGGCGGTCCGTACGGCGGTGGGGGCGGTCCGTACGGCGGCGTGGGCGGCCCCGACGACGGGGGTCGGCCCCCGGGTGGCGGTTGCTCGGACATCACGCTCCCTCAGTCCGCGCCCGGCGGCGCCGCGGCAGGCTAACACGGGGGTAGCCTCGTTCGTCGTGGCCGAAGCCCCGAAGTACGCCAACGCCGAGGCGCCGCATCCGCAGCTGCCGGTGGCACAGCGGATCCGGTTGCGATACGCCAAGCGCGGCCGGATGCGATTCACCTCGCATCGCGACATCGGTCGCGCGTTGGAGCGGGCGGTGCGGCGGGCGGCGGTCCCGATCGCCTTCTCGAGCGGGTTCAGCCCGCACCCGCGCATCTCGTACCTCGGCGCCGCCCCGACCGGCGCGGCGAGCGAGGCGGAGTACGCCGAGATCGCGCTGACCGAGGAGTGGTCCCCGGACGACGTACGCACGGCGCTCGACGCGGCGCTGCCGGACGGCCTCGACGTCGTCGACGCGGTGGTCGCCGGCGCCGGGAGCCTCGCCGATCGCATCGAGGCCAGCGTGTGGGACGTCACACTGCTCGACGTGCCGCTCGCCGAGCTCACCACGGCCGCCTCCGCCTTCGCCGCCCGCGACGTCGTGGAGGTGTCGCGGATGACGAAGAAGGGCCTCCGGACGTTCGATTGTCGGTCCGCCGTGGTTCACATCGACCTGCGAGCCTGCGCCGATGGGGATGTGGGCGAGCCGTGTGCGATACTGCAAGTGGTGTTACGGCACGGTACGCCGTCCGTACGCCCCGACGATGTTCTCGCTGGACTCGGCGATGTCGCGGGGCTGCGCCCGCAGGTTCCGCCGTTGTTGAACCGCGTTGCGCAGGGCCCTCTCGACACGCAGACCGGCACGGTGGGTGATCCGCTCGCCCCGGACCGCGACACGTCGGCCGTTCCGAGGGACGGTCACGTTGACCGCGGCGGGGAGGCGACCGCTCGCTGACGTTCGCGGAGAGCGTCGCCGGTTCGGCACAGGCTTGAGCTCGCGGTGACTCCGGTCGCGGTGAGCGACTGAGATGCCTCCGGGCGGCGGTGACGCCCTCGGGGGCGAAGGAGAGAGATGCTCGGAGAGAGCACCACGACAGACGAACAACAGCACACCGACACGGTGAACACGGACGCCGAGGCCGATCCGGGTGACAAATCGCCCACCCGATCGCGCCGGCGCCGCGCTGCGACCCGACCGGCCGGCCCGCCCGAGCCGACGCCGGAGTCGACCTCCGACGCGGTGACCGGGACCGGGGACTCCGACGCCGACGAGGCGTCCGGCCCCGACACGACAGCGGGTCGGCCCGCCAAGAAGACCGCGACCCGCAAGAAGGCCGCGAAGAAGGCTCCGGCCAAGCAGGCCGCGGCGAAGGATGCGGCGACGAAGGATGCGCCGGCGAAGAAGACCTCGTCGAAGCGGGCCACAGCCAAGAAGGCCGCGGCGAAGAAGGTCGCGGAGAAGGCGGAGCCGACGACTGAGGAGCCGGGCGGAGCCGACGGCGCGTCCGCCACGGAGGACGCCGTTGCTCAGGACGGTGCGACCGGGTCGGCCGCGGGCGTGTTCGCGCCGGTCTTCCAGGCCCCCGATCCACCGGCTGCCCCAGCCCGCCGCTCGACGTCGACGACCGAGGAGGCCCAGCCCGAGGCCGCGGACGACCACGCCGACGGCGACGACGACGAGGACGACACCGAGGACGAGAAGTCCAGCCGCGGAGGTTCGCAGCGGCGGCGTCGTCGCCGTGGCGGTCGGCGTCGGCGCAAGCCGTCGAGCGAGTCGACGGACGGCGATGCCGATGGCGACACCGACGGCGACGAGGACTCCGACGAGTCCGGCGACGGTTCGGATCGGCAGGCCGGCAGTGCCACTGACGAGTCGGCGGACGCCGACGCCACCGGCTCGGGGACGCGCCGCCGCCGCCGTCGCCGTCGTCGGGGCGAGGACGTCGAAGCCGCACCGGACGATCCGGCCAACACGGTCGTCCGAGTGCGCGAGCCGCGCGGTGCCGAGGACGAGATCACCGCGCTCGAGGGCTCGACGCGGATGGAGGCCAAGAAGCAGCGCCGCCGGGAAGGCCGCGCGGCCGGTCGTCGGCGGGCGCCCATCGTCAGCGAGGCGGAGTTCCTGGCCCGCCGGGAGTCCGTCAATCGCGAGATGGTCATCCGGCAGCGGGCCGACGTCACGCAGATCGCCGTGCTCGAGGACAGTGTCCTCGTCGAGCACTATGTGGCTCGCGACTCGCAGACCTCGCTGATCGGCAACGTCTACCTCGGCCGCGTCCAGAACGTGCTGCCGAGCATGGAGGCCGCGTTCATCGACATCGGGAAGGGTCGGAACGCGGTTCTCTACGCCGGCGAGGTCGACTGGAAGGCTCTCGGCATGGAGGGCAGGCCGCACCGCATCGAGGAGGCCCTGAGGTCCGGCCAGACCGTTCTCGTGCAGGTGACGAAGGATCCGGCCGGCCACAAGGGGGCTCGACTGACCGGCCAGATCAGCCTGCCGGGACGCTTCCTCGTCTACGTGCCGGCCGGCCACACCAGCGGCATCTCCCGCAAGCTTCCCGACACCGAGCGCAACCGGCTCAAGGACCTTCTCAAGCAGGTCCTGCCCGAGGACGCCGGCGTGATCGTCCGGACCGCGGCGGAGGGCGCGACCGAGGAGCAGCTCAACCGGGACGTGACGGCGCTGACAGCGCGGTGGGACGACATCAAGAAGAAGTCGGAGTCCAACCAGGCGCCGCAGCTGCTGTACGCCGAGCCGGACCTGATGCTGAAGGTCGTCCGGGATCTGTTCAACGAGGACTTCCGGTCGCTCGTCGTCGACGGCGACGACGCGTGGGACACGATCGAGGCGTACGTCGGCCATGTGGCGCCCGATCTCGCCGACCGGGCGTCGCGATGGACCGGCGGGTCCGACTCGACCACCGACGACGAGCCGGATCCCCAGGGCCGCAAGGACGTCTTCGCGGCGTACCGGATCGACGAGCAGATCTCCAAGGCCCTGGACCGGAAGGTCTGGCTGCCGTCGGGAGGCTCACTGGTCATCGACCGCACCGAGGCGATGACGGTGATCGACGTCAACACCGGCAAGTTCACCGGCTCCGGGGGCAACCTCGAGGAGACGGTGACCCGCAACAACCTGGAGGCGGCCGAGGAGGTCGTCCGACAGCTCCGGCTGCGCGACATCGGCGGCATCATCGTCATCGACTTCATCGACATGGTGCTGGAGAGCAACCGCGACCTGGTGCTCCGGCGCCTGGTGGAGTGCCTCGGGCGCGACCGTACTCGCCATCAGGTCGCCGAGGTGACCTCGCTGGGTCTGGTGCAGATGACCCGCAAGCGGATCGGCACCGGCCTGCTGGAGGCGTTCAGCGAGCCCTGCGAGCACTGCAAGGGGCGCGGCCTGATCCTGCACACCGAGCCGATCGAGCCGAAGCCGGCCAGCGACACCGGCACGTCGCGTCGTCGTGGCGGCAAGCGTGGCTCCGGCTCGGCGTCGGGTGAGTCGAAGAAGTCGACCAAGTCGGCAAAGTCGGCAAAGAAGTCGTCGTCGCGTCGCAAGTCGTCGAAATCGGCCGACGGCGACGGCGCCGACTCTCCGGAGAAGGGGTCAGACTCTCCGGAGAAGGCGTCCGACGCTTCGGAGAAGGGGTCCGACGCTCCGGCCGAGTCGACCGCGGTCGCGGCCGAGCCGGTCGACGCCTCCGCCTAGCGGCGTGGGGTCGCTTTGACCGACGTGGGACGGGGTCCGTATCCTTGGAGGTCGGCGCGCGTGCGGATGTCGTGCGGTGCGCCTCCCCTTTTGACGTAGAGAGTGAGTCTGCGGTGTACGCGATCGTGCGCAGTGGTGGCCAGCAGCAGAAGGTCGCCGTCGGCGATGTCCTCGAGATCGACAAGGTCGACGCTCGGGCCGGCGAGAGCCTGCTGCTCCCGGCCGTGCTGTTGGTCAAGGACGGGAAGGTGACCGCCGACGCCAAGAAGCTGGCGAAGGTGAAGGTGACCGCCGAGATCCTGGCCGACACCAAGGGCCCGAAGATCGACATCGGCAAGTACAAGAACAAGACCGGTTACCGGCGCCGCATGGGGCACCGCCAGAAGTTCACCCAGGTCAAGGTGACCGACATCAAGACGACGAAGTAGCGCGAGGACAGAGCGATGGCACACAAGAAGGGTGGCGGGTCGTCCAACAACGGCCGCGACTCCAACTCCCAGCGGCTGGGCGTCAAGCGCTTCGGCGGCCAGTTGGTCAACGCGGGCGAGATCATCGTGCGTCAGCGCGGCACTCACTTCCACCCCGGCACCAACGTGGGTCGGGGCGGCGACGACACGCTGTTCGCCCTGATCGAGGGCAACGTGGAGTTCGGTACGCGACGTGGCCGTCGAGTGGTCAGCGTCGTGCCGGCGCCGGCGGAGTGATGCGGCCGGCCACGCACAGCATCGAGCACTGAGAGAGGGCGGTCCGCATCGGCGGGCCGCCCTCTCGCATGTTCCGCCCGCGCTGGCGGTAGCCAAATCCGGCGACCCGCTCGGCTGTCGCGGACAATGGCTACCGCCAGCGGAGCCCGTACGAAGGAAGGAGGCGGCATGGCGGTCCCGACGTTCGTCGACCGGGTGACCCTGCACGTCTCCGGGGGACGCGGCGGTAACGGGGTGGCATCGGTGCATCGGGAGAAGTTCAAGCCACTCGGCGGGCCGGACGGTGGCAACGGCGGGCACGGCGGCGACGTCGTCCTGCGGGTCGACGCCAGCGTGACGACCCTGGTCGACTACCACCACCAGCCGCATCGGCGGGCCGGGAACGGCGCGCACGGCAGTGGCGGCCACAGGAACGGCGCTCGCGGCGAGCCGTTGGTCCTCCCGGTGCCCGACGGCACAGTCGTCAAGGACGAGCACGGCGATCCGCTCGCCGACCTGGTGGGCATCGGCACCGAGCTCGTCGTCGCCGCCGGGGGTCGGGGCGGTCTCGGCAACGCCGCCCTGGCGTCGCCGAAGCGGAAGGCGCCGGGATTCGCGCTGCTCGGAGAGCCCGGCGAGGAGCGCACGATCTTCCTCGAGCTGAAGGTCGTCGCGGACGTCGGGCTGGTGGGCTTTCCCAGCGCCGGCAAGTCGAGCCTGGTCGCCGCCATGTCGCGGGCCCGACCCAAGATCGCCGACTACCCGTTCACGACCCTGACGCCGAACCTCGGAGTCGTCACGGCCGGCGAGTCGTCGTACACGGTGGCCGACGTCCCCGGACTCATCGAGGGGGCCAGCGCCGGCCGCGGCCTCGGTCACGACTTCCTGCGTCACGTCGAGCGCTGCGCTGCCCTGGCCCACGTCATCGACTGCGCGACGCCCGAGCCCGGCCGGGACCCGTTGACCGACCTCGACGTCATCGAGCGGGAGCTCGCGACGTACGGCGGGCTCGACGACCGGCCCCGGATCGTCGTACTCAACAAGGTCGACGTACCCGAGGCGCGGGAGCTGGCCGAGCTCGTTCGCCCGGACCTCGAAGCGCGGGGGCTGGAGGTGTACGCCTGCTCGGCGGCCACCCGCGAAGGGCTGCGGGAGCTCGCGTTCGCGATGGCCCGGCTGGTCGACGCGGCGCGGGCGGAGGCACCACCGGCTGAGGCCGCCCGGATCGTGCCCCGGCCGTCGGCCGTGACGGTCGAGGAGTTCCGCGTCGAGCGCGAGGGCGACCGGTGGCGGGTTCGGGGCCAGAAGCCGGAGCGGTGGGTCCGACAGACCGACTTCGGCAACGACGAGGCGGTCGGCTTCCTGGCCGATCGGCTGGCCCGACTGGGTGTGGAGGAGCGACTTCTCGAGCTCGGTGCGAAGGCCGGGGACGACGTCGTGATCGGCGCGACCGACGATGCCGTCGTGTTCGACTTCGAGCCGCAGGTGCCCGCCGGAGCGGAGATCCTGCACGGTCCACGGGGCCACGACCCTCGGCTGGAGGGGCACTGATCATGTCGCCGACGAGCGCGCGTCGGGTTGTCGTCAAGGTCGGCTCGTCGTCGCTGACGACGCGGGACGGCGGCGTCCTGCCGGACCGGGTCGCGGCGCTGGTCGACGTGTTGTCGACCGCCCGAAGCCGCGGCGACGAGGTCGTGCTGGTCAGCTCCGGTGCGATCGCGTCCGGGATCGGACCGCTCGGACTGGCCCGCCGGCCGCGCGACCTCGCGACGCAGCAGGCGGCGGCCAGCGTCGGCCAGGGCCTGCTGATGCATCGCTACACCGAGGAGTTCGCCCGCCACGGACACACCACGGGCCAGGTGCTGCTGACCGCCGACGACCTGACCCGGCGGACCCACTACCGCAACGCCTACCGCACCTTCGCGAAGCTGCTCGAGCTCGGTGTCGTCCCGATCGTGAACGAGAACGACACGGTGGCGACCAGCGAGATCCGGTTCGGCGACAACGACCGGCTCGCGGCGCTGGTCGCCCATCTCGTCCACGCCGACCTGCTCGTCCTGCTGTCCGACGTCGACGGCCTGCACAGCAGCGACCCGCGTCGGCCCGAGGCCCGCCCGATCTCCGACGTCCGCGGGCCGGCCGACCTGTCGGAGGTCGAGGTCCGGCGTACGAGCGGCTCGGGAGTCGGCTCCGGCGGCATGGTGACCAAGGTCGAGGCCGCCCAGATCGCGACCGAGGCGGGGATCGAGGTCGTCCTCACACACGCCGGGCAGGTCGGGGCGGCGCTGCGCGGCGATCCGACGGGGACCCGGTTCCACCCGACCGGGCGGCGGCGGCCGACCCGATTGCTCTGGCTCGCCCACGCGACCGCGCCGCACGGTCAGATCGTGCTCGACGACGGCGCGGTGCGGGCCGTCGTGGACCGCCGCATGTCGCTGCTGCCGGCCGGGATCACGAAGGTGATCGGAACGTTCGACGCCGGTGATCCGGTGGATCTGGTCGACCCGAACGGCGATCCGGTGGCCCGGGGACTGGTCAACTACGCCAGCGCCGAGCTGCCTCGGCTGCTTGGCCGATCGACGAGCGACCTGGCCCGCGAGTTCGGCGCCGAGTACGAACGTGAGGTCGTGCACCGCGACGACCTCGTCCTGCTCTGAACCAGGCCGGTTTTGCGCCCTGGTAGTTGGTGTCAGGGGGCGAACACCAACCGTACGGACGCAAAACCGACGGCTACCCTGGCGGCATGACCGACTCCGCTCGGGACGCCGTCCACGCCGCCGCCCGTCGGGCCCGGCAGGCCGCGACTGCCCTCGCGCCGCTGCCGCGAGCCGACAAGGATCGCGCGCTGGAGGCGATGGCGCAGGCGCTGCTGGCCGCTGCCGGCGCCATCCTGGAGGCGAACGCCGCCGATGTGGAGGCCGCGAGAGGCGCCGGCACCGGCGAGCACCTGATCGACCGACTCCGCCTGGACCAGGACCGACTCGAGCAGATGGCCGAGGCGACTCGCGACGTGGCCCGGCTGCCGGACCCGGTCGGTGACGTGGTCCGCGGCTCGACGCTGCCGAACGGGCTGGAGCTGCGGCAGGTCCGGGTGCCGTTCGGCGTCATCGGCATGATCTACGAGGCGCGGCCGAACGTGACCGTCGACGCGGCGGCGCTGTGTCTGAAGGCAGGCAACGCGGTCCTGCTTCGAGGCTCCTCGTCGGCGGCCCGCTCCAACGCGGCGATCACCGGGGTCCTCCGGGACGCGGTCGCTGCGGCCGGACTCCCGCCGGATGCGATCCAGGTGCTGCCGACCGACGACCGGGCGACGGTGACCCATCTGATCCAGGCCCGAGGCCTGGTCGACCTGGTGATTCCGCGCGGCGGCGCCGACCTGATCCAGACCGTCGTCACCAACGCGACGGTGCCGGCGATCGAGACCGGTGTCGGCAACTGTCACGTCTACGTCGACGCCGAGGCCGATCTCGACCGGGCGCTCGACATCGTCGTGAACTCGAAGACGCAGCGGACGAGCGTCTGCAACACCGCGGAGTCGCTGCTGGTGCACAAGGCGGTGGCCGACACGTTCGTGCCGCGGGTCGTCGAGGCGCTGCAGGAGCGGGACGTCACGATCCACGGCGACCCGACGTTCCAGGCCGCCTCGGAGCAGGTGGTCGCGGCGACTGACGAGGACTACGCCGCCGAGTACCTCTCGCTCGACATCTCGGCCGCCGTCGTCGAGTCGCTCGACCATGCGATCGAGCACGTCCGGACGTACTCCTCGGGGCACACCGAGGCGATCGTCACCCGGTCGCTCGAGACCGCCCGACGGTTCAGCGTCGGTGTCGACTCGGCGGCGATCATGGTCAACGCGTCGACCCGCTTCACCGACGGGGGTGAGTTCGGCTTCGGCGCCGAGATCGGCATCTCGACGCAGAAGCTGCACGCCCGGGGTCCGATGGGCCTGCCCGAGATGACCACGACCAAGTACGTCGTCACCGGCGCCGGCCAGATTCGGTAGCCTTTGGGCATGTCGATGAGCACGCTGGCGATGTCGGAAGCTTCGGTCCGGGCCGCCGAGGAGACCCGCGACCTGCCCATCTCGCCGTTGGCGATCGGCCTCATCGCGTTCGGGATCCTGACCTTCCTGCTGATCGCCACCCTCGGCTTCGGCAAGGGCAGGCCGCACTGTTAGGGCACCTCGGCGTGAGATGGCCCCGTGGCTAGCCAGGGGCCGGGGCAACCGTCCGAGTCCCGCCGGCGCCGCGTCGGTGTGATGGGCGGCACGTTCGACCCGATCCATCACGGCCACCTGGTGGCGGCCAGCGAAGTACAGGCGTGGTTCGAGCTCGACGAGGTGGTGTTCGTCCCGACGGGGGAGCCGTGGCAGAAGACGGCGCGTCGCATCTCCGATCGTGAGGACCGCTACCTCATGACGGTCATCGCGACCGCGTCGAACCCCCGGTTCACCGTGAGCCGCGTCGACATCGACCGACCGGGCCTGACGTACACCATCGACACCCTTCGCGACCTTCGCAAGCGGCTGGGCGACGTCGACCTCTACTTCATCACCGGCGCCGACGCCATGGCCCAGATCCTGACCTGGCGCGACCATGCCGAGCTGTTCGAGCTGGCCCAGTTCGTCGGCTGTACCCGGCCGGGGCATCAGGTCGACGACACGACGCTGCGTGATTTGCCGAGCAAACGCGTCACACTGGTGGAGATACCGGCGCTCGCGATCTCGTCGACCAACTGCCGGGAGCGAGTGGCCCAGGGCGAGCCGGTTTGGTATCTCGTACCCGACGGTGTGGTGCAATACATCGCCAAGCACCGGCTCTATCAAGACGACTCCGACCCACTAGGACACCCGTGACCGCTACCGACCGTGCCATTCAGCTGACGACCGTCGCCGCCGAAGCCGCCTCGAGCAAGCTCGCCGACCAGATCGTCGCCTTCGACGTCTCCGAGCAGCTCGTCATCACCGATGTCTTCATGGTGTGCTCGGCCTCCAACGACCGTCAGGTGCGGGCGATCGTGGACGCGGTCGAGGAGAAGCTGCACGGCCTCGGCGAGAAGCCGACCCGGCGCGAGGGCCACCGCGAGGGCCGCTGGGTGCTGCTCGACTACGTCGACATCGTCGTGCACGTGCAGCACGAGGACGAGCGGTCCTTCTACGCCCTCGACCGGATCTGGGCCGACTGCCCGACGATCGACCTCCCCGAGTCGGTGGCCGCCGGCCCGCGGGACGGTGGCGGGGGAGCCGCCCGATGAGCCGTCGCCTCGTCCTGTGGCGACACGGCCAGACCGAGTGGAACCTCGCCGGTCGCGGCCAGGGGCATCTCGACGTCCCGCTCGACGACGTCGGCCGCAAGCAGGCCCGGGAGGCCGCCGCCCGCCTGGCGTCGCTGCGGCCGTCGGCGATCATCAGCAGCGACCTGTCGAGGGCGTACGAGACGGCCTCGGCGCTCGCCGATCTGACCGGGCTGGACGTACGCCGCGACCCAGCGCTTCGCGAGATCCACCTGGGTCAGTGGCAGGGACTCAGTCGGGCCGAGGTGGACGAGAAGTTCCCCGACGAGCGGCGACGGATGGCGGCGGGTGAGGACGTCCGCCGCGGTGTCGACGGCGAGACGATGGCCGAGGTCGCCGACCGCGCCGGCGATGCCTTGGAGCGCGCCGCCGCGCTGACCGACGGCGGGCGCACCGTGATCGTGGTCGCGCACGGGCTGTCGCTGCGCGTCGGGGCGTGCCGGTTCCTGGGCGTGGCGCCGGCGCACTGGAACGTCTTCGGCGGACTCAGCAACTGCGCCTGGATCGTCCTCGAGGAGGGCTACCGCGGCTGGCGCTTCACCGAGTGGAACGCCGGCAGCCTGCCCGAGCCGGTCCTCTCGGGCGACGATCCCGACTCCGCGACGGGCGACGATCAGGTGGGCGGCGAGGTCGGCGGCGAGCCGCTGGCCAACTGAGCGTCAGGCGCCGTCGCTGACGGTCGGGCCGATTTTCGTACGCCTGGCGCGGACGGCTATGCTGTGTGGGCTCGCGCTCGCAAGCCGGGCATCCCGGGGCTGTGGCGCAGTTGGTAGCGCACCTCCATGGCATGGAGGGGGTCAGGGGTTCGAGTCCCCTCAGCTCCACCGAACGACGACGTAGGTCAACCCGCATCTGCGCGATCGTCACCCCCGTCCCCCAAAGTCGTCGGTCTGGTCTTCCGTCAGCAGATCGTCGGCAAACCGGTCGCAAAGCGCGGGCGTCCTCAACCACGACGGCGTCTAGGGTTCGCGACGCGCCCTGCTTTGTCATGGGCGGCAGATTCACGCCTCCCGATGCGCGACACGTCCACCCCGCGCGGAGTGGGCCGCACTGCTACGCGCACCCCAGGCCTTTGACGTCGCGTGGCCAGGCCTCGACTTCATCCTCGGTGCCTACGAACGCTTGTTGCCTGTCGGCGGAGAGCCAGAGGTGCTTGCCGTCTCGGGAGAAGCCGGTGTCGATGGCGTCCGCGGGAAGCTCGGCGTGTGGGTCGTACGACTCGGCGAAGTACTCATCGAGGCTTGGGAGAGGCTCGCGGACGTAGATTGGCCTCTCGTCACCTAGGACGAGGAAGGTCATCGACTGCCAGTCGCAGTGTTCTGGTCCTCTCCAGGCTTGGATCGTCGTCGTTGGCACCGGGCGTCCGGATGCGTCGGTCCAGATCTGCAACCCGATCGAGTCGGTGAACCAGCGCGGCAGTTCGGAGTAGTCGCAGTGCGCCCAAGACTCGACATGCCAGCCGGGACCGCCGGCGCCTTCGGTGGCCGGACCGTTGTGGACGATGACCGCCTGCTTCACCATGCCCGCGACCTCCAAGACGTAGAGCACCCGGTCCTCGTCCTGCTTGGCCACGCGCAAGCCTTCCTGGGCCCCTCCGAAGATCATCTCGCTGCGGGCGTTCTCTAGCGCCTGCTCGGGGGAATCGGCAGTGGCTCCATGGGCGTATACGGCCTCATCACTGAACCCACCGTCGCCCCACGTGCGGCAGTCGACCACGTCGCCTGCAGCGCCCGCTCCTGGGTGCTCGGCATCGTCGCGGGGTACGAACAGCGGACCGTTGTACGGGTGCCGAGCTGGCTCACTGCTCGACACCGCATGCTCATCACTGCATCCGCCGACCGCGAGCGCGACAGCGAGTAGGAGGCCACTCGCGACGTGGCGTCCCATGGTCCTGCGACGCGGCCCGCTGCTCATCGGATCCCCTCCGACCGCACCATTGCCTGGCTCACACTCGCCAGCATTCGCAGTCTTCCACGCCGACCTTCATCTTCGACACGTCGACGTACCGCGATCCGTTCCGGACCACTGTCGCGCATCAGGTGGCGTGCGACTGTCGTGCATCAGATGGCGCAGCACAGACGGGCGTTTCTTGGTCGCAGACCTGGCTCTTCGATGTCAAGGGCGCGCCCCTCGGGCGCGCCGAACGGGCGGCCTGGTCGCTGCGGGCGACATACCTCCGGCCGCCGTCCTCGCTCGCGCCGCCGGCCCCGCGATGTGGGGCACGGACGACTGAGCGCCATGCCGCATGCCCGCTCGCGTTTGGCAGGCGACCATAGGCGGCGAGGCCCCGCACCCCTTCGCACCAGTCTTCGGCCTCCACCTCACGCGTCCAGGGCGCTCCTACGTCGCGTCACTACGTGGTCGGCAAGCCGACCCTGGACCCGCTCCGCTGCGGCCTACGACCGGCAGCTACGGGATGCAGGGCCAGGTATGGACCGAGCCGTCGGCGGAACCGGATCGTGACCTGGCTGGCAGACAATGCGACCGTGAAGTGGATCGTCAGCGTCGCCGCCGCCGGCATGCTGATGGCCGGATGTAGCGGAGACGACGAGTCGGACGAGCCGGGGACGGCCTCGAATGGGATCACGCTCAACACCGCTCCCCCTGTTCCTCGCGGGCAGTACTTGCTTTCGTACATGAGGATCGGCGGCATCGTCCGGGTCGACGCCAACGGCTGCGTATACCTGGAAGGCAGAACACCCGACGTGGTACAGAACGTTCGCTGGCCGGCCGGCTACACCGCCACCCGCCAACCCGACGGGACCGTGACCATCTCGAACCCGGACGGTGTGGCCGTCGCCGCCACCGGCCACCGTCTCAGCGCCGACGGTACCTACCTCACCTCCACTAGTGACATCGGACTCACCTGCTACGCCGAAAACACCACCGAGAGTTCGGTGTCGATCACCAGGCTGGCCCGAGATCGCTGACCAACTGAGAGCTGAGTAACCGAGAACCGTCAGAGAAGCGCGCCGCGAACGTCAGCAGAAATCAGCAAACGCAACGACGACGGCCGGCATCTACCCGTTCGTACAGTCCACGGGTCCCGTTGTAGAGGAACGAGGAGGACATCTTCTTCTCGCCGGTCTCGTGCGGGTATCCCTCCACGACTCCACCTCCGGCTCGCGCGATCAGCTCTAGCGCACCTCGCAGCGCGACCTCCGCGAGTCCGCGTCGCCGATACCGGCGGTCGACGAAGATGCAGGTGAGCCGGTAGTCCGGTAGGACGTCGCACTCTGCCTCGTACTGCTTGCGGTGATGGATCGTGGGCAGCTCCTCGGGAGTGCCGTACTCGCACCAGGCGATCGCCTCGTCGCCGTCGACCACCAGCGCGGCATGCGCCTTGCCCTGCTGGACGTATCGCCTCTTCAGTTCGCGGTTTGCCTCTGCGCCTTGTCCGCGTTCAGGGCCGTCGGAGTGAAAGTAGATGCACCAACAGCCGCCGAAGACGCCGTTGTGCCGACCGGCCAGGCCCTCGAACAGATCGCAGGATAGGCCCATGGGAGCCTGACCCGGTTTCCCGGACACGGTTGGTGTGGTGATCAGGACCCGGGACCTCCTGGGTGATCGATAGGGACTGGCGGACCTGATACGTCGGCTCGTGGTGGCGGGTGCCAGTGACGCGGACGACGGCGTTGCCGCGCTTGGGGTCGGTGTCGACGATGCGGTCGGCCTGTGTGCGCATCCGATGACCTGACCTGCCGGTAGGGGCCTTGGAAG
>Ga0081538_10000992_pt1 | contig 30125 bp, 35 predicted proteins | sample TabmetS5T2R1_FD_71022 | JGI IMG/M metagenome (GOLD analysis project Ga0081538, IMG submission 71022) | Tabebuia heterophylla rhizosphere microbial communities from the University of Puerto Rico - S5T2R1 | ecosystem: Host-associated > Plants > Roots > Rhizosphere ...
ACCGAACATATGTTCGCAAATGCTTAGCTAAGCGTCTATGACAGCGCTTGCCGAAGTCGTGGCCGCTTCGGGCGAGGTGACGGGAACGACGTCGCGCTCGCGGAAGATCGCGATCCTCGCGGAGCTCCTGCGCCGCCTCGAGCCGGACGAGGTCCCTCTGGCCGCCGGCTTCCTCACCGGCGCGCCGCGACAAGGCCGCGTCGGGGTCGGGTACTCGACGATCTACCGCCTCGAGCCGGAGCCGGCCCTCGAAGCGACGCTCACGATCGCCGACCTCGACCACGCGATCAGCGAGATCCAGAAGACGACCGGCAGCGGCTCGGCGGCGAGGCGAAAGGGGCTCCTCGCCGACCTCCTCGGCCGCGCCACGACCGAAGAGGCGGACTTCGTCAGGCGGCTCTTCACCGGCGAGCTGAGGCAGGGCGCTCTCGCCGGGGTGATGATCGACGCAGTCGCCAAGGCTGCGGGCGTCCCGGGCGACCTCGCGCGCCGCGCGCTGATGCTCTCGGGTGACCTCACGCGCACGGCCGAGCTGGCGATGACCTCCGGCGAGGAGGGTCTTCGCGCGATCGGCTTCGAAATCTTCAGGCCGATCTTCCCGATGCTCGCCTCGACCGCCGAGAGCATCGCGGACGCGATCACGGGCTTCGAGCGTGCGTCGGTCGAATGGAAGCTCGACGGCATCCGGATCCAGATCCATCGCCGCGGCGACGAGGTCCGGATCTACACGCGCAACCTCAACGACATCACCGATGCCCTGCCGGGCATCGTCGCCGCCGTCCGCGACCTCCCGGTGAACCAGGCGGTCTTCGACGGCGAGGCGCTCTGGATGAGCGAACAAGGGCCGGCCGCATTCCAGGACACCGTCTCGCAGATCGACAGCGATGCACCACCGGAGGGGATCGTGACGTTCCTCTTCGACCTCCTTCACGCCGACGGTGACGACCTGCTCGACACGCCGCTCGCGGAGCGCGCCTCGAGGCTTGAGGCGATCGCCCCGCACCTGAAGATCCCGGCGGTCATCACGTCGGATGCGGACGAGGGGCAGCGTGTCCTCGACGAGTCACTCGACGCAGGGCACGAGGGCGCCGTCGTCAAAGACGCTGCCTCGGTCTACGCCGCCGGCCGGCGCGGCAAGGCCTGGCGGAAGGTTAAGCCGGTGCGGACCTACGACCTCGTCGTGCTCGGCGCCGAGTGGGGCCACGGACGGCGCGAAGGCTGGCTGTCGAATCTCCATCTCGGCGCCCGCGATCCTGCGACAGGCGATTTCGTCATGGTCGGCAAGTGCTTCAAGGGCCTGACCGACGAGCTCCTGACCTGGCAGACGAACGAGATTCTCGAGCGAGAGAACGGCCGGCGCGGGATCGCCGTCTTCGCTCGTCCGGAGCTGGTCGTCGAGATCGCGCTCGACGGCGTCCAGTCCTCGACGCGCTACCCGGGCGGCGTCGCGCTGCGCTTCGCGCGCGTCAAGCGGTACCGAACCGACAAGCGCGCCGATGAGGCCGACACCATCGACGACCTGCGGGCGCTGCTTCCCGCGGCCAAGACCGCGACGTAGTCAGCGGTTTTTCTTCCCAGCTAGACGGGAAGAACCCCTCCGCCAATCGTCTCGGGAGGCTTCATGTCACCGCTTCTGCTTGTGCTCCTGATCGTCTTGCTCATCGCCGCCTTCGGTGGCGGGCTGTTCGTCCACAACCTGCTCTGGCTGCTCCTCGTGATCGCGCTGATCGTTCTCGTCGTGAGCCTCGTCAGCGGCCGCAGGACCGTCTGACGGAACGCCGAGGCCGTCCGTCCTCCGCGTAGAGTGGAGGGCCGATGCTCGCCGCCGACGTCTCGACCGACGCGTTCCGCCGCGCCCACGAACACGTCAAGGAGCACGCTCACCGCACGCCGCTGATCGGCTCGCGCTCGCTGAGCGAGGCAAGCGGCTTCAACGCGGTTCTGAAGGCCGAGTCGTTCCAGCGCACGGGCTCGTACAAGATCAGAGGCCCGCTCGTGAAGCTCGCTCAGATGGACGAGGCGGAGAAGCGTGCGGGCGTCGTCTGCTCGTCAGCCGGAAACCACGCGCAGGGCGTGGCGCTCGCCGCCGCGCTCCACGGTGTGCGAGCTGTGGTCGTCATGGCCGAGAACGCGACGCCGTCGAAGATCGAGGCGACGCGCGCCTACGGCGCAGACGTCGTTCTCCACGGGACGATCTGGGACGAGGCGAACGAGAAGGCGCTCGAGCTCGTCGAGGAGCAGGGCCTGACGTACATCCATCCCTTCGACGATCTCGACCTGATCACCGGCCAGGGCACGCTCGGGCTCGAGATCTACGACGATCTTCCCGCGGTTGACGTCGTCGTCGTCCCGATCGGCGGCGGCGGGTTGATCTCCGGCATCTCAATGGCCCTGAAGTCGCTCGATCCCGACATCCGGGTCATCGGCGTCGAGTCATCTGGCGCTCCGGCAATGAAGCGAAGCGTCGAGGCGGGCCGCCGGGTCGAGCTGGACGAGGTCGACTGCGTCATCGACGGGTTGACGGTCAAGCGCGTGGGGGAGAGGACGCTGGACATCGTCAGCCGTCACGTCGACGAGATCGTGACGCTGCCGGACGAGAAGATCTTCGAGGCGCTGCTCTGGACGCTCTCCCGGACGAAGATCGTGGTCGAGGGCGCCGCCGCCGCGCCCGTGGCTGCCGCGCTCAACGGACTCGTCGACGCCGAGCCGGGCTCCACCGTGGTCTGCGTTCTGAGCGGCGGCAACATCAAGCTCGACCAGCTCGCCGGCATGTCCTGGAACTGACGGGCTAGCTCTCGAGCTCGGCGAGCCGCCGCTCGAGGAAGTGCCGCTCTGCGTCCGAGTGGACGAGCTCGAGCGCGCGCTCGTACGCCGACCGCGCGTCGTCGAGGCGATTGAGCCGGCGCAAGAGTTCAGCGCGCGTTGCGTGCAGGTAGTGGTAACGATCGAGGTCGAGGCTCTCCGTCAGCGCAAGCGCGGCCTCAGGATCGCCCGCCTCGGCGATCGCGGCGGCGCGGTTGAGCTCGACGACGGCCGATCCGGTGAGGCGGGCAAGCTCGCCGTAGAGGGCGGCGAGCTGCGGCCAGTCCTGCGGATCGTCCGCGTGCAGGGACGCGATCGCCGCCTGCACGACGTAGGGCCCGCGGCCGCCGAGCGCCAACGCGCGATCGAGCGCCACGCGTCCCTCCGCGATCTGATCGAGGTCCCAGAGCGACCGGTCCTGATCGCGGAGCAGGACGAGCGTCCCGTCGGCGAACCGCGCCTCGCGTCGCGCGTCGTTCACGAGCATCAGGGCAAGCAGTCCATGAACCTCCGGCTCGTCGGGCATCAGCTCGGCGAGCGCGCGACCGAGCCGGATCGCCTCCGCGGCGAGGTCTCCGCGGCCGCCGTAGCCCTCGTTGAAGATCAGGTAGACGACTGCGAGGACGGCGGCCAGCCGGTCCGGCAGCAGGTGTTCCGGCGGCACGCGAAACGGAATCCCGGCGGCCTTGATCTTCCGCCTCGCCCGCACCAGCCGCTTCGTCATCGTCGCCTCCGGGACGAGAAAGGCGCGCGCGATCTCGTCCGTGCGCAGCCCGCCGAGTGTCCGCAGCGTCAGCGCAACCTGGGCGTCGAGCTCCAGCGCCGGGTGGCAGCAGGTGAAGATGAGCTCGAGGCGCTCATCCTGAAACGTCGTCTCGTCCACCTCGTCCTCCGTTGTCTGGGGCGCGTCGAGCAGCCGGGTCTTCGCGGCCAGTGTGCGATCGCGGCGGATGCGGTCGACGGCGCGGTTGCGCGCGGTCGTCATGAGCCAGGCGCGCGGGTTGGCCGGCGTCCCGTCGCGAGGCCAGCGCTCGGCGGCGATCGCGAACGCCTCCTGAGCGGCCTCCTCGGCGAGATCGAAGTCGCCGAGGAAGCCGATCAGGCCGGCGAGAACCCGGCCCCACTCGTCGCGGAAGATCCGCTCGAGGGTCACTGCTCGACGATGGGGCGGACCTCCACCGCACCGCCCATGCGCGCCGCCGGAACCCGGGAGGCGAGCTCGATCGCAGCATCGAGATCGTCCGCCTCGAACACGAGGTAACCGCCAAGTGCTTCCTTGACGGCGACGAATGGTCCGTCAGTCGTCAGCGTCTTGCCGTCGTCGACCCGGACGGTGGTCGCCAGCTCCGGCGGCTGGAGCCACAGGCCGGGAGTCACGCCGGGCGTCTGGTTGATCGCCTGGTAGTCGGCGTACACCGCCTTCTGCTCGTCTTCCGACAGTTGCTCCCATTCCTCGGAGCCCGGCGTCGGCGTCTCGCCGTGATGGATCAGCAGCAGGTACTTCATCGTTTCCTCCTCTCGTGGAACATGGTCGCCTCTGAGACGAACGGCGGGCGAGAAAAGGGACACCTGAATGACGACGCGGAAAATCTCCGTCCCCGAGCGGCGGGCGAGGCTCGCACGCCGTCACCGTCTTGCGCCGGGGTTCCGAGCGGCAGACGTCGTGGACGCAGCCAAAAGTCTGGTCGCGCTGCACGGGACCGACCCGGTGAGCGTCTATCTCTCCGCCTGGGCGCGGGTCGAGGACATGCGCGTCGCAGACATGGAGCAGGCGCTGTACGCCGAGCGTTCGCTCGTGAAGCAGCTCGCGATGCGTCGGACGCTGTTCGTCTTCCCGCGTGAGACCCTGGGCCTGGCGCTGGCCGGGGCGGGGAGTCGTGTCGCCAAGGCCGAGCGGCAGAGACTGATCCGCGACGTCGAGAAAGCGGGGCTCTACCGCGACGGTGCGCGCTGGCTTGCGAAAGCCGAGCGAGCGATCCTTGCGGCGTTGGCGGACGGACGCGAGCTGACCTCGTCGGAGCTTCGCGCTGAGATCCCAGAGCTGGAGGGATCGATCACCTACGGCGAGGGAAGGTCATGGGCCGGCCGGATGTCGCTCGGCCCGCGGGTGCTCACGATCCTCTCGGCGGCGGGCGAGGTCGTGCGCGCGTCGAACAACGGCGGCTGGACGGCGTCGCGTCCGCGCTGGACGTCCCTGACCTCGTGGCTGGGGGACGAGCCGGCGGAGCATTCGGAGGAGGACGGCGTAGCCGGCCTCGTCGAGCAGTGGCTGCGCGCCTTCGGGCCGGGCACCGAGGCCGACATCAGGTGGTGGCTCGGGTCGACCATGGGCGCGGTGCGCAAGGCGCTCGCGCGGCTGGAGGCAGTCGAGGTCGATCTCGACGGTCAGCCGGGCTACGTGCTGTCGGACGATCTGGACGACCCCGAGGCGGTCGAGCCGTGGGCCGCGCTCCTGCCGCCGCTCGATCCGACGACGATGGGCTGGGCCGAGCGCGACTGGTACCTCGGTCCGCACCGAGCTCAGCTGTTCGACACGAGCGGCAACGCGGGTCCGACGGTCTGGTGGGAGGGGAGAATCGTGGGCGGCTGGCGTCAGGTTGAATCGGGCGACGTGGTGGTCCTGTTGCTCGAGGACATCGGCGCGGAGGGCGAGCGCGCCACCGAGGCGGAAGCGGCGCGCCTGACCGAGTGGCTCGGCGGAACGCGCGTGCTTCCGCGGTTCCCCACACCGCTGTTGCGCGACGAAGTGGAGCCGCGGCGCCGTTGAGCGCGCCGCGGCTCCGACGGCTGTTAGGCCGGGCAGCCTGCAGGCACGTGCTGGTCCAGCCGGAGGCCGGCGTTCGGCGTGCCGGCGGGCACGACGTACGTGACTAGAAGCTCGGCCGGCTGGGGCGCCTCGTTCCGGACGAGGATGATGTGCTCGGCGCCGCGCTCGACGAACGCTTGACCGGCCGCATAGCTCTGCTCGCGACAAGCGGTCGTCTGCGCCTCGTACCGCTTGACCGTGCCAGACTTGACGGCGACCGTCAGCACGCCCGGATGGCTGTGCCACCCGGTCGTTCCAGCCGGCTGGAGGACGAGTGACTGCACGACGACGTCGCACTCGGTCTTCTTGCTGCAGGCGATGATCGGCTTCAGAACCTTTCGTTTCCTCGTGATCCGCCGAAACCTCGGCTTGCCGTTCTTCCGCACCCTCGCCCAGCGCGTGTCGAGCGCGGGGCCCGGAACGGCGAGCACGAGGGGATCGGCCGACGTGCCGCGAGCGAGGAATGTCCCGGAGATGTTGGCGGGCGGGGTTGCCATCGCCACGCCGGCTGCGGCGGCAAGTGCGAGGAGAACCACGATGAGGAAGTAGCGGTTCATCGACGCCTCCTTTCTCGGATACGGGCCGAGTCTTCGAGCGCCTCGACGACGCGATCGAAGGTCACGTCCGCCCGCGACGTGACCGCAAGAACCGCCTCTCTCGACTCGGCCTCGAAGACGTGAAGGCATAGCTCGTCTTCGGGCAGGTACGTCGAGCGGATGTGGCGGATGGGGGTCCCGTTCTCCGAGATGCGCGCAGCGGCTCGGCGTGCATTCAGGAGGAGCTGCCGGAAACCATGCTGTCGGGCTCTCGGTAGATACGACTCGGCCAAATACATCGGCATGGCTCGAGGCTCGCATCCGCTCCCGGCCGACGAAACCCTGAAATCCCTATAGTTTGAGCCGGATCTCCACCGTTCTTCGGCCTTTGTGCCGCGGTAGCTGAGTGCTATGACGGAGCCGTGAGCCAGGCCGTCCGGAGCGAAGTCATGGCCGGCGTCATCGGCCGGGAACGCGAAGTCGAAGCGATCGGCAGCTTCCTGAGCAGTACGGAGGGCGAGGTCGAGGCGATCGTCTTGGAGGGGCCTCCTGGAATCGGCAAGACGACGCTCTGGCGGTTCGGCGTTGCCGCCGCCGAGGACCGAGGCTACCGCGCGCTCGTCTGCTCCGGCGCCGTCTCCGAGACGCAACTCTCCTTCACCGCGCTTCGCGATCTCGTCGAGTCTGCGTTCGACGAGGTCACGGACGAACTGCCGCCGCCCCAGCGTCGCGCTCTCGAGGTCGCGCTGCTCCGGGTCGAGCCCGACGGCACGACGCAAGGACCTCCCGCCGTCGCAGCGGGGTTCCTGACCGCCCTGCGCGGGCTTGCGTCCAGAGCGCCGGTGCTCCTTGCCGTTGACGACGTCCAGTGGCTCGATCCCGCGTCGGCGCTCATCCTGCAGTTCGCCGCGCGGCGCCTCGAGCACGAACGGGTGCGGCTTCTGCTCACAGCCCGCGTCGACGGTGACGTCTCACGGCCGGATCTCGTGAACGCCCTTGCCGACCGTGCGGGCCGCATCCAGATCGGGCCGCTCAGCTTCGGCGCGCTTCAGCGTCTGCTGCGTGAACGCCTCGGCCACGCCCTCGCGAGGCCGACACTCCGCCGGATCTACGACGCGAGCGGCGGCAATCCGTTCGTCGCCATCGAGTTCGCCCGTGCCGTCAACGACGACGTGACGGGCGACCCGTTCGCGATCCCCGAGACGCTGCGAGAGCTGGTTCACGGTCGCCTCGCGGCTCTTCCGGACGAGACGTCGGCTGTCCTCGTGACCGTCGCTGCGCTCGGGCATCCGAAACTCGCGCTCCTCGAGTCCGCCGTGCCGGGCTGGAAGGACTCGTCCGGGCCCGCCGTAGACGCAGGTGTATTGGAAATGCGCGGCGATCGAGTGAGCTTTTCGCATCCGCTCCTTGCCGCAGCCGTCTACTCAGAGGTTCCCGAAGACGACCGCCGCGCTGTGCACCAACGGCTCGTGGACGTCGTGGACGATCCCGAGCAGCGGGCTTGGCATCTCGCGCGGGCGACCATGGCGCCAAACGAGGCGATCGCGGCAACTCTCGACTCGGCGGCGGAACGTGCTGCCGCGCGCGGTGCGCCGGACACGGCGGCGGAGCTCGCTGAGCACTCACGCCGCCTCACACCGTCCGACCGACAGGAGGCACGCGCGAGGCGGCGCCTCCGTGCCGCTCTCTACGCGTGGGCGGCCGGGGACGGAGCCAGAAGCCGCGAGATCCTTGCGGAGCTCATCGAGTCGCTGCCCCCCTCGACGACCCGGGCGCAGGCCCGCCAGCTTCTCGTCAAGATCGTCGATGACATCCCTGAGACGATGACGCAGCTCGCTCGTGCGCTGGAAGATGCTGCGGGTGATCTCAGGGAGCAAGCATCAGTGCGCAACCTGCTCGCGCGACAACGCACCTGGGCGGGGGACTACACCGGCGCGATCGCGGATGCCCAGCTCGCAGCCGAGCTCGCCGACAGGGCGGGCGCGCGTGCCGAGCTCGCCGTCGCGCTAGCGCGTGAGGCGCAGGCGCGCGTTTGTGCCGGGGAACCGGTCGATCACGAGCTCATCGGCCGGGCCGTCGAGCTCGAGCAGAGCCTGGGCGGTGCCATTCCCGTCGGAGATAGCCCGACGCGGATCCGCGGCTGGCTCGCGCTTTGTGAGGACGATCTCGAGACTGCGCTTCGCTGCACCCAAGTCGTCGATCGTTGGTCCGCGAACCGGTCGGAGAGCTGGCAGTCGATCGTGCTCACCACGCTCGCCGAGATCGAGCTACGCCGTGGGAACACCGAGCAAGCTTTGGTGCACGTACGAGAAGCGGAGGAAATCGCCTCGTACTGGGGCGTCACTCACGCCGAGGCCGCTGTGCTCGCTGCTGCCGCCCTCGTCAGCGCTGTGGCTGGTCAAGTCGTCGAGGCGCGAACCGCCGCGGAGCGCGCCATCGAACTCATGAGCCCAGCCGGTTACGACGTCATCGTCCGGTCCGCGGAGCGTGCGCTGGGATTGCTCGAGCTTTCGCTTGGTAACCCTTCCGCGGCCCATGCGACGCTCCAAGCGCTGATCGCCCGGTCAGGAGTCGGCCACCCCTCCGCTGCCGCCGCTGCACCGGACAACATCGAGGCGCTCCTCGAGCTCGGGAGGATCGCGGAGGCCGAAGGCGTACTGGCCGAATTCGCCGCGCACGTCGGCCGCACTCGCTTTCCGCGCGCGAAGGCTGCGCTTCGCCGATGCGAGGCGCTGATCTACGCGGCGCGGGGAGAGCTCGCGGCCGCCGCAGCGCACGCGGAGGAGACGATCGCGGCATTCGGAGAGGAGCTCGAACCGTTCGAGCGCGGTCGCGCTCTCCTCGTCTTGGGCCAGATTCGTCGTCGAACGCGGCAAAGGCGTGCAGCGCGCGAGGCGCTCGACGAGGCGTGCGCGCTCTTCGAAGCCTGCACTGCACGACTCTGGGCAGATCGGGCCCGAGCCGAGCTTTCGCGAATCGGCGGCCGTGTCGGCTCACGGGACGAACTGACTCCGAGCGAACGCCGCGTCGCGCAGCTCGTCGCCGAGGGCAGGACGAATCGCGAGGTCGCGGCCGAGCTCTTCGTGACGGTACACACGGTCGAGAAGGCGCTCACCCATACGTATCGCAAGCTCGGCCTCCGGTCGCGCTCGGAGCTTGCCCACCACTACAGAGAACGCGAGCTGACTCGCGAGGACTAGGGCGTCAAGCGAGCAGCGCTAAGCCCTCGTCTCGCGTCGGCCCTCCTCCTCTAGCAGCACCTTCCCGGACAGCACCGCCCCGACGACGAAGATCGCCGTCGCCAGATAGACCAGGCCCAGATGCCCGATCGTCGCGAATCCCCAGGGGTAGTGCGCCGGAAGTGCGACGGCGAGGCCGAGCACCGGGGCACCTACGGCCGCGAGCCAGGCCCACATGTAGCCGCGGCGGACGCCGAACCACGAGAGGGCGGCCACGGCGAGACCGGTGGCGGCGATGAAGGCGGAGACGGCGATGTGGAGGTGGCTGATGTAGTGGTAGAGGTCAGGGCTGAACGCCTGGATCGCGTCCTTGCCCTTGTCGACCTGCCCGGCGCCGATGCCGAGCTCGAGAAAGCTGTCGGTGAAGTTCCGAACGAAGAAGAGGACGGCGTAGCCAATGAAGGCGACGGCGCCGAGCGTCATCAGGTTGACGCCCCACTTGAGCGCCGTCGACTCCTCGCGGCGGGCCTCTGCAGTGATCGTGGTCATCGCGCTTGCACCTCCGTCTCGTCGACTCTTGTCGCTTCGTAAGACGCGGGCGTAGCGTCGTTATTGCATTGCGCGGCGGACGCAATAACGCGGGAGCCACGAGCGTCTTTCAGTGCGGTGATGCCGGACCCTCCGATGGAGCCCAGACCGCCGACGAGCGGTTCCGCCTGCTCGCCGAGGAGCAACTCCCTCGCCTGTACACGATCGCGCGCCGCCTCATCGGCGACGAGGCCGAGGATGCCGTCCAGGACGCCCTGCTCAAGGCGTACCGCGGCTTCGGCCGCTTGCAGCACGCGTCGGCCGGCCCCGCCTGGCTCACCAGCATCCTCGTCAACGTGTGCCGGGACCGCGGACGCGCCCGCGCGCGTGCGCCCGAGGAGGTCAGCATCGACGTCGTCGGCGAGTTCTCTCTGTATCGGAAGATCGCCGACGAGGACCCGTTCCCGTACTCGGACTCGCTCCATCTCGACTTCCTCGCCCAGTTCGGGCCGGAGGACGTGAGGGCAGTGCTCGCGCGGTTACCGGAGCTGTACCGAGTTCCACTCGTGCTCGTCTACGTCGACGGCTTCGCGACCAAGGAAGTCGCCCGGCTACTCGATGCGCCGCTTGGGACGGTGCTGGCTCGGCTCCACCGGGGACGCAAGCTGTTCGAACATGAGCTCTGGGACTACGCCGAGACGAACGGTTTGCTCCTGGAGGCCGCCCGGTGATCACCTGTGCCGAGGCCGTCGAGCAGCTCTGGGCATATCTCGACGGCGCGCTGACCGCTGAGGACAAGGAGGCGCTCGAGGAGCACCTCGGCTTCTGCCGCGTCTGCTGCGGCGAGGTCGAGTTCGCGAAGGAGCTGCGCGGCTTCCTGGCACGCTCTGTCTCGGAAGACCTTCCCGACGACGTTCGCGCGCGGCTGATGTCGACCCTGGACGAGCTCGGGGCTGCATGAGCCGCGACCTCATGCAGACCGACGAGGTCAAGGCGATCGTCCGCGCGGCCTACGGCGCGATCGATTCGTCGACGGAGGAGGTGGCGTGCAAGCTCTATTCACCCGAAGAGCTCGCGACGGTGCCACGATCGGCGATCGAGGGGGCACTCGGGGTCGGCAACCACCTCCGATTTGCCGGGATCGACGCCGGCGAGACCATTCTCGACCTCGGCTGCGGCGCCGGCCTGGATTCCGTGCTGGCTGCTCGACGGACGGGTCCCGCCGGCCGCGTGATCGCGCTCGACTTCCTGCCCGAGATGCTCGAGCGAACGGCGGCGGCTGCCGCCGAGGCTGGGCTCGAGAACATCGAGACGCTCGAGGCCGAGATGGAGGCGATACCGCTCGCCGACGAAAGCGTCGACCACGTCATCTCGAACGGGGTGATCAACCTGTCGGCCCGAAAGCGCCGGGTGCTGGCCGAGTGCGCGCGTGTTCTGAGACCCGGCAGCAAGCTCTCGCTCTCGGATCTCACAGTCGGTGACGAAGAGCTGCCGCCCGAGATCCTCCTGCACCCGGCCACGTGGGCCGGTTGAGTGGCCGGCGCCCTGACGGAGCGTGACTTCGTCGAGAAACTCGAGAAAGCGGGATTCGGAGACATCCAGGTGCATCACCGGGAACCGATCTCTGTCGACGATCTCGCTCTCTACCCGCTCTTCACGCCCGAAGTGATCGAGCTCATGCGGACACTGCTCCCGCCGGACCAGCAGCGCGCAGTCGCGACGTCCGTCGTCATCACTGCGCGACTGCTCTAGCTATCTCACTGCTGAAGGCACGACCTCCTCGACGACTTCGTACACGCCGTCGGCACCTGTCGACTCGACGTACGGCGCCATCCGCTCGAAGCGGGCGCGCTGCTGCTCCGCGAGCTCTGGGTCGCGCCGACGCTCCTGGAGGTCGAGGTCGTAGAAGCCGAATGCGATGACCTCGTCGGGATCCTCGACATTGCGCAGGATGTACGCCCGCTGCGAGCCTTCAGGCCACTCCTCGGGCTCCCACGCCTTGCGCCACTCGTCGTAGGACCCCTGCTTCAGACGGCGGACTGTCAGAAACGCCTGCATGGTCTCCTCCTCGCATCGATTGCCCATCGAGGAGGACGTCGCGTCGCGTCCTGTTATTGCATCTGCAGACGACTAGTCACTTCTTGGCGCCGGCTGCTTTACTTCGAGCCGACAGCGCCAATCGACCAAGGAGTGTTCGTGCGCGCACCTGTCATGTCCATCCAGGCCTTTGTGACCTATTCGGAGGGTATGACACTTGCTTCGCAGAACGCTGAACTTGGGAATCCTGGCGCATGTAGACGCCGGTAAGACAACTCTCACCGAACGGCTGCTGTACGCGGCCGGCGTCATCGACGAGATCGGCAGCGTCGATGACGGCACAACGCAGACCGACTCGCTTGCGCTCGAGCAGCGGCGCGGCATCACGATCAAGTCCGCGGTCGTGTCATTCGCGATCGACGACGTCACCGTCAACCTGATCGATACGCCCGGCCACCCGGACTTCATCGCCGAGGTGGAGCGGGTGCTGAGCGTGCTCGACGGCGCCGTGCTCGTCGTCTCGGCCGTCGAGGGCGTGCAGTCGCAGACGCCCCTCCTCATGCGGGCCCTCCAGCGCCTGAACGTTCCCACGCTCATCTTCGTGAACAAGACCGATCGTCGCGGCGCGGACGTCGGCCGTGTCCTGCAGGCGATCCGCGAGCGGCTGACACCCGATGCGATCGCGATCGACGCGCCCCGCGCGGATCTCGCGGCGGCGCTCGCCGAACACGACGAGGATCTGCTCGCCGCCTTCGTCGATGGAGACCTCGCCGACGAACGGCTCCACAAGCACCTAGCGAGTCAAACTCAACAGGCCCTCGTCCATCCGGTGTTCGCGGGCTCCGCGCTGACCGGAGAGGGCGTGGACGCGCTGACCGCCGGAATCGCGCAGCTGCTCCCGTCGGCGGAACGCAACGGCGAGGGCCCCTTGTCGGGCTCGATCTTCAAGGTCGAGCGCGGTGCGGCGGGCGAGCGGATCGCGTACGTGCGGATGTTCTCCGGGACGGTGCGGACGCGTGACCGGCTGCAGTTCGGCCCGGAGGACGAGCGAAAGGTCACGGCGATTCACGTCTTCGATGACGGATCGTCGTCGCAGCAGCCATCCGTCTCAGCGGGCGAGATCGGAAAGCTCTGGGGTCTGGGCGACGTCCGAATCGGTGACGCGATCGGCGCGCCGCACAGAACGATCGAGCACCACTTCGCCCCGCCGACGCTCGAGACGGTCGTCGTTCCCGCAAAGCCCGAGGACAAGGGCGCATTGCGCGTTGCGCTCGGCCAGCTCGCCGAGCAAGACCCACTCATCAATGTGCGCCAAACCAGCGGAGAGTTCTCAGTCTCGCTCTATGGCGAAGTCCAGAAGGAGGTCATCCAGGCGACGCTCGCCGAGGACTATGGCATCGATGTCGGCTTCCGTGAGACGACGACGATCTGCATCGAACGGCCTGTGGGCACGGGGGAAGCGGTCGAGCGGTTGCGCGTCGAGCCGAACCCGTTCCTTGCCACCGTCGGGCTGAGAATCGAACCGGGCGCATCAGGCTCGGGCGTCCGGTTCGAGCTCGCTGTCGAGCTCGGCTCCATGCCGCTCGCGTTCTTTCGGGCCGTCGAAGACACGCTGCGAGAGACGCTCCGCGAGGGCCTCCGCGGTTGGGAGGTGACGGACTGCACGGTCACGATGACCGACTCCGGCTACCTCCCGCGGCAGAGCCACTCGCATCAGGGCTTCGCCAAGGAGATGTCGAGCACCGGCGCGGACTTCCGGGGCCTGACTCCGCTCGTCTTGATGGGCGCGCTGAAGCAGGCCGGCACCGTGGTGTGCGAGCCGATCCACCGCTTTCGGTTGGAGGTGCCGGCGGACGTCCTCGGGCCGGTCCTGTCGGCACTTGCCCAGCTGCGGGCCGTGCCCGGCATACCCGAGATGCGGGGCTCGCTGAGCGTGCTCGACGGCGACATCCCGGCCGCGCAGGTCAACGAGCTCCGCCAGCAGCTCCCTGCGTTGGCCCGGGGCGAGGGAGTTCTCGAGGCGGAGTTCGAGCGCTACGAGCCGGTCAAGGGCGCGGCTCCGAGCCGACCGCGTTCCGACCTGAATCCCTTGAACCGCGAGGAGTACCTGCTGCGCCTCGCGAGGCGGCATCGATGAGCACGCCGAAGATGCACGACGACGAGATCTCGACGGACGCCGGGCTCGTCCGCCGCCTCCTCGCCGCGCAATTCCCCGACTGGACCGGCCTTCCGATCCGGCCCTTCGACTCCGCCGGCTCCGATAACGCAATCTTTCGCCTCGGGGACGACATGGTCGTGCGGCTCCCGCGGCGTGCGGGGCGCACCGTCGACTCGCTCGACAAGGAGGTCGAGTGGCTCCCGAGGCTGGCTCCGCAGTTGCCGCTCCAGATTCCGCTGCCGCTCGCCCGAGGCGTTCCTGGGGAGGGCTACCCCTGCGGCTGGGCGGTCTACCAGTGGCTCGAAGGAGAAACAGCGGCCGCCGAGCTCATCTCCGACCCACGGCAGGCAGCTTCCGATCTCGCCGGTTTCCTGGCCGCGCTCCAGCGGATCGAGCCCGATGGCGGACCGCTCCCCGGCGAGCACAACTTCTTCCGGGGCGTGCCGCTCGTAACCCGTGACGAGACGGTGCGGAGCGCAATCGCCGCGCTGGAAGGAAAGCTCGACGCCGGCGCCGTGACGGCGGCCTGGGAGGCGGCGCTCGAAGCGCCGGACTGGCAGGGGCCGCCCGTCTGGATCCACGGCGACTTCGCGGACGGGAATCTGCTGGTCGACCGCGGCCGGCTGAGCGGCGTCATCGACTGGGGAGGCCTGGCGCTCGGCGACCCGGCCTGCGACCTCATGGCGGCGTGGAGCTTCCTGCCCGCCGATGCGCGCGAGACCTTCCGCGAAACCCTGAACGTCGACGATGCGACCTGGGCACGGGGTCGTGGCTGGGCGCTCTCAGTCGCGCTGATCGCGCTGCCGTACTACTGGACGACGAACCCGGTCCGCGTGGCGTACTCCTGGGCGCGGATCCGGGAGGTCCTCGCCGACCACGGCTGATCAGACATGCGCAAGCACACCGTCGAGCGGGCGCGGGACTCGGTCGAGGTCCAGGGTCCGCACGAGCAACGTCGCGTAGCGCTGCTTCCGGTTCCACATGAACCGCCAGAGCTGCTCCTCGTAGGGCAGCTCGCGCTTGGCCGGCTGCTTCTGAAACGTTCGGAAGGAGGCAAGCTCGCCCTCGGCGGCGATGACCTTCTCAGTTTCATCTGCTCCGACCGAGCGGACCAGCTCGTCTTCGAGATCCTCGACGCACACGTAGAAGCCAAGCTGCTCCATGCCGGCGCGCGTCAGATCGGACCCGAGGCCGGCCCGCTCGAGACCACGCCGGAAGTCGCGCTCCTCGGCAGCGTCGCAGAGCCCGGCCAGCTTGAGGTTCAAGCCGCGAGGCCCGAACTGGTCGAGGAACCTGCCGATCGCCTGCGCGCCGCCCATCGGCACGATGGCAACGCCTTCGGCCTCGAGATCGCGGCCGCGGCGCTCGGCGAGCGCCTCGAGGGCGAGCTGGTCGCTCGTTCCTTCGACGAGGATGACCGCGCGCGGGGGCACCCTCGAATCGTGCCTGTACGGTCGTCAAGCGTTTGCGCCGGGCCAATTTGGGGTCAGGTCTTGCATTGCCACAACCCTCAACCCGCCCCTGAGAATTGTCGTAATGCAAGACCTGACCCCAGGGAAGAAGCACCTGCGGCGGATCGGCGGGGCGATCGAGGAGTAGGTCAGGAGACAGACGCGCCGAGCAGCGAAGCGAGCCCGCGGACGCCCGTCGTGTCGAGCACGCGGATGCGCCGGAGGCCAAGTGGTTGATCGGCGGCTTGGAACGCACCGTCCTGCGTTGTCACGGCCAGGACGTACCCGGCGCGCCGCGCGAGTTTCTTGACCCGCTCGTTGTGTGCGCCGAAGGGGTACGCGAGCCACTGGACCGGGTGGCACAGCCCGCGTTCGAGCGCTCGGCGCGACCGCACGAGCTCCTCGAACAGCTCTCGATCGGAGAGCTGGGTCAAGTCTCGGTGAGACACCGTGTGCGAGCCGATCTCGACCCCGCGCCGCTCGAGCCTGCGTAGCAGTCCCCGACTCAGGAAGGTCCGGTCGCCGTTCACGATGCGGCTCGAGATGACGTATGCCGTGGCTCGCATGCCGAGCTTGGAGAGCACCGGAGCTGCCTTGTAGTAGGCGTCGCGATACCCGTCGTCGAACGTGATCATGATCGGTCGCCGACCCAGCGGTCGCCCGTGCATGAGTGCGGCGAAAAGTTGGCGCTGCGTGATCGTGTGAAAGCCGCGCCGCTTCAGCCAGCGCATCTGCCGTTCGAAATCCGCCGGGTGGACGGTGAGTGCGCGTGAGATTGCCGGGGTGGTCGGCGACGTGACGTTGATCCGGTGGTACATCAGGATCGGCACGTGGATCTCGCGCTGCGGCAGGCGCCGAGGGAGGCGCAGCCGGGGTCCGTCGGGCCTGGTCGCACACTGCTGGCACTTCGTCCCGGTGCACAGCGCCGGAGCGGAGCGAGCCTCTCCGTTGGAGAGCAGGACGGAAACGACCAGCCCTGCCGTCACCAACGCGAGAGAGATCACGCGCCGCCACCAACCTGGGAGCTCCAATCGCTTCATCGATTGGAGGCTCGGAGGCGGCGCTCACGCGCCGGTCACATGGCGCTCACGTACTGCTACCGAGCCTGCGGACGCGGCGTCATGCGGGCCCCCACCGGCAGCACAGCCTCGAACGTGCGCAGCAGCGCGATGGTCAGTACGGCCAGCGCCGCAGCGGCCGCGAGCGCCAGCGGTGCCGAGACCGCGAGCAGCTGTCCGCCGATCGTCGGGGCGACGGCCAAGCCGAGCCACCAGGACAGTCCGGCGGTCGCCATGTACCGGCCGCGCAGAGCCGGCGGCGCCAGGTCGGCTACGAGTGGCATGAACGCGGTCGCGTAGAGGCACTCACCGATCCCGAAGAAAACGGCCGCCACGACCAGGCAGACGAATGCCGACCCAGGGCCGCCGGCCTCGGCGAGGACGGCGAGCAGGCAGGCGATCACCCAGGTGCCGGAGCCGAGCGAGAGAGCGCCGATACGGCTCTTGCCCTCGGCGAGCTTGACGATCGGCAGCTGGCCCAGAACCACTGTGGCGGCATTGACGAGCAGGAGAAGGCCGATCAAGCCGGGCGCGATGCCGAGCTCGCGAGCGTACGGCGGGACGAGCCAGGCAAGGACGCCCCAACCGACGGCGATCATCGCCACGTTCGTCAGCCCGAAGCGCAGGAACGCGCGATCGCGCAGAACCTGGCGATAGCCGCCGGCCACCGGCTCTGGCCGCACCTCCTCGCGAACCGCCGCAGCCAGGATCGCCGTGTAGAGCAGGTAGGTCACGGCATTTCCGAGGAACAGGACGACGAATCCGTTCAGGCCAAACGCGGCAACGACACCTCCGATTGCGCCGCCGAGCCCGATTCCGACATTGACTGCGACTCGTGAAACCGCGCTCACGCGCTGCCGCACCTCGCGTGGCGCGAGTGCAACCATGAGCGCCGACTGGCTCGGGGCGAGGCCGCCGTTCCCAATGCCCGCCAGCGCCGCTGCGGCGAGCGCCACCGGCGGCGTGGTCGAGAACGCGAGGCTCGCATAGCCGGCGGCGAGTGCCAGGCCGGCAACGACGGCGGTCGTGCGGGCTCCGATCCGGTCGATGACGACGCCGGCAATGGGAGAGACCAGGACAGCGACCCCGGTGACGAGGCCGACTACGAGCCCGGCCACACCGAGTCCGAAGCCGCGCGCCTCGTGGAGGTAGACGATCTCGAACGGAAGAACCGCCCCGTAGCCGAGCATGTTGAGGAAGACGCCGGCTTCGACGATCCACAGCTGACGAGACAGGCCGAAGCCGAGTCGTCGAAGTTTGTTATAGTACATTACTATCTTTTCTCTAGTACAAAGTATCGCACCAAACACGGGTGCCACGACGATCGCTTCGTCGCTCGAGACCGCCATCGCCGAAGGGCGCCTCGTGCCTGGCGAGCGCCTGCCGGCGATCCGAGACCTCGCAGGCGAGCTCGAGGTCAGTCCGGCCACCGTTGCGGCTGCCTACCGCACGCTGAGGGAACGCGGGCTCGTCAGCGGCGACCGACGGCGGGGTACTGTCGTCGCCTTCGAGCCGCCCCTGCGCGTTCGCGCCAGGCCGCCACTCCCTCCCGGCACGCGGGATCTCGCGAGCGGCAATCCGGATCCGTCCCTGCTACCTCCGCTCGGGCCGGCGCTCGCCCGCGTCGATTCGGAGCACAAGCTCTATGGCGGGCCGAGCAAGCTCGAGAAGCTCGTCGACCTGGCCGAGGCCGACTTCGGCGCTGACGGGATCGACGGCGACATCGCGGTTGTCGGCGGCGCGCTCGACGGCATCGAACGTGTCCTGCAGACGCAGCTCCGGCCCGGAGATCGCGTCGCCGTCGAGGACCCGAGCTGGCCGCGGATCGCGGACCTCGTGCACGCGCTCGGCCTCCAGCCCGAGCCGGCGCGCGTCGATGATCGCGGCCTCGTTCCCGAGGCCCTGGAGCGCGCACTCGATCGTGGGGCAAGGGCGGTCATCGCGACGCCGCGAGGGCAGAATCCGACCGGCGCTGCCGTCGACCCTGACCGCGGACGCGATTTGCGCGAGGTGCTCGGCCGGAATCCGGACGTCCTCGTGATCGAGGACGATTACGTGGCGGCGGTGGCCGGTGCGCCCTACGTCGGGCTACACAGCGCGAGCGCACGCTGGGCCGTGATTCGTTCGCTCTCGAAGGTACTCGGCCCCGATCTGCGCATCGCGCTCATGGCAGGGGATTCGCTGACGATGAGCCGCGTCGAAGGGCGGCAGCTACTCGGCCCAGGATGGGTCAGTCACCTGCTCCAACAGACAGCGGCGCAACTGTGGGGGAGCGCGGCGACCAAGAAGCTGCTCGCGCGAGCGAAGAAGACCTATTCCGACCGGAGGGCCGCGCTCGTCGCCGCACTCGCCTCCCACGGAATCCCCGCCCAGGGCGATTCCGGCCTCGGTGTCTGGGTTCCGCTCGAAGAGGAGGTCGCGGTCGTGCAGGGACTCCTCGAGCGCGGGTGGGCCGTCGGCGCCGGAGAGCGGTTCCGCTTCAACGCGCCGCCGGGCATCCGCATCACGACGACCGACCTCGAGCCGGCGGAGGCGGAGGAGCTGGCCGCCGCGCTCGCCGCAGCCATGAGCGCCGATGGTGCTACGTATACGGGATGAGATTCCAGGCGAAGATCCGCTACTGGCGGCCGGAGCGGGAGAGTGGCCTCGCCGTTGTCGACATCCCGAGCGAGCTCGTCGAGCCCCTGGGCGGGCTGAAGCAGGCGCGCGTCCAAGGCACGATCAACGGCGTCGATTACACCTCGAATGTGATGCCGGCCGGATCGGGTCGGCTGGCCCTGAGCGTGAGCAAGAAGATGATGGGGGCAGCCGGCGTGGATGTCGGCGACGAGACCGAGTTCGAGATCGAGCGCGCCTAGATGGCCTACGACGAAGAACTCGCCGACCGCATCCGGGAGCTCGTCGGAGACCAGCCGCAGCTCACGGAGCAGAAGATGTTCGGGGGGCTCGCCTTCCTGATCGGCGGCAACATGGCGATCGGGGCAAGCGGGCAAGGTGGAATCCTGGTTCGCATTGATCCGGAGGAATCCGACAGGCTCGTCGCGACGACGTCCGCTCGCCCGATGGAGATGCGCGGCCGAGAGATGCGCGGGTGGCTCCGGGTCGAGGCGGACGAGGTTCGCACGAAGCGCGAGCTCGCGAAGTGGGTCAAGCTCGGTACCACGTACGCGCGCTCGCTGCCGGCGAAGCGCTAGCCGTCCACCAGGCCCGCCTGGTAGGCGAGGACGACGGCCTGGACGCGGTCGCGGAGGTCGAGCTTCTGGAGGATGTGCGTGATGTGCGTCTTGACGGTCGCGTCGCTGATGTAGAGCTCCTGTCCGATCTCGGCGTTCGAGAGTCCCTTGGCGATCAGGCGAAAGACGTCGAGCTCGCGCTCTGTCAGGTCTTCGAGCCCGCTCGGCGGCTCGGGCTTTGGAACGCGCGTGAACTTCTCGATCACGCGCTTCGTGACGGCGGGCGAGAGCAGCGCGTCCCCGCCGGCAACAGTGCGCACGGCAGCGAGGAGCTGCTCGGGTGGGTCGTCTTTGAGCACGAACCCGCTGGCACCCGCACGGAGCGCTTCGTAGACGTACTCGTCGAGGTCGAACGTCGTGAGGATCAGGATCCGCGCCGAGTCGTCCGCAGCCAGGATCCGCCGCGTCGCCTCGAGCCCGTCCAGCTCCGGCATGCGGATGTCCATCAGGATGACGGTCGGGTCGAACCGCGCGGCCTTGTCGACCGCTTCGCGGCCGTTACTCGCCTCGGCCACGACTTCGATGTCGGGCTCGCCCGAGAGCAGCATCCGGAAGCCTGCGCGCACCATGGATTGGTCGTCGGCGACGAGGACACGGATGCTCATCGCTGAAAGCGGTCGACCGGCAGACGCGCGCTGAGGACGAACCCTCCAGTCGGTGCGGCTCCGGCGCTCATTTCGCCGCCGTAGATCTTGACGCGCTCGCGGATACCGAGGAGCCCGTGACCGTGGCCGTTGCTCGGCGCCGGCCCCTGGCCGTCATCGGCGACCTCGAGCTCGAGCTCGTCGGGGCCGTAGCGGACGGTCACGTCCGCGTGGCTGGCTTGGGCGTGCTTGAGCGCATTCGTGAGCCCTTCTTGGACGATTCGGTAGGCGGAGAGGTCGATCGCGCGCGGGAGCGCGACGCTTTCGCCCTCCACATGGAGTTGCACTGGAAGCCCGGCGCGGCTGATGTCATCGACGAGCGAGTCGAGGGCATCGAGCCCCGGCTGGGGGCCGAGCTCGACCCCGTCCCCGTCGCTGCGCATCGCTCCGAGCAGGCGGCGCATCTCGGCCAGTGCCGTCCGGCCTGCCTGCTCGACACGGCCGAGTGCGTCCCGGTCCTCGTCAAGCGTTGGCGGGAGCTTGTGGCGGACGGCCCCGACCTGGAGCACCATCACGCTCATGGCGTGGGCGACAATGTCGTGCAGCTCGCGCGCGATCCGCGCCCGCTCCTCGGCCACGGCAATTCGCGCGGCGGCCTCGCGCTCCCGCTCGGCAAGCGTCGCGCGCATCTCCGCCGCCTCCGCCTGCTCGGCGGTCTCGCGCAAGGCGTAGCCGGCAACCCAAGCGACGACGAACCGGAGCGGGACGAAGACGAGAACGCTGGCCGGCCGCGGCCCGGGGATGTTGGCGACCACGACCCCGATGCAGCCGAGCACGATGGCGAGGCCGATCCCGGCCTGCCGCTCGTCGCGGAGATTTCCGAGCAGGAACGCGGTCGCCAGTCCGACCACGCCGAGGCTGCCGATGAACGGGATCAGCAGCCCGTCGACGAATGTGAGCGCGGCCGCCATCAGCCAGTAGGCCGCGGGCGCGGCGAACGGAAAGCGGCGCCGCAGGAAGAGCGGGAGCACGAGCACCGCCACCGCGGGCACTGAGAACCACAGGCTCGTGGCTGGCGCGCCCGGCGAGTCGCGTCCGACAATGAGTTCGAGCATGCCGGCGATCGCGAGGACCGCGATCAGCAGCTCGAACCAGTACTCGCGCGCGAGGTCGCGACGGCGGCTCATGGGTTGAACGTACTGCAGCCGCTCCCGCGTCGCCTCATACCGAAGTCGGAGGCGAAATCGGCGCGAGGTCGGAGACACGACACGGCCTTCGGACGATGCCGCCGTGTCGACCCGCTCCTAGCGTCGAGGCGTGCACTCGACCAGCAAAAGGAGGTTCCGATGAACGTCTCGCTTCCGTTGACGCAAGCCGCTGTTCGACCCGAGGCCGCGGCCTCGGTGGAGATCCCCCAGTACGCGCGGCGCGCGATCTTCGCGATCTGGGCTGCCGCCGCCCTGCCGATGGCTGCTCTCGCCTGGCTCGTCACGCCGGTGCTCGCAGACCAGCTCGGCGGCGACGGCATCGTTCCGATGGCGAAGGCGATCTACATCTCTCTGACCGTCGGCCTCGTCTGGCAGTTCGTCCTTGTCATGGTTCTCGTCCGGCGCGAGCAGGGCACCCTCCGCTGGTCCATCGTTCGCGAGGCGCTCTGGTTGCGCTCTCCGCGGAGCCCGCGCAGCGGCCGGATCGGCGGCCGGGTGTGGCTGATCCTGATCCCGCTCATCTTTCTCTTCGGCGCGGTGCATGAGCTCATCCCGGCGATCGGCGCGCCGGAGAACCGCGATTTCGCGACGCTTGTCGAGTCTGACGCCGGCAAGGCGTTCCTCGAAGGCGCCTGGGGCTGGTATGTCCTAATCCTCGTCAACTTCCTCTTCAACACGGTGCTCGGCGAGGAGCTGCTCTTCCGCGGCTTCTTGCTTCCGCGCATGAACGGCGCGTTCGGACGCGGCGATTGGGTCGCGAACGGCCTCCTTTTCACCGGCTACCACCTGCACGTGCCGTGGGGAATGCCTGGGACCCTGTTGGACATGTTCTTCCTGTCGTACCCGACCAAGCGGTACCGGAGCGCCTGGATCGGCATCGCTGTCCACAGCGCCCAGAGCGTCGTGCTCGCGCTCCTCATCCTCACGCTGGTGATTTGAGAGGGGCCGCAGGACTCCGCCGACTGGGCTGCCGATTCCCTAGCGTTCGGCCATCGACACGATCTACCAGCACCCGCTCGGATATCTACTCGCGCTGGAGGGCATCGCCCTCCTGCGCGGGTTTTCCGGGGCTTACGACCGCGAGTTCACGCTCGCCCGTCTTCGCGAGATTCGGACGCTGCTGGATTCCGCAGACGAGCTCGGCGGCGGGGTCGACGTGCGACCGATCACGACGCGGGAGGGCTATGCCTCGTGGGCCCCGTCGTACGACACACCGGGAAATCAGCTGCTCGAGATGGAGCAGCCGATCGTTCGGAGGATCTTCGATGGGCTGCCGGTCGGCGTCGCGCTCGACGCCGCTTGCGGGACCGGGCGCCACGCCGAGTACCTGGCTACGCTCGGCCATCGGGTCATCGGCGTCGACACGTCGCCGGAAATGCTCGCGCGCGCTCGCGAGAAAGTCCCGAACGGCGAGTTTCACGAGGGCGACATCCAAAACCTGCCGCTCGCCGACGACTCTGTCGACCTCGTTCTCTGCGCGATTGCGCTCACGCATGTTCCCGACCTGGCGCGGCCCTTCGCCGAGTTCGCGCGTGTCCTTCGGCCGGGAGGTCACCTCATCGTGTCCGACGCGCGAGGCTGGTTCGGCGACATCGTGCTGCCGGTCGTCGAGTCGGCGCCGGACGGGGACTTCGGATACATCCCCGGTTACGCGCACCTCACCAGCGACTACCTCGTGGCCGCGCTCCCGCTGGGCCTAGAGGTGCGCCGGTGCGAGGAGCCGAGACGGCCGGATCCGCTCGTCGATGACAAAGGCAACGATCTCTACGACGAGGAGCCCACGCCAGAACATGTGCCGGGGCAGCCGCCGAACATCTGGGCGCTGCACCGGTACGCGCCGGCGGCCACGAACGCGGCGTGGCGCGGGAAGCCCGTCACGATCGTCTGGCACTTCCAGCTCGGCCGCTGAGACGCAGTCACAAAGTCGTGCGGCGACCGTGCTCCGCGTCGTCGATGAGCCTCGCGAGCCGGCGTGCACGCGTCTCGTCCCGCTTCGCGCTCATGACCCAGAAGATCGCCATCTGGCGGTAGCCGCGCGGCTGTGCCTGGAAGAACTCCCACGCTCGCTCGTTGGCGCGGAACTCTTGCTCCTGCTCCGGACCGAGCTTCGCCTTGTGGCGGTTCTCGTACGTGTAGACGGAGGTCTTCTCTGGTCGGCGGGCCTCGAACGCGGCGATGCCGGCCGGATGCATGCGTCCGGCGCGCAGGAGCTCCTCCACGTGGCGCACGTTGATGGCGCTCCAGTTGCTCCGCGGATTTCGCGGCGTGAAGCGGATGCAGTAGCTCTCATCGTCGATGCGTCTCGTGAGCCCGTCGATCCAGCCGAAGCAGAGCGCCTCCCGCACCGTCTCCTCCCAGCTCAGGGTCGGGCGGCCGGTGTGCTTCTTGTAGAAGCCGACGAAGATCTCTCTCTCGGTGTCGTGGTTCGCCTCGAGCCACGCGCGGAACTCGTCCGGGTGCGTGAAGAACTGCGGCTTCATGCAGCCTCAAGCTACGTGAGGGTCTCCGCTCCTGGCAGAGTGGCTCGATGCCGGGAGTGACGCAGTACTACACGGCGACGACCCTCGACGGCTACATCGCGGACGAGAACCACTCCCTCGACTGGCTCTTCGAGGTCGACCGCGCCCAGGACGGCGAGGACGGGTTTGCCGGCTTCTTCGCCAACGTCGGCGCGATGGCGATGGGCGCCACGACGTACGAGTGGATCCTCGAACATGACCGTCTGCTCGACGAACCGGAGAAATGGCGCGGGTACTACGGCGACACTCCGGCCTGGGTCTTCGCGCACAGGACGCTCCCGCCGATTCCGGGTGCAGACCTTCGCTTCGTCCAGGGCGACGTTGCGCCGGTGCATGACGACATGACGCAAGCCGCCGGCGACAAGAACCTTTGGCTCGTCGGCGGCGGCGATCTCGTCGGCCAGTTCGCCGACGCCGGCCTGCTCGACGAGATCCTGGTCGGCGTCGCGCCCGTGACGCTCGGGCAGGGCGCTCCCTTGCTTCCCCGGCGGCTCACGGCCAAAGAGCTCGAGCTCGTCGACGTCGCGCGCGACAAGCAGTTCGCGCGGCTTCGCTACCGCGTTCGGCGCTAGACGGCCGCCGAACCGGAAGCGAGCGGCGTGCGAATCAGTCGGGAAGCAACCCCCCGACCAAGGAGCTCTCCATGCGTTTCATCCCGACGAAGTTCCATGCGCCGCTCGACTACATCGTCGGCGTCGCGCTCATCGCTGCGCCATGGATCTTCCAGTTCTCGGAGTACACCGCAGCGACGGTCGTTCCGATCCTCCTCGGCGTCGGCCTGATCGCCTACAGCCTCTTCACGAACTACGAGCTGGGCGTCTGGAAGGTCGCGCCCATGGCCGTGCACAACCTGATCGACATCGTCGCGGGGGCCCTGCTCGCGGCCTCACCCTGGCTCTTCGGCTTCGCCGACGAGAGCGCGAACGTCTGGGTACCGCACGTTGTCGTCGGCCTCGCCGCGATCTTCCTGGGCCTCACGACGAAGCAGCAGGGCGGCTACAGCTACCGCAAGGCCGACGAGGCAAGCACCGCGACCGGCTAGCGCTGGGCGAACGCGGCGGGCGCTTCTGCCCGCCGCGTCTCGCCGGAATCGCTGACGCGGAGCACGACGTTGCCGGTCTTCTGGCCGGCCTCGACGTAGCGCACCGCTTCGACGATCTCGTCGAGCACGTAGGTCCGGTCGATCACGGGCCTGTACTTGCCTGCCTCGACGAGCCCCTTCATGAGGGAGAGGTCTTCCTTCCGGTAGCGGCCGATGCCGAGCGTTGCGCGCTTGCTGAGAAACCGGGTGGCAAGAGCAAGCAAAGGCACGTGGTACATGAACCCGAGGTCCATCGAGATGTAGATCCCGCCCGGCTCCAACGAGCCGCGGCAGCGGCGGAACGAATGCTTGCCGACCGCGTCGAAGACCACGTCGTACGTCTCGCCGTTGCGCGTGAAGTCCTCGCGAAAGCGATCGATGACCTCGCGGGCGCCGAGCGATCGCACCACCTCGACGTCCTTCGTGTCGCAGACTGCCGTCACGTCGGCCTCGAAGTAACGGACGAGGAGCTGGACCGCGGCCGTGCCGACGGAGCCCGCGGCGCCGTAGACGAGGACCCTCTTCCCGCGCAGCGGCTGACCCGGGCGCAGGCAGGTCAATGCGAGCAGCGCGCCATCGGGTACGGCGGCAGCCTCCTCGAACGTGAGCCCGGCCGGCTTGTGCGCGATCACGCCGCTTTGGCGCACAGTCACGTACTCGGCGTTCGCTCCTTCTTTGAAGCCGAAGACCTCGTCGCCGACCTGAAACTCCGAAACGTCTGCACCGACCTCCTCAACGCGCCCCGCGAACTCCGTCCCGGTGCTGGTGCGCCTCGGGCGGCGGATCCCAGTGGCGACGCGCACGAACCTGTAATCCTCGAACCGCACGCGCATCGCATCGCCGCGGGTGACCGTCGAGGCGTGCACCCTGACGAGCACCTCGTCCTCCTTGGGCGTGGGCCGCTCGACCTCGTCGACTCGCAGCACCTCCGGCGGGCCGTAGCGATCTTGGACGACCGCTTTCATTCCGTCACTTCCTCTCCTGGGTTCGCTGGATGGGCGTGCCGTGCCTCCATGCGCGGCCGGCCCTGTAGAGCTCGGCGGGCCGTCCGCCGCCCGGTCCGGGTCGGGCGGTGCGCCCGGTCGGGATCACCCAACCGTCCTCGCCGACGAGGCTGCGGCGGAAGTTCGCGGCGTCGAGCTGCACGCCCCAGATCGCCTCGTACACGGCTCGGAGCTCGGCCATCGTGAAAGTCGTGCCGACGAACGCAGTCGCGATGCCTGAGACTTCCAGCTCGACCCGTACGCGCTCGACGGCATCTCGGACGATCTGCAGGTGGTCGAAAGCGAGCTCGATCCGCTCCTCGAGGAGCTCGGACACGGGGACCAGCGCCGCGTGCGCGGCGTCGGTGCCGGCGACGATCGCTCCGACGTCGCGAAGGACGGCGAGATACGCGACCGTCACCACGTTCATGCGTGGATCGCGCCCGGGATCGCCATAGGCGCCGAACTGGGTGAGCAGGCTGGGGACGTCGACGCCGGTCTCCTCCGAAAGCTCGCGCCTTGCCGCCTCATCGAGGGTCTCCTCAGGACGCTTGAATCCGCCCGGAATCGCCCACATGCCCTGGAACGGCTCCTGCCCCCGCTCGACGAGAAGCGCATGCAGAATGCCGCCGGACATGGTCAGGATGACCATGTCGACAGTGACTGCGAAAGCGGGGAACGCGCTTGGGTCGTAGCCGGGCGGGACGTTGGCCCGGCGATTTTTTGTCGGCATGACTCTTACCCTTGCACACGGTTTTGGTCAAGTCAACCAAAAGACCTAGGAGGACGAAGTGCCCGTGACCGAAGCAAGCTCGACCGAGACTCCGTACGGCCGCTACATCACGTCCGAGGGCTGGTTCGTCCTCAACCTCGCCGAGGCGCTTGCGGTGAACAACGAGCAGAAGGGCGGGGCGTCGTACCCGATCGAGCCGCGGGAACACCCGTTCCGCGATTTGGGCGTCCGCATCCGCGTCCTTCCGCCGGGCCACCCGAATGCGCTCTACCACTCGGAGGAGGCGCAAGAAGGGTTCCTCGTGCTCTCGGGCGAGTGCTTGCTGATCGTCGAGGAGGAGGAGCGGCCGCTTCGGCAGTGGGACTACTTCCACTGTCCGGCCGGCACGAGGCACGTCATCGTCGGCGCGGGCGAAGGGCCTTGCGTGGTTCTCATGGTCGGAGCACGGCCCGAAGTCGAGGGGCTCCACTACCCCAGGAGCGACGTCGCGGCGCGCTACGGCGCCTCGGCGGCCAAGGACACGGATAAGCCGGATGAGGCGTACGCGGACTGGCCGGGCGAGTACGAGCCGGCTCGCCTTCCGTGGCCCCTCGGTTGAGCCCGGCGTCAGTCGGCGGGATCGCCGGCCGGCGTGACGACCCACCAGATACCACCGTGCAGGTCGACGTTATGGCACTTGATCTCTCCGGGTGCCTCGTGCTCGTAGAAGTAGAGCGGCCGCCCGTTGTAGGTCACCTGCAGCTTGCCGTCGGCGCGCCGGATCGTGCCGAGCTTGGACGCGTCGACACCCGTGCCCGCCGACGGCATCTGCCGTGTCAGCACGGGAGGCCACGCCTTCACGCACTCCGCACTCGTACAGTTGGAGCGGTTCGCGCGGTCGTTCTCGAAGGCGTACACGACCTGGCCGTTCGCATCGAAGAGCACGCGCCCGAAGCCTGAATCGTCGGCGACGATGCGCGCCCGCTTGGCGGGTACACGCAGTCCGTCTTCGCCTCGGGGACGTCGTGACAGGGCGACAGCGTTCTTCGCGGTCGTCGACGTGTCTTTCGCTTTCTCGGTAGTGGTCGGTGGCGGTGCGGGGGCCGCAGCGGGCTGTTGCGGAGACGCGTCGTCGCCGCCACAGCCGGCGAATGCGAGAGCGAGTACGACGACGAGCGTAAGGGCGGTCGAAGGAGAACCGGTCACTTGAAGACACCTTGCCGGATGGAGTCCTTACGAGTCGATGAATTCTTTCCGCGTGCGTTTCAAGCTGTCTTTCTGTCAAGTAGCTGAAGCAGGTCGTGGGCGGCGAGCTCGACTTCCTTGTGGCGCCACTCGGCTGCTCGATACACACAGGCGATGAGACCCGTGCGATGGAGGCGGCGGAAGTCGCCGTAAACGAACGCGTACCGCGCCTTCGTCTCGTCCGCTGCACCCGCCGTCAGTCCGAGGTGCCACTCGGCGTACTCGTCCCAGGAATGCGTGCTCAGAAAGGCGTTCTCATCCTCTGCGGTTGGCTGCACGTCGCCCCAGTCGCTGTCGAGGACGTACTGGCGCGCCTCGATCAACCGCTTGGCACGGCGGACGGCGGCGTCGTTGACCGCGTACGAGGCGATCGCTGAAGTCTGACGGAACGCCGTCTTCAGGGGCGATTGCGGAAGAGCCGCTTGTCTGTGTTCAGGTGAGCCGGCCACTCGAGCCGGCTCGCGCCCGCAAAACGAATGTATGCGCGAAGGGCGTCGCGCATCGCATCGACGAAGCCGTCCGTACGTCGGGGCGCGAAACCCTCCTCCCACCACAGGCCCAGCACCTCGACCCTCGCTGCGTTGCGATCGATCCGTGGCTCGATCCGCCCGACGAAGCGGTCGCGGAAAAGGATCGGCAGGACGTACCAACCGAAGCGACGTTTTTCCGGCGGGAAGAAAAGCTCCCAGACGTAGTCGAAGCCGAACAACGTTCCGAGCAAGCCGCGGTCCCAGACGAGCGCGTCGAACGGTGGGAGGAACGCGGCCGAAGGCGGTGGCTCCGGGGGCGACGCGAGCAGCTCGACCTCGTCGCGAAGCACGAAGCGCTTGCCGCGGACGCCCTCGACGTCAACCGCGATCAGCTCCCCGTCCGCGACGAGCTCCTCGCGTAGTGCCGTTCTGCCCGGAAGTTCCGGCCGGCTCGCGTCCGGCTTCGCCGGGCCGAGGCCGCCGAAGACGTCACCGCCGCTGGCGACTCCGAGTAGGCCGTGTGCCCGATACCGAGACAGCATTCGGTGCCGGAGCTGTTCGTGCAGCGGGACCTCGCGCTTGATCACGTCGGCGGGAAGCAGCCGCTCGAGGACGTCGTAGGTGCGCCGGCTGCCGTCGCGGCGCGCGAGACCGAGGACGCCGGTGAGCGTGTATGCGTCGAGGACTGCTTTAACGGCGTTCGTCGGCAGGCCGAACCAGTCGGTGGTCGTCCCGCGCTCGCGTTCGAAGTCGAGCGACGACAGCGGTCCTTCGGCGCGGATCCGCTCGAGCACGCGCTCGGCGACCTCGGCGTTGTCGGCGAGGACGCGCGGTGGTTCCGCCCACAGCGTCGTTCGAAAGAAGGGGAAGTCTCTCGTCGGAACGAGCGAGAGTCCTTTGTTGTACGCCTCGAAGATCTCGCGTCGCTCGTAGAGCGCTTCGGACCAGGTCGGGTCGTAGTCGGCGACGCGCGCGTGCAACACGAGGTCGTGGTTGCGTCCCGCGACTGCAATCGGGTCGAACTGGATCGAGCCGAGCCGGCGGAAAACTTCGAGCACGGCGTCACGCCCGCCCTCGACGGAGCGCGCGGGGCCAAGCAGCTGACGCTGCACGAGAAAGCGCCGCGCGGCCTCGGCGCTGACCTTCACCGCGTCGACGCTATCCGGACGTCCGCGGCTGACGGCAAGTCGCCACGTGGACGGTTCAGGTACCACGCCTCGATCTCGCCCTTCCCCTTCACCGCGATCGGCCCCCGCGGCTCGCACTCGAACTCGTCGGCGAGCAGCTCGTACGTCGCCCGCGTGATCTGGATCCGTCCGGGCGTCCCGTGGGACTCCATACGACTAGCCGTGTTCACGGCGTCGCCCCAGAGGTCGTAGAGGAAGCGCTTCCGGCCGATCACGCCGGCCACGACAGGGCCGGAGTTGATCCCGACCCGGAGCTCGAGGCCGAGCTGCCCGACCTCGTCGTCCGAGCGCATCACGTCGAGCATGTCGAGCGCCATGAGCGCGAGCGCGCGGGCATGGTCCGGGCGA
>Ga0081538_10000993_pt1 | contig 30110 bp, 25 predicted proteins | sample TabmetS5T2R1_FD_71022 | JGI IMG/M metagenome (GOLD analysis project Ga0081538, IMG submission 71022) | Tabebuia heterophylla rhizosphere microbial communities from the University of Puerto Rico - S5T2R1 | ecosystem: Host-associated > Plants > Roots > Rhizosphere ...
GGCGGGGAGAGGGCGGGGGAGCGCCCGAGGGCGGAGGGGGGGGCGTCCCGGGGTCCGGAGACCGCGTCCGCCACCAGTCCCGGAATGTCTCCGCAGCCGGCACCGGCAGGTCGCGCGAAGTGGTCCAGCCCGCGAGCGGGCCGGGCGCGCGGGGGATGCGCCCGCCACGCACGAGCGGGCGGCTGGCCACGCGCGCGAGGCGCTGCGCCCGTTCGTAGCGCTCCCGCGAGGAGAAGACGCGGTAGAGGCCCTTCATCGAGAGCAGCTCGGCATCGAGCCGCCCGGCCGCCGAACGCTCGCGCGCCCGCAGGTGGGTCAGCAGCCGCGGGATCTCGATGTTCACGGGACAGACGTCGGCACAGGCGCCGCACAGCGACGAGGCATACGGGAGCGAGCCCGCCCGCTCGACGCCCTTCAGCTGCGGGGTCAGGATCGCGCCGATCGGGCCGGGGTAGACCGACTCGTAGGCGTGGCCACCCACCCGCGCGTAGACCGGGCAGACGTTGAGGCAGGCGCTGCAGCGGATGCAGCGCAGCGCCTGGCGGCCGACCTCGTCGGCGAGCGCCCGGGTGCGGCCGTTGTCGAGCAGCACGAGGTGGAACTCGCGCGGCCCGTCGCCCTCGCGCACCCCGGTCCACAACGACGTGTAGGGGTTCATGCGCTCGCCCGTCGACGAGCGCGGGAGCAGCTGGAGGAAGACCTCCATGTCGCGCCAGGCCGGCACGACCTTCTCGACCCCCATGAGCGTCACGAGCACCTCCGGCAGCGTCGTGCACATACGCCCGTTGCCCTCGGATTCCACGACGCAGACCGTGCCGGTCTCGGCGACGGCGAAGTTCGCGCCGCTGACGCCCATGCGGGCGCTGAGGAACTTCGAGCGCAGGTGGAGCCGCGCGGCCTCGGTCAGCGCGGCCGGCTCGTCGCTGAGCTCCGGAAGCCCGAGCTCGCTGCGGAACAGGTCCCGGATCTCGGCCCGGTTCTTGTGGATCGCCGGGACCAGGATGTGCGACTGGAGGTCGTGGCCGAGCTGGATGATCAGCTCCGCGAGGTCGGTCTCGACGGCGCTGATGCCCGCCTCCGCCAGCGCCTCGTTCAGCTTGATCTCGTCGGAAGCGATCGACTTGACCTTCACGAGCTCGCGGAAGCCGTGCAAGCGCGCGATGCCGGCGATGATCTCGCAGGCCTCGGCGCCGTCGCGCGCCCAGTGCACCTGGCCGCCCGCGGCCGACACTGAGGCCTCGAGGCGCTCGAGCTGGGTGTCGAGCCGGAGCAGCGCACGGTCCTTGGCCTGCGCCCCCGCCGCGCGCAGCTGCTCCCAGTCGGGCAGCTCGTCCACGACTCGTGCCCGCTTGTCGCGGATCGTCGTCGTGGCGCGCGCGAGGTTGGCGCGCAGCTGCGTGTCGGCGAGCGAGCGCCGGGCGGCTTCCGGGAAGCTCACGCCGCCGGCTCCTCTCCCGTCGACGAGAGGATTTCGGCAAGGTGGACCGTGCGGACCCCGGTGCGCCCGCGCGACAGGCCGCCGCCGATCTGCATCAAGCAGGAGGAGTCGACCGCGCACACCGCCTCCGCCCCGGTGTCCAGGACCGAGCGCAGCTTGTCCGACAGCATCGCCGTCGACACATCGGCGTTCTTGACCGCGAACGTCCCGCCGAAGCCACAGCACTCGTTCGCGTTCGGCAGCTCGACGAGATCGAGCCCGCGCACCGCCCGCAGCAGCCGCAGCGGCCGCTCGCCCAGGCGCAGCTCGCGCAGCGAGTGACAGGTCGGGTGGTAGGTCACGCGGTGCGGGTAGTAGGCGCCGACGTCCTCGACTCCGAGCACGTCCACGAGCAGCTCGGTCAACTCGTGCACCGGCGGGCGCTCCGGCCCGAGCTGGGCGCGCAGCATGCCGGCGCACGACGCCGACGGCGTCACGACCGCCTCGTAGCCCTCGAACACGCCGGCGAGCCGCTGCGCGAGCCGGCGCCCCTCGTCGGGGTAGCCCGCGTTGAGGTGCATCTGCCCGCAGCACGTCTGCTCGAACGGGAAGTCCACATCGTGGCCGAGGCGCTCGAGTAGGCGCACGACTGCTTGGCCCACGGCCGGGAACAGCGTGTCGCCCAGACAGGTGACAAAGAGGCCCAGGCGCACGACTGGGAGTTTCCCGGACCCGGGCCCGGGCAACCCGCCACGTAGCGCAGGAGAGCGAAGAGGGAGGAAAGAAGCGTGTACACGCAGGACTTCAACCCGGTCTCGGACTCACTTGCTCTGACCTCCATCTTCGCCGCCCTCCCCCTGATTACGCTCTTCGTGCTGCTCGGCGGCGTGAAGATGAAGGCACAGTGGGCCGCGCTCATCTCGCTGGGCGTGGCGATGGTCGTAGCGCTCGCCGTCTACGGGATGCCGTTCGGGCAGACCGCGTTGTCGGCGTCCGAGGGTGCGGCCTTCGGGATCTTCCCGATCATGTGGATCGTCGTCACGGCGATCTGGGTCTACAACATGACCGTCGAAACCGGCCATTTCGCGGTGCTGCGGCGCTCCTTCGGCGCGATCTCGGAGGACCAGCGCGTCCAAGCCGTGATCGTGGCCTTCTGCTTCGGGGCGCTGATGGAGGCGCTTGCCGGCTTCGGTACTCCTGTCGCGATCAGCGCCGTGATGCTCATCGCGCTCGGCTTCAAGCCGATCAAGGCCGCGTCGATCGCGCTCGTGGCCAACACCGCCCCGGTCGCCTTCGGGGCGATCGCGATCCCGATCACGACGCTGTCCGAGGTCACGGGCCTTGACAAGGGAGATCTCGGCGCGATGGTGGGGCGCCAGACGCCCTTCCTCGCGCTGGTCGTGCCGCTGATCCTGATCGGGATGGTCGACGGCCGGCGTGGGATCCGCCAGGCCTGGCCGGTCGCAGTGATCGGCGGCGTCGCCTTCGCCCTCGCGCAGTTCGCCTGCTCCAACTACATCTCGGTCGAGCTGACCGACATCGTCGCGTCGCTCGTCTCGACCGGCGCGATCGTCGCCTTCCTGCGTATCTGGACCCCTGGCGAACCGCTCAAGGCCGAGGTCACTGGCCGCTTCGAGCGCCCGGCGGTCGCCGGCGGTTCCGTCCACGACCCCGTGATGGAGCGCGAGGTGAGACGGCGCGACGACACCACCAAGGACCCGCCGATCGATGTGGTGCGGGCGTACGCGCCCTACCTGATCATCATCGCGGTGTTCTCGATCGCCCAGATCGCGGCGATCAAGGACTGGATGGCCGAGTCGCCCTGGACGACCACCTTCGAGTGGCCCGGCCTCGACGTCCGCAGCCCCGATGGGGAGCCGCTGGACAGCCTGACCTACAACTTCAACTGGTTGCCCGCAGCGGGGACGCTGATGCTCCTCTCCGGCCTGATCACGATGGCCGTGCTCGGCCTCAAGCCCGGTCGTGCGGCGCGCGTCTTCGCGAACACCGTGGACCAGCTCAAGTGGGCGATCTTGACCGTGGCTGCGGTGCTCGCGCTCGCCTATGTGATGAACCAGTCCGGGCAGACGATCACGCTCGGACTCTGGGCGGCGGGGGCAGGTGGCGTGTTCGCCTTCCTGTCGGCCCTGATCGGCTGGCTCGGAGTGGCCGTGACCGGATCGGACACCTCCTCGAACGCGCTCTTCGGCGCATTGCAGGTGACGGCGGCGAAGGACGCAGGCATCTCGCAGACGCTGCTGGCGGCCGCCAACAGCTCCGGGGGCGTGCTCGGGAAGATGATCTCGCCGCAGAACCTCGCCATCGGCGCGGCGGCGGTCGGGCTCGCGGGCAGAGAGGGCGACCTCTTCCGTAAGGTCCTTGGCTGGAGCCTCGTGCTCATCCTCGCCATGTGCGTCCTCGTCTACCTCCAATCGACCCCGGTGCTGGAGTGGATGGTCGTCTGAGGCCAGGCCTCGCCGAGCGGCTCGAGGCGGTCGTAGGCCGCGACCACCTGATCACGCACGAGCGCCAGCTCGCCACCTACGCATCCGACGGCCTCCTGCAGTACGCGGTGATGCCGGGACTGGTGGCGCTCCCGGGCTCGGCCGAGGAGGTCACGGCGGTGGTGCGGGCCTGCCACGAGGCGGAGGTCCCCTGGGTCGCCCGCGGCGCCGGTTCCGGGCTCTCGGGTGGAGCCACCCCGGTCGAGGACGGCGTCCTCATCGGGCTTTCGCGCCTGCGCCGGATCCTCGAGGTCGACCTCGACAACGGACGGGTGCTCGTGGAGCCGGGAGTCACCAACATCGCGGTATCGCAGGCGGTCGCGCCCACACACTTCTACCCGCCCGACCCGTCCAGCCAGATCGTGTGCACGATCGGCGGCAACGTCGCCGAGAACTCCGGCGGCGCCCACTGCTTCAAGTACGGCTTCACGACGAACTACGTGACGGGGCTGGAGCTCGTGCTCTCCGACGGCTCCGAGGTCACGCTCGGCGGGCCTGAACTCGACCATCCCGGATACGACCTGCTCGGCGCGTTCGTCGGCTCCGAGGGCACGCTCGGAGTGGCCACGCGGATCTGGCTGCGAGTGATCCCCAAACCCGAGGCCGTCCGGACGCTCGTCGCGTTCTTCGGCTCGACCGTGCAGGCCGGCGAGGTGGTCTCCGAGATCGTCTCCGGCGGGATCGTCCCGGGGGCGATCGAGATGATGGACAACCTCTCGATCCGCGCAGCAGAGGGCGCAACCGGCGCCGGTTATCCGATGGACGCGGGCGCCGCGCTCGTCGTCGAGCTGGACGGGTCGGAGGCGGAATGCGAGACGCGTTTCGAGCAGGTCGTGACGATCTGCGAGGACGCCGGGGCGGACGCCGTGCGCGTCGCGCGCGACGAGGTCGAGCGCGAGCTGATCTGGCGCACTCGCAAGGCGGCCTTCGCCGCCATGGGCCGGATCGCGCCCAACTACTACGTGCAGGACAGCGTGATCCCGCGCACCCGCCTGGCCGAGGTGCTCGCCCGGATCGAGGAGCTGGCGGCCGAGTACGAGCTGCACGTGGCGAACGTTTTCCACGCCGGCGACGGCAACCTGCACCCGCTCGTCTGCTACGACGGGAAGCAGCCCGGCGAGGCCGAGCGAGCGGAGGAGCTGGCGGGGCTGATCGTCAAGACCTGCGTCGATGCGGGCGGCTCGATCACCGGCGAGCACGGCGTGGGGGTGGACAAGAAGCGCTACATGCCGGAGATGTTCGGCGAGCCCGACCTGTCGGCGTTCCAGCGGCTCCGCTGCGCGTTCGACCCGGACCAGCGCGCCAACCCGGGCAAGGTGATGCCCACTCCGCGGCTCTGCGGCGAGGTCCCCGGACCCTACCGGCAGCATCCGCTCGAGCAGGCCGGGCTCGCGGAGCGGTTCTGATGGCCGTGAGGGGCGCCCCCGCCACGCGCGAGGAGCTCGCGCGGGCCCTGAAGGAAGCGGCCGACGCGCGTGAGCCGGTCCGCTTCGTGGGCGGCGGCACGAAGCGCCACTGGGGGACGTCACCGGCTGAGCCGGCCCGCGAGCTGCCCACCGCGGGTCTCGACCGGATCCTCGAGCACAACGCGGGCGACCTCACGGCGGTGGTGGAGGCCGGCGTTCCGCTCGCGCGCGCCCAGGCCGCGTTCGCCGAGGAGGGCCAGATGCTGGCCCTGGATCCGCCCGACGACGGCGCCACGCTCGGGGGCGTGGTCGCGACCTCCGACTCCGGGCCGCTGAGGGGACGCTACGGCGGGGTGCGCGATCTCGTGGTCGGCATCCGGGTGGCGCTCTCAGACGGGACGCTCGCCAAGAGCGGCGGCAAGGTCATCAAGAACGTGGCGGGCTACGACCTGTCGAAGCTGTTCGCGGGCTCGCTCGGGACGCTCGGAGCGATCGTCGAGCTTTCGGTCCGTCTGCACCCGCTGCCGCCGGCGAGCGCCACCGCGATCGGCCACTCGGCCGACCCAGCCGAGCTCGGCCAGGCCCTGTTGGCGCTCCTGCGCGCGCCGCTCGAGCACAGCGGCTTCGACGTGCGCTGGTCGGCCGGCCGCGGCGCGCTGCTGGTGCGCTTCGCGGGCGCGGCGCCGGGACCGCAGGCGGAGCTCGCCGAGCGGCTGCTGCGCGAAGCCGGCCTCGAGACCGAGATCGCGAACGCCGACGAGGACCTCTGGGCCGAGCAGCGCGGGCGCCAGCGCGCGGACCGGCGGGACGACGCCGTCGTGCGCGTCTCCGGCCTGCCCACGCGTCTGCCCGCCCTGCTCGGAGCGGCGGACCGGCTCGGGGCGTCGCTCGTGGGGCGCGCGGGCCTGGGCCTCTCCTGGCTGCGGCTGTCCGAGCCGTCGACGGCGCAGATCGAGGAGCTTCGCCGCGAGCTCCACCCATCCCCGTGCGTCGTCCTCGATCGGCCCGCCTCACTGGATGTCGATCCCTGGGGCCCGGTCGACCCCGCCGCGAGGGCCCTCATGCAGCGGGTCAAGGACCACTTCGATCCGGCCGGGGCCTGCGCCCCCGGCGTCTTCGCGGGTGGGCTGTGACCGCCGGCTACGACGAAACCCGCGCCCCGCAGCTCGAGCTGATCGACGACTGCGTGCACTGCGGGTTCTGCCTCCCCACCTGCCCGACCTACGAGCTCTGGGGCGAGGAGATGGACTCCCCGCGTGGGCGGATCGTGCTGATGAAGGAGGGTTACGAGACAATCAGCCCGCCGCTCGTCGAGCACCTCGACCGCTGTCTCGGCTGTATGGCGTGCGTGACCGCGTGTCCGTCCGGCGTGCAGTACGACAAGCTGCTCGAGGACGCGCGCGCCCAGGTCGAGCGCAACTTCGAGCGCCCCGTCGCGGAGCGCACCTTCAGACGGCTCGTCTTCGAGCTCTTCACACATCCGGGGCGGCTGCGCGCGTCCGCGCCCGGCCTCGCGCTCGCGCGGGCGCTCGGGCTTGACGGGCTCGCGCGGCGCTCACGCGTGCGCCGCCGCGCGCCGCGCCTGTCGGCGCTGATGTCGATCGCGCCGGACGCCCCGCTGAGACGCTCGCTCGCCCGCATCCCGGAGCGCTTCGAGGCACGCGGTGAGCCCCGCGGCACGGTCGCGCTGCTCCAGGGCTGCGTCCAGCGCGTCTTCTTCGGCCACGTCAACGAGGCGACGGCCCGGGTGCTCGCCGCCGAGGGCTTCGAGGTCCATGCGCCGCGCCGGCCGCGCTGCTGCGGCGCCCTGCCGCTCCATGCCGGCGCCGATCCCGAGGCTCGCGCGCTCGCCAAGCGGACAATCGAGGAGCTCGAGGACTACGACACGGTGGTCGTCAACGCCGCCGGCTGTGGCTCGGCGATGAAGGACTACGGGCATGTGCTGCGCGACGAGCCCGACTGGGCCGAGCGGGCGAAGAGCTTCTCCGCGAAGGTCCGCGACGTGACCGAGGTCCTCGCGGGTGTCGAGCCGCGTGCCGAGCGACAGCCGCTGCGGATGCGGGTCGCCTACCACGACGCCTGCCACCTCGCGCACGCCCAGGCTGTGCGCAGCGAGCCGCGCGAGCTGTTGCGCGGGATCCCCGAACTCGAACTCGTCGAGCCCGCCGAGTGGGAGCTTTGCTGCGGCTCGGCGGGGATCTACAACCTGATCAAGCCCGAGCCGGCGGCCGAGCTGGGCGAGCGGAAGGCGCGCAACCTGCTCGACACGGGCGCCGAGGCGGTGGTCGCGGCAAACCCCGGCTGCGCGCTGCAGATCACCGCGCACACCGCGCGCCTCGGCCGGCCACAGCAGGTCTTCCACCCGGCGGAGCTGCTCGCGCGCTCGCTCAACGGCCGTTAGAGGAGCGTCCCCGCGAGCGCCCGGTAGTCGTCCACCGGCGCTTGCCCGTGGCCTACCGGCTGCAGGCAGACGTGGTCGGCGCCGGCGTCGAGGTGGGCCCGGACCGCCTCCGCCACCTCCTCCGCCGACCCATGCGGGATGACGGCGTCGATCAGGCGGTCGCTGCCGCCGCCCTCGAGGTCGCGCTCGTCGAAGCCAAGCCGCAGTAGGTTGCGCCTGTAGTTGCTCCGCTCGAGGTAGCCCGCCGCGAACTCCCGCGCCTTCTCCCGCGCCGTATCGGCATCCGGCTCGACCACCACCGTGACCTCCGGGGCCAGCAGCGGCCCCGGCCCCACGCGCTCGCGGGCGAAGCGGGTGTGCTCGACCGGCGTGAGGTACGGATGGGCTCCGAGCGACCGCTCGGCGGCCAGGTCGAGCATCTTCGGCCCGAGCGCCGCCGTCAAGCGCTCGTCGCGGGGCACGGGCTCGTCCGCCGCGTCGAGGCCGTCGAAGAACTCGCGCAGCTTGGTGAGCGGCTTCGTGTACTCGGCGGTCGCCTCCGGGTGCCCGATTCCCACTCCGAGCTGGAAGCGGCCGCCGAACTCGCGCTGCAGATCCGCGTGCTGCGCCGCCACGTCCGCCGGCTCGTGCCGCCAGACGTTGAGGATGCCGGTGGCGACCGTGAGCGTGCTCGACTGCTCGAGAAAGGGCCGCGCCTCCGGGAGCGACGGGCTGACGCCGACCCAGACCGCCCCGAAGCCAAGCGTCTCGATCTCCGGCACCGCATCGGCTCCCGCGGTACGGCGAAGCCAGATCCCGATCTCCCCGAGCGGCGGCGCCGGCATCACGCAGCCCGCAGCCGCTCGGCGAGCGCGTGCACGCTGGCCCGCAGCTCGTCCGGGCGGCGGATCTCGAAGTCGCAGCCGGCCCCCGCAAGCAGCCCGGCGACCCAGTCCAGCGAGTCGGCCCGCATGCGCAGGATCGTATCCTCGCCCTCCGGATCGAGCTCCGCGAGCGTCGGCGGGAAGCGCGCGGCGGCCGCCTCTGGCGCGGTGTGCAGCAGAACCTCGACCTCGTGGGTCCACGGGACCCGCGCGAGCGTGAGGCTGACGAACTCGATTGCGTCGAAGCCGGGCGGCGGCGGCCGGCCGCGACCGCCGAGGCGGACCGTCGAGAAGCGGTCCGCGCGCAGGGCGCGCGGCGCGTCGCGGCCGTGGTCGTGCGCGGGCACGTACCAGCGTCCGCGGTGCGAGACCACGCCGTAGGGGCTGAGCTCGCGCTCGGACTCGGTCCCGTCGGCTGCCGTGTACAGCGCCCGGACCCGGCGCCCGCGGCGCGCGGCGTCGGCGAGCAGGAGGAGGTGCTCTCCCTTGGGCGGATTCGCGTTGGGCGGAGCGCCCGTGAAGCCGAGCGTCTGCTCGAGCGCCTCCACGCGCTGACGCACCTGGTCGGGGAGCACGCGGCGGATCTTTGCGAGCGCGCCGTCGGCGTCGAGCCCCTGCCGGCGCGCGGCGAGCAGGCCGAGCGCCACCGCCGTCGCCTCCGGGGCCGTGAGCATCAGCGGCGGCATGCGGAAGCCCGGGCGCAGCCGGTAGCCGCCGGCGGGCCCGCGCTCGGCCTCGACGGGGATGCCGAGGTCGCGGAGCGAGGTAACGTCGCGGCGGAGCGTCCGCACGTCGACGCCCAGCCGCGCGGCGAGCCGAGGACCAGCCAGCGAGGGATGGTCCTGGAGGGCTTCGAGAAGCGTCAGAACGCGCTCGGCCTTCGACATAGAGGACAGATTATGCCCTCTTTAGGGGGTAGCGTTCGCACCATGCCCTACGAACCGCGCCACATCTCATTCGTAGAACGCGACGGATCGCTCAAGCACTACGGGATAGGCATCGAGGGGGCGCCGCGGGCGGAGCTCGTGACCGCCACCCGCCGTGCCGCCGAGGAGGTGGTGCCGGACGGGGCCGTCGGGTTCACGATCGCCCACGACGCCGCCGACGCGGGCCTCGGGATCGTCTACTGGTGGGCGAACGACAACGAGATCTACCAGCGCGTCTTCGCGTCCCCTCGCCACGACCCGGGTGCGCTCGTGGCCACCGACGCGACCGGCATGGCGTGCGTGTGGGAGCTCGAGGTCATCGACTTCGAGCGCCGCGCGTGGCTCGAGGACGTGCTCAAGGGCGGCGACGTCGAGCGCTACCTCTCGCGCAGGCTCGAGGAGGTCGAGCTCTGATGGCCGTCAGCGACTTCGACTTCCTGCCGGGCCACTGGCACATCGCCAACCGAAAGCTCGTTGACACGCTCGACCCGGCGTGCAGCGAGTGGGAGGAGTTCGAGGCGACGTCGGAGGCGCGCGCGATCCTGGGCGGGCTCGGGAACATCGACCACTTCCGCCGGGTCGGACAGGATTACGAGGGCTTCTCGCTGCGGCTGTTCGACCCCGACGCGGACCTATGGCGCATCTGGTGGGCCTCGACCCAGCGCCCGGGCCGCCTCGATCCGCCGGTCGAGGGACGTTTCGGCGAGGACGGGCGGGCGCGCTTCGAGTGCGACGACGTGCTGGAGGGCGTCCCGATCCGCATGCGCTTCGACTGGTCGGACGTCACCACGACATCGGCGCGCTGGGAGCAGGCCTTCTCTTTCGACGGCGGCCGCACATGGAAGCCGAACTGGGTCATGCGGTTGACGCGCGAGGGCTGACAACCGCCGCCGCCTCCGCGGCCGCCGCCGTGCCATCCTGCTGGTCCCCTCAATGCCGTCGCTCCGCGATCCAGTCAGCCGCGCCCTCGAGCGTACGCGCATCGCACGCACGGGGCTCGTGATCGGCGTCTGGAGCGGAGATGACCGGGTCGACCTCTGGCACCGCGGCGAGCTGCCTGCGGGGCCCGCGTCCAGCTTCGAAATCGGCTCCATCACGAAGGTCTTCACGGCTACCCTGCTCGCCGACATGGCCCAGGTGGGGCTCGTGGGGCTGGGCGACCCCGTGTCGCTCCATCTGCCGCCGGGAGTGGAGATGCCGTCGCGAGGCCGCGAGATCACGCTCACGGACCTCGCCTCGCATCGCTCCGGGCTGCCGGCGGTCCCGCGCAGCCTGCTCCTCAACGCGCTGATCACCCGCGGGCGCGACCCCTACGCGGACTGGGACACGGCCCGGCTCGTGAGGGCGATCCCGTACACCCGCCCGCGCCGCGAGCCGGAAAAGCGCTTCGGCTACTCGAACTACGCGGTCGGTCTGCTCGGCCACCTGCTCGCGCGGCGCGCGTGCACGAGCTACGACGAGCTCGTGCGCGAGCGCATCTGCGCTCCGCTCGGCCTCTCCGACACCGGCACCGAGATCGACGATGGCCGGCTCGCGACCGGCCACCGGCGCAACGGCCGCGAGACGCCGCACTGGCATCTCGCCGCCCTCGACGGCGCGGGAGGTCTGCGCTCGACCGCCACCGACCTGCTCGGCTTTCTGCGCCTTCACGCCGACCGCAGGGACACCCCGCTGGCCGTCGCGGCACGCGAGACGCAGCGACCGCGCACGAAATTCGGGCGCGGGCACATCGGCCTCGGCTGGATGATCTTCCCGCCGAGCCGCAGGCTGCCGTTCGACATGCTCGTCCACGAGGGCGGCACGGGCGGCTTCCGCTCGTTCGCCGGTCTGGCGCCCGGGGAGCGGATCGGCGTCGTGGTGCTGGCGAATCAGGCTCGGGGCGTCGGCACGCTCGGCCTGCGGGTGCTCAAGGCGGCCACCGCTCGCTAGCCTCGGCGGCCGTGTCCGCGCAGTACATCTTCACCATGTACAAGCTGTCCCGGGTCCACCCGCCCGACAAGCGGGTGCTCGAGGACATCTCGCTGAGCTTCCTGCCCGGAGCCAAGATCGGCGTGCTCGGGGCCAATGGGTCGGGCAAGTCGACGCTGCTGCGCATCATGGCCGGGCGCGACACCGAGTATCGCGGCGACGCGGCGCTCGCGCCGGGCGCCTCCGTCGGCCTGCTCGAGCAGGAGCCCCAGCTCGATCCCGACAAGGACGTCCGCGGCAACGTCGAGGACGGCGTGCGCGAGCTCCGCGACATGCTCGACCGCTTCAACGAGCTGGCCGCCAACTACTCGGAGGACACGGCCCCGGAGTTCGCGCGCCTCCAGGACGCCATTGACGCGGCCGACGCCTGGAACCTCGACACCACGCTCGAGATCGCCATGGACGCGTTGCGGCTGCCGCCGGCCGACGCAGAGGTGGACACGCTGAGCGGCGGCGAGCGCCGCCGCGTAGCGCTCTGCCGGCTGCTCCTGTCCGCGCCCGATCTGCTGCTGCTCGACGAGCCGACCAACCACCTCGACGCGGAGTCGGTCGCCTGGCTCGAGAAGCACCTCGAGGACTACAAGGGGACGGTCGTGGCCGTGACCCACGACCGCTACTTCCTCGACAACGTGGCCGGCTGGATCCTCGAGCTCGACCGTGGCCGCGGGATTCCGTTCAAGGGCAACTACTCGTCGTGGCTCGAGCAGAAGCAGGAGCGGCTCGCCCACGAGGAGCGGCGCGAGACCGCTCGCCGCCGGACGATCGCCCGCGAGCTCGAGTGGGTGCGCGAGACCCCCAAGGGACGCCGAACGAAGGCGCGCGCCCGCCTCAACCGCTACGAGGCGCTGCTCGCCGAGGAGGCGAACGTCAAGCTCGACCAGGTGCAGATCCACATCCCGGCCGGCCCGCGGCTCGGCAATGTGGTGCTGGAGGCCGATGACCTGCGCAAGGGCTTCGGCGACCGGCTGCTCATCGAGGACCTCTCCTTCACGCTCCCACCGGCCGGCATCGTCGGGGTGATCGGCCCGAACGGCGCGGGCAAGACGACCCTCTTCCGGATGATCGTCGGCGAGGACGAACCGGACGCCGGCACGCTGCGGCTCGGCGACTCGGTCGAGCTCGCGTACGTCGATCAGTCACGCGATGCGCTCGGCCCCGACAAGACCGTCTGGGAGGAGATCTCGGATGGCTACGACAACATCAAGGTGGGCGAGCGCGAGCTGAACTCGCGCGCCTACTGCGCGGGCTTCAACTTCCGCGGCTCGGACCAGCAGCGCAAGGTGGGCGTGCTGTCCGGCGGCGAGCGCAACCGGGTGCACCTCGCCAAGCTGCTGCGCCGCGGCGGCAACCTGCTGCTCCTCGACGAGCCCACCAACGACCTCGACGTCGACACGCTGCGGGCACTCGAGGAGGCGCTGCTGTCGTTCGCCGGCTGCGCCGTGATCATCTCCCACGATCGCTGGTTCCTCGACCGCGTCGCGACCCACGTGCTCGCCTTCGAGGGCGACTCCCAGGTCACCTGGTTCGAGGGCAACTTCGAGGCCTACGAGGAGCACCGCCGCGCCCGCCTCGGAGACGAGGCCGAGCGCCCCCACCGGATCACCTACAAGAAGCTCACCCGCAGCTGAGGTCTGATGCCCGGCAGCCCCGGGCATCAGGACCACATGGCCACACGCCAGCACGACATCGATGTCCGCGGAACCCTGGTCGAGCGCCACGAGGAGGTGCTGACCTCCGCCGCCCTGGAGCTCGTTGGGCGTCTGCACGACGAGCTCGACGACACCCGCCGCGCGCTGCTCGATGCGCGCGAGGAGCGCCAGGCCGAGCTCGATGCCGGCGGCACGCTCGACTTCGTCGCGGCCCCTGAGGACTTCACCGTCGCCCCGGTACCAAAGGCGATCCAGGACCGGCGCGTCGAGATCACGGGACCCACCAGCCGCAAGATGGTCATCAACGCGCTCAACTCGGGTGCGCGTGCCTTCATGGCGGACTTCGAGGACGCCAACTCGCCGACCTGGTCGAACATGGTCGGCGGCCAGGTCAATCTCGCGGACGCCGTGCGCGGCCGCATGGAGCACGAGGAGAAGGGCAAGAGCTACCGGCTCGAGAAGGAGCACGCCGTGCTGCTCGTGCGCCCGCGCGGGATCCACCTGCCCGAGCGCCACCTCAGGGTTAACGGCGACACGGTGGCGGGCGCGTTCATGGACTTCGGCCTCTGCGTCCACCGCAACGCGGAGGAGCTGCTCGCGCGCGGGCGCGGTCCGTACTTCTACATCCCGAAGCTCGAGTCCCACCGCGAGGCGGCGCTCTGGCGCGACGCGTTCGTGCTCGCCGAGGACACCCTCGGACTCGACCGCGGGACGATCAAGGCCACCGTCCTGATTGAGACGATCCAGGCGGCCTTCGAGATGGATGCGATCCTGTACGAGCTGCGCGACCACGCCGCGGGCCTCAACGCCGGCCGCTGGGACTACATCTTCTCGGTGATCAAGCGCTTCCGCTCGCGTTCCGACTTCGTTCTGCCGGATCGCTCGGCGGTGACCATGACCGTGCCGTTCATGCACTCCTACTCGCAGCTCGTCGTCAAAACCTGCCACGCGCACGGCGCGCACGCCATGGGCGGAATGTCCGCCGTGATCCCGAGCCGCAGCGACGAGGAGGCGAACCGCAAGGCCTTCGAGGCTGTCCGGGCCGACAAGGAGCGCGAGGCCGGCGAGGGCTTCGACGGCACGTGGGTCGCGCACCCCGACTCGGTGCCGGTGGCGACGGACGCGTTCGACGCCGTTCTCGGTGAGCGTCCCAACCAGGTCGAGCACAGGCGCGACGACCTGTCGGTCGACGCCGCCGACCTGCTCTCGGTCCCGGAGACGCCCGGCGAGATCACCGAGGACGGTCTGCGCTCGAACGTGAACGTCGGGATCCAGTACATCTCGTCCTGGCTGCGCGGCAACGGCGCGGCCGCGATCTACGGGCTGATGGAGGACGCCGCGACGGCGGAGATCGCCCGCAGCCAGGTCTGGCAGTGGATCCGGCACGGTGCTTCGCTCCACGACGGCCGCGCGATCACGCCCGAGCTGGTGCGCGAGCTCGAGACCTCCGAGCTCGAGCGCATCCGCGGCGAGATCGGGGACGACGACTGGTTCGAGCGCGAGGGGCGGCCCGGGCTCTCCCGCGAGCTGTTCGAACGGGTGGCGCTCAGCGGCGAGGAGTTCGTCGAGTTCCTGACGCTGCCCGCGTACGAGGAGCTGCTCGAGCTCGAGCGCTGACCGGCTCGATCAGCCGCGCTGGCGGTCGCGCCATTCGACCAGCCTGCGCACCGGCGCCATGTCGTAGTAGTCACTCCCGTGGGCGTCGACGCTCACGGTCAGGTGGTTCACGCCGGCGGCGACCAGCCGCTCGGCCTGCTCCACCTCACCGCCCGGGACCCCCCAGGTGCGTTCGATCTCATCCGGGTCGCGGCCGACGTCGGCGCAGTGGCGAAGGAGGACTTCGTCCTTTCGGCGGAACCTGTCGGCATCGCCGAAGCCGTGCCACATGTCGGCCTGCTCGGCCACGATCCGCAGCGTGATGCGCTCGCCTTGGCCGCCGATCAGGATCGGTATGTCGCCCAGCGGCGGTGGGTTGAGCTTGCCGAGCCGCGCCTTCAGCAACGGGAGGTCGCGAGCCAGCGCCCTCAGGCGCGAGGCGGCGGTGCCAAACTCGTAGCCGTACTCGTCGTAGTCGCGCTGGAACCAGCCCGACCCGATGCCGACGATCAGCCGCCCGCCCGAGATCTGGTCGATCGTCCCGAGCGCGGCTGCGAGGTACTGGGGGTTTCGGTAGGAGTTGCAGAGCACGAGCGCGCCGATCCGGGCCCGCTCGGTCGTCTCGGCCATGGCCGCGAGCAGCGTGAGGCATTCGAGGTGGCGTCCGTTGGGATCGCCGGTGAGAGGAAAGAAGTGGTCCCAGGTGAAGACCGTGTCCGCACCCAGCTGCTCGGCCTCCAGCCACGCTCGACGCATCGCGGGGTAGTCGGCGTGCTGCGGCCGCACCTGGACGCTAAGACGGATCTCGCTCACTACCGCTCCTTTCGTGCCCGCCCCGCGTTGGGAGGGCATGCTCAGCTACCTACGCCGCCACCACCTGGGGCTCGTCGCCCTCTTCTTCGCCCTGACCGGGACCTCCTACGCGGTCGCCACGGGCTCGATCGACTCGCGCGAGATTCGTAACAACTCTGTCAGGGGGAAGGACGTCCGCAACAACACGTTGTCGGGGGCGGATGTTCGCAACAACTCCGTGCGTTCGCGTGACGTGCGCGACAGCGGCCTGATCGGAGCCGACGTCCTCGACGCAAGCCTCAACGGCGGCGACCTGGCCAACGGCAGCGTCGAGGGTCTCGATGTGCGCGACGGCACCCTCCGCGACCCGGATATCGGACCGAACTCGGTCTCGAACGACGAGCTCACAGGCGGCTCGGTCCGCTCGGGCGAGGTCCAGAACGGCTCGCTCGCGGCCGAGGACCTGCAAACCGGGCTGCTGGCGAGCGACGCGGGCGTCCGCTTCGACACCTTCTCGGTCGGTGCCGGCGCGAGCGGCGACACCGCGGTGAGCTGCCCCGCGGGCCAGCGTGCGCTCGGCGGCGGCGTGTCCTTCGCGGCGCACGATCCGGACGACCGGGTGACCTTCTCGGAACCCCGCGCAGGGAACGCCACGCCGAGTACGCAGGGGGCGACGGCCGGCGGCTGGGCCGGCGGGATCCACAACGGGGACACGGCGGCGCGGACGGCCACGGTCTGGGTGACCTGCGCGACGAGATAGCCCGGCGGCGGCTGCCGCCTGAGCAGCGCTCAGATCGCAGGTCTCGTGGCGGAGACGATCCAGGTGGACGCGGGGGCGCGCAGCACGCCGTCCTCGTCCTCGAATTCACGCAACCCCTCCCGCAAACGCTCGCGCACCACTCCATGCAGGTGCGTGGCACGGTCGCCCTGCAGGCGCAGGATCTCGCCCGCAGGGCCCAGCGCCATGACCAGATCGATGGCCTCCTCCACGTCGCGGCCCGCGACGATCGGACGGTCGCAGCGGTGCAGCTCGATCGCTTCGTAGCCGGCGTTGACGAGGATGTCCGTCGTCGTATCGGCGCCGGCCATCGAGAACGGCCCGGGGCCGCAGGTGGGCTCGTCGTACTCGTCGGGCCGGCTCACGATGCTCTCCACGATCGTCTGGGCCCGATGGATCCAAGCGTTGTCCTCGCGCCGGCGCCAGACGACCATCACCAGCCGGCCGCCGGGCACGAGGGCCCGCCGCACGTTGCGCATCGCCACCACCGGGTTGGCGACGAACATCGTGCCGAAGCGCGAGAAGGCCATGTCGTAGGGCCCGCCGAGATCGTCTGACTGCACGTCGGCGACGTCGAAGCGCGCGTGTGCGACGCCGGCTTGCGCCGCCTCGCGGCTGGCGGCCTCGACAAACCGCGGCGACGCGTCGACGCCGACCACGGAACCGCCGGGCGCCACGAGACCCGCGATCCGCTGCGACTCGTCGCCGAACCCACAGCCGATGTCGAGCACGCGCTGTCCCGGCTGCGGGGGGAAGAGCCGCAGGGCCTGCTCGCCGTGAACGGCGAGTCCCGTGGTGACGAGATAGCGGAAGCGCACGAAACGGTCGAAGAGCGGTCCGTCCCAGGCCCGGATCGCCTCCTCGTTGGCGCCGGTCGGTGCGGCGGTCCGCGGACCCGCGCTCATGTCCAGCTCCGAGTCGAGATTCGCCACGCCGGAATTGTCGCGCCTAGCGCTCCTCCGTTACGCGCCTCACGCTCTAGGATCGCGCCCGCATGAGCGTCGAACCCCGCCTGCGCCGACTGTTCGCCGCCGACGGGCGCTGCTTCGACGTCGCCGTCGACCACGGCTTCTTCGGCGAGCCGCGCTTCCTCGCCGGGATCGAGGATCTCCAGGCAGCGCTCGACGTGCTGGTCGAGGCCGCTCCCGACGCGATCCAGCTCTCGCCCGGCAGCGCGCCGCTGCTGCAGAGGCGCCCGGGGCCGAAGCCGGCGCTCGTGCTCCGCACGGACATGGCCAACGTCTACGGGCCGACAGTCGATCCCGCGACCCGCTACTTCTCGGAGCTGGTGCCCGGGGCGGTGGAGCAGGCCGTGCGCCTCGACGCCGCCTGCGTCGTCGCCAACCTGCTCTGGATCGACGGCCAGGACGACTTGCATCGCGCCTGCGTCCGCAACGTGGCGGCGCTCAAGGCGCACTCCGAGCCCGCCGGCATGCCCCTGATGGTGGAGCCGCTCGCGATGCGGCCGGGCTCGACAGGGTACGGAGTCGACGGCGATCCCGAGCGCATCCGCGCGCTCGTGCGGCAGGCGGTGGAGCTCGGCGCCGACGTAATCAAGGCCGATCCGACGGACGACCTCGCCGACTATCCCGGGGTGATCGAGGTCGCGGGCCGCGTCCCGCTTCTGGTGCGCGGCGGCGGCCGCGCCTCCGACGAGGAGGTGCTGAGTCGCACCGAGACGGTGATGAGGGCTGGAGCTGCCGGAATCGTCTACGGGCGCAACGTGATTCAGCACGAGCGTCCCTCCGCCATGGCCCGCGCGCTCATGTCGGTCGTGCACGACGGCGCGTCCGCGGAGAGCGCGCTCGCGAGCATCGGTGGCTGAGCGCGAGGTCCGCCTCGGCCTGATCGGCGGCGGCCTGATGGGTCGCGAGCTCGCGAGCGCCGCCGCTCGCTGGGTGCACCTCACGGAGCTCGGAGTGCGGCCACGGCTCGCACACGTGTGCGACGTCGACCCGGAAACGCTCGCCTGGTACGGCCGGCTGGCGGCCTCGCCGCGGCTCTCCTCCGACTGGCGTGCGGTGCTCGACGACCCGGAGGTCGAGGCCGTCTATGTCGCTGTCCCGCACCACCTGCATGCCGAGCTGTATGTGGCCGCGCTCGAGGCCGGCAAGCACCTCCTCGGCGAGAAGCCCTTCGGCATCGATCGCGACGCCAACGAGGCGATTATGAGCGCCGTCGCCGCCCACCCAGACGTGCTCGTGCGCTGCTCGTCCGAGATGCCCTTCTTCCCCGGCGGCCAGGAGGTGTGGCGCTGGGTCGCGGCAGGGCGCTTCGGGCGACCGATCGAGGTGCGCTCGCTGTTCCTCCACTCGAGCGACCTCGACCCCGGGAAGCCGATCAACTGGAAGCGCCGGGCCGAGACGAACGGCGCCTACGGTTGCCTCGGCGATCTCGGCATGCACGCTCTGCACCTGCCGCTGCGGGCCCGTTGGGCGCCGCTCGACGTGCGCGCGCTGCTCGGTGACGTCTTCAAGGAGCGCCCCGACGGCCGCGGCGGGATGGTGCCCTGCGACACCCCGGACAACGCAGTCCTGCTGTGCCGCGCGGAGCACGTGGGCGAGGAGTTCGCGCTGCGGATCGAGACCAAGCGGATCGCGCCCGGCCACATGAACACCTGGACGATCGAGGTCGACGGCACGGAGGGCTCGATCGCCTACACGACGAAGCGGCCCAAGACGCTGCGGAGAATGCGCTACTCGCCGGGCGGGGAGCAGCGCTGGGAGGAGACCGATCTCGGCTCGCAGTCCGCCTACCCGAGCATCACCGGGGCGATCTTCGAGTTCGGCTTCGCGGACGCTCTCCAGCAGATGTGGGCGGCCTTCCTCGACGAGCTCGCGCACGGGCGCGATGGGATGCGCCAGCCGTTCCACTGCGTTACGCCCGAGGAGGCGGCGTTCACGCATGACCTGTTCACGGCGGCGCTGCGAGCGGATGCGGAGCGGAGCGTGGAGCCGGTTGAGCCTCGGTACCCGCTCTAGGGTCTGGCGGGCGTCGGGTGGTGCTCGGCCGGGTGGCGTCTCCAACGCCGATGAAGATTCGGGAGAACACGGTATCGGTCGAAGATTGTTCGTGCGGGGAGGATCGCGGTGGCCGGTGTGTGCACCACCCCCCTTCCCCAGCCCAAGCCCGGCCCCTCGGAGTCCCGGCAGGTGCCGAACTGGAAGACGGCCGGCCCCGGCTCAGGCGGCTTCGCTCGTCCGCTCTGCCTCGCGCAGCTCGCGCAGGGCGCGCTTGCGCTCGTCGCGGCTCGTGCGGTCGAGGATCAGCACGCCGTCCAGGTGGTCCATCTCGTGCTGGATCACGCGCGCCTCGAGCCCCGAGGCCTCGACCAGCCGCGGCTCCCCCTCCTCGTCCTGGGCGCGCACGCGTACGTACACGGGCCGCTCGACGTCCACCGTGATGCCGGGTATCGAGAGGCAGCCCTCGTCCAGGCCCTCGCGGTCGTCGCTCGACCATTCGAGCTCCGGGTTGGCGAGCGCGACCACCGGCGCGTCAGGACCCACGCGGTAGACGAGCAGCCGCTGCGAGATCCCGAGCTGCGGCGCTGCGAGGCCGACGCCCAGAGCGTCTCCCATGATTCCGGCCATGCGGCTGACCTGCTTGCGCAGGGCGTCGTCGAAGCGGTCGACCGGCGTGGCGCGCGACTTGAGGACAGGGTCGCCGAGCCGCCGGATGAAGGACATGGCGGCCACGCGCCTCGCCTCGAGCTCGGGATCGAGCCCGGGGCCGTCCCGCTCGTCGTGCTGCACCTCGACCTCGAGATCGTGCTCCCGCTCCTCGGACATCGGCCCCGAGTCTAACGCCACCTCCGCGCGCCATACGGGATGACGATCACGGTCCTCCGGGGCGCCTACTGGGGGTCGACGTCGACCGAGAAGGACGCGCTCCCGTGCGTCCGCTCGGCGGCAACGGCCTCGACCGCGGCGCGCACCGCGGCGATCGCCTTGGCGCGCTCCGGCGAGCGGATCACGAGCTGGGCGCGGTGTCGCGCCTGGCGGCGGAACAGCGGCGCCGGCCCGAGGACGGGCACGCCCGCCGCCGCGATCGCGGCGCGGACGGACTCGGCGGCCGCCAGCTCCGGACCGGGGTCGACTGAGGAGCAGACCACGCGGATCAAGTGACCGTGGGGCGGGTAGCCGAGTGCGGCGCGGCGCTCGAGCTCACCGGCGAGGAAGCCGTCTGAGTCGTGGCGGGCGGCGAGCGCGAGCGCGCGGACGGAGGGATCGAGCGCCTGGACGATCACGCGGCCGCCTCCGGGGCCGCGGCCGCTGCGGCCGGCGAGCTGCGCCACGAGCGCGAACGTGCGCTCCTCGGCGCGGAAGTCGGGGAAGCGCAGCGTGGCGTCGGCGTCGAGCACCACGCCGAGGGTGACGTCGGGGAAGTCGTGGCCCTTCGCCACCATCTGCGTGCCTATGAGGACGCCGCCGCGAGCACGCTCGAAGCGCCGTAGGACGGCCGCCACCCCCTCGGCGGCGGCGACGTCGGCGTCGAGCCGGAACACCGGCAGCGGCGCGACCACGTCCTCGAGCTCGCGCTCGACCTGCTCGGTCCCTGCACCGTGGCGGGCCACGGACACGGAGCCGCAGTCCGGGCACGAGCGCGGCACCCGCTCGCTGTGGCCGCAGTGGTGGCAGGCCACCTCGGCTGCCGCCCGGTGCAGCACGAGCGTGACGTCGCAGTTGGGGCACTCCCAGACGCGTCCGCACTCGCGACAGGACAGGAAGTTCGACCAGCCGCGCCGGTTGAGGAGCACGATCGCCTTCTCGCCGTCGCGGCGGATCTCGTCGAGCGCCCGGCGCGTGGCCTCGTGGAACGGCCCCGGGCAACCCAGCATCCCGACGAGCTCCACCGGTGGCAGCCCGCGACCGTCCACCCGCCGCGGCAACTCGATGCGCTCGAATCCATGCCGGCTCTCCGGGCGCGGAGTGGCGCTGCCGGCCACGAGCAGGGCGCCCTCGACGGCGGCTCGCCGTTCGGCGACGGTGCGCGCGTCGTAGCGCGGGTCGCCCTCCTGCTTGTAGGAGCCGTCGTGCTCTTCGTCCACCACGATCAGCCCGAGGTCCCCGAACGGCGCGAAGATCGCGGAGCGCGGCCCCACGCAGACGCGTGCCTCGCCGCGCCGCATCCGCCACCACTCGTCGTAGCGCTCGCGCTGCGAGAGGCGCGAGTGCATGATCGCGACGGAGTCGCCGAAGCGCTCGACGAACCTGCCCGCCGTCTGCGGCGTGAGCGCTATCTCGGGGACCAGCACGATCGCCGAGCGGCCCCGCTCGAGTGCCGCGGCCACCGCGCGCAGATAGACCTCGGTCTTACCGCTGCCCGTGACCCCGTGCAGGAGCAGGGGACGCCCGGGACCCGCAGGCGCATCCAGCCGGCTTTCGATCGATGTCAAAGCAGCCGCCTGGTCGGCGGTGAGCTCGGCGGGCACCGCGCGTGCGCCGACTCCCTCGACGCGCGGGCGCCGCGGCGGCTCGACAGCGCTCTCGAGCCGGATCAGGCCACGCCGCTCGAGGCTGCGGAGCGTCGAATGGTCGCATCCGGCGCGCCGCGCGAGCAGCGCCGCGGCCAGCGCGCCGCCGCTCAGGGCAGCGAGCGCCGCGCGCTGGCGTTGCCCGAGCCGCTCGCCGCCGGCGAGCGCCGCCTGTCCCGCTGGTGTGATCGCGGCCCGCAGCGATCGCCGCGGCCGGAGCGGGCGCGCCGCACCCGTCCCGGTGCCGGGCGGCAAGACCAGCGCGAGGCCGCGTGCCGGCGTCGAGACGTACTCGCGCGCCACCCAGAGCCCGAGGGCCACGAGCGCCCGCGGCACATCCGCCTCGAGCGCGGCCAGCGGCTCCGCCAGCCGCTCCGGGGGCAACTCGCTCTCCTCAGCCAAGTCCACCACCACGCCCAGCAGCCGGCGGCGGCCGAACGGAACCACCAGCATGCTGCCCACCCCGACCCCCGCGAGCTCGCCCGCGAGCCGGTAGTCAAACGGCCCGCGCAGGGCACGCGCGGGAGTGAGCGGCTCGACCTTGGCGATCACGCCTCCGAAGCTACGGTCCGGACCGGACGACGCAGCGGGCGCCCCGACCGGCGACCATGTGCGCGTGGCGATCGACTACGAGGCTGAGGGACTGCTCGACGGCATCGGCGAAGGGCCGGCGCGCGAGGCTCGCCTCGAGCTGCTGCGCACGCTCGAGCAGGAGGGCTTCAGTCTCGCGGAGCTGCGGCGCGCTGCGTCCGAGGACCGGCTCGCGCTGCTCCCGGTCGAGCGTGTGCTCGAGGCCGAGGGTCCGCGCTACACCATGCGCGAGATCGCGGAGACGGTGGGGCTCGACATCGAGTTCCTGCAGGAGGCCCGCCGGGCGGTCGGCGACCCGGCGATCGACCCGGACGAGCGGGTGCTGACCGACGAGGAGCTCGAGCTGAGCCGCCACGCCAAGGTGCTTCTCGACGCCGGACTCGACCGCGAGAGTTTCCTCGAGCTGGTGCGCGTGATGAGCCATGCGCTCGACTCGATCGCATCCGCGCTCGTCGCCACGCTTGGCCAGGCGCTGCTGCAACCGGGCGACACCGAGCGCGACCTCGGCCTGCGCTACGCGGAGTCGCTGCGGATGCTTACGCCGCTTGCGGGACCGGCGCTCGAGCTGATCCTGGGCAGGCGCCTGCGAGAGCAAATCCGTGAAGCCGTGATCGGTCGCGCCGAGCTCGAGAGCGGGCGTCTGCCCGGGGCGCAGCCGGTGGTGGTGTCCTTCGTCGACATCGTCGGCTTCACCGAGCTCGGCGAGCAGGTGCCCGCCGACGAGCTGGGCCCGGTGGTCCGCGACTTCGAGGCCCGTGTGGAGTCGGTGGCAAGGCCGCCTGTGCGGCTCGTGAAGACGATCGGGGACGCGGCGATGCTCGTCGCGCCCGAGCCGGATCCGCTGCTCGACGCCGCCCTCGAGCTCGTCGAGAGCTCGCGCGAGGACGCGGACGCCCCGCTGCTGCGCGCAGGGGTCGCCTCGGGCGAAGCCCTTCAGCGCGCCGGGGACCTGTACGGCAGGCCGGTCAACCTCGCAAGCCGTCTGACCGCCTTCGCGCGACCGGGCAGCGTCGTGGCCACCGACGAGGTGCGTGCCGCGGCACGCACGGACTGCCGATTCTCGTTCGCCGGTAACCGCCGCTTCAAGGGCGTGACGGGCGAGGTGGCCGTCTACCGCGTGCGCCGCGCCGAGCGCGGCGACTGACTCTCAGGCGTTCGCAGGCTCCGAGGTCCGCTCGCCGAGTCCGGCGGCATCGCGCAGCGTCTGCGCCTTGTCGATCTTCTCCCAGGTGAAGTCGTGGTCCTCGCGGCCGAAGTGGCCGTAGGCCGCGGTCTTCTGGTAGATCGGCCGGTGCAGGTTGAGATAGGAGCGGAAGGCGCCCGGCCGCAGGTCGAAATGCTCGTCGATCAGACGAGCGATCTCGGCGCGGCCGATCTTCTCGGTGCCGAAGGTCTCGACCATCACCGACACCGGGTGCGCGACCCCGATCGCGTACGCCACCTGGAGCTCGCACTTCTCGGCCAGGCCGGCAGCGACCACGTTCTTGGCCACGTAGCGGGCCGCGTACGCCGCCGAGCGGTCGACCTTGGAGGGATCCTTGCCGCTGAAGGCGCCGCCACCGTGGCGGGCCATGCCGCCGTAGGTGTCGACGATGATCTTGCGCCCGGTAAGGCCGGCGTCGCCCGCCGGCCCGCCAATCACGAACTTGCCCGTCGGGTTGACAAGGAAGTTGCGCCCGTCGTCGTCCAGCAGCTTCTTCTCGTCATAGAGCTCGCCCGGCAGGATCGGGTGCACCACGTGTTCCCACAGGTCCGGCTTGATCAGCGTCTCCGAGTCCACCCCATCCTTGTGCTGGGTCGAGATCAGGATCCGCTCGATCTCGATCGGGCGGCCGTTCTCGTAGCGCACGCTGACCTGGGTCTTGCCGTCCGGCCCGAGATAGGGCATCACGTCCGCGCGGCGCACCTCGGCCAGGCGATGAGCGAGCCGGTGCGCCAGCGCGATCGGCAGCGGCATCAACTCCTTCGTCTCGCGCGTCGCGTAGCCGAACATCATCCCCTGGTCGCCGGCCCCAGCCACGTCGAGCTCGTCGTCGTCCGCCGGATCGGTGCGCGCCTCGAATGCCTTGTCGACCCCCTGCGCGATATCAGGCGACTGCTCGTCGATCGCGGAGATCACGGCGCAGCCGTCGGCGTCGAACCCGTAACGGTTCCCCGTGTAGCCGATCCTGCGGATCGTCTCGCGCGCGATCCGCGGGATGTCCACGTAGGTGTCGGTCGTGATCTCTCCCGACACCACCACGAGACCGGTGTTCACGAGCGTCTCGCAGGCCACCCGACCGCCCGGATCCTCGGCCATCACGGCGTCGAGGACGCCGTCGGAAATCTGGTCGGCGACCTTGTCCGGATGGCCCTCGGTGACCGACTCCGACGTAAACAGGAACTCGTTGTCTGAAAGCTGCTGGCTCGTCATCGGCGGGGAAGGGTACACGCGACCCCCGTTGCTACCTCGAAAATGCCCGTTACGTTCGCCCATTTCATCCGTTTCTGCCCTTCGGCGCCGAGAACCTGCACCGGAAACAACGACCGAGGGGGCAGGAAATGCGCGCTAGCCGCCGGCCACCCGCTCCGGCGTCAGCTCGCGCAGCGACCCGATCACCTCGTCGGCGTCCGCGAGCGCCTTAGGGTCCGGCGGGTAGTGCGGGTTCGGCAGCGCGAGCACGCGCATGCCGGCCGCATGGGCCGCGCGGATCCCGTTCTCGGAATCCTCGATCGCCACGCAGCGGGAGGGTTCCGCCTCGAGGCGCCGCGCGGCCTCCAGGTAGACGTCCGGCGCCGGCTTGCCGCGCTCGACCTCCTCTGAGGAGATCGTGACCGCGAACCTCGGCGCCAGCCCGGACAGCTCGAGGAACAGGTCGATGATCTCGCGGTTCGACGACGACGCTAGGCCGAGCGGCCAGTGCGCGGCGAGGCGCTCGACGGCTTCGACCGCACCGGCGAGGACGGGCAGCTCCTCGCGGTAGATGCGCGCGAGCCGCCGGACGACCTCGTCGGAGATGGCCTGCGGGTCGAGGTCGACGCCCAGCTCGTCGCGCAGGTAGGCCGACCACTCGGGCGAGCTCATGCCCATCATGTCGCGTGGCGCCTCCTCGCGCCAGCGCCCCCCGCGCTCCCTGACGAGCTGCTCCTTGGCCTGGTTCCAGACCTGCTCGGAGTCGAGCAGCACGCCGTCAAGGTCGAAGATCACCGCCTCGGTCAGGATGAGCGCCCCCCGCTCGTCTTGAAATCGATCACGAGCGGCACCCCCTGGAGCCGGTAGCGGTCACGCAGGCGGTTCTCCAGGAAGTAGGCGTAGTCGCGGGTTACGCGGCCACGGTCGTTGACCTGCACGGCGAAGCGGGGCGGGCCGGTCTCGAACTGCGCCATGTAGTACATCCGCAGCCGCTTGCCGCGCACGGCCGGCGGCTCGCGCGTGGCCTGCAGGTCACCGAGAAAGCGGTTCAGCTCGGCGGTCTGGATCCACTGCGAGGAGCTGTCCGCCACCCGCAGCGCCTCCGCCACCAGCCGCTTGAGGCCGCGTCCGGTGAGCGCCGAGACGGCCAGGACCTGTGGGCGCTGGCGCAGCTTGCGCGCCACGCGCGCCTTGGCGTCCTCGAGGTCCGTCGTTGATGCGATCCCGGCGCGCCCGGCCGAGCCGGGCGCTTGGGCCAGGCGATCCCACTTGTTGAGCGCGATCACGGTTGCGCACTTCTTCTTCATCGCCAACTCGGCGACATGCAGGTCCTCGGAGGTCACCCCCTCGCTCGCGTCGCACACGACGATCGCCACCTCGGCCCGCTCGGCCGCCTGCTCCGAGCGGAGCTGAGCGTAGTAGTCGATGGTCCCGGCGACCTTGGTACGTCGCCGGAGGCCTGCGGTGTCGATGAGGGTCAGCGGCCGGCCGTCGAACTCGATGCGGGTGTCGATCGCGTCGCGGGTGGTCCCCGCCTGCGGGGTCACGATCACGCGCTCCTCGCCGAGCAGCCGGTTGACGAGGGACGACTTGCCCACGTTCGGACGGCCGATCACGGCGAGCCGCGTGGCTTCGCTCGCGTCACCCTCGCCCTTCGGCAGCCGCTCCACCATGCGGTCGAGCAGGTCGCCGGTGCCAAGGCCCTGGGTTGCGGAGACCGCGATCGGGTCGCCGAGACCGAGGCCGTAGAACTCGGCGGCGAGGCCTTCGTGGCGAGCGTCGTCGACCTTGTTGGCGGCCACGATCACAGGCACGCGGCCGCCGCGGAGCTCGCGCGCCAGCTCCGCGTCACCGGGCCGCAGGCCGGCGCGGGCATCCACCACGAGCACAGCGAGGTCAGCTTCCTCGAGCGCCACGAGCGCCTGGCGGCGGATCTCCTCGGACAGCTCGTGCTCACCCGCCAAGTCGACACCGCCGGTGTCGATCAGCGTGAAACCGAGGCCGTTCCAGTCCGCGTCGATCTCCTTGCGGTCCCGGGTGACGCCCGCCTGCTCGTGCACCACGGCCGCGCGCGTGCCGCTCAGCCGGTTGACGAGCGTCGACTTGCCGACGTTCGGGTAGCCGACCACCGCCACCGTCGGGCGCTTCACCGGGCACGCTCCACCAGCTCGACGATGCGAGCCACCACCTCGTCGACGCTGAGGCCGGTCGTGTCGAGCTCGACCGCGCCGGGTGCCACCGCGAGCGGCGAATGCTCGCGCGAGACGTCCTGCGCGTCGCGGAGCGCCTGGTCGCGCCGAACCGTCTCGAAATCCGTCCCGAGCTCGTCGGCTCGCCGCCGCGCCCGCTCATTCGCGCCCGCCGTGAGGAAGACCTTGACGGCGGCGTCCGGCGCGACGACGGTGCCGATGTCGCGGCCCTCCGCGACCCAGTCGCCGTCCGCCAGGAGCTCCCGCTGCTTGCGTACGAGCGCCTTTCGCACCGCCGGGTTCGTTGCGACCTTCGACGCTGCCTCGGTCACCTCGGGGTCGCGGATCGCCTCGGTCACGTCCGCCCCGTTGACGACCACGCGGTCGCCGAGCTCGATCCGAAGCCCCTCCGCCTGCTCGGACGCGGCCCCGCCGTGGCGGAGCGTCAGGAGGCCGACCGAGCGGTACATGGCGCCCGAGTCCAGGTAGGTGAAGCCGAGCGCCCGCGCGGCGGCGCGGGCGACCGTGCTCTTCCCCGCCCCGGCGGGCCCGTCGATCGCGACGACCATTCGGCTTCCGGAGGCTAGAGAGTGGCCTGCAGCCGCGCGACCTCTTGCCCCGCCGCACCGAGGTCCTCGTCGGTCACGGCCGAACGGAGCTCGACCAGATGACTGTCGATGCGGGCGACGTGGACCTTGTCGAGCGTGTGGACGAACCGGTCGCGGATCCATTCGAGGGTGGCGAGGTCCCCCCTGACGCCGGCAGTGTCGCCCGCCTCGGCGTCGACGCGCAGCTGACGGGCCCACAGCTCCAAACGGTCACGGTCGATCTCGGCCACGGGCCGGTGGCGGAGCTCCAGGTCGAGACCGCTCTGGGCGACGCCGATGGCGGCGAGGCGGGAGCGCGACTCATCCCGCGCGTCGACCGCCCGGTCGAGCTCCGCGAGCGAGCGGCTCATCCGCGCCTCGAGCCGAGGCGGAACCTGCTGCTTCCGGAAGCTCGTCCAAGCATCCGTCGCGTGCCGGACGGCAGCCGCGCTCGCCGTCCAGTCCCCGGCGCCCGCCTGGCGAAACGCCTGGTCGGCCGCTGCGGACAGCGTGCCCAGCTCGGCCGGCGGCGGGCCGGTCCGCTCGTCAGCGGGCACGGCGAGCGTCATCGCCTCAACGTCGCCTCCCGAGGCCGTGTGGAACTCGCCGTACCCCGGCGTGAAGACCTTGTCCTCGCGGGTCCCGTCCTGGTGCAGCTCCGAGCCGACGATCGCTCCCTCGACAGGGCCGTGAGGTCCCCTCACCGTCTTGCCGATCTCCTTGACCCGGACCTCTTCGAACACGAGCCCCGGAATGTTCTCGGGCCGGTAGGTGTCCCCGACCTGCGGATCGGCAGGCATGATCAACGCGGGTGGCCCCTCCCTGCCGGCGAACCAGGTGCCTTCGGTGTCGGCAATGAAGCCGTCCTTGTAGTTGAAGACGTCCTCGCCGAGGTACCAGACCGAGCCATCGTCGGCCTGCGCGTAGTGGTCGAGGGCCACCTCTTCGATCCTTCCGTCGAGGTACGCCACGTACTGGGACACGCGGGTCTCGATCTGCCCGCCCCGCCACTTGATGATCCGCGTTTCAGGCAGCAGCGTTGTCTCGGTCTTGAAGTCCTTGCCATCGACCGTGCCCGAGAGGATCGCCGACCTGAGGTTGCTGATCGGGAACAGCGGGTTGTCGATTCGCGTGGGGTCGGAGAACGCCGGCGCGACGAGGTCGACGCGCTCGCTCGTCGGCGCCACCGGGATGTCCAGGTTGGCAGCCGCGAGCTGAGCGGCGGTCGGCTGGGGAACCTTCGTCCGCTCTGAGGGGGCCGCCGGGGCCCGGTTGTCGCCAGATGCGCAACCCGCCAAGACGGTTGCGGCGCCCAGCACGACGAGGATTCGGGTGAGCGTTCTCTTCCCAGCCATGGTGGCACCGTAGGCCTGCCCGCTGATATCGGGCTGAAGCTCTCAGGGGCAGCTCAGCCGAGCAGCCCTCGCAGGTCCTGCTCGAAGCCCGGGTAGGAGATCCCGGCGGCCTCCATCCCCACGACCTCGACCCCCTCGACGGAGGCGAGTCCTGCCACCGCGCCCAGCATCGCCATCCGATGGTCGCCGCTCGAGTCGATCACGCCGCCGCGCAGCGGCGAGCCGTCGCCGCGCACGACGAAGCCGTCCTCGGTGGCCTCGATGTCTGCGCCGAGGCCACGCAGTCCCTCGACCACGCCCGCGATCCGGTCGGATTCCTTAAGGCGGAGCTCCTGAGCGCCGCGCACGACGGTCTCGCCGTCGGCGTGCGCGCCCAGCAGGGCCACCAGCGTCAGCTCGTCGATCGCGAGCGGCACCTCGGCCGGGTCCACCTCGGTGCCCACGAGCGGAGCCGAAGCCACGTCGAGCTCGCCGACCGGCTCCGAGTCCGCGTCCGTGCCGGGCTCCTCGAGATCGCCGAGGATCACAGCGCCCATCCGCTCGGCGATGCGGAAGAAGCCGGTCCGCGTCCAGTTGAGGCCCACGTCGCTGACGACGATCCGGGAGCTGCCGACGAGGATGGCGGCGGTCACCAGAAACGCCGCGGACGAGGGGTCGCCCGGCACGACGATCTCGTCCAGCTCGAGCTCGTCGACGCCCGAGACGGTGAGCGTGAGCCCGTCGCGCTCGAAGGGGACGCGCGCGCGGCGCAGCAGGCGCTCGGTGTGGTCTCGGCTCGGAGCGGGCTCGCCGACGCTGGTCGAACCCGACGCCAGCATGCCGGCCAGGAGCACGCACGACTTGACCTGAGCGCTGGGCACGGGCAGCTCGTACTCGATCCCCTCGAGCTCGGCCCCGCGCACGGTCAGCGGCGGGAAGCGGCCGTCGCGCGCCTCCATCCCGGCGCCCATCCGCGCGAGCGGCTCGGCGATGCGGTCAACCGGCCGGCGGCGGATCGACTCGTCGCCGTCGAGCGTCCAGACGCGGCCGGGCTGGCCCGCGAGCCAGCCGGGCAGCAGGCGCATCAGGGTGCCCGCATTGCCCACGCCGATCAGCCCGCCGGTGGCCTCGAGCGGCGCGTGCAGCCCGACCCCACGCACGAGCAGCCGCCCGCCCTCCGCCTCCTCGTCGATCCCCGCCCCGAGCGAGCGAACCGCGTCGAGCGTCGAGAGTGTGTCCGCTGA
>Ga0081538_10000994_pt1 | contig 30109 bp, 31 predicted proteins | sample TabmetS5T2R1_FD_71022 | JGI IMG/M metagenome (GOLD analysis project Ga0081538, IMG submission 71022) | Tabebuia heterophylla rhizosphere microbial communities from the University of Puerto Rico - S5T2R1 | ecosystem: Host-associated > Plants > Roots > Rhizosphere ...
AGGGTCGTCGAGCTGGAACAGCCCGCGCTCGTAGAGCGTCAGGAGGGCCACCCCGGTGACCGGCTTGGTCATCGAGTAGAGGCGCCAGATGGTGTCGTCGGTGACGGGACGGGCGCGTTCCCGATCACGGTCGCCCAAAGACGATCCGTGGGCGATCGCCCCGTGGCGCGCCACCACCACGTGGCAGCCGGCGATCTTGCCCGGTTCGAGGTAGCGGGTCCGGAGGTGCTCGTCTATGCGCGCCAAGCGGCCGGCGTCCATCCCGGCGGCGTCGGGATCGATCTTCACGTCCACGACTGTACGGGGGCGCAGAGGTACGAACTCAGCGGAACGCCGGGATGACGCGCTCGGCGACGAGCTGCAGCGTGTCGGTCGACGGGTAGTCGCGGTTCCAGGGGATGAAGCTCGTCACGCCCAGCTCCCGGTACCGACCGATCTTGTCGATCACCTGCTCGGGTGTGCCGACCAGGTTGCCCGCCTGCCAGCTCTCGAACGGCTCACCGAACGTCGATCCGCCGATGGCCCGCACCTCGGCGTCGGTCTCGCGCACGAAGATCTCCGGGCTCCACGTCTTCTCGATCTCGTCGTAATCGCGGCCCACGGCGTCGCAGTGCCCCCGGAGCACCTCGCACTTGTGGGCGAACTCCCCGGGGTTGCCGCCGAAGTTGGATCGGTCGGCCAGGCGGGCCACGACCCGGAGCGTGAGCTGCTCGCCGGAACCGCCGATGAGGATGGGCGGGTGGGGCCGTTGCAACGGCTTGGGATCGCACTGCGCGCCCTCGTGCCGGAACCACTTGCCTGAGTAGTCGGTGTCGGGCTCGGTCCAGAGCGAGCGCACGACCTCGACCGTCTCGCGGAGCACGGCGATGCGGTCCCGAGCCGGCAGGAACTCGTATCCGTAGCCACGGAACTCGTGGTCGTACCATCCGGCCCCGATCCCCCAGTCGAGGCGGCCGCCGCTCATCACGTCGATGTTGGACGTGATCTTGGCCAGCAGGCCCGGGTTGCGGTACGCGGCGCAGCCGACCATCTGGCCGAGCCGCACCCGTGATGTGCGCTGGCTGAGGGCCGCCAGCGTGGTCCAGCACTCGAACACGGCCTCGTGCGCAGGCACGGGCACGTTGTGGAAGTGGTCGTAGACCCAGATCGAGTCGTAGCCCAGCCGCTCGGCGAGCTCGGCGATCTCGACGGCCTTGGCCCACTTCGCCTCGGCGTCGTGGACGGCAACCAGCTCGGTCTTCCACCCCTGCGGCACGAACGCCCCGAACGTGATCGGGCGTGTGGACATGGCGACCTCCTTATCCCTCCGGCCCGGCGGACCCTACGTCGTGGGCGGAACCGTGGGAGCCGTGAGCCTCGCCACCTCGACCGAGTCAGCGCGGCACGAAGACGCCGTGCACGGGCGGCGGCGCGGCGTCGGGCTCGCCGGCCATGGAGCGGAGCAGCTCGGCGGCGTCGTCGAAACCGACGCAGCGCCGGGGCAGGTCGGCGAACGGCCACGACCCCGCCTCCAACAACGCGAACGCCGCCCGGTACGCGGCGGGGTCGACGCCCAGCGCGCCGAGGACCCGCAGCTCCTTGGCCACGATCAGGTCGGGGACGAACCCATCCACCGGTGCGAAGCGCCGCATGCCCGCCACCACCACAGTGCCCCCCGAGCGGGCCAGGTGGATCGCCTGGGCGAACGCGTCGGGAGCGTTGGCCGTGACGTCAACGACCACGTCGGCGCCGCGGCCGCCGGTCGCGTCCCGCAGCTCGCGGACCGGGTCGCGGCGCGCCACGTCGACGGCGAGGTCGGCGCCGAACCGGGACGCCAGCGCCAGGCGCTCGGTGTCGCGCGGGCCGAAGCCGGTGACGAGCACGAACGCCGCGCCGGCGTCCTTGGCCGCGGCGGCTGCGCACAGCCCGCGGATGCCCGGGCCGAGCACGGCCACCACCGCGCCCGCCTCGGTCGCCGGCACGTCCACGGCCCACTGGATGCCTGCACCCAGCGGGTTGAACACCGTCGCCAGCACGGGGTCGAGGCCCTCGGGGACCGGTAGCAGCAGTGCGTCCGGCCCCAGGTAGGCGGCCTCGGCGTAGCCACCCCACAGACCCGGCGCCCGCTCGAGCGGGGTGGCGCCGTAGAACTCGCGAAAGCCGTGCCGCTGACAGTGGCGCAGGTCTCCCGCCAGGCACGCAGCACACGTCCGGCACGCCTGGAACGGCACGACGGCCACGCGGTCGCCCGCCGCCACTCCCCACCGCTCGGCGGCGGTGGGGCCGACATCGTCGACCACACCCACGATCTCGTGGCCGGGCACGAACGGGCCCGCCACCCGGATCCCGCCGGTGAACTGCTCGTGGTCCGTACCGCACAGCCCGCAGGCCTCGATCCGCAGCAGGCCGTCGTCGTCCCCGACCCGCGGAACGGGGAGGTGGCGTTGCTCGAGCCGGCGCGGCTCCTGCAACACGAGCGCCCGGACCTGGGCGCCGTTCGTCGGGCCGGCAGCGCCGCTGGACATCACTTGCCGTCCCGCTGGGGCGCCACCACCAGGACCGTTCCCTGGGCCGCGCACACCGTGCGCCCGTCGTTGACGACCTCGATGCGCACCACCGCCGTCCGCTTCGACAGGGCGACGATCGTGGCGCTGGCCTCCAGGTCGCCGCCCTTGACCGGCGCGAGGTAGTTGAGCTTGAACTCGGTGGTCGCAGCCCAGGCTCCCCGGGGGATCACTGGGTAACACACGGTGCCCAGCACGTGGTCGCAGAGCGCCGCCAGCACGCCGCCGTGGAGGTTCCCGAACGGCGTCAGCAGCTCGGGGCGGACCGCGACGGTGGCCTTCATCGTGCCTGGCCCGAAGTCGACGGCACGGATCCCCAGCCAGCCCGGCAAGCCCGTGTCCCGCTCGTGGGCCGCCAGCAATCCCTTGGCGACGCGCGCGTCGTAGGCCTCGAAGCTCGGATCGGTCATGCCGTCATGATCACCCACGGGCCGGGCCGTCACCGCTCCGACCGCAGTCACAGCTCGCGCGGCACGACGAAGGCCAGCAGCGTGGCCGAACCCCACGTCAGGTCGTGCCAGTCGTGCGACACCTCGAGGGTGGCGAACGCCCCGGTGGGGAACTTCGTCAGGATGCGCTCCCGCAGGCCGGAGTCACCGGAGCCCACCAGGTCGATCGCTAGCTCCTGGAGTCCCGGGTTGTGGCCGACCAGCAGCACGGACCCGATCTCCGAAGGCACGTCCCGGAGCCGGGCGAGCAGCTCGTCCCCATCGGCGTGGTAGATCGATTCGTCGATCTCCACCTCGGTGTTCTGTGGGGCGCCCGCTGCGACGCCCTCCCACGTCTGTACCGCCCGCCGGGCGGGCGAGCACAGCACCAGGTCCGGGGCGACCGCAGCTGCTCGCACGTGGCGGGCCATGGCCCCCACGGCCCGGACCCCGCGGGGTGCCAGCGGCCGCAGTCGGTCGGGAACCTGGGGGTCGTCCCAGCTCGACTTCGCGTGCCGCAGCAGCCAGAGGCGCCTCACCATGCCGCTGCCGACGCCGCTACCGGGGTGCGATGGACACGTCGTGTCGGCTCATGGGGTCGGTGTTGCCGGGAGGCCGAGCTGTGGTGGCTAGGTCTGCGCTGCAAGTCCCGTACCGTCCGGTGCCCACTCGCCTGCCCATCCGCTCGGCCGCTACGGCGCCGCCTGGTGCAGCTCGATGAGGTTGCCGGCCGGGTCGTTCAGGAACGATTGGCGGCTGCGTCCCACCGGGGCCGGGTCGCTCACGCCGACATCTTGGGCACGCAGCTCGTCGACGGCGGCGTCGAGGTCGTCGACGAGCAGCGCGAAGTGTTGGCCCCGGGCCGTGGGTGGGGGCGCGAGGATCAGGTGGACCTGCTGGGCGCCGGCATCGAGCCAGACACCATCGACGCCGAGGTCCGCGGGTCGGTCCTGGCGTTGCGTCAAGCCCAGGACGTCGATGTAGAACGCCACGGCGGCGTCGACGTCGTCGACGTTGATGGAGACGTGATGAACGGCGAGCGCTCGCACCCCACCAGTTTGGCGCCGTCGCGCGCTCGCCGCCCGGCGCCGGCCCAGCTTCATCGTCTCCGTCGTCACCCACCGCCATCGATCACGGTGAGGTGCCCGTGTCGCACGACTTGCCCGGGCGCCGCTGCCCCTCCCGATGCCTCGCGCAGCTCGACTCCGGCGGCGCCGGGCGCGCCGCTGAGTGACCACGGCCCCTGGTCCACCGACGGGTCCCGGTAGCGCACCGGCTCGACGACGTCGGGCAGGCCCGCGCGCCAGACGGCGCTGCGGATGTCGCACGGCCGGAACTGACCGACCCCCGTGCCCGTGGGGGTGGGGATGTACCGGTAGGTGGTGCCGGTCGCATCGACGCAGAGGGAGCCGCCGTTGGTGTGATGCTCGTAGATCCAAACGTCGGGCCGGTCCTCTCGGAGCACCCGGCCGGCGAGGCGGAACTCGTCGAGATGGATCGGCCACGGCAGCCGCCTTCGGCGCGCCTGCTGGCTGGCGAGCAACAGCGGGCGCCACCACTCGAACAGGTGTGGCCGGTCGTGCGGGGGTGACCAGAGCTCCATTGCGCTGCCTCCTCGTGCGGCGGACACCGTGACCATACGAGGGGGGTCTGACAGCGAAGGTGCATGCACGTGATCGACCGGCCTTGTCTGTGCAGTCGGCTATCGGGGTAGGCCGGCCGGGGCGGCTGAGTGGAAGCCTTGGGGAGGCCGGTCGTGGTCAAGGGATTCGCGGTGCTAGCGCTGGCGGCGGTACTCGTCGTGGGAGCGTGCGGTGGTGACGACGACGGGACCGAAGCCGAGGGCGACACGACCGAGGCCACCGCGCAGGGCGACACCGATGACAACGGCGACCAGGCCGGCAGTGACGGGGATGCGGACCAATCCGAAGCGCCCGATGGCAACTACCCGGATCAGGTCCGCCGGAACTTCCTGAACGCGTGTGCCGCCCAGCCGGGCGCCACCCCAGCGCAGTGCGAATGCACCTTCGACGAGATCTCCAGGACCGTCCCCGTCGAGGAGTTCGTCGCCTACGACCAGGCTGCACGGCAAGACCCTGCGACGCCGCCGCCGAGCTGGGTCGAGGCGGCCATCACGGCGTGCACCTGACCACCCGCTGAGGGGCGGCGGTTCCAGCGCTGAGGCGGGCACGGCCGGATCTGCGGACTGACCCCGGGCGGCCGGCTCAGGCGGCGAGCAGCACGAACGAGGTACCTGCGGACCGACCCGGGCGGCCGGCTCAGGCGGCGGGCAGCAGGAACGAGGTGCCGACCGCGTTGGGCACGAACGCCGCGGGAAGCGTTGCCGCCAACCGGTGCTGCGCGCGCCAGCCGGTGCAGTGCGCCGGCACGATGACGTCGGGGGCCAGGTCGGTGAGCGCATCGACGGTCGGCTCGATGATGGGCTCGAACCCCGGTCCGGTGAGGTGGAACCCGCCAACCAGCGCGTGGAGGCGTTCCACGCCCGTCAGCCGCATCGCGTGCCGGGCGATGTTGACCGCGCCGGAGTGGCCACAGCCGGTCAGCACGACCAGACCCCGGCCCCGCACGTGTACGACGAGGGCCTGGTCGTCGACGATCAGCGGGTCGGGCTCCCAGCGCACGTCGCGCCGGGCCTCGTGGAAGGGCATGCCCTGTTCGAACTCTGTTGTGCGGTCGACCTCACCGGTGATCAACACGCTGCCGTCCAGCAGGAGTGACGGTTGCCGGCGCTCGATCACCTCGAATCCCTCGGCCTCGAGCGAGCTGCGCCGCAGCGTCGGCAGGACCCAGGGATCGCGGCCGGGTAGAGCCAGGCGCCGGTGGGTCCAGACCAGAGGGTGGACCGTCAGCGGCACGCCGGTCCGGCCCCGCAGCCGCGCGAGGCCCTCGAACCCGCCGGCGTGGTCGAAGTGCCCATGGCTGAGCACCACGGTCTCGATGGCGGTGGCGTCGAGGGCGAGGCGCTCCATGTTGTCGGCCATCCCGCCGGGCGACACGCCGGTGTCGAACAGCAGGGTGTGGGTGCGCTCGCCCCGCCGGACGGACACCAGCGCCGAGAAACCGTGCTCGGCCAGCATGCCGGGCACGGTCGCACCCTCCTCGAACAGTCCCGTCGGCACTGACGGCGTCCGGCCCATGGTCCTGCGCCTGGCCGGTCCCATGTCGACCATCAGCCCGTCGTAGCTGTTGTCGACCAGCGTGGTGATCACCACCTCGTCGACCGGCTCGAGGGCGATCGGATCGACGGCTTCGCCCTCGACCCGGCGGGGCATCGCCACCGAGGCCTCGGCATCGGCGTGCGCGTGCCCGGGGTTGTCATCGGTGCACATGGCGCGCAACGTATCCGGCACCGTGGGCGGCCGGGCCCGATGAACCCCGCGGGCTACGGCACCGTCGTCGTCGACGTGGTCGGCGCCGTGGTCGTCGTCGTCTCGGCAGTGGTCGTCGTGGTCGGCGCCGTGGTCGTCGTTGGCTGGGTGGTCGTCGTGGTCGGCGCCGTGGTGGTCGTGGTCGGTGCGGTCGTGGGCGTCGTCACCGGCTCCGTGGGGGCGGGCGTCTGCCCCTCGGTCGTCGGTGGGACCGTGCTGGTCGACGTGGACGTGGTCGACGCCGGCGTGCTTTCGCCGTCGTCGTCCTCGGTCGCCAGGATGGCCGCGCCCAGGCCGACGAGCGCCACGATGGCCACCACCAGCGTGGCGATCAGCGCCCGACGCCGGTTGCGATGCGCCCGGTCGTACGGCGGGGCGGCGTGATCCTCTTCGGCCGGTGGAGCGCCCGCCGCCGCCACCACCGGGAGCTCATCGGTGTCGCCGTCGGCGACGGTGATGGGGGAGGTCGTGTGGTCGAGTCCGCCTGCTCCGACCTCCGGGCCCGGCCGAGGGGCCGCAGGTGGACCAGCGTCGGCGGGGGCATCTGCTGCTGGGAGGTCCCCCTCGGGCGTGGCATGCGTGGCGTCGGGGTCGGCGTCGTCGCCCGGCTCACCCGGGGCGTCGTCGGCGTGCGTGTCGGACGGCATGCCGACCAGATTCGCACCACCCGCGCCCGGTGCGGGGATCGGCTGGGCGGGCCCGAATGTTGTGGGGAAGAATCGCCGCTCGTGAAGCTGCAGCAGCTCTCCGCGACCGACGGGTTCATCGTCTTCGATCTCGACGCGGCCACCACGTGCGCGGGCGTCGCCCGGCTCGCACCCAAGGTGCTCCAGGACAGCGCCACGCTCCTGGCCCGCTCGGTCACCTACTCGTTCGCCTCGTTCGGCGTCGCCGGGCACGGCGGCGGGTCGGCGGGCATCAACGCCACGCCCGAGGACCGCGACGGTGCGGTCAAGGCGTTCGTGGAGGAGATCAGCCCGCTCGCCGAGTCGGGCCGCCTCCGCCTGGCGCCGGCGCTGGGCCTGACCGCCGACGACCTGGCACCGCTGGGCTGGACCGAGCCCGACGCCGCGCTCACCGCCGCAGGCGCGCTGGCGGCGGCCGAGGCGGCGGGGCCGCTCGCCGGGCGGACGGTGGCCGTGGTGGGCTCGGCCCCCGTCGCCGCGGCAGCCGTGGACCAGCTCACCGCCGCCGGGACCGACACGGCCCCGGCCCGGTTCGATGCCGAATGCGACGTGCTGTTCGTCGCCGGTAAGGCGGGCCTCCTCGACCATCCGACCGCCGAGGGGGTCAGGGCGGCCACCGTTGTCCCGCTCACGCCGGTGCCGGTCACGGCGCGGGCCCTGGCGGTGCTCGGTCGCCAGGGACGGGTCGTCGTTCCCGACTTCCTGTCGATCGCCGCCCCGCTGCTGGCCGCCCACGACCCCGATGGCGGCGATCCGGTCCAGCGCATTCGCGACGTCACGGTCGAGCTGGCGGGCCAGGGCACCGGCCTGTGGTTGGCGGCGGCCCAACGGGCCGAGGCCCAGCTCGCGAAGTGGACCGCGGAGAAGCCGTTCGGCCGCCCGCTCGCCTGACCGGCCGGCGCTGAGGGCCCGGCTCAGGCTGCGGGGACGAGCAACTTGGCGCGCAGGAACCCGAGGACCCGGTCCAGCGCGTCCCGGGTCGGGTGGCCGGGCTCGTCGACGAGGTCGTCGGTCAGCACCGAGTGCGCCCGCTTGCCGATCCCGTGCGGATTGCCAGGTGACGAGTCGATCTCGACGCCCACGAACGCATCGCCCAGCTCCTGGCGCAGACGTGCGAAGCGCTCTGGCGGGCAGGCGATGTCGCCGGTGAAGCGCAGTCCGAGGACCTCCACCCCGGCGGAAGCCCGATCCCGCACGACCCCGAGGTCGGCGGCGCTGATGCCCAGGTCCCGCCGGTGACGCTTCGAGACCGGAAACGGCAACGCCGGCTGGCTGAGGACCGGCGCCAGCACGCTGTCGTCCACCATCATCGCCAGGGCGAACCCGCCGGTCATGCACATGCCGACCGCGCCGACGCCGGGTCCGCCACAGCGGCCGAGCTCGTGCCGCCCCAGCGCACGCAGCCACTCGGTCACCGGCGATGTCCTGCCGGCGGCAAAGGTGGCGAACTCCCGTGACACGCAGCACCACGCCGCCACCTGCGCGGTGTTGAGACCCGAAGCCGGCTCACCCGGGACACCGAAGAGGTGCGGCAGGACCGCCGTGCACCCGAGCTCGGCCACCCGGTCGGCGAACGCGACGACCTCGGGCGTGATCCCCGGCACCTCGGCGATGATGATCACCGCCGGGCCGGTCCCCCGCCGGAACACCCGGCGGGACTTGCCGCGACACGTGAACGAGTCCTCGGCGTAGTCCCGCAGCGCCACGGCCGCGCTACCGAGGGTCGATTCCGCCGCGCGGCGACTGTCTGGCCGTGCTCGTGGGTGAGTCACGCATGATTTGCGGAATCGACCCTCACTTCATGTAGATGCTGCGCTTGGGCGACGTCATCACCTGGCGCACGAGCGGCTCGAAGTGCTCGAGCGGCAGCGTGTCGTAGCCGGGGTCGAAGGCCGCCTGGTCGTACTCCTGGCAGAACTCGGCCGTGTAATCGAACCACTCGTGCCCGCGGAACTGCTCGCGCAGGTCGCGGTCGAGCCCGAGGTGGTGGAAGAAGTAGTAGCCCTGGAAGATGGCGTGCTTCTCGACCATCCAGTGGTTCTGCTCGCTCACGAACGGCTTGACCACCGCCGCCGCCACGTCGGCGTGGTTGAGCGGTCCCAGCAGGTCGCCGATGTCGTGGATCAACGCGCAGAAGACGTACTCGTCGTCGCGGTCGGCGCGATAGGCGCGCGTCGCCGTCTGCAGCGAGTGCTCCAGGCGATCGACCGCGAAGCCGCCGTAGTCGCCGCCCAGCTGCCGAAGGTGCGCGAGCGCCCGATCCGGTAGCCCCGCAGCCAGCTCGATCGAGCCCAGGGCGATCTTGTCCCAGTCCTCCTTGGTCCCCTCGGTCATCGCGTGGAACGCCGCCCGGGGACGGGCCTCGGTCGTGTCGGTCATGGGATGAGTCCTCCTACTCCCACTCGATTGTGCCAGGGGGCTTGGACGTGATGTCGTACGCGACCCGGTTGACGCCGGCCACCTCGTTGATGATGCGGCTCGACATCGCCTCCATGACGTCGTAGGGCAGGCGGGCCCAGTCGGCGGTCATGGCGTCCTCGCTGGTGACGGCGCGCACGATGATGGGATGGGCGTAGGTGCGTTCGTCGCCCATCACGCCCACCGAGCGGATGTCGGGCAGCACCGCGAACGCCTGCCAGATGTCCCGCTCCAGCTCGGCCTTGCGCAGCTCCTCGCGCACGATGGCGTCGGCCTGCTGGAGCATCGCCACCTTCGCGGGCGTGACCTCACCGATGATCCGCACCGCCAGCCCCGGCCCGGGGAACGGCTGGCGCCACACGATCTCCTCTGGCAGCCCCAGCTCCTCGCCGACCCGGCGCACCTCGTCCTTGAACAGGCTGCGGAGCGGCTCCACCAGCTCGAGGGTCATGTCCTCGGGCAGCCCGCCGACGTTGTGGTGGCTCTTGATGGTGGAGGCGCCGTCGCCGCCGCCCGACTCGATCACGTCGGGATAGAGGGTCCCCTGGACCAGGTAGCGGGCGTCCTCCAACCCGCCGGCCGACTCCTCGAAGATCCGGATGAACAGCTCGCCCACGATCTTGCGCTTGTCCTCGGGATCGGTGACGCCGGCGAGCCGCTCGAAGTAGCGGTCGGCGGCCCGCACGTGGATCAGCTCGATCCGCTGGTGGCGCTGGAACGTCTCGACCACCTGCTCGCCCTCGCCGGCGCGGAGCAGTCCGGTGTCGACGAAGACGCACGTGAGCTGGGGCCCGACCGCCTTGTGGACCAGCGCCGCCGCCACCGCCGAGTCGACGCCCCCCGACAGCGCACAGATCACCCGGCCCGAGCCGACCTGCGCCCGGACGGCCGCCACCTGCTGCTCGATGATCGACGTCATCGTCCACGTGGGCCGGCACCCGGCCAGGTGGTGGAGGAACTGTCGGAGCACCTGCTGGCCGTGCGGCGTGTGCGACACCTCGGGGTGGTACTGGATGCCCCAGATGCGCCGGTCCGCCGCCTCGAGCGCGGCCACGGGAGCGCCGGCGGTGGTGGCGGTGGCGACGAACCCATCGGGAACCCGGGTGATGCCGTCGAAATGGCTCATCCACACGGTCTGCTCGGTCGGCTGCTCGGCGAGCAGGCCTCCACCCGCCCCGGTGACCCGCAGGGGCGTGCGCCCGTACTCGCCCTGGCCGCCGCGGCCCACCTCGCCGCCGAGCTGCTGGGCGATCAGCTGGGCGCCGTAGCAGATGCCGAGGATGGGTATGCCCAGCCCGTAGATCTCGGGGTCAAGCAGCGGCGCCCCGTCGACGTGGACCGACTTCGGGCCCCCGGACAGAACCAGCGCCGTCGGCGCCCGGTCCCGGACCTCGGCGGCGGTGATCGAGTGGGGGACGATCTCGGAGTAGACGTGCGCCTCGCGCACCCGACGGGCGATGAGCTGGGCGTACTGCGCGCCGAAGTCGACGACCAGGCAGGTGTCGAACTCCTCGGCGGGCTGGGCCGGGCCCTCACGTCTTTGAAGATTTTCCGGTGTAGAGGCCCCGTTCTTCTTCAAGGACATGCCGTCACCCCGCCATCACCACGAGCTCGGCCTTCTGCATTTCCTTCACGGTCTCGTAGCCGCACAGGGCCATGGCCCGCCGGAGCGCGCCGGTGAGGTTGACGGCCCCGGTGGCGTCGTGCGCCGGTCCGAGCAGGATCTCGGCGAGGGTGCCAGTGGGCTCGACCCGGATCCGCTCGCCTCGGGGCAGCGAGGCGTGCACGCCACCCATGCCCCAGTGCCAGCCGCGGCCGGGGGCATCGACGGCGGCCGCCAGCGGCGTGCCGATCATCGCGGCGTCGGCCCCGCAGGCGATGGCCTTGGCGACGTCGCCGCCCGTCGAGACGCCGCCGTCGGCGACCACGTGGCAGTAGACGCCGGTCTCGTCGAGATGGCGCATGCGGGCGGCACGGGCGTCGGCGAGTGCGGTGGCGAGCGGCACGCCCAGACCGAGCAGGTCGCGGGTCACGGTCTCGGCGCCCGACCCGGCACCGACCAGGACCCCGGCCGCGCCGGTGCGCATGAGGTGGAGCGCCGCCTGGTACGACGTGCACCCGCCCACCAGCACGGGCAGCTCGTAGTGGCGGATGAAGGCCTTGAGGTTCAGCGGCTCGGCGGTGCGCGCCAGGTGCTCGGCCGACACGATCGTGGCCTGGATCACCAGCAGGTCGGGCTCGGCCGCCAGCACCGCGTCGGCCAGCTGGAGGGTGCGGTGCGGCGTGACAGCCACTGCACAGGTGACGCCGGCGTCCTTGATCCGGGCGATGCGGGGGCCGATGAGCTCGGGCTTGACCGGCTCGGCGTAGATCTCCTGCATCCGCCGGGTCGCCGTCTCCGCCGGCAGTTCGGCGATCTCCTCGAAGAACTTCTCGGGGTGCTCGTAGCGCGTCCACAGCCCCTCCAGGTGGAGGACCCCGGCCGAGCCCAGGCGGCCCAGCTCTACGGCGCTGGCGGGAGAGACCACGCTGTCGGTGGGCGCCCCCAGGATCGGCATCTCGAAGCGGTAGGCGTCGATCTCGCAGGCGATGTCGACGTCCTCCGGGTCGCGGGTGCGACGGCTGGGAACGATGGACACCTCATCGAGCCGGAAGGCCCGTCGTGCGCTCTTGCCGATGCCGACGTCGACCTCGGCCATGCATCACCTCGTCTCGCCAGCCGGGGAAGAACCGCAGCTTATCGACGGCCGCCCGCAGCACTCGGGGACGCCAGCTCGTCGATCAGCCGCCACAGCGCGTCGACGTGGCGCTGTTCGGTTGTCCAGGCGCCGATGCTTGCACGGATCACGTAGCGGTCGCCCAGCCTGGTGTGCGTGAGGTAGACCCGTCCCGTGGCGTTGAGCGCCCGGTGCAGCCTCTCGGTCGCCTCGTCGCCGGAGGTATGGCGGAAGCACACCAGGTTGAGGTTGGGCGGCGCCGCCAGCTCGAGCCGGGGATCGGCGGCCACGCGGTCGGCGAGTTGCCCCGCGAGGCGGATGTGTTCTCGCACGTGGTGGCGCAGTCCCTCAACGCCATACCACCGCAACACGAACCACAGCTTGAGCGATCGGAAGCGTCGGCCGAGCGGCACGTGCCAGTCTCGGTAGTCGATGACCCGGCCGGACTCCGACGCCTGGTTGCGCAGGTACTCCGGAAGGATCGACAGGGCGCCCAGCAACGTCGACCGGTCCGCTACCCAGAACAGCGAGCAGTCGAAGGTGGTGAACAGCCACTTGTGCGGATCGGTGACGTAGCTGTCGGCCCGGTCGAGTCCGTTGCTGCCGTACATGCCGCGCAGCTCCGGGCAGACGGCGGCCGATCCCGCCATCGCGCCATCGACGTGCAGCCACATCCCGGCCCGCCCCGCGATGTCGGCGATGGCGGGCACCGGATCGATCGCCAGCGAACTGGTGGTGCCGATCGTGGCCATGACGAGGCAGGGGACGCGCCCTGCCGCGTGGTCGGCCGCCACCGCTTCGGCCAATGGCCCGGGACGGAGGGCGAAAGCGTCATCGACCTCGATCGTCCGAAGCTGGTCCGGTCGCAGCCCGGCGATTCGCGCCCCCTTCTCGAGCGACGAGTGCGCCTGCGTCGAGGCGTAGACAGTCAGGCGATCCAATGTCACCCCGACCCGGGCGAGGGCGCTCTCTCGGGCTGCGAGCAGGGCACACAGCGTGGCCGACGACGCCGAGTCCTGGATCACGCCGCCGCCCGCGCCGCCGGATAGGAAGCGCTCCGGCAGGCCCAGCACGTCGACCATCCAGTCGAGCACATGGGTCTCGACCTCGGTACAAGCCGGGCCGGTCTGCCAAAGCATTCCCTGCGTACCCAGTCCGGTGGACACGATGTCGCCCAGAATCGCCGGTCCAGACGTGTTGGCCGGGAAGTAGGCGTGGAAGCCGGGATGCTGCCAGTGCGTCGTCGCAGGCAGCACGACGCGGTCGAGATCGGCGAGGACGGCGTCGAACGGCTCGGGATTGGCGGGTGAGGACGGCGGGAGCAACGCGCGGACGTCGCCCGGCGCCACATCGGGAAGGACCCGATGCTGCTCGATGGTTTCGAGGTAATCGGCCACCCAATCAATGGCGGCGTGCCCCCACTTGCGCAGCTCGTCAGCAGACATGTGGTACGACGTCGGCGCCGACGGCCTGGAAGGTCTCGTCACGGTCACGGCCATCGAAATTACCGGCGCCTAGACTTCACCCATGGAGGCCCCGAGCAGTCCGTTAGCCCCCGAACCCGGCGACGAGTACCCCCCGAAGTTCGCCAAGGAAGGCCTGACCTTCGACGACGTGCTGCTGCTGCCGGCCGAGTCGTCCGTCCTCCCGGCCGAGGTCGACACGAGCACCCGCCTGACCCCGGGGATCGACCTGGCGATACCGATCGTGTCGGCCGCCATGGACACCGTTACCGAGGCCCCGCTCGCCATCGCGCTCGCCCGCGCCGGCGGAATCGGCGTCGTCCACCGCAACCTCTCGGTCGACGATCAGGTGGCCGAGGTCGACAAGGTCAAGCGCAGCCAGTCGGGCATGATTGTCGAGCCGGTGACGCTTCCGGCCGAGGCGCTGGTGTCCGACGCCCTGGCGGTGATGGCCCGCTACCACATCTCGGGTGTGCCGATCACCGATGCCACCGGCCACCTCGTGGGCCTGCTCACCAACCGCGACCTGCGCTTCATCGAGGACGTCGGCCAGCCCATCGCCAACGTCATGCGGCGTCCCCCACTGGTCACCGCGCCGCTCGGCACGACCCTCGAGGACGCGAAGGACATCCTCTGGCGCCACCGCATCGAGAAGCTGCCGATCGTCGACGACGAGGGCTTGCTCAAGGGCCTCATCACCGTCAAGGACATCAAGAAGCGGACGGATTTCCCCCACGCCACGCAGGACGACAAGGGCCGGCTGCGGGTGGGCGCGGCGGTCGGTGTCGGCCCCGATGCCCTCGAGCGCGCCGAGCGGCTGGTCGACGCCGGGGCCGACGTCCTCGTGGTCGACACAGCGCACGGCCACAGCCGTGCCGTGCTCGACGTGGTCAAGCAGGTGAAGGGGGCCTTCCCCGTCGACGTGATCGCCGGCAACGTGGCCACGGCCGACGCCGTGGACGCGCTTGTCGGCGCCGGTGCCGACGGGGTCAAGGCGGGGGTCGGGCCCGGATCGATCTGCACCACGCGCGTGGTCGCGGGCGTCGGCGTCCCCCAGGTCACGGCCGCCTACGACTGTGCCGTGGCGGCCGCCCGGCACGGGGCGACGGTCATCGCCGACGGGGGCATCCAGTACTCGGGCGACGTGGCCAAGGCCATCGCCGCCGGCGCCGACACCGTGATGCTGGGCGGGCTGCTCGCCGGGGTGGACGAGTCGCCGGGCGAGGTCGTGCTCCACCAGGGCGAGCGGTACAAGGAGTACCGCGGCATGGGGTCGATGGGCGCCATGAAGGCCCGGTCGTACTCGAAGGACCGCTACTTCCAGGGCGATGTGATCGACACCGACAAGCTCGTGCCCGAGGGCATCGAGGGGCGGGTCGCCTACAAGGGACCGGTCGCCAACGTGCTGTTCCAGCTCGTCGGGGGCCTGCGGGCCGCCATGGGGTACTGCGGCGCGTCCACGATCGCCGACCTGCAACGCACCGCCCGGTTCGTACGCATCACCGGCGCCGGGCTGCGCGAGTCGCATCCCCACGACATCAGCATCACCAAGGAGGCGCCCAACTACGGCAGTTGGTGAGCCGGCTACGCCCGTCCGCGCCCCCTCGCCGCTTCGCGGCGACTACCGCACTGCTTCTCTGGCTCACTCGCACTTCGTGCTCGCTCGCGTGGTCGTGTCGCCTCCGGTGCGGGGCCTACCGCCATCGGCGCAACAGCGCCTCAAGCGGCCCCGCATCCTCAGCGCCACCCGCTCGCTACCCGCCCTCCGCCGGAGAGAAAGGGCGTGGCCTCGGCCTTCGGCCGAGTCGAGACTCATCGGGGGTCGGGGTGGTCGAGGTCGCCCCGGCCCAGGGTGCCGGTGACGGCACCGAGCAACTGGCGGAGCAGGTTGGCCGTCGCTCCCCAGACCGTGTCGCCGACCAGCTCGAAGAAGTAGATGGGCCGCAGGTCGCCGCCCGGGAAGGTCCAGATCTCCTGGCGGAAGTTGCCGGGGTCGAGCAGCTCGGCCAGCGGCACGTGGAGCACGGCCTCGACCTCGGCCGGGTTGGGGTGGGTCTCGGGGCGGCCGGGCAGCGCGCCCACGTAGGGCACGATGAACGACCAGCTCGTCACCGTGGCCAGGTGGTCGAGCTCGCCGATCACCTCGACCGTCGACGGGTCGAGGTCGATCTCCTCCTTGGCCTCCCGCAGCGCGCCGTCGACCGGCGATTCACCCGGCTCGACGCGGCCGCCGGGGAAGCTCACCTCGCCCTGGTGGGTGCGCAGGCCCCACGTCCGCCGGGTGAGCACCACCATGGCCTGCCCGTCCGCGTCGTACAGCGGCGCGAGCACCGCAGACGGCCGGGCGGTGGCGTCCGCGATCTCCCGGTCCGACGGGCGGGCCGGCCCCAGGGCCGCCAGCGCCCGGGCGACGTCGCCAACGCTGGGGCACCGCCGCTCCGGCGGCAGCTGGGCCCAGGGCGCCGGACCCCCCGCCCGGGCGTTGAGGGGGCGGGGTATCCGCTGCTCGCCGCCCCGACCGCGTGGGACCGGCACCGGGGGCCCGGGCGGCTCGTCGCCCGGGCGCGGCCACCCGGGAAGACCCTGCGCGGCGGCAGCGCGGGCCGAGACGTTGACGGCCTCGGGCCATTCGGACGGGTGATCGGTCGGCTGCGCGGTCGGCTGGGCGTCGGCGGAGTGGGCGTCGACGGCCTCGGGCCATTCGGACGGGTGATCGGTCGGCTGCGCGGTCGGCTGCGCGTCGGCGGAGTGGGCGTCGGCGGCGTCGGGCCATTCGGTCGGCTGCGCGGTCGGCTGGGCGTCGGCGGCGTCGGTCGGGCGTTCGGTCACGGTCAGGTGCCGGACTCTGCGCCCGAACCTGCCGTCTGGGTCACCAGCGCCTCGAGCAGCTCGCGCATCCCGCCGGTCTTGAGGTTGCTCATCACGCGCCCGGGCGGCGTCTCCCCGCGCTCCCACTCCATCCACTGGGCGAGGAGCTTTTGGGGGTCGGGGGGCGGCGTCTCCATGACCGGCAGGCTACCGGCCCGGTGTTTGGCCCCCGCGGGAGGGGCCGTGCGCGCCGCAGGGGCCCGGATGGGTCCACTGGCGGCCCGACCTGCCAGGCTGGCCGGGTGCCCGCCCGCCGCCTCGTCCTGGCCTCGGCGTCGCCGTCGCGCCTGGCGCTGCTGCGGACCGCGGGGCTGGAGCCCGAGGTCATGGTGAGCGGCGTGGCCGAGGACGGCATCGCCCGCCTCGCGGCCGGTGAGGCCGCCCGCACGCTGGCGGAACGCAAGGCCGCAGCGATCGCCCGCCGCCTGCGCGGCGCGACGTTGCCCGGCCAGCCCGCGCCGCTGGTGGTCGGCTGCGACTCACTGCTCACGATCGACGGCGAGGTGCGCGGCAAGCCGGACTCGGCGGACCAGGCCCGGGCCTGGTGGCGTGCGCAGCGAGGTCGATCGGGCGTCCTCACGACCGGCCACGCGGTCGTCGACCTGGCGACCGGTCGGCGCACCTCGGGCGTCGCCGACACCGTCGTGCGCTTCGGCTGCCCGTCCGACGCCGAGATCGAGGCGTACATCGCCACCGGCGAGCCGCTGGCGGTGGCCGGGGCGTGCACCATCGACGGGTACGGCGCACCGTTCGTGACCGGCATCGACGGCAACCACGGCACGGTCATCGGACTGTCGCTCCCGCTGCTGCGGACCCTCCTGGCCGACCTGGGCATCGCCATCACCGACCTGTGGACACACACCACATGACCGTCCCGCGGACCGACGTCAGGACGCCGCTGGCGATCGGTCGGCTCTCGGTGTGGCCGCCCGTGGTGCTGGCCCCCATGGCCGGCATCACCAACGCGCCGTTCCGCCGGCTGTGCCGCGCGTTCGAGCCGGGCGGCCTGTTCGTGAGCGAGATGATCACCGCCCGCGGCCTCGCCGAGCGCAACGACAAGACGCTGCGCGTGGCCCGGTTCGCCGACGACGAGCCGGTCCGCTCGATCCAGCTCTACGGCACCGAGCCGCGCGCCATCGGCGACGCCGTCCGCTTCCTGGTCGGGGAGCAGCGCGCCGATCACATCGACATCAACTTCGGCTGCCCGGTCGCGAAGGTCACCAGGAAGGGCGGCGGGGCGGCGCTGCCGGTGCACCGTGCGCTGTTCCGCGACATCGTGCGCGCCGCGGTCCTCGGCGCCCGCGAGGTACCCGTCACGGTCAAGCTGCGGATCGGTATCGACGACCGCGTGCGCACGTTCCTCCACGCCGGGCGCATCGCCGAGGGGGAGGGCGCGGCGGCGGTCTCGCTCCACGCCCGAACTGCCGAGCAGCACTACTCGGGCCGAGCGGACTGGACGGCGATCGCGGCGCTGAGGGCCGCCGTCACGTCCATCCCGGTGCTGGGCAACGGTGACATCTGGGAGGCCGCGGATGCCCTCCGCATGGTCGACGCCACCGGGTGCGACGGCGTCGTCGTGGGCCGGGGCTGCCTGGGCCGTCCGTGGCTGTTCCGCGACCTGGCGCTCGCGTTCGCCGGCCGGGAGCCGCCGCCTCCGCCACGCCTCGGCGAGGTGCGGGACGTGCTCGGGTGCCACGCCCGGCTCCTGGCCGAGTGGCTCGGCGAGCCGGTCGCCGTGCGCGACATCCGCAAGCACGTGGGCTGGTACGTGCAGGGCTACCCGGTGGGCGGCGACGCGCGCCGCCGGCTGACGGCGGCCGCCACGATCGCCGACTTCAAAGCCGAGCTCGACCGGCTCGACCCCGACCTGCGTCCGCTGCCCGGGACCGTCGCCCAGCCGCGCGGCAAGACGTCCGGGCCCATCAGGGTGGCGCTGCCCGACGGTTGGCTCGCCGGCGTGGACGATCCGTCGCCCGTGGTGGACGACGAGCCGGAGGCCGTCAGCGGCGGCTGACGTGGGGCCGGCCCGGCGGCGGGCGGGGCGGGTTGGGCGGGCCGGCCGGCGGCGGGCAGGCCCTGTGCGGTCGCCCGTCCGGGAGCCTCGTGACCCGCAGGGAGGTCCTAGGCTCGGCGTCGTGCTGTTCGAGGGTTTCGGGGCCGGGCTCGTCGCCTTCTACGAGGAGCTGGCCGCCAACAACACCCGGGACTGGTGGCAGGCCAACAAGCCGCGGTACGAGCGCGACGTCCGCGCGCCGCTGGAGCACCTGCTCGAGGACCTGCGCCCGGAGTTCGGCGAGGCGAAGGTGTTCCGGCCCAACCGCGACACCCGGTTCTCCCGGGACAAGTCCCCGTACAAGACGAACGCCGCCGCGGTGATCGGCCAGGCCCACGAGGGGGTCGGCACGTACTACCTGTCGGTGTCGGCGGAGGGGCTCATGTTGGGCGGCGGCGCCTACATGCCCGCAACCGACCAGCTGGCGCGTCTCCGCGAGGCCATCGACGACGATCGGACCGGGTCGGAGCTGGAGGCGATCGTCGCCGACATTCGGCGCAAGGACGGCGAGGTCGGCGCCCACGACGAGCTCAAGACCGCTCCCCGGGGCTACCCCCCCGACCACCCCCGCATCGAGCTGCTGCGCCTCAAGGGCATCACCGGCTGGTGGAACCACGAGCCCGGGCCATGGCTGCACTCCGAGGCGGCCCGCGACACGGTCGCCGAGGGTTGGCGTTCCCTGGCCCCGCTCAACGCCTGGCTCGTCGCCAACGTCGGCCCCAGCGAGCTCCCGAGCCGGGAGCGCTGACACCCGGGGCCAACCGGTCCCACGCGCTGACACGCCGGGCCAACCGGTCGCAGAGCGGTGACACCCCGGGGCCAACCGGTCGCACCCGAGGCAATGGGTTCCGCCGCCGGCAGGCGGAGGCAATGGGTTCCGCCGCCGGCAGGCGGAGGCAATGGGTTCCGGGGCCCGGAACCAATGACCTCGCCCTCGGGACGACGGAACCTACGACCTCGGGTTGCGTGGCCGGCCCCGCCCCGGTCGGCGCGCTCGCACGCGGTCTACCTCCCGTTACGCGGGCCCGCACGCGGGCGGGCCCGCCACCTTGGTGGCGGGCCCGTCGCCGTGCGTGCGTGAGGCAGGGAACGATCTACATCATCCCCATGCCGCCCATGCCACCCATGGGATCGCCGCCGCCTGCCGGCGCCGGCGCGGGTGGCTCGGGCTTGTCGGCCACGAGCGACTCGGTCGTCAGCACGAGGCCGGCGATCGAGGCCGCATTTTGGAGCGCGGCGCGGGTGACCTTGGCCGGGTCGATGACGCCGGCCTTGACCAGGTCCTCGTAGTCACCGCTCAGGGCGTTGAGGCCGACCGTGCCGGTCTCGCCCTCGATGTGGCGCACCGCCACCGCGCCCTCGAGCCCCGCGTTGTCGGCGATCAGCCGCGCCGGCCACTCGAGCGCCTGGTACACGGTCCGGGCACCGGTGGCCTCGTCGCCCTTCAGCCCATCGATGACCTTGCCCACGGCCGTCCGGCTCCGGAGCAGCGCAGTGCCGCCGCCGGCGACGACGCCCTCTTCGATGGCGGCCCTGGTGGCCGACAGGGCGTCCTCGATGCGGTGCTTCTTCTCCTTGAGTTCGACCTCGGTGGCCGCGCCGACCTTGACGACCGCCACGCCGCCGGACAGCTTGGCCAGCCGCTCCTGCAGCTTCTCGCGGTCCCAGTCGGAGTCGGTGTTGTCGATCTCGTTGCGGATCTGCTGGATGCGGCCCTTGATCTCGTCCTCGGAGCCCGCACCCTCGATGAGGGTGGTGTCGTCCTTGGTGACGATGGCCTTCTTGACCCGGCCCAGCAGGTCGAGCGTGATGTTGTCGAGCTTGAGCCCGACCTCCTCGGACACGACCTGGCCACCGGTGAGGATGGCCATGTCCTGCAGCATCGCCTTGCGGCGATCACCGAAGCCCGGAGCCTTGACGGCCACGCTGTTGAAGGTGCCGCGGATCTTGTTGACCACGAGGGTGGCGAGCGCCTCGCCCTCGACGTCCTCGGCGATCACCAGCAGCGGGCGGCCCGTCTGCATGACCTTCTCGAGCACCGGCAGCAGGTCCTGCACGGAGCTGATCTTGGCCTGGTGCAGCAGCACGTAGGCGTCCTCGAGGGTCGCCTCCTGGCGGTCCTGATCGGTCACGAAGTACGGCGCCAGGTAGCCCTTGTCGAACTGCATGCCCTCGGTGAACTCGAGCTCCATGCCGAACGTGTTGGACTCCTCGACGGTGACCACGCCGTCCTTGCCGACCTTGTCGATCGCGTCGGCGAGCACCTCGCCAATGGCGGGATCGGCCGCCGAGATGGCCGCCACCTGGGCGATCTCGGAGCGGTCGTCGATCTCCCGGGACTGATTGGCGATCGCCTCGACCGCGGCCGACACGGCCTTCTCGATGCCCCGCTTGAGCCCCGTGGGGCTGGCACCGGCGGCCACGTTGCGCAGGCCGTCGCGTACCAGCGCCTGGGCCAGGACGGTGGCGGTGGTGGTGCCGTCGCCGGCGACGTCGTTGGTCTTGGTGGCGACCTCCTTCACGAGCTGGGCACCCATGTTCTCGAAGGGGTCGTCGAGCTCGATCTCACGGGCGATCGACACGCCGTCGTTGGTGATGGTCGGGGCGCCCCACTTCTTGTCGAGCACCACGTTGCGGCCCTTGGGGCCGAGGGTGACCTTCACCGCGTCGGCGAGCTTGTTGACGCCGGTCTCGAGCGATCCCCGGGCCTGGTCGTCGAACTTGAGGATCTTGGGCATCAGCCGCTCACTTCTTCACTAGTGCGAGCACGTCACGGGCCGACAGCACGAGCACGTCCTTGCCGTCGATGGTGACCTCGGTGCCGCCGTACTTGCTGTAGAGGACGGTGTCGCCAACGCTCACCCCGATGGGGATGATCTCGCCGGTCTGCTCGGAGCGCTTGCCCGGGCCCACGGCCAGGACCTCGCCCTGCTGCGGCTTCTCCTTGGCGGTGTCGGGAATGACCAGGCCGCTGGCGGTGGTCTCCTCGCTCTCACCGGGCTGGACGACGATGCGGTCGTCGAGGGGCTGCAGATTCATGCGTGTCGCCTCCATTGGCGCTCGCTCGGCTAACCCCCGTTGGGTTAGCAGTCTCCCTATGTCGACTGCTAACGCTAGGCCACGCCGGTTAGCACTCGCAACCCCCGAGTGCCAGCAGCCTCATGCGGGCCGGGGCACCGGGTTGCCGGCGGCGACCCGCCAGCTCGCACCTGTGGACAGCTCCGCCGTGGGCTCGGCCGTCGTGCTCACGTAGCGGTAGTCCGCCCGCAGCTCGTCGGGCGTCACGTCGACCACGACGTACCCCCGATGGCGGGCCTCGGCGTAGTAGACGGCCGGCGACGCCCCGGCGATCGCGCCGATCGCGTCCACGAACGCGGCCGGGAACGACGACGAGATCGAGGTGCCGACCAGCTCGGTGGCGACCGGCTCGGTGGTGGGGTTGGTGCCGTCCCGGCTCACGACGCCGAGCCCGCTCAGGTGGATGTCGCCGGTGATCACCACCGGGTTCGAGACCCGCCGCAACCCGTCGATGACCCGCTGGCGGCTGGCGGGATAGCCGTCCCACTGGTCGAGGTTGAACAGGTCGTCGGTGCCCGGGATCAGCGCCAGCCTTGTCATGACCACCTGCTGCGCCAGCACGTTCCACGTGGCATCCGACCCCGCCAACGCGTCGTCGAGCCACGCCTCCTGCTCGTCGCCCAGCATGGTCCGGGCCGGGTCGGCCACGTCCCGGCAGGGCGCGCCGAGGTCGGCGGGACGGGCACACGCCTGGTCGGTGCGGTACTGGCGCGTGTCGAGGACGTAGAACCGGGCCAGGGCGCCCCACGCGAGGTCGCGGTGGATGCGGGCGTCGCCTCCGCTCGGCGGCTCGATCCGCAGCGGCAGGTGCTCGTAGTACGCCTGGTAGGCGGCCGCTCGCCGCTGCCGGAACGCCTCGGTGTCGCTGCCGGAGCCGCCGTCCTGCGGCAGCTCCTCGTTCAGCCCGGCGTAGTTGTTGTCGACCTCGTGGTCGTCGGGCGTGCACACCCAGGGGAAGCGGGCGTGGGCGGCCTGGAGCCGGGGATCCGACCGGTACTCGCCGTGGCGCAGGCGGTAGCTGGCCAGGTCGACGGGTTCGGGGGTTCGCCCGGGACGGACGGCGTCGGTCCGGGGATCGTCCTCGTAGATGTAGTCGCCCAGGAAGAACACCAGGTCCACGTCCTCGGTGGCCAGGTGCTCGTGCGCGGTCCAATAGCCCTCCTGCTGGTCCTGGCAGGAGGCGAACGCGAACCGGAGCCGGTCCACCGCGGCGCCGGCGGCGGGCGCGGTCCGCGTGCGGCCCACTGGGCTGGTCTGGTCGCCCACCGTGAAGCGGTACCAGTACTCGGTGTCGGGCTCGAGTTCGCCGGCATCGACGTGGACCGAGTGGGCCAGCGCGGGCTCGGCGCTGGTGGCGCCCTCGGCCACGACGTCCTCGAAGCCCTCGTCGGCCGCCACCTCCCAGCGCACGGGGACTGCGGCCGGCGGCATGCCCCCGCCGTCGGTCAGCGGCTCGGCCACCAGCCGGGTCCAGAGGATCACCGAATCGGGCCGGGGATCGCCGGACGCGACGCCCAGCGCGAACAGCGACGCGGGCAGCTCGTCGGGAAGCGGCGGCAGGTCGGCGGCCGCGCCCTCGCCGTTGGCCGACTCGTCGGGCCCGGGGTCGTCGGCGTCGTCGCCACCACTGCACCCGGCGGCGATGGCGGTGGCGACGACGCCGGTCAGGAAGCTGCGTCGGTCGATCAGGGGCCCCCAGGTTCGGTCACGCCCTGCCTACCGCCTGCGCCACCAAACGGATCTCGAGCTCGGCTCGGCCCGTCAGGCGACGGGGAGCCGAAGGTTGGGCGTGGCTCCGGTGTCGAGCGGCGAGGGGCCCTCGGACTGCAGCCGCCACCACCCCGCGGCCGCGATCATCGCGGCGTTGTCGGTGCACATCGACCGGCTGGGGACGAACGGACGGATGCCGTCCTCGTCGCACGCGTCCACGAGCCGGGAGCGCAGCGAGCTGTTGGCCGCCACCCCGCCGCCGAGGCAAAGCCCCTTGGCGCCCACGTCTCGGGCCGCCCGCCGGGCCTTGGTGACCAGCACGTCGACCACCGCCTCCTGGAAGCTGGCGGCCACGTCGGCGGTGGCGGCGTCGGGGTGCTTGCGGACATGGTTGACCACCGCGGTCTTCAGTCCGCTGAAGCTGAAGTCGTAGTCGTGGTCGAGCATGGCCCGGGGGAACGCGATGGCGTGGGGATCGCCATCGGCGGCGATGCGGTCGATGACCGGCCCCCCGGGGTAGCCGAGACCGAGGAACCGGGCCACCTTGTCGAACGCCTCGCCGGCGGCATCGTCGATGGTCGAGCCGAGGATGCGGTAGCGGCCATGGTCCTCCATGTGGACCAGCAGCGTGTGGCCGCCCGACACCAGCAGGACCACCAGCGGCAGCTCGAGGTCGGGCTCCTCGAGGAACGCGGCGTACAGGTGGCCCTCGAGGTGGTTGACGGCCACGAAGGGCACGCCCCAGACGAGCGCGAAGGCCTTGGCGGCGCTGACCCCCACCAGCAGGGAGCCCACGAGGCCGGGCCCCGCCGTGACGGCGACTGCCTCGATGTCCCGGTCGGCGACGCCGGACTCGACCAGCGCCTGGGCCACCACCGGCGTGAGCAGCTCGACGTGCGCACGGCTGGCGATCTCGGGGACGACGCCGCCGTAGCGGGCGTGGCGGTCGATCTGGCTGGCCACGACCGACGAGCGGACGCGCGTGGCGCGCTCGACCACGGCCGCGGCGGTCTCGTCACACGAGGTCTCGATGCCCAGGATCAGGTCGGCCATCGGCCAGGAAGCCTAGGGCCGAAGTCGACGGGGTGTGTGGGGCAGACGCACCGGCCGAAGCCCCGACCCTAGATCCAGTCGCCCTCGATCACCGTGCGGCCGGGCACGCCGCCCTCGAGCTCGCGCAGGCGGGCGGCGTAGAGCTCCGTGTCGACGTCGTTGGCCCACATGACCAGGGCGTCCTCGCCGGTCTCGGGGTAGTAGCCCTTGCGCACGCCGGCCGGCACGAAGCCGAACCGCTCGTACAGGGTCTGCGCCCCCGAGTTGCTCATGCGCACCTCGAGCGTCAGGTTGTGGCAGCCACGGTCCACGGCGGCCCGGGCCAGGACGAGCAGCATGCGGGTGGCGATGCCGCGGCGTTGCCACGCGGGATCGACGGCGATCGTGGTGATGTGGCCGTCGTCCACGGCACGGAACATCCCGGCGTAGCCGACGACCTCGGATCCCACGCGCGCCACCAGGTAGACCCGGCTGGCGCGCTGGCTGATCTCGCCGAGGAACAGCCCGAACGTCCACGGGCGGGGATACACCTGTTGTTCGATGCGCAGCACCCCCCGCAGGTGCCGGCGGCGCATGGGCGTGATGCGCACCTCGAGCGCGTCGGGATCGCCGGGTAGGCGGAGGGCGCGGGCCATCAGCGCCGACTCCCGCGGCTCTCGACCATGTCGCGGGTCGACCAGTTGATCTCGGCGTCCGGGCGCCGCAGGTACAGGGGCTCGAGCTGCCACGGCTTGACGAAGTCCTCGCGCAGGGCCCGGGCGTGGGCGAGCTGGACCAGCGACGCCGCCGACGGGTGGGCCAGTCCCTGGTCCCCCACCTCGACGTTGGCCAGGTCGGCGAACGCGTCGCAGTAGCGCAGGCCGCCGTCGCCGACCAGCAGCACCTCCTCGCGGGTGGCCTCGAGGTCGCCGGCCAGGTCGTCCGGCGACGAGATCTGGTAGCCGCGCAGGCGCTGCACCCCGCCCGGCACCTGCCGGTAGGTGGCGGTGAACAGCTCGCCCCGGCGGGCGTCGATGGCCGCCACGATCAGGCGCGGGCTCCACCGCACGGGGAACGCCAGCAGGTCGAGGCTGGCGACCCCGATCATCGGGATCCGCAGCGCGTGGGCGATGGCCTTCCCTGCGGCGATGCCGACACGGAGCCCGGTGAACAGTCCCGGGCCCACGTCGACCGCGACGCAGCCGATCTCCCCGAGGTCGACCCGCGCCTGGCGCCGGAGGAACTCGATCGACGGCGCCAGCGACTCCGCGTGCCGCTTGCCCCGACTCGAATGGGTCGACGCCAGCACCCCCTCGTGCCCACCGATCGCGCAGCCGACCTGCGCCGTCGAGGTGGTGATCCCGAGGATCAGCATGGTGCCGCCTCGGACGATCCCGACCCCGCCCAGGGCGCGACCGCCTCGACGAGCGACGCCATGCGCCGGAGCCACGAGCGGCCAGTGCTCCGCAGCACGATGGTGCGGTCGTCGTCGGCGGCCCCGAACGTGAGCCGGACCTCGAGCAGGTCGGCGGGGAGCAGCGGGAGGATGGCGTCGCCCCACTCGACGAGCACGACACCCTCGTCGTCGAGCAGTTCGGACAGGCCGAGGTCGACGACCTCGCTGAGCTGATCCAGGCGGTAGACGTCGACGTGGTGGACGGGCAGGCGACCGACGTACTCCTGCACCAGGGTGAAGGTCGGGCTGGTGATGGGCTCGCCCACTCCCAGCCCCCGACCGAAGCCCTGCACGAACGCGGTCTTGCCGGCGCCCAGGTCGCCGGCCAGCACCACCAGGTCGCCCGGTTGCGCCAGCGAAGCGAGCGCCGCCGCCAGGCCCTGGGTCGCCTCCACCGAAGAGGTGCGGGCCACCAGGGTGGCGGCAGCGCGGGGGTCCACTGGCACTCGGGTCAGCCTAGGTGGCCTGCGGCGGGAGACCCTCGCCGCCTCTCAGAGCGCCTCGCTCGCGCCCGGGCCCACGACCGCGAGGTCGCGGCGCCGCCTCCCGCCGAGCTCGAGCTCCACGGACAAGACCATGCCTTCCTCGATCACGTCGGCATGACCCCGGGTGTCGGTCATCACCGGAGCCTCGAGGCCCATCCCGCTGCCCCGGACACGCCAGCGGGTCGCACCCGCCGGGACTGCGCGGCGGAGGTCCACGGCCGTGGCGCCCGGGCGGCACGCGTCGACCAGCCGCCGCTGCGCCGCGACCACCGCGGCGTCGCCGTCCCCTCCGGGCAACGTGCGGCCCAGGCCGCCCTCGTAGCCATCGACGAGCAACCCGACATCCAGATGGAACCGGGCTCCATTGTCCGGATAGGACGGCCAGGCGGATACCCCCGACGTGGGGACCGTGACCCCCCTCCGGGCGGCGGCTTGCAGCGCCGCGGCCCGCGCCGCGGCCGGACCGCCGCCGGCCACGGCCGCCCCCGCCTCCATCGCTGCCCCCGCCACAGCCACCGCCGCCCGGATGCGGGCGACCTCGGCCGGCAGCTTCAGGGCCCGCATGGCCCGCATCAGGTCGTCCGCGGGCACGAGCTCGGCCGCAGGGGCGAGGCGCCGGGCCATGCGCTCGAACCCCGGCGACAGGGCGTCGACGCCGATCCGCCTCGCAGCGGCGAGGCCGGGGATGGCCGCCAGCGCGCCGGCCAGGATCGCCCCGTTCCAGGTCACGCCGTAGAGGTGCGCGAACGGAACCTCGGGCGGCACCCCCTCGTCCCAGCTCGACAGCAGGTGGATCGACCGGGTCGCCGCCGCCAGCACGCATGCCGGCCCGTAGGGCCGGCTGCCGGCGGTCCACAGCGAGCGCGCGCCGGAGGCGTAGGCCACCGAGTCGCGGCGGCCGAGCACCAGCACGTCGAGGCCGACCGTGGCCATGGCGTCGAACACCCGGTCGCGGCGCGCCGCCCGCAGCTCGGCGTCCTCGCTCGTCGGCGTGGGGGTCGAGGCCGTCACGAGCGCGATGGGAGCCTCATGCGAACGGCGGGTAGGCGTGCCCGCCACCGAGGTGGCGCCAGCCGTCCTGGGTCACGGCCACGATCTCCTCGGCCCGATAGCCACCGACGCCGTCCTCCCAGATCACCGGTTCGAGCACGAGCACCATCCCCGGTGCCATGACCAGGCGATCGTCGAACGTGGGCCCGAGGTCGGTGCCCACCAGCGGCATCTCCGCACTCTCGACCCCGACGCCGTGCGCCAGATAGAAGTGCGGCAGCCACGGGCGACCGCCGCCGTTGGCCGCCTCGGCGGCCCGGCACAGGTCGCCACCGGTCACGTCCGGCTTCAGCTCGTCGAGGACGGCGACCATCACGTCGCACCAGCGCTGGAACAGCCGCCGTTCGGCCGCGTCCGGGTCGCGCCCGATCACCCAGGTGCGCCCGAAGTCGGAGGCGTAGCCGAGGTGATCGATGCCGCTGTCCACCCAGACGATGTCGCCCTCGACGAAGGTGGGGTTGCCGACGCCGGTGGGGAAGGCGACGGTCTCGGTGGTCGTGCGCGGCCCATCGGCCACCCTCCGGGGCATGGGCTGGAGGATCGGGTCGATCAGGTTGGCCTCGACCCCCAGCTCGACCAGCTGCGCCAGGAACGCGCCGGCGACCTCGCCGCGGGTCACGCCGACCCGGGCCGTGTCCTGGATGGCGGCCATCGCATCCTCGTTGCGGCGCTGGGCCTCGGCGATGCAGGCGAGCTCGTCGTCGGTCTTGATGAGCTTGGCGGCGCCAACGACCTGGGACACGTCGGCGATGTCGGCGGCCTCGAGCACGCCGGTGCGCAGCATCGCCCCGGTCTGCTCGTCGACTGCCACCCGCCGACCGGCAACGGGACCGATGACCTCGCCCACGACGCGGGCCAGGTCCGCGGCACCCTCGTCGAGCTCGGGGCAAGCCGCCGGATGGCGCTCGACGTCGAGGGTCGGGTCGACGCGGTCCGTCAGCAGGTGTGGTCGGTCCTCACCCGCCACCACCAGCGCCACCGGGTGTTCGAAGGTCGCGTACGACACGTCCACGCCCCGCACCGGCTGCCCGGTGGCGTACGCGACGTTGGGCCCGTGCAAGAGGAGCGCCGCCTCGACGCCTTGCCGCGCCAGCTGCGCCTGGAGGCGGGCGTGGCGTTGGCGGCCCATCCGGCCGGCGTCGATCGGCGCCATGTCCGTCCGCCGCTCGGCCAGCAAGCGGGCCAAGTCGCCCCCCACCCCGCCATTCATAGCCCAGGACTGACGCCGACGTCAGAAACCCGGACGCCGACGTGCTAACACGGTGGCCTTTCCGGTTCGTGAGGACGAAGGGAAGGCGCCGCGATGGCCGACCGAGCGACGGTCGACTTCGACCACCACGATCGGGAGTTCCACGCGGATCGCCACACCCGCTGGGCCGAGCTGCGCCGCTGCCCCGTCGCCTACAACACCAACTACGGCGGCTTCTGGGTCGTGAGCGGCTACGACGAGGTGGCCACCGTCTCCCGTGACGCCGAGACGTTCACCAGCCGCTACGCGGCCGAGCCCGACGACGGTATCGATTACCTCGGGATCGCCGGGGTACCACGGGGCCGGATCCCTCCCCAGGGGATCGCCGAGGTGGAGGGGCCCCGCCACGGCGCGCTCCGCCGGGTCCTCAACCGCTTCCTGGCGCCCCCCGCCATCGCCCGCCTCCAACCGCTGATGGAGGCCGCGACCACCTGGTGCATCGACCAGCGGATCGAGACCGGCGGCATCGACCTCGTCCTCGACCTCGCCAACCCGGTGCCGGCCATCCTGACGATGGAGCTGGTGGGGCTGCCGCACGACAGCTGGCCGCACTACGCCGCGGTGTTCCACGGCACGGTCTCGTACCGCCCCGGGAGCCCGGAGCACGACCAGGCGATCGCCAACGTGCCGGGCATGGTGGCCGAGGTCCAAGCGGAGATCGACGCCCGCCGGCGCCAGCCCCGCGACGACCTGCTCACCCAGCTCGTGGAGATGGAGGTCGACGCCGGGCTCAACGCGGGGAGGCGTCTCACCGACGACGAGCTGGTGTCGGTCCTGTGGAACCTGGTGGCCGGGGGCCTCGACACGACCACGTCGCTCACCTCGCTGACCCTGTACCACCTCGACGAGCACCGCGATCTCCGCCGGCGCCTCATCGACGAGCCCCGCCTGCTGGGCCCGGCCACCGACGAGTTCCTGCGCTTCTTCTCGGTGAACGAGACGCTGACGCGGACCGTCACCCGCGACGTCGAGCTGGGCGGCCAGCAGCTGCGGCGCGGCGACCACCTGATGCTGAGCTGGCTGTCCGCCAACCGCGACCAGCGGGCGTTCGAGCGACCCGACGAGGTGGATCTCGACCGCGAGCGCAACCCGCACCTGGCCTTCGGCGTCGGACCCCACCGCTGCATCGGCATGCACATGGCCCGCACGATGTTCCAGGTCCTCGTCCGCCAGGTGCTGCAGCGCATGCCCGACTACGAGATCGACCGGGCGGCCACGCGCTTCTATCAGGGGAACCCGCAGCTGAACGGTGCGGTGCGGATGCCGGCCACGTTCACCCCCGGGCCGACGGTCGGCCCGCCGGAACGGCCGTTCTGAGGTTTCGTTCCGCAACCAGAGGTTGCGAAACGAGAGTTGGGCCGCCGCCTGTCGGCGGCGTCGATCGTCAGTCGCTCGACCGGCGGAGCCGGATCGAGCGACTGTGGGGGGGGGCCGGGGGGGCCCTCCCCCCCCCCCCCCCCCCCCCCCCCCCGCCCCCCCCGCCC
>Ga0081538_10000995_pt1 | contig 30101 bp, 24 predicted proteins | sample TabmetS5T2R1_FD_71022 | JGI IMG/M metagenome (GOLD analysis project Ga0081538, IMG submission 71022) | Tabebuia heterophylla rhizosphere microbial communities from the University of Puerto Rico - S5T2R1 | ecosystem: Host-associated > Plants > Roots > Rhizosphere ...
AGTCAAGCAACGAGGGGTGGAGACCGATGTCGGCCGCGACCCGCGAGAAATCGCTCCGATCGATCGTATGGTCACGCACCTCGTGCCGTTGCGGTACGCCGACATCAATGAAGTTCGGAACATGCTGACACCACTGATCTCAAAGGACGGGAATATCACCGCCTATGGGCCGTCGAACACGATCATCTTGACCGATTTGGCCTCCAACGTGAGCCGCCTTGTGAAGATCATCCAAGAGGTGGACATCAAAGTCACCGACGAGCAGATCGTGGTGGTCACCCTGAAGTTCGCCTCGGCGATCGATCTCGCCCCACAGGTAACCGCGGCAGTGGAGGCGAAGCTCGGTGAAGCAGCAGCAGGAGCTGCAGCCGGGCGCCCGCGTGCAGCGCGGGGCGTGGCCAGACCTGGGGTCCCAGGCGCTGCGGCGGTGGCGGGGCCCGAGAAGGTGTTCCGCGCCATCGCCGATCCACGCAGCAATGCGATCGTCATCGTGGCGGGGCGCGATGAGATGGCGCTGGCCCTCGACCTGATTGCGAAATTGGATGTTCGATTGCCGCCAGGGCGCGCGCAGATTCACGTCTATTTTCTGGAGAATGCCCTCGCCGAAGATCTGGCCAAGGTTCTCACGGCGCAGGCCCAGGAGCTGGTGCGGGCCGTCGGTCAGCAACCAACGCCCGGGGCGCGTCCGCCAGCGCCGAGCATCGCCGGCGAGCGACCCCCTACCCCCCCCCCGCCAACGGCACCGACCGCAGGGGTGGTCCCGACGGCGACCGGCGAGCGAAAAATCACCATCACCCCGGACAAGGCGACGAATTCGCTAGTCGTCACGGCCATTCCGGAGGACTACCAAGCTCTGGTGGAGGTAATCAAGAGATTGGACATTCCGCGCCGTCAGGTCTATGTCGAGGCGGCGGTCGTCGAAATCACCTTGGAGAAGACGAAGGAACTTGGTGTGGAGTGGCGCTCCACCTCGGATTTTACCACCAACAGTGAGGTGGTGTTCGGTGGACAGAACTTTGGGGTGGTCAACCAGCTGGCGCGTGATCCGTTCGCGCTCAGCGGCCTGGCGATCGGCCTGGTCAGCGGCACGCTCACCTTCGGCGGGGAGCAATTTATCAATATCGGGGCGTTGATCCATGCCATTCAACGCGAGAACGACATCAACGTACTGTCGACGCCACACCTGCTCACCACCGACAATCAGGAAGCGGAGATCGTGGTGGCCAGCAATATCCCCTTTGTCACGGCCACGAGCCAGTCCACGGTGAGCACGCTGACGTCGATCGAGCGCAAAGACGTCGGCATCACGCTCCGCTTCACGCCACAGGTCAGCGAAGGGGACAAGGTCACCCTGAAAATCTTCGAGGAAATCTCTGCCATCCAACCGACCGTCGCGGCCGGCCTCAACCCAAACGAGGTTGGCCCGACCACGTCGAAGCGCACGGCCAAGACCACCGTCGTCGTCGACAGCAGGCAGACCATCATCATCGGCGGTCTCTTTCGGGATGATACGGATTCGAACGAGCAGAAGGTCCCTTGCCTCGGTGACATTCCCCTGCTTGGGAAACTGTTTGGGCGGACGATCGATAACAATCGCAAGACCAATTTGGTCATTTTCCTGACGCCGCACATCGTACGCACGGCCGAGGATTTGAAGCGGATCAAAGAGCAAATCGGTGACCAGCACCAGAAGTTTCAAAGCCAGCAAGAGAGCGTCGGCCCGCAGGTTGACCCCAGGCGGCCGGTATTGTTGGAACCAGCGCCGCCCTCGTCTGGGACTGGGGGTGCGCCGCCGGCTCGGAGTCCATAGAGGGGAAGAGCATGAAAACGCGCATGCTGGATGAGATTCTAGTGGAGCGCGGTCTGGTGCGTGAGGCCGATATCGCACGGCTTCTCGACAGCGAGCGCGCCCGGGGGCAACCTCTGGGCCCGCTGCTCGTGCAGCAGGGGCTCATTACCGAGGAGGACTTGTTGGAGGCGCTCAGCGAACAGTTCGGCCTGCCGTACTGGCGCAAGCTTGAAGAAGCCGGCATCGAGCAGCTTCCCGTGTCCAAGGTCCCCATCGCGTTCTATCGCCAGCAGAAGGTCTTCCCCATCGCCTACTCCGACAGCGGCGTGAAGGTGGCGGTGAGCGACCCGCTGAATCTGCAGCCCCTGGATGATCTGGCCGTGTTCTTGGGGGTGCCGGTCGAGCCGGTCCTCAGCAGCGAACGGGAGTTAATGGCGGCCATCAATCGCTTCTTCGATCGTGAAACCGGTTCAACCGAACAGGTGATGCAGGACCTGGAGGGTGAAGACCTCGGCGCCATCGCCGATGAGATCGAGGAGACGGACGATCTGCTGGATCTCGCCTCTGAAGCGCCGGTCATTCGCCTGGTGAACTCGATCCTCACGCAGGCGGTCCGAGCCCGGGCCAGCGACATTCACATCGAACCGTTTGAGCGTGAGCTCAAAGTCCGCTATCGGATCGACGGCTTACTCTATAACACGCTGACCCCGCCGCGGCGTCTGCAAGCGGCCATCAGTTCGCGCATCAAGGTCATGGCGAACCTCAACATCGCGGAGCGCCGGCTGCCGCAAGATGGTCGCATCCGCATCCGCGTAGGCGAAAAGGACGTCGATATCCGCGTCTCGGTCGTGCCTACGGCCTATGGCGAGCGCATCGTTCTCCGGCTTCTGGATAAGACCAGTGTGCTGTTGGGGCTGGAAGAGATCGGCATGGCGGAGGCGGCCTATGGCCGGTATAGCCGTTTGATCAAACGGTCGAACGGCATTATCCTGGTGACGGGTCCGACAGGCAGCGGCAAAACCACGACCCTGTATGCGACGCTGAACAAGATCAATGCCCCCGAGTTGAACATTATCACCATCGAAGACCCCATTGAATACCAGCTCGGTGGCATTGGCCAGATTCAGGTCAACCCCAGGATCGACCTGACGTTTGCGAACGGACTGCGGTCGATTCTACGCCAGGATCCGGATATCATCATGGTAGGCGAGATTCGCGATCGAGAAACCGCTGAGATCGCGATTCAGGCCTCGTTGACGGGACATCTCGTGTTCAGCACACTGCATACCAATGATGCCGCCGGCGCCGTGACGCGCCTGCTCGACATGGGGGTCGAGGCCTTCTTGGTGTCCTCGTCCGTGATCGCGATCATCGCGCAGCGCCTCGTGCGGGTCATTTGTCGAGACTGTCGGGAGGCCTATCGCCCTGACTTGTCGCTGGTCAAGGAAATCGGCCTCGACGGGTCTCGTGAGACGGCGTTCGACGGCTTCTTTTACCGAGGGAAGGGATGTACAGCCTGCCTGCAGACAGGTTATCGCGGGCGGTCGGGGATCTATGAGCTCCTGGTCATCGACGACAACATCCGGGGCTTGATCATGAGCGACGCGGATTCCAATGTGATCAGGCGGAAGGCTATCGAGCAGGGGATGACGACCCTCTTTCGTGATGGCATCGCGAAGATCGTGAAAGGCATCACCACAGTGGACGAGGTCCTGCGCGTGACGCAGGAATAGCAAAGGCGGTAGGCCGTGCCCGTCTACGAATATCGCGCCTTAAATACCTCTGGCCGGACGGTGAAAGGCATCGTTGATGCCGACAGCTCACGAGCGGCTCGTCTCAAGTTGCGGCGCAACGGCATCTTTCCCATCGAGCTGCGGGAAGAGGCCGACGCCCAGAGCGATAAGCAAGGGTTCGACGTCCTGCGCTACCTGCGACGCGTGAAACTGCAGGAGGTCGCCATTATGGTGCGGCAACTCTCGACGCTGCTCAGTGCCGGGTTGCCGCTCGTAGAATCGCTCACCGCTATCATCGAACAAGTGCCGAACCCGGCCCTGAAGAAAATCGTCACCCAGGTGCGCGAACGAGTCAACGAAGGGAGTACCCTGGCCGACGCCTTCGCACAGCATCCGCGCATCTTCTCCCCCCTGTTTGTGAACATGACCCGGGCCGGCGAACGCAGCGGCGCCCTGGAGATCGTCCTCGAACGTCTGGCCGACTTCACCGAAAACCAGGTGGCCTTTCGCCATAAGGTCTCAGCCGCCATGGTCTATCCGATTCTGATGACTTTCGTCGGCATCGGGGTCTTAGGGTTTTTGCTGGGCTATGTGATTCCAACGGTGACGCAGATCTTCGAGGATCTCAAGCAAAGCCTGCCGCTGCCCACGTTGATTCTGATGACGGTCAGCGATGGGCTGCGGCGCTTCTGGTGGGTGGGTGTGGTGGTCGTAGCGCTCGTGCTGGTGGGGATTGATCGCTACAGTCGGACTGAGGCCGGTCGATTGGTCGTGGACCGTGTGAAAATCAAAGCGCCGATCTTCGGTCCACTGGTGCTGAAGATCGCCATCGCCCGCTTCACCCGTACCCTGGCGATCCTGCTCAAGAGCGGTGTGCCGGTGTTAACCTCAATGGATATCGTCAAGAACGTCGTGAGCAACCGGGTCTTGGAGCACGTCATCGAAGACGCTCGCGATAACATTCGCGAGGGCCAAGATATCGCCCCCCCGCTGCGTCGCAGCCAGCTCTTTCCGCCGCTGGCGACCCACATGATCGCTGTTGGCGAAAAAAGCGGCAAGCTCGAGGATATGCTGATGCGAGTGGCGGACGCCTTTGAGACGGATGTCGAAACCACGGTCCAGGGGTTGACGGCCCTCATCGAGCCGTTGATGATATTGTTGATGGGCTCGGTAATCGGCTTCATCGCCCTGTCGATCCTCTTGCCGATTTTTCAGATCAATCAAATTGTGAAGTAAGGAATTGGCTATGCCGAAGTCTGTGGTCAGCGTCGATCTCGGTTCCACGGCCTTGAAGGTGGTGGAACTACGCGGCACGTGGAACGGGTTTGAGGTGCTCAAAGCCGCTGAACGGCGACTCCCCATAGACACCGGCGCGACTTGCCCGCCGGAAGAGATGGCTCAGGCGCTGAGCGAATTATTGAGCGCGCATGCCATTAAACCTACCCATGTGGTGAGCGCCATCCCGGCCCAATCGACCTTCGTGCGCAACCTCCTGCTACCCTTCCGTGATCCGCGCAAAATCCGCGAAGTGCTGAAGTTCGAAATCGAGCCCCATATCCCCTACCCTGTGGAAGACGTCATCGTGGATTTTGCCAAGATCCGCAACATCGACGCCAGCGCCTGTGAGGTGTTAGCGGTGGCCGTGCCGAAGAGGGCGATGGCTGATCATTTGCACATCCTGGAGCTGGCAGGCTTGTCCCCCGAGGTGGTCGATTGGGAGATCTTCGCAGAGCTCAACGGTTATCTGGCCTGGCGGTCATCGCCCGAGGCGCACCCGGTGGCACTGGTCAATCTCGGTGCGAGCAAGACCACCGTCAAGATCATCCGAGAGGGAAGCATTCGGTTCACGCGCAGCATTGTGCGTGGGGGCAATGCGCTTACCGAAAGCATTCGGCAACGCTTGACGTTGACCAGCGCGCAGGCCGAGGCGATAAAATTGAGTGATCGCGACCGCGACCGAGCCAATATCGCCGACTCGATCGAAACCTTCTTGGGGATGCTAACGAAGGAAATCGACCATACCTTGCTGGCATACAGCACGCGCGCCGACGAAGAGCCGGTGCGGGAGATCGTCCTACTCGGCGGCGGCGCTGCACTGCCGGAAGCCGTACCGTTCTTCGAGGCGCATTATGGTTTACCGACAACGCTCTTTGATCTGGATCAGCGGCTCTTCCCTCCCTCACCGATGTCCCTCCAACCCCAGGCCGGCATAGTCATGCCCGTGGCCCTGGGACTTGCCAGGCGGCAGCTGGCGCGCCGGTCATTGGGGCTGGATTTCCGGCAGGAAGAGTTTGCCCTGCGGAAGAGCTATGACGAAGTCCGCAGTCAACTCCTGTCGCTGGGCGGCATGGTGGCCTTGCTGGTGGGGCTATCGCTGTTCGATCTCTACTATCACCTGCGCACGAAAGAAACGCAGTATGCGGCGCTCCAGCACCAGGTGGAGTCCATTTTCCGCGAGACGTTTCCCGAGATGCGGCGGGTCAGCAATGAGGTTAGCCACGCGCAGGAGAGGCTACGCGAAATCGAGGCCAACCTGAGGGGCGTTGGCAGCCTCAGTGGGCCGCAAGGCTCGGCATTGGAGATGCTGCGCGAGCTGGCCGTCCGGACCCCGCAAGGGTTGCAAGTGAAAATCACCGACCTCACCATCAGCACGGAGGGCATCAGTATCAGCGGCGAGACCCAGTCATTCGACGGCGTGGATAGCCTGAAGAAAGCTTATGCCTCTTCGCCGTATTTCGATGAGGTCAAGGTCTCCCAGGCCCGGGCCGGCGCCGGTGGTAAGGGCGTCGAGTTTAAAATCGCCATGACCCTGAAGAAGGCTTAGCACGGGAGAGATCATGAAAGTGGGTGGGCGAGAGAAGCTCATGCTCATTGCAGGGGGGGTGGTGGTGGCCCTGCTGCTCTTCTACCGCCTCGGCCTGTCGCCAGCGCTCGAGCGCCTGCGCATGCTGGATCGGTTGGTGGCCAATAAGGAGCGCGACCTCCACCAGATGAAGACCCTGCGCGAAACGTATGTGGCACAAAAACGCCTGATGGAGGACGTCAATCGAACCTTAGCCCAACGCGGCCAGGATTTCGCGATTTTTTCGTTCCTCGAAGACCTCGCCAGCAAAGCTGGCATGAAGGATAACATCATGTATATGAAACCAGCCCTCACCACGCCAGGGGAGCTGTTTCGCGAGTCGTCGGTCGAGATGCGGCTCGAGGGCATTGCGCTGCAACAATTGACGCGCTATCTCTATGACATCGAACGAGCCCCCCAGCTCTTGCGGGTGCGCCGTATGCACATTAAGCCACGGACTGCCAACCCGGACCTGTTGGACGTGACCTTTCAAGTCTCCACCTTTTACCTGCAGGAAAGGACCAGCTCCCTGGGGTGCCCGTACGGCGCCGGCCGATCGTGCATCGCAGGCGGCCTTACATGGACGGGAAGACACCGACGCGCGTAACGACCGGATTCAGCTACCACTCCGGAGACATTGGAAAGGAGCACTGTCATCGCGGTGAGGGAGCACTGGTGGTTGTCGACACGCATCGATGGCGAGGAATGGCTCGATCACGGGCATGGCACACCTGAGGCCATCGACCAAAGCCTCGTCGACCTCGGCCGCATCAATCGCTGGCTTGGCGGTATGCGAGGATTGGCCTCATATCTCTACCCGCGTATCCGCAGCTGTCGAACGGACAAGGTGCGTGTGCTCGACCTCGGGGCAGGAGGCTGCACCATCCCAGAGGCCATGGCACGATGGGCTCGCCACGCCGCTATCTCACTACAAATCTATGCCGTAGACTTGCGCCATGCGCATCTGCGGTGGGCGCGAAGGAACTTGCAAACTTGGCCTGAGATTGCGTTCATCCAGGGTGATGCGTCCGCCCTGCCGTTTGCCGAAGGCAGCGTCGATTTCGTCATCTCTTCCCTTTTTCTCCATCACTTTACAGCCCCGGCACTCCTCCAGGTGCTGCCGCAGTGGGCTCGCCTAGCACGCCAGAGCCTCATCATGACTGACCTCGTGCGCCACCCCGCACCCTATTGGTTTATGAAGGCGACCAGTCCCGTATTCGCGCGCAGCGCCATCACGCGGCATGACGCTGCGGTGTCGATCCGGCGGGCGTACCGTCCTGAAGAGTTACAGCGGATTGCGGCAGAGGCTGGGTTGGTGCAGGCCCGAGTATTTTCCTGTTTCCCCTATCGCATGATCCTTGTGATCGACCACACAGAGCCTGGACCCACATGACTGCATGGGATCTTGCCGTGATCGGAGCAGGTGTTGCTGGGAGCACTGCCGCCGCGCTGTTGGCACGGCGTGGGCTGCGGGTGATCCTCATCGAGCGGGGCGTGTTTCCGCGTCACAAGGTCTGCGGTGAGTTTCTCTCACCCGAGGGGGTAGATGTCCTCCGCCGCCTCGGGGTGTGGCCACAGGTCGAGGCATATCATCCGCAACGCATTTATGGCTTTACCTTGACCGCCGGCCGGCGACACACGCGACACAGGCTGCCCTTCCCCGGCTGGGGCGTGAGTCGTTGGGTCTTAGACCACCTGCTCTGGGAGCACGCGATGCGCTCCGGAGTGGCAACCCACGAGCGCTGCACGGTGGAGCGGGTCATGGGAGATTTTCAGCACGGCTTCTCGCTGACCCTGCAGCCAGCGGGTCAGCCGTTGATTCACATTCAGGCGCGTGCCGTCCTTTGCGCTACTGGTCGACAGTGGGGACCGCGCGGTCGGAAACGCCCGCCACACCACCGCCGGAGGTCTCGATTTGTCGGGCTCAAGGCGCACGTTCAGGGCGTGCCCCTCGACCGACACGTCGAACTACACACCGTTCGACACGGTTACTGCGGCTTGGTCGAGGTCACTGGCGGTGTGACCAACCTCTGCTGTTGGATAGAGGCTGAGGCGTTGCGGCGCGCCGGTGGGACTCCCCAGCGTTTTCTGGACGCTGCTCTGCGGGAAAATCCACAGCTGCGCCAACGACTGCAGAGCGTCGACCAGATTGGCACACCGTGGACGACGACCAGTTATACGTATGGTGGGAGGTTCACCCCGGTGGCGTCAGCCATTTGGAACGTCGGCGACTGTGCCGCCATGGTCGCACCACTCACCGGTGATGGGATGGGTATGGGGTTGCGCGCGGCCGAACTTGCAGCCAGAATGATACTGGGCGTTTTCCGGCAAGAGTCGTCATGGAACCAGGCAACGGCCGAGTACGCACGGCGTTGGCGGGGGGAATGTCTGTCTCGCCTACGATGGGGACGAGCCCTCGAAGCGCTGCTGCTCCGACCACGATTGGCCTCGCTTGCCTGTGGGGCGCTAGACTATTTCCCCGCACTCATGAATCAGCTCTATCGTCGGACACGGCAACTCTGTCCCGCAACCGGTTCAGCCCTGGAGGCATCATAACAACGGCCGCACACGCGTTGACGGCTGAGGGCGCGCTGGAAGGCCCATCAGACATCGAACACCTGCTGCCTAGATAGGATACAGCGATGGCGACGAAGACTTCGCGGGCGATGCACACTGAGAATGGTATCGAGATCCGTGGGGATATCAAACGCATCTTCCAGGTAGCGGCCCAGGTCGACAAGTGGCCTGAGATTTTGCCGCATTATCGGTGGGTTCGTGTCGTGCAGCGTCGGAAGCGGCGCACGACCGTCGAGATGGCGGCCCGGCGTGGACGTATCCCAGTGAGCTGGACCGCAGTGCAAGAGGTCTTTCCATACGAGCGGATCACCTATAAACATATCAGAGGCTTTACGACAGGTATGGCGGTGACCTGGTCCTTCAAGTCGGTGCAGGAACAGGTGGAGGTGGTCATTACGCATGATTTTTCCCTGTCCTGGCCGCTCATCGGGGACTTTGTCAGCAGGTACATCGTGGGGGCCCTATTTGTCAAGCCAATTGCTTCGAGAACGCTTCACCATATCAAGCAGACTGTGGAATCTGGGCAGATCGTTGGCCGAAGTGCTGAGGGAACACGATGAGTGGGAGACTACAGCGACGAGTCGTCATCACCGGAATCGGCGCGGTGACGCCGATCGGCCACGGGCGAGAAGGCCTGTGGCAGGGGGTTTTGCGGGGAAAATCGGCCGTGCGCCGCGTGTCCGCGTTCGATGTCGAGGCCTACCGCAGTCAGGTAGCAGCCGAAGTCCGAGATTTTGACCCGGTCCCTTACCTCGACAAGAAACAATTGAAGCGGCTCGATCGTTACTCACAGTTCGCCGTGTGCGCGGCCAAGATGGCGGTCGCCGACGCTGGCCTACCTCTCGAAATGGAACGCCACGACCAGGTGGGGGTGTGCATCGGTTCCGCTCTCGGAGGGATGATCACCGCCGAAGAGCAACACGCCCAGTTTGCCAGGCGTGGCCTGGGGGGCGTGAGTCCGATGCTGGCGGTGACGGTTTTCGGCGCCGCGGCCTCATGCAATATCGCCATCGAGTTTGGGATCACCGGCCCGAACACCGCCAACTGTAACAGTTGTGCCGCGGGGGCGATCGCCATCGGTGAGGCGATGCGCTTTATTCAGCGCGGAGAGGCTGAGATCATGTTAGCAGGCGGCGTGGAGGCGCCGATCGCGCCCCTATCCTTCGGGGCCTTCAGCGTCATCCGTGCCATGTCGAAACGCAACCATGACCCCGAACGCGCTTCCCGCCCGTTCGACAAGGGTCGGGACGGTTTTGTCATGGGGGAGGGGTCAGCCATTCTGGTCTTGGAAGAAATCGCGCACGCCACGCGGCGTGGCGCGCACATCTTTGGCGAAGTGCTGGGGTATAGCCTGACCAACGATGCCTATCATATGTCGTCTCCCCGTCCGACCGGCTCGCAGGCCGCCCGGGCGATCGACTTAGCGCTCAAAGACGCAGGCTTGCATCCAACGGATATCGATTATATTAACGCGCACGGCAGCTCGACACCGCTCAACGATAAAACCGAGACCCAGGCGATCAAGCGGATCTTCAGAGAGCATGCGTCACGCATCCCCATCAGCGGGACCAAGGCCTTGTATGGCCATCCCTTGGGAGCATCAGGGGCCATCGAAGCCGCAATCGGGGCGCTGAGCTTGTCGCACGATTACCTGCCGCCGACGATGAACTATGAGATACCCGACCCTGACTGCGACCTCGATTACCTACCGAACGTGGGGCGGGTGGCACACGCACGGTATCTGTTATCGAACTCGTTTGGCTTCGGCGGGATCAATGCCTGCCTTGTGTTGGGGCGTTATGGCGAGTGATGGCTAGCGGTAGAATTCAGCGCGATCGATGCCGGTGAGGTGGACTTCATGCATGTCCTCACCCCGTTGGATCGTCAGGGTCAGCTCATCACCCGCACGCCTCTTCCACAGGGTTTCATACAACTCCCGACGGCCCGCGATCTCAACATGATCCACCTCCAGGATAATGTCTTTCACTTCGATGCCGGCGCGACTGGCGGGACCGTTCGGGATCAGGCCGATCACCGCCACCCCCCCCTCGACGGCCTCGGTGAAAATGCCCACCCATGGCCGCGGGCGACGGCCGGCCACTTGGCCGAAGGCGAACACGCTGTCCCTGATACTATGGAAAAGGTCGATCGGAATTGCCAGGCTCATTTCCTTGGGGGAGTTGAGATTAAGAGACAGGACGCCAATCATCTGGCCGAAGGCATTCAGCAGCGGTCCGCCGCCGAAGCCCGGGTTCATAGCCGTCGTTAGAATGGCGCGGTCGAGCATATACTCCCAATAGGCATCGAACGGTCGCAGCGCCGAGATGAAGCCGGGGGACGCCAGGCGCTGCGTCTGATCCGTGGCCGCCACGATGATGACATTATCCCCCTCCTGGAGGGCAGTTGAACGTCCAAGGGGGACGGTGGGTAGATCACGCGCCGGCGTTTGTAAGATCGCCATGCCGCTTTCAAAGTCTTGGAACAAAAGGGTGGCGGGATATTGCTGTTGGTCGGGCAGGGTGATCTCAATAGTCCGGGCGCCCATCACCACATAACCCACGGTGAGAACATGACCCTCGGCATCGATGACCGCTCCCGAACCCGTGCGCTCAGTTCCCAGGATACGGGCTGAGGGATGGCGTTGTGGGGTCACGGAGTGGATACTGACGACCGCTGGCACCACATGTTCCAGAAACCTCAGATGGTCGTTCACAAGGCTTCCTCCATATCAGGAGGTCAGAGGAGAACCGGGGAGTCAGCGCTCTGGCACTCCAGATCCAGCGAGTCTGGGAAGGAGGTCGGCGACGGAATCCAAAATCAGGTCAGGTTGGCTGGCCAGCAACGACTCACGCCGATCGCCGCCGGTGAGGACGGCGACCGTCTTGAGGCCAAGTGCTTTGCCCGCCGTAATATCAATGGGGCCGTCTCCGACCATCACCGCCTGCTGGGCTAGCACTTGCAGACGTTCAAGGGCACACTGAAGGTGCTCAGGGTGCGGCTTGACAAACCGTACGACTTCCCGCGGGAGAAAGACATCACACAGCGTGTCGATCACGGAGCAAATCGTGCGCACGGCGGACGCACTATTACGTGTCACCACGCCGATCTTAAAGCCTTGCTGTCGAAGGGCTTGGAGAACCTCTATGGCTCCGGGCAACATGCCTCCGCGGCGGGCGCAGTCGATCTCGAGCGCCAGGATCGACGCGTGCGCCTCCCGATGAAAGTCTTCTCCACGACGGTCACCGCTCTGGCCCAGCTGTGCTCGCACAGTGTCGATCATCTCCAAGATGTACAGGTGCCTGACCGCTGCAGGATCGACATCATACCGCTCGGCGATGGTGTCAATCTGCCGACGCATCAGGCCGAAGTCGATGTTCGGCACCGCCAAGGTCCCATCGAAATCGAAGACAAATGCCCGTATGCCTTCAAACATATGCGAAATCCAGGCTCCCCACGCGTGGCCCTGCGTCGATGACCAGAATCCGCCCGACGGACCCGATTGTACGGTATGGGGTCGCAATGTTCAAGCCCCTCGCTGCGCCACCGCTTGACACCTGCAGAGAATCAGCGTATGAGGAATGGGAGTCGGTCACCCTCGCGGCCGCGAGACCGTATCGCCTTAAGGAGGAGTTATGTTTCACCGCCCGACCTTTGCCGATATCCTGCGCGCCAGGCGTATCGTCAGCCGCTATCTCCCCCGCACGCCAATCCTCCCGTCGCTCCCCCTGAGCAAACTATTGGGATTTCGGCTGCACCTCAAGTTCGAAAACCATCAACCCATCGGAGCCTTCAAGGTGCGCGGCGGGCTAAATCTCGTCTCGTCACTGGAGACAGGCGAGCGCGCCCGTGGGGTCATCACGGCCTCGACCGGCAATCATGGACAATCGATCGCCTATGCGGCGGGGACCTTTGGCATCCGGGCGGTCATCGTCATGCCCGAGGCGTCCAACCCGGATAAGGTCGAGTCCATGGTCAACCTGGGAGCGGAGATCGTCTTCTGCGGCCAGGATTTCGAGGACGCGCGCCTGAAAGCCGAACAGATGGCCCGTGACCAGGCTATGTATTACGTGCATCCGGCCAATGAGCCGTTGTTGATCGCGGGCGTGGGTACTTACGGGCTGGAAATCGTTGAAGACCTGCCGGAAGTGCAGACCATCATCGTCCCCATCGGTGCGGGAAGCGGCATCTGCGGCACGTCGATTGTCGCCAAAGCGATCAATCCCCAGATTCGCATCATCGGGGTCCAGGCCGAGAGGGCCCCCAGTGTGTATCGGTCGTGGCGGGAACAACGGCTGGTCGACACACCGTCCTGTGACACCTTTGCCGAAGGGTTGGCCACACGGACCGCTTTTGAATTACCCTTGAGCATTATGCGCGATTTGGTGGACGATATCGTCCTGGTCAGTGAGGACGAATTGAAGCATGCCATCGTGCTGCTGTTGGAGAAAGCGCACACCATTGCCGAGGGCGCTGGAGCTGCGTCCACGGCCGCCGCCATCAAACTGAAAGACCGCTTGCAGGGCCAGACAGTGGCGTGTGTGCTGAGCGGTGGGAATCTGCCATTGTCAACATTGCAGCGCATCATCGCTGAAACGCGGCCCTCATTGTTGGAATCCTCCATCGGTAAGGCGTTCGCCAAGGCCGACAGGTAGGTTTATGCCTCGGGCCTTCCATCATCGCGCGTGGGCGTCCCTGGATGCATGGGCTCCCATGGGCAGAGGCGAAACCGCCGTGGAGCGTCGTAAAATGACGTTGACGCTGCATGGTGGATTGCGCTAGGGTGGCGTAACTCTTGTGAGGCAGTAATTTCAGGCAAGGAGCGGTGCGATGCAGGCAGCACGTCTTGAGCTCCTTCGACATTTGCCTTCCGTGGATGGGCTAGCGCAGGCCTGCCAGTCAGGCAATGGAAGCGGTCAGCCACCGCCAAAGCTCCTCGTGGAGGCGGCACGCGCCGTGCTCGAGCGCAAACGGCGTCAGGTATTGGCCGCCACCACCGACGAAGAGCTGAGCGCCATCGACTTAGGCCACGAGGCGCTGCAGGCCGAAGTGTCCGTCTGGCTTATGCAGGCCCACCGGTCGCATTTCCGGCGCGTCATCAATGCCACCGGCGTGATCTTGCATACGAATCTCGGGCGAGCCCTGCTGAGCCAGGCAGCCGTTGAGAATGTCGCGCGCTTGGCCTCGCACTACTCTAATCTCGAATACGATCTGGACCGCGGGCAGCGCGGGGATCGCTATGTGGCTGTGGTGGGTCTCTTGCAGCGGTTGACGGGGGCTGAAGAGGCGTTGGTCGTCAATAACAACGCCGCCGCAGTGCTGCTTGCCCTACAGGCGTTGGCCGCCGGGCGTGAAGTGGTGGTTTCCCGCGGTGAGTTGATCGAGATCGGAGGTTCGTTTCGCATTCCGGACATTATGCGGTCCAGTGGTGCGCTGCTCCATGAAGTGGGCACGACGAATAAGACACATTTGACGGATTACCGCACGGCCATCAATGAACGCACTGCCCTGCTCTTGAAGGTCCACACCAGCAATTACCGCATCGTCGGGTTTACCGAGACGGTGTCACGGGAAGCCATAGTGCAGCTGGGAATCGCCTCCCAACTCCCGGTGATGGAGGATCTCGGCAGCGGTAACTTGGTGGACTTAACGGCATACGGCCTGGAGCAGGAGCCAACGGTCTCTGAGGTCGTCCGAGCCGGGGTCGATGTGGTGACCTTCAGTGGGGATAAGCTGCTGGGGGGACCGCAGGCCGGTATCATAGTGGGCAAGAAAGGCTATCTCGAGGTGCTGAAGCGACACCCGTTGAATCGCGCTTTGCGTATCGACAAGATGACGCTCGCCGCTCTGGAAGCGACCTTGCGACACTATCTTGACCCCGGTGCGGCGGTTCGAGCGATTCCGACGTTGCAATTGATCACTGCTTCTGTGCAGGACGTCAACCGCCGGGCGCGACGCATGCTCCGACAGGTAAGAGGTGCTATTGGCGGCGATTGGTCGGTCGACGTGCAAGCCGATGTGTCGGAAGTCGGCGCCGGGGCCTTACCTCTGACGAAGATCCCCACACGGGTGATCCGCGTTCGCTCTGCCCGAATATCGGCGACAGCGATCGAGCACAGCTTTCGTCGGCAGGATCCACCGGTGCTCGGACGGATCCAGCAGGACGCGTTTTTGTTGGACATGCGGATGGTTCAAGACCATGAGCTACCCGAGGTCGTGCAGGCCTTTCGGCGTGTGTGTGGTTGAGGATGACTCAGCCTTGCCAAACCTGACTCGGTGAACGCTGGCGTGACATGTGGGCTCCCCAGCCAGGAGCGTGGCAATCCGTTGTAGGCTACGGCTTAGTGAGGGATGGTGATGAAGCAAGTGGTCATGGGAACGGCTGGACATATCGACCATGGCAAGACGCAGCTTATCAAGACATTGACGGGCATCGATACCGACCGGCTGAAGGAGGAGAAGGAACGTGGCATCACCATCGATCTCGGCTTCGCGCATCTGACGTGCCAGGACGGCACTGAGGTCGGGGTCATCGATGTGCCGGGACACGAGCGCTTTGTCCGCAATATGCTGGCGGGTGTCGGCGGCATCGATTTGGTGATGTTGGTGATCGCCGCCGATGAGGGGGTGATGCCCCAAACCCGAGAACATTTGGCCATTTGCCAACTCCTCCGCATCAAGGAAGGTCTGGTGGCGCTGACCAAGGCTGATCTGGTAGATGAGGATTGGATTGAGCTGGTGAGCGAGGATACGCGCGAGTTCCTGAAAGGGACGTTCTTAGAGGGCAAGCCCATCGTCCCGGTGTCGGCGAAAACCGGTCAAGGGGTCGATGAACTGAAGCACGCCTTGCAGGCACTCGTCGCCCGCGTGCCGCCGAAACAACTGGAGGGGAAATTTCGCCTCCCCGTCGATCGCGTCTTCACGATTCGCGGCTTTGGCACCGTGGTCACTGGGACGCTGTTTTCGGGTATGATCCGGGTCGAAGATCGGGTCGAGATCTATCCTAAAGGGATCGAAGCCAAAGTCCGTGGCCTGCAGGTGCATAACGCCAGTACGCCTGAGGCGGTAGCGGGTCAGCGCACGGCGATCAACCTCCAGGGCATCGACAAGGTAGAGCTGGAGCGCGGTGATGTGCTCGGTCATCCAGGTGAGTTTGCTCCTACGTTCATGCTCGATGCCGTGTTACAACATCTTGCTGATGCGCCGCGGCCACTCCGTCACCGCGCACGCGTACGACTCCATGTCGGCACTAGCGAAATCATGGGGCGGGTGATTCTCCTGGATCGCGATGAATTGGCCCCTGGTGAAGAAACCTATGTGCAGTTTCGCCTTGAGGCGCCAGCCATCGCGCTCCCCCGCGATCGATTCGTCATCCGCAGCTATTCGCCAGTGCAAACGATTGGCGGCGGGATGGTCCTCGACGTGCAACCAGCAAAGCATCGTCGCGGCGACGCCGGCCTGGCCGGCCACTTTCGGCTACTGGCCGAGGGTAGTCCGGAGGAGATCTTCGCGCACCACCTGAAGCAAGCCGCCCACCAGGGGCTGCGCTTATCCGAATTCCTGCCGCGCACGGAGTTATCGGAAGCACGTCTGCGGCAGGTCGCGACGACGCTGCAACGGGCTGGCTGGGCACGAGCGGTGAATGCCGACATGGGATGGCATCTGCACGTCGAAGCTTTGGATACCCTGACGAGAGAATTGCGGCGTTACCTCGACACCTACCACCAGCAAAATCCGCTGAAACCTAATATCTCTCTCGAAGAGTTGCGTGCGAAAGTCCGAAGTCTCAGCGAACGCGTCTGCCTGATGGCCCTCGAGGAGCTCCGACAGCAAGGGGCTGTGGTCGTGGAGCGCGACCGTGTGCGTCTGGCAACCCATCAGGTGGCCCTTGACGACACGCGTGAGCGCATACTGAATGAACTGGAAGCCGAATTTCTCGCAGCGGGCTATCAGCCGCCACGCGTGGAGGAACTCTTCGACAAATTGCACATTGGCAAAGGCCATGATAAAGCGTTGCTCCAGGTACTGCTCGACCAGGGGCGCGCGGTGCGGCTCAAAGAGAACGTGGTGTTTCATCGTTCGAATCTTCTGAAGGCCGAGTCCTTGCTGGTGCAGTATTTACGCGATCATCGTGAAATCACGCCGATCGAATTCAAAGATCTCCTTGGGGTGTCGCGCAAGTATGCGATTCCTTTGCTTGAATACTTCGATAGCCAAAAGCTCACCATCCGCGTCGGGGATAAGCGGATCCTGCGTGGCGTGACTTGACGCCGCTGGCGGATGGTCAACGAACAGCGCTTCCCCCTTTCAAACGCCAAGAGGTCACACTGCACTGCAGCGGCAGCGACTAGCCCAGGCACGCTCCGCCTCTACGCCCCACAGAGGTAGCTTAGAGTTCTCGCAGTCTTCATCAATGCTTGGTAGCTCCGGCCAAAGTTCATGTCCCTTGACAAACCTACATCAGCGATCGAGATCTGCAAAATTTTATGATCAATAGTTGTCCTTTTCAATCAAAAGATTTAAATTATCTCTGAAAAAAATCCTTGACAAGTCTATAAGGGGACTGTAATGTACTGCCACCTAGTGGGAGAGAATGGAAGGATTTACCATGAAGTGGAGTTGAGTGGATGTTCCTGGGGACCTTTCAACTCAAGCTCGACGACAAAGGTCGCCTCAGCATCCCCACCCGCTATCGTGAAATCCTCCGGGAAAAATATCCACTCAGGCCGCAGCGAGACGACCTCGAAATCATCCTTTGTTACATTGGCCCGCATATCAGCGCCTACCCCTGGGTCGAATGGGACCGGTTGGCGGATGCCCTGTCTGAAGCCATCGCCCTACCAGGCTTACATCAGGATGCGCGGAACCTCGAGCATATGCTGTTCGGCAATGCGGCGGAGTGTCCCATTGATGCCCAGGGACGGGTTGTCATTCCCCCCCATCTGCGTGCTAAAGGGCAGCTGACCAGCGAGATCACCGTTGTCGGGCACAACCGATACTTTGAAATCTGGGATCGAGCGACATGCGAGCAGTATGACGCTAGCCTGCAAGGGTATGAACTTTCAGAGATTGCGCAGAAGATTGCAGAGCTTCGCGACGCCCGTATTGTAGCACGACCGTCTCCGTTTGACGATGGGCTTCGACCAGGGCTATGAGCATAAGCACATTCCCGTGATGGTGGGGGAAGTCGTGCTATCATTACGCCCACAAGACCAAGGGGTGTATGTCGACGCTACCTTGGGCGAGGGAGGCCATGCGGAAGCACTCCTCCACGCCACCGCCCCGAGCGGGCGGCTGATCGGCATCGACCGCGATGCAGAGGTGTTGGAGATTGCTCGCCAACGGCTGGCACGATTCGGGCCACGAGTGGATATTGTGCATGGTCATGCCGCCGAGTTACGAGACATCCTCGATAGGCTGCAAGTCGTGCAGGCAGACGGTATCTTGCTAGATCTCGGGGTGTCATCCTTTCAGTTAGAGACCGCTGAGCGCGGGTTCAGCTTCGTGCGTGAGGGCCCGCTGGATATGCGGATGGACCGAACGGCGGAGCGAACCGCCGCCACGCTCGTGAATACGTTGGGGGAGTGGGAGTTGGTCAACGTCATCATGCGTTACGGAGAAGAGCGCTGGGCCCGGCGGATCGCGCGCGCGATTCTGCGGGCACGACGCCGGGCCCCGCTGCGGACCACCCAAGATTTGGCCGCCCTCATCACCCAGGTGATCCCGCCGAGCGCACGACCGCCGCGTATTCACCCCGCGACCAGAACTTTCCAAGCCCTCCGCATTGCCGTGAATCAGGAATTATCGAGGCTAGAGGAGAGCCTCGTCGTAGCCATTGCCTGTCTTCGTCCGGGGGGACGGCTGTGCGTCATTGCCTACCACTCCCTCGAAGATCGCATCGTCAAGAGGACCTTCCAGGCTTACGCTACGGCGCAGGCGAACGCCGTACCGCGGGCGCGCCTGCTGACGCGGAAACCTGTCACCTGTACGCTCGCTGAACGCCAAGTGAATCCCCGCGCCCGCAGCGCAAAGCTGCGGGTCCTGGAGCGGCTGTAACCCTCATCACTGCAGAGCAAAAATCATCGCAAGTAGGGCGTTGGGTAAAGCGAAAACGCTAGACGGTTGTAGGGCGGCTAATCCTTAGGCGAAGGAGACTCGATGCTCCGTACCATTTCCGTGCGGCTGTCCCCACCCCCCAGGACCTCTCCTCGCCGGATCAGTCCAGCAGCCCAGGCCGACCTGCAGGGCGCACAATCGTCGGCGCTTCCGCGTTTTCGGTTCGGACCCCTTCTCGTGAGTGCATTCTTATGCCTGGCTGGAGTTACCGTGTATATGTGGCCACGGGTCCAGGTCGTCCGACTTGCCTATCGCACGCAAACCGCTGAACAGTACTTGCGGGAACTGTTGCAGGCGCACGATCAGCTGCGATTTGAGCTAGCATCACTCAAAGATCCAGAGCGTATCTATCGCGTCGCCACCGAACAGCTGGGTATGGGCATGCCGCGCCGGGACCAGGTGATGATCATGACGCATGAGCCTCAGGGCCGATAAGTCGGTAAGAGGAAGACCGGTGGAGCGCCGATCGCTGCGACGGCTCTATCTGCTTGGGGGGATATTTGCGCTAGCGCTCTGCGCGCTCCTGGCGCGGTTGTTCGACATCCAAGTTCTCCAGCACCATCTCTTATCCGGTCTGGCTGAGCGCCAACACCAGAAAAGCGCTGAGCTGCGCGGCAAGCGTGGCACAATCTATGATCGGCGGCTGCGTGAGCTGGCTCTGAGTATCGATCGGGAGTCGATCTACATCAACCCCGATGCATTTTCGGCTAGTCCCGAGGCGATGGCCCAGCTGGCCCGCACATTAGGGCTTAAGAACGAGACGATCGTGGAAAAAGTGCAAGGTGATCGTCAATTTGTCTGGCTCAAACGCAAACTGCCTCCCGACGAAGCTGCAACCCTGCGGGCATTGAGGATCAAAGGGGTCGGCTTCATGACTGAGAGTCAACGTTTTTACCCCAAGCGCGCACTGGCGGGTCAGGTGATCGGCTTTGTGGGAACCGATGAGGCAGGGCTTGAGGGCATTGAACACGGCTACGAGAGTGTGCTCGCTGGCGACGCAGTGCGCATCATGTTAGACCGCGATGCTCGTGGCCGGCCGCTCGCGCTACGCTCCGACGCGCTGCGAGAGCTCCCCCAGGGACACGACCTGGTGTTGACGCTCGATGAACGCATCCAATTCGTCGCCGAACGCGAACTACGGGAGCAGGTCGCCCGCCTGGGGGCCCGCGGCGGAACAGCCGTGGTGATGCACCCATTCACCGGGGAAATCCTGGCGCTGGCCAATGAGTCAACCTTCGATCCCAATGGTTTTCGTGAGGCGACGGCAAAGAGCTGGCGCGAGCGCAACATCACCGATACATTTGAACCGGGTTCCACCGTGAAGGCACTGCTCGCCGCGGGCACGCTTGAAGAGCGCTTGGTGCGCCCCGATGATATGTTCTTTGGCGAGCAAGGCAGCATCCAAGTGGGGACGCTTACGATTCGGGATCATGAGAAATTCAGCTGGCTCACGTTTCGCGAGGTGATCGAGAAGTCCAGCAACGTCGGAGCCATCAAAGTCGGTCAGCGCCTGGGAAAGGATCGGTTGTACGACTACCTGACACGATTCGGTCTCGGCAGCCGGACCGGCATCGATTTCCCGGGTGAGGCCTCAGGTCTGTTACGTTCCCCGCAGCAGTGGTCCGAGGTCTCCCTTGCGACGCTGTCGATCGGTCAGGAACTGGCGGTGACGGCCTTGCAGCTTGCGACCGCCTTCTCCGCCCTGGCCAATGGTGGGATGCTCATCCGCCCGCACCTGGTCAAGGCCGTCATCAAGAATGGCATGGTCGTCCAGGAAATTGCGCCAGCGCAGGTGCGTCGCGTCATCTCAGAACTCACCGCGCGTCAGGTAACCAACATCTTGCAGGGGGTAGTCACGCGCGGGAGTGGGAGGGCAGCGGCGGTGGAAGGCTACACGGTGGCTGGCAAGACTGGGACAGCACAGAAGTTCGATACGGCGCTGGGCAAGTACTCGGCGCAGAAATCCACAGCTTCCTTTGTCGGCTATCTTCCGGCTGAACAGCCGCGAGCCACCATTGTAGTCAGTATCGATGAGCCACAGCCGGCAGTAGCCTGGGGGGGTGTCGCTGCCGCGCCAGTATTTAGCGCCATTGCCCAACAAACGATGCGCTATCTGCGCGTGCCCCCCGAAGGGAGCCAGGCACGCTTCCTGGAAGGAGCGGGCGCGCGGCGCGAGCGGCCGTCCGCCGGCACAACGGCGGTCAGCCTGAGCGTCGGAAACTTTGTAGAAAATCTGCGAGATATGCTGCGTGAGATGATCGACCGACTGCGGTTATATGCGTGGGGCCACTTCTTGAGCGTCGACGCGAAAGACGCCCGGAAGCCTCGCAAAAAGACCGAGAAATCAGACAAATGACGCCATGACCTAGGGGCTCCGGCTGGATGGCAACGCTAGACGAGCTGCTGACAGGGCTGCGATATGAGGTTCTCAAGGGGTCAACCAGTTGTGCACTGGCGGGAATCACCCCAGATTCCCGTGTCGTGCAACCTGGGTGGGCATTTGTCGCCATTCCAGGCGCGAATGCTGATGGGCATACCTTTATCCCGCAAGCACTGGCGCAAGGTGCCAGCGTAGTCGTGGTCGACCGCCCCATCGACCTGACCGCCGCGACATCGGCCTGCTGCCTGCGCGTGCTCGACACACGGAAAGCCTTCGCCCATTTGACAGCCGCCTTGTTCGGACATCCTTCGCGCCAGCTCCGCCTCATCGGTGTCACAGGCACGAATGGCAAGACCACTTCGACCTATCTCCTGGAGGCCGTATTGCAAGCCCACGGCTTGACCCCAGGTGTGATCGGTACGGTGACTTATCGCTACAGTGACCACGAGCGGCCTGCCGATCAAACCACACCCCCAGCAGATGCGGTCCAGCGCATGCTGCGAGAGATGGTCGACGCTGGCGTGTCCCACTGTGCCATGGAGGTCTCGTCGCATGCTTTAGCTCAGCATCGGGTGTGGGGCTGCCAGTTCGCGGCGGCCTTGTTCACTAACCTAACGCAAGACCACCTCGATTACCATGCCGATATGTCGGCTTACTTTGCCGCCAAAGCTCAGCTATTTACGACGTATCACCCCGACGTCGCAGTGCTGAATTACGATGATCCTGCCAGCGAGAAACTCCTCCACCAGACGCGTGCTCCGGTCATCACCTACGGGTTTTCGCCGGCAGCCGACGTGGGCATCGAACGTCTGGAAATCGATGCAAGCGGCATCCACCTGTCGGCGCGTATGGAGAGACAATCGGTCACGGTGCGCTCACAGCTCATTGGTCGCCATAACGTTTATAACATCTTGGGGGTACTGGCAACGGCCAAAGGACTCGATTTAGCGATCGAACAAACCATCCAGGGCATTGAACGTCTACGGACGGTGCCAGGCCGTTTCGAGCGCGTTGATGGGGGACAACCGTTCAGTGTGCTGGTGGATTATGCCCACACCGATGACGCCTTGCGCAATGTCCTCCAGGCGGCCCGAGGCATCACGACCGGTCGACTGCTCGTGGTCTTCGGCGCCGGAGGCGACCGCGACCGCAGCAAGCGGACGCGCATGGGGCGTGTGGCAGCTCAATACGCCGACATGGCCGTGATTACATCGGATAATCCACGCTCGGAAGAGCCGATGGCGATCATTCGGGCCATCGAAGTCGGGTTTCGAGAAAGTGGTCACGCGTCTCAGTATCAGATTGTCGAGGACCGTGCTCGCGCCATCCAGAAAGCCATTGCGTTAGCACGGGCTGGTGATGTAGTGGTGATCGCCGGGAAAGGACACGAAACCTATCAGATCGTTGGTGCTGAGCGTTTCGCGTTCGATGACCGGCAGGTAGCTGCACAGGCCTTACAGGACTTGGGTTATCCGTCGACGTCAACGGCTCCTCTGTGAGTTGAGAGAGCAAACCCCTCTGGCATGGCCTATGATGACTGAACTGCATGGCGGGTTTCGGCACGGCCGGGAAGGATGACTCATGTTCTATCATCTCCTGTATCCCCTGCACTCCAGCGTCCCTGGCTTTAATGTCTTTCGATATCTCACCGTCCGCACCGCCTATGCCATTCTCACCGGATTGATCATCAGTCTGATCCTCGGCCCGTGGGTCATCCGGCAGCTACGTCGCTATCAAATTGGCGAGACGATTCGGGAGGATGGGCCGAAGTCGCACTATAATAAAGCCGGTACCCCGACCATGGGGGGGTTGCTGATCCTGATGGCGCTCAGCCTGCCAACAATCCTCTGGAGCGACTTGACCAATCGCCATGTCTGGCTCTTGTTAAGCGCAACTTTCGCTTTCGCGGCCATTGGGTTTGTCGACGATTGGTTGAAGTTGGCACGGGTGCGGCGCCAAGGCTTGCGCATCGGGGAGAAACTACTGGCCCAAACGGCGGTCGCCGGTGGTCTGGCAGCCTTCATGTACTTTCATCCCGAGGATCCTTCCGTGGCAACGCAGATCACTGTCCCGTTCTTCAAGGAAGTGACGCCGGCGCTGGGCGTCTGGTATATCCCGTTGATCATTTTCATCATGGTGGGGACCTGCAACGCCGTCAACTTGACAGATGGCCTCGACGGTCTCGCCACGGGACCGCTGATTATCGCAACCTTTGCCTTTACCGTCATCGCCTATGTGGCTGGACATGCTCAGTTCGCCAACTACCTCCTCATCCCATACATCAGAGGTGGGGGCGAGATCGCCATTTTCGGCGGCGCACTGATCGGGGCTAGCTTGGGGTTTCTGTGGTTCAATGCCTACCCCGCAGAGGTTTTTATGGGCAATATCGGCAGCCTGGCGCTCGGGGGTGCTCTAGGGACGATGGCGGTGTTGGTCAAACACGAGTTATTGCTGCCGCTGGTGGGTGGCATCTTTTTCATCGAAGCGCTGTCGGTGTTGCTGCAGATAGGTTCGTTTCAACTAACAGGCAGGCGCATCTTTCGGATGGCCCCGTTGCATCACCATTTTGAAGAGAAAGGTTGGAAGGAACCAAAAGTCATCGTGCGCTTCTGGATCATCGCTATCGTCCTAGCGCTCCTCAGTTTAAGCACGTTGAAACTACGCTAGGGCGGGTCTGCCGGCATGGCTGCGTAGCAATCGGTGTCAAGCGGGCTGAAGCCCCGTGAAGGCGGAATGTTGGGGTCTTTAATGGTCTGGATACAGCGGTGCAACCCATTCATCCTCCTGGCATCCCTCTTGCTCACTGGGTTCGGCGTTGTTTCCGTTTATAGCGCCAGCGCAATCGTTGCGCTGGAGCGCCATCAAGACTCCTATTTCTTTCTTAGACGCCAGACGATCTTTGCCATTCTGGGCATATTGGCCATGCTGGGGGCGATGCAAATCGATTACCGACAGCTCCAGCGGTGGGCGCCTCTGAGTCTGCTGTTGACGCTGATTCTGCTCGGAGCGGTCTTCGTCCCGGTGCTTGGCAAGGAGGCAGGAGGAGCCAAACGGTGGCTGCAGATTGGGCGCTTCAGCTTTCAGCCGGCCGAGGTCGCCAAGCTCACCTTAGTCCTCTATCTGGCGCATCGACTCGCCATCCCTCAGCCGTGGCGTGACCGACTGATCCGCCATTACCTCCGCATCGCTGGGATCATCGGCGCGCTCTTGCTGTGCACACTGTTGCAGCCGGACCTGGGGACGGCGGTCCTGCTGCTGGGAATTGCCGTCATCGTCTTATTCATCGGGGGCATACCACTGCGCCATCTGGCCGGTTTACTGGTGGTGATCCTGCCATTCCTCTACATTTCACTCGTCTATGTGGGCTTTCGCTGGCGTCGTTTGTTGGCGTTCTGGGATCCCTGGTCGGCCCGTCTGGATGCAGGGTTCCAGGTCGTGCAATCACTGTTGGCGTTCGGCAATGGGGGGGTCTTGGGTGTCGGGCCGGGGGCGAGCAAGCAGAAGTTGTTCTTCTTGCCCGAAGCGCACACGGATTTCGTCTTCGCCGTCATCGGGGAAGAATTTGGGTTTATGGGCTGCATCGCTATCCTCGGTTGTTTTGGCGTGCTGCTCTGGCACGGCATGGCGGTGGCGGGGCGTGTGCAGAACCTGTTTGCGCGCTATCTGGCGGTTGGGATTACCAGCATGGTCCTCCTGCAGGTGGTGATGAACGTGGCGGTGGTCGTAGGCTTTCTCCCGACCAAAGGATTACCGCTGCCATTTGTGAGCTACGGAGGATCCTCCCTGGTGATCACGCTTGCATCCGTCGGCATCCTGCTAGGTATTTCAGCCCGGCTCCCTACACCGAAGCGCCCATTAGAAGCGCTCCACCCTCAACGCCCTAAGGCGATGAGGCAGACCACCACCTAGGAGCTTACGAGGAGACCATGCGCATCGTCATCGTCGGAGGTGGAACGGGTGGACACCTCTATCCCGGCATTGCCGTGGCACAGGAACTGAAGCGCTGGGACCCACGGGCAAGAATTATGTTCATCGGGTCGCGGGGAGGATTGGAACGCGACGTTGTGGCGCGTGAAGGGTATCGTCACTTTGAAATCACCTCTTCCAGTCTGGCACGTCGGCAATGGCGCGAGCAGGTGGCCGCCATAGGACACCTCTTGCAGGGGTTCGGCGAGGCTGTGCGGGTGCTCCGTCGGGTGCAGCCACAGGTGATTCTCGGCCTCGGCAGCCACGTGTCCGGTGCGGTGCTGCTGGCAGCAGGCGCGCTGGGGATACCCCGTCTGATCCATGAACAGAATGTCATTCCAGGCTTGACGAATCGGCTGCTGGGTCGTGTCGTCAACCGAGTTGCGGTGTCATTCGAAGCAACGGCGACGTATTTCCCTCAGGCGAAGGCCGTCGTAACAGGTAATCCGGTTAGACCGTCGATCTGTCAGGTGCGTGGCCGTCGACACGAGCCCAACGGTCGCTTTCATCTCCTGGTGTTTGGCGGCAGCCAGGGAGCACACCATCTCAATGTCGCTATGCTGGAGGCGCTAGCGCAACTCGCCGACATCCGGGATCACTTGTGGACGGTGCACCAAACCGGGGCAAACGATTTTGCCACCGCCCAGGCCACGTACGCCGAGGGGCAATACCCTGGCGTTGTGCAAGCCTACATTCAGGACATGGCGCAGGCATATAGTGCCGCCGACTTGGTGATCTGTCGGGCCGGTGCCACGACTATCGCCGAGTTAACAGTGACCGGCAGGGCCGCCGTGCTGGTGCCGTTTCCCTATGCCGCTAATAATCACCAGGAGCATAATGCCCGCACCTTGGCCGCCGTGGGCGCGGCCGAGGTAATCCAGGATCAGACGTTGAGTGGCGCCCTCCTGGCCGAACGGATTCGACACTACTGGTCGCATCCCGAAGCCATCGCCGCCATGGCCGCACGTTGTCTGACGTTGGGAAAGCCTGATGCCGCAACGCGCGTGGCCCACCTCTGTCTCCAACTCTGCCGCACATAAGGAGTGACGATGTTCCGTAAAGTCGAGCGCATCCACTTCGTCGGCATCGGCGGCATTGGGATGAGTGGCATCGCCGAGGTGCTACATAATCTAGGCTATGCCATTAGCGGCTCCGACCTCGCCGATTCGGAGCTCACCCGTCGGCTGGCGCGGCTGGGGGTGCGCTGTTGCACCGGGCACCAGGCGGAGAATGTGGCACAGGCCGATGTGGTCGTGGTGTCCTCAGCGGTGACCGCGACGAACATCGAGGTGGTGACTGCCAAAGCGCGTAAGATCCCCGTCATTCCCCGTGCCGAAATGCTCGCCGAGCTGATGCGCATGAAATACGGCGTCGCGGTTGCCGGGAGCCACGGCAAGACGACCACGACCTCGTTGATCGCCGCTGTGCTGGCCAAAGGCGGGCTTGACCCCACGCTTGTCATCGGCGGGCGCCTCAATAGCCTGGGGGGTAACGCCAAGCTCGGCCAGGGTGAGTTCATGGTGGCGGAGGCGGACGAAAGCGACGGCTCGTTTCTAAAATTGAATCCGATGGTGGCGGTCGTGACCACCATCGACCGCGAGCATCTCGATTTTTACCAGAATCTGGCGGAGATTCAGGCGGCCTTCGGTCAATTCTTGAACAACGTGCCATTCTATGGGTTCTGTGTGGTCTGCGCTGACGAACCGAATATTCGCGCCATCCTCCCAGGCCTAACCAAAAAGGCGTTCACCTACGGCCTGGATGGTGACGCTGAGTATTCGGCACACGACGTCCGGACGCAGGGATTTGGCAGCACCTTCGTCGCTACGCGGCGCGACAGAGTCCTGGGCTCTATCGTCATGCATATTCCTGGCCTGCACAACATTCGCAACGCCCTGGCCGCCATCGCCACGGGGGTGGAGCTCGATATTCCCTTTGGATGCATTCAAGAGGCGCTGCGCGACTTTAGTGGCATCCACCGTCGGTTCGAGGTCAAGGGCGAGGCGCGCGGCGTGACCGTGGTCGATGATTACGGTCATCATCCGACTGAACTCGACGCCACCTTGCGCACCGCCCGCCTGGTGTGGCCAGACCGCAGACTGATCGCCATCTTCCAGCCGCATCGCTATACCCGCACGCAAGCACTCTGGCAGGAATTCTGCCCACCGCTGCTGATGGCGGATGTCCTGCTGTTGACCGAAGTGTATGGCGCCGGGGAACCGCCCATTCCGGGTGTGAGTGGCACGCTGATTTGGGAAGGTGTACAGGCTCTAGGGCATCGACAAGCCCTGTTCCTCCCCCACCTCGAAGAGCTAGCGACCGAGATGCTGCGGCACATTCGCGCCGGCGACGTCGTGCTCACTCTGGGTGCGGGAGACATCTGGAAGGTCGGCGAACAGGTCCTGAAGGCCCTGCAGGAGGGAGAAGCCGCGTGAGCAGTGGGGTGGGTGATTGGTCCCCACGATCCCTAGGTCACGCCTTCGGTTGGATGCGTGGCCGGCGCTATGTAAGCGCCCCGATGGCGCGATACACCTCGTTGCGCGTTGGCGGCCCGGCAGACCTCTTGCTCGTTCCCGCCGATGTTGACGAGTTGATGGCGATCCTTGCCTGCGCCACCACACAGGGCGTACCGTTGACCTGGCTGGGGAATGGGTCGAATCTGATCGTACGCGGGGGCGGGATTCGCGGCCTCGTGGTGTCGTTGCGCGATGCCTTGAGCCAGCTGTCCACGATGGCTCCAGCCCCGGAGACGGAGACGCGTCCAGGTGATCCGGCTTATGTTTGGGTTGGTGCCGGGGTTCCGCTCACCCGTGTCCTGCACGTGGCGATCCGCGACGGCCTCAAGGGGCTTTCCTTTGCTGTAGGCATTCCTGGAACCCTGGGCGGCGCTGTCGTGATGAATGCCGGGACGGACGTAGGAGCCATATGGGATGTTGTCGATTGCGTAAGACTCTTACTGTCCAATGGAGAGGTACGCGATGTCAGACCAGCAGAGGTCACGGTAGGCTATCGCTTCGCGGCATTGCCTGAGCACAGCGTCGTGCTGGGGGCGACGCTGCGGGCAGAGCGCGGCAACCCGCTGGAGGTGCGGGAGGAGGTGCGCCAACTGTATCGCCGTCGCCGAGACAGCCAGCCACTGTCTTACCCGAATGCGGGCTCGATCTTCAAGAATCCTCCGGGAGAACGCGCCGGACGCCTCATCGATCAACTGGGGCTGAAGGGCTACCGCGTCGGAGACGCCCAAGTCTCGTTCACGCATGCGAACTTCATCGTCAACTGCGGTCAGGCTTCGGTGGCGGACGTACTGGCGTTGATCGATCACGTGAAAGGCCACGTGCTGGCTCGCACCGGGATACTCCTCGAAGAGGAGGTGCGTATTGTGGGGGAATAAAAGGCCGATCCCGCAGGCTCACCCTCGCCTCCCCTGGGCGATACGACTGATCAGCTGGTTGGCGCCTGGTCTGGTGCTGGCGATGTTACTGGGCGGGGGCCTGTTTTGGTTCATCCGCGATCATGCCGCCTTCCATGTGGTAGCGGTCCGCGTCTACGGTGGCGAACGCGTGCCCCAAGCAGAGCTCGTTCAACTGGCCCAGATCACCGCCGGGATGAGTCTGTTTCGCATCAATGTCGAACGCGTGCGCACGCAGATCATGCAACACCCATGGATTCGCGACGCATTGGTGCGGCGTGTCTACCCCAACGAGCTGGAGGTCATCGTCTACGAACGGCGTCCGACGGCCATTCTCGACAGCGGCAAGGGGTTTTTGATCGATGGCGAGGGGTATGTGCTGAGCCAAGCCACCCCTGGTGAAGCAGCCGATCTGCCGCGACTCGTGGCCAAATTGTCGCATACCCCGTCGCTGGGGGAACGGCTGACAGACCCAGCCATTCACGCTGGCCTGCGATTGCTCCACCAAGCCCATGACAGCCTGTTCTTTCGCGATACCGGCATCACACATATCGATGTCATCAACACGGAGCGCTTTCTGATCCAGACTCCACGGGGGAAGGTGATTGTGGGGGACAGTCTCGCCGGGATCGACAAGAAGCTGGAGCTTTTCCCGGTTCTAGACGAGGCGTTGCGCAGCAAGGCGCGACGCGCCGAGTATGTCGATGTCTCCGTTGAGAATCAAATCATCGTCAAAACGACTGCACGGACAACCAAAGGCGCCGGCCGACTGCAGAGGAAGGGGGGGAACAGTGGGCAAGAACAATAGACCAGTGGTCGGGCTGGATCTCGGTTCAACCAAGGTCAGCGCTGTCGTTGGTGAGGTCACTCCAGAGGGAGATCTGGAGATCATTGGCATCGGCAGCCGGCCTTCGAAAGGCCTTCGCAAGGGGACCATCATCGACATCAATAGCACCGTCGACGTCATTCTCAAGGTGGTTGAAGATGCAGAAATGATGGCCGGCACACGCTTCGACGCGGTATACGTCGGTATCGGGGGCGGTCAGGTTGACAGCCTTACGACAGAGGTGTCCATGGAATTAGCAGGAAAGGAGGTGACGCCAAGAGACCTGCAGCAAGTGCTCGAGATGGCGCGCTCACAGACGCCGTCGGATCAACATGAGACCTTGCACGTGATGCCCATTCAATACCGATTGGATGAAGAGGCCGGACTCGCCAATCCGATTGGGAGGACGGGAACCAAGCTCGGTGTGTCGGCACAGGTGATTACCGGCTCCCTGCCCGCCATCGAG
>Ga0081538_10000996_pt1 | contig 30100 bp, 28 predicted proteins | sample TabmetS5T2R1_FD_71022 | JGI IMG/M metagenome (GOLD analysis project Ga0081538, IMG submission 71022) | Tabebuia heterophylla rhizosphere microbial communities from the University of Puerto Rico - S5T2R1 | ecosystem: Host-associated > Plants > Roots > Rhizosphere ...
CACCGAGCACATCCTCCTGGGCCTCATCCACGAGGGCGAGGGGGTCGCGGCCAAGGCGCTCGAGTCGTTGGGCATCAGCCTCGAGGCCGTTCGCCAGCAGGTTGAAGAGATCATCGGCCAGGGTGGCTCGTCGCCCTCTGGGCACATCCCGTTCACGCCCCGCGCCAAGAAGGTCCTCGAGCTGTCCCTGCGGGAGGCGCTGCAGCTCGGCCACAACTACATCGGCACCGAGCACATCCTCCTCGGGTTGATCCGGGAGGGCGAGGGTGTGGCCGCCCAGGTGTTGGTCAAGCTGGGCGCCGACCTGTCGCGCGTGCGCCAGCAGGTCATCCAGCTCCTGTCGGGCTACCAGGGCTCCGGCGGCCCCGGTCCCGAGAAGGCGGGTGCCACCGCCGGCCCCGGCTCCTCCGAGTCGCAGCCAACGGGCTCGCTGGTGCTCGACCAGTTCGGCCGCAACCTGACCCAGCTCGCTCGCGAGAAGAAGCTCGACCCGGTCATCGGCCGGGGCCGCGAGATGGAGCGGGTCATGCAGGTCCTGTCCCGCCGCACCAAGAACAACCCGGTGCTGGTGGGCGAGCCCGGCGTCGGCAAGACCGCCATTGTCGAGGGCCTGGCCCAGAACATCGTGTCCAACGACGTGCCCGAGACCCTCAAGGGCAAGCAGCTCTACACCCTCGACCTGGGGGCACTGGTCGCCGGCAGCCGCTACCGGGGCGACTTCGAGGAGCGCCTGAAGAAGGTGCTCAAGGAGATCCGCACCCGCGGCGACATCATCCTGTTCATCGACGAGATCCACACCCTCGTGGGTGCGGGGGCCGCCGAGGGCGCCATCGACGCCGCCTCGATCCTCAAGCCGATGTTGGCCCGCGGCGAGCTGCAGACGATCGGTGCCACCACGCTCGACGAGTACCGCAAGCACCTCGAGAAAGACGCCGCACTGGAACGACGCTTCGCGAGGATCACGGTGGACGAGCCCACGGTGGCCCACACGATCGAGATCCTCAAGGGGCTGCGCGACCGCTACGAGGCCCACCACCGAGTCACCATCACCGACCAGGCCCTGGTGGCCTCGGCGAACCTGGCCGACCGCTACATCTCCGACCGGTTCCTGCCCGACAAGGCCATCGACCTCATCGACGAGGCCGGCAGCCGCCTGCGCATCAAGCGCATGCAGACCCCGGGCGACTACAAGGACCTCGAGAACGAGCTGGCCCAGGTGGTCGAGTCGAAGAAGAAGGCCGTCGAATCGCAGGACTTCGAGGAGGCCGGGCGCCTGCGCGACACCGAGAAGGAGCTGCTGGCGCGCAAGGAGTCGAAGGAGCAGGAGATCAAGGACTCCGGCGTCGACCTGTTCGACGAGGTCGACGAGGAGGCCATCGCCGAGGTGCTCTCGGTGTGGACCGGCATACCCGTCTACAAGCTCACCGAGGAAGAGACCCAGAAGTTGCTGCGCATGGAGGACGAGCTGCACAAGCGGGTCGTCGGCCAGGAGGACGCCATCCGCTCGGTCAGCCAGGCCATCCGCCGCACCCGGGCCGGCCTCAAGGACCCCAAGCGGCCCAGTGGCTCCTATATCTTCCTGGGACCCTCGGGCGTGGGGAAGACCGAGCTCGCCAAGACCCTGGCCGAGTTCCTCTTCGGCGACGAGACGTCGCTCATCCAGCTCGACATGTCCGAGTACATGGAGAAGCACACCGTCTCCCGCCTGGTGGGCTCGCCCCCGGGCTACGTCGGCTACGAGGAGGGCGGCCAGCTCACCGAGGCCGTGCGTCGCAAGCCGTTCTCGGTGGTGCTGTTCGACGAGATCGAGAAGGCCCACCCCGACGTGTTCAACACGCTGCTGCAGATCCTCGAGGAGGGTCGGCTCACCGACGCCCAGGGGCGTTCGGTCGACTTCCGCAACACCGTGCTGATCATGACGTCCAACCTGGGCACCGCCGACCTGCGCAAGGCCAACGTAGGCTTCGCCCGGGCCGACGAGGCGATCTCCTACGAGAGGATGAAGGACAAGGTCAACGACGCGCTCAAGTCCCAGTTCCGGCCCGAGTTCCTCAACCGCATCGACGACACCATCGTGTTCCACGAGCTGTCGACCGACGAGGTGACTCGGATCGTCGACCTGATGATCGCCCGGGTGCAGCGCCAGCTCGAGGGCCAGGGCCTCGGGCTCGAGCTCACCCCGGAGGCCAAGGTCCTGCTGGCCCACAAGGGCTACGACCCCCAGCTCGGCGCCCGGCCGCTGCGGCGGGCCATCCAGCGGATGGTCGAGGACCCGGTCTCCGAGAAGCTCCTCATGAAGGAGGTGCGGGCCGGCGAGATCGTCGTGGTCGACGCCGAGGACGATCCCGAGACGGGCGAGAAGGTCATCGTGTTCCGCTCGGTCGAGGGGTTCAGCCCGCCGCCCATGGAGCTCGCCGAGGCGGGGGGCTCGCCGCCGGCCGAGGGCTGACGCAGGAGCGCCACTGAACGGAAGCGGGGGGATCAACCAGTTGGTCGCGAAGGGCCGCTCCTCGGGGCGGCCCTTTCGCTTGCTGCTGCTCCTGGGGCTGGTGGCGCTCACCGCCACCGCCTGCCAGGTGCGGACCACCGTGGGCGTCGACGTGGCGAAGGACGGATCGGGGAGGGTCACGGTGGCCGTGGGCCTGGACGCCGACGCACTCGGACGGGTCCCCGATCTCGACGATGACGGCCGATCGACCACCGCCGATCTCACCGGCCTGGTGCGGACCGACGACCTGGCGGCGGCCGGTTGGCACGTCACCGGGCCGGCGGGCGCGGCCGACGACGGGTTGGTGTGGATCCGGGCCACCAAGCCCTTCGGGACGCCCGAGGAGGCCGGGCAGGTGCTGGCCGAGGTCGCCGGCAGGGACGGTCCGCTGCGTGACCTCCGGGTCGATCGGCACGACGGCTTCGGCCGGACGCGCTTCACGTTCGAGGGCACGGCCGACCTGAGCGGCGGCCTCGAGGCCTTCGGAGACGAGGGCCTGGCGGCGGCCCTCGAGGGCGAGGTGCTCGGTCAGGACCCCGGCGCCATCGAGGCGGAGCTGGGGCGGCCGCTGTCGGAGATGTTCTCGCTGGAGGTATCGGCCGACCTGCCGGGTGACTCGAAGGCGGCGTGGACGCCAGAGCTCGGGGGGGAGCCCGTCGACCTCGCAGCCACGGGCACCGTCCGCGACTGGTGGGTGCTGGGGCTCACCGCCGTGGCGGTCGCGTGCGGTCTGGCGCTGGTGACCGTGGTAGCGGTGGGGTTGATCCGGCGCGGCCGGGCGCCCGCCGCCCGGCCCGCGATGAGTTCCGATGCGCCGGCACGTCCAACGTCCGACACCGTTTCCACCAGTCCCGAGGAGTCCCCCATGCCCAAGCGTGATTCGGCGCCCGTCGGCGCCCCCTGCTGGATCGAGCTGTTCACGTCCGACGTCGAGAAGGGGCGGGCCTTCTACCACGAGCTGTTCGGCTGGACGTCCGACGAACCGGCCGAGGAGCTCGGCGGCTACTTCACCTTCTACAAGGACGGCGTGCGTGTGGCCGGCGGCATGCACAACGACGGCCAGTCGGGAGCGCCCGACGTCTGGTCGGTGTACCTGGCTTGCGAGGACGCCAAGGCCACGGCCGACGCCGCCAAGGCCAACGGCGGCCAGGTCGTGGTCGAGCCCATGGAGGTGATGGACCTCGGCAGCATGGTCGTCGTCAGCGACCCCGGAGGCGGCGTCATCGGGGGCTGGCAGCCCGGCACGCACACGGGCTTCGGTGTGTACGCAGAGCCGGACACCCCCCACTGGTTCGAGCTGCAGACCCGCGACTACGACGCCTCGGTCGACTTCTACCGCGAGGTCTTCGCGTGGGACGCCCACGTCGCCAGCGACACGCCCGAGCTCCACTACACGACGCTGGGGGAGGGCGAGGCCGCGCTGGCCGGGATCATGGACGCCAGCGCCTTCCTGCCCGACGGCGTCCCGGGCCAGTGGTCGATCTACTTCGGCACCCAGGACGCCGACGCCACGTTGGCGAAGATCGTCGAGCTCGGTGGCTCGATCGTGCAGCCGGCCGAGGACACCCCTTACGGCCGCCTCGCCACGGCCGCTGATCCGTCGGGGATCAACTTCAAGCTCATCCAGCCGCCCGCGGAGCAGGGCTGATCGTTCGCCGCCCCTACGGAGGGTCCTGAGTGTCATAGGCCCTCCGTAGGGTGCGGAAGCGTGACCAGGACCAAGAGCGTCTACCGCTGCACCGAGTGCGGCGCCGAGGCACCGAAGTGGATGGGTTGGTGCACGGCCTGTGACGCCTCCGGCACACTGGTCGAAGAGCGGGCCCAAGCCTCCGGGACCGGCCTCGCGCCGGGGTGGGGGGGCGTCGGCGGGCCCGCCGACAGGGCCCTGCCGTCGGTGCCCATCCCCATCGCCGAGGCGGTTGGCGACGCCACCGAGCCGGTGCCGACCGGCGACGCGGAGCTCGACCGCGTGCTCGGGGGTGGGTTCGTGCCGGGGTCGGTCACGGTGCTCGGTGGCGAGCCCGGCGTGGGCAAGTCCACGCTGCTGCTCCAGGCGCTGGCCGACCAGGCGACACGCGGCTGCACGTGCCTGTACGTCACCGCTGAGGAGTCGGCACGGCAGGTGGCGTTGCGTGCCGAGCGCCTGGGGCTGGGCCCGCCGTCGCTGTGGCTGGTGGCCGAGACCTCGCTGCCGCGGGTCCTCCATCACATCGACGCCCTGGGGCCCGACGTCGTGGTGGTCGACTCGATCCAGACCGTGTTCGACCCGGAGACGAGCTCGGCCCCGGGGTCGGTCGGCCAGGTGCGCGGCTGTGCCCACCGCCTCGTCGCCGCCGCCAAGGGCCGCGGCGTCACGGTGGTGCTCGTCGGCCACGTGACGAAGGACGGCGGCCTGGCCGGTCCCCGGGTGCTCGAGCACCTCGTCGACACCGTCCTCGCCTTCGAGGGCGAGCGACACCACGCGCTGCGGATGCTGCGGGCGTTGAAGCATCGATTCGGGAGCACCCACGAGCTGGGCCTGTACGAGATGGGCGAGCGGGGGCTCGTCGGGGTGCCCGACCCGAGTGCGCTGTTCCTCGCCGACCGGCAGGCCGGCATTGCCGGTTCCGTCGTGGCGCCCGTTCTCGATGGGCAGCGCCCCCTGCTGGTCGAGGTGCAGGCGCTGGTGGCCCCCAGCCCGGCGCCCGCCCCGCGGCGCACGGCCCAGGGCGTCGACGGCGGCCGGCTGGCCCAGGTGTTGGCGGTGCTGGAACGGCACGCCGAGCTGCCACTGGGCCGGTGCGAGGTGCACGTGGCGGTTGCGGGGGGCGTTCGGGTGCCCGAGCCCGGCGGCGATCTTGCGGTGGCCCTGGCGGTGGCGTCATCGGCGCTGGGCCGCCCGCTCGCGGGCGACCTCGTCGCGTGCGGCGAGGTCGGGCTCGGCGGGGAGCTGCGCCAGGTGCACCGCACCGAGCGCCGGCTGTCCGAGGCGGCGCGGCTCGGCTTCTCGCGTGCCGTCGTGCCCCGGTCGGCACCCGACCCGCCCGAGGGGATGCGCGTGGCCCGGTCGGAGTCGATCGTCGACGCGCTGCGCGTCACCCGGGTCGTGGCCGCGCAAGCGTCGCCCGTCGACCGCCGCGGCGATGGCGCACGCCACCGGGACCGCGAGGCGATGGCGCACGGAAGCCGCTAGTCATTGGCTCGCCCTCGCCCCGCCGTCGTGATCGCCTCGGGCCGGTCGCCCGGGCCCGGCCGTCGCCCGCACGCGGCGTGCGGGCGAATCGTTGCCCGACCAGGCGACCGCCGGTACCGCAGGGGCTCGCAGCCAGGGCAGTAGCATTGCGACGTGGTTGCCCGGCCCAGCGCGGAGCTCATGGCCGCACTCGCTGCGGTCGCCCCGGGGACCCCGCTGCGTGAGGGACTCGACCGCATCCTCCAGGCCAACAAGGGCGCGCTCATCGTCGTGGGCGACGGCCCCGAGGTCCTCAACATCTGCTCGGGCGGGTTCCTGCTCGACGCCGCCTTCAGCCCCCAGCGGCTGTCGGAGCTGGCCAAGATGGACGGCGCCATCATCCTGGCCAGCGACTCGAGCCGCATCGCCCGTGCCAACGTCCATCTCGTGCCCAACCCCAACGTGCCGACGTCCGAGACCGGCACCCGGCACCGCACCGCCGAGCGCGTCGCCCGCTCCATCAACGTCCCCGTCATCTCGGTGTCGGAGGACATGTCGATCATCGCGGTCTACGTCAACGACGAGAAGCATCCCCTCGAGAACATCCCCCGCCTCCTGACCCGGGCCAACCAGGCGCTGCAGACGCTCGAGCGCTACCGGCAGCGCCTCGACAGCGTCACGGCCGCCCTGTCCGCCCTCGAGGTCGAGGATCTCGTGACCGTCCGCGACGTCGTCAACGTCCTGCAGCGCACCGACATGGTCCGGCGCATCGCCGACGAGATCGCCGGCGACATCGTGGAGCTCGGCGTCGACGGGCGGCTGGTGAAGCTCCAGCTCGAGGAGCTCATGGGGGGCGTGGACGACGATCGTCGCCTGGTGGTCCTCGACTACTTCAATCCCGAGTCGGAGTGGGAGGTCGAAAAGGCCATGGCCGCCCTCACCGACATGGGCACCGAGGAACTGCTCGACCCCCGGGCCGTCGCCGAGACCCTCCACCTTCCGGGGACGATCGTCGACCTCGACGCCAACGTGCAGCCCCGGGGCTACCGCCTCCTGGCCCGCATCCCCCGCCTGCCCGAGTCGGTGATCCGGCGCATCGTGGGGCGCTTCGGCAGCCTGCAGAAGATCATGCGGGCCACGATCGACGACCTCGACGATGTGGCCGGCGTCGGCGAGTCACGGGCCCGGGCCATCAAGGAGGGCCTGTCCCGGCTGGCCGAGTCCAGCATCCTCGATCGGTACAGCTAGTGGACGCGCCGATCGTGTAGAACCCGGCCATGCGGATCAGCTTGCCTTCGGGGACGCCGGCCGAGATCGCCCGGCCAGACCGGCGCGACCGGTCGCGGGGACTGGTGGTCATCCCCGACGTGGGCGGCCTGCGGCCGTTGTTCGACGACCTCGTGGCGCGGCTCGCCAAGGAACAGGGCTGGACGGTGTGCGCGTTCGAGCTGTGGGCGGGCCGGGAGTCGTTGTCGCTGCCCGATCGCCTCGCCGCCGCCGGCTCACTGGATGACGCACGCATCCTCGGCGACGCCGTCGCCGCCGCCGACGCCACCGGCTCCGACCCAGTGGGGGTCATCGGCTTCTGCATGGGCGGCATGTACACGCTCAAGGCCTCGGCCACCCGGCGGTTCGACCGAGCGGCGGCCTTCTACGGCATGGCGAGGGTGCCGGAGCAGTGGCGCGGCCCGACGCAGGGCGAACCGCTCGCCGCGCTGGCCTCGCCCGAGCGTTGCCCCACGCTGGCCATCGTCGGCACCGCGGACCCGTGGGTGCCCCCGGCCGACGCCGACGCCCTCGAGGCCGCAGGAGTCGAGGTCGTGCGGTACGAGGACGCCGACCACGGCTTCGTCCACGACCCCACCCGGCCCGCGCATCGGCCCGAGGACGCCGCCGATGCCTGGCGTCGGGTGATCGCGTTCCTCGGCGGGTCGGCCTCTACCGCGCCCGGCGCTCGAGCTGCTCGCGGTCGGTGATGCGATAGCGGCGATCCGACTGCTCGATCCAGCCGAGGCGCACGAAGCTGGCGATCGCCTTGTTCACGCGCTCCCGAGAGGCGCCGACCATGGCGGCCAGCTCCTCCTGCGTCACCGGCAGCGTGAACTCGTCGGACCCGGCGGCCATCTCGACCAGCCGCTTGGCGGTGCGGCCGGTGACGTCGAGGAACACCGAGTCGGCGAGCGCCACGTCCATCGTGCGTATCCGCCCTGCGAGCAGGGCAACCACGCCCCAGAGGAGCTCGGGTCGCTGCTCGTACACCTGCCGGATGGGGTCGAATCCAATTGCCAGGACCTGCGACGGCTCCAGCGCCCGTGCTTCCGCCGACCGGCCCAGCCCCTCGAAGAGGCCCATGTCGCCGAAGGGGTCGCCGGGCTCCATGAGGGCGACCACCGCCTCCCGCCCGTCGATCGAGCGCTTGGCGATGGCGATCCGTCCACTCACGACGACGTACATCTTGTCGGGAGCGTCGTCCTCGTGGAACACGACGTCGCCCCGCCGCAGGTCCTCCGTCGTGCTGGCGTCGGCGAGCTGCAGGAGCTCGCCCGGTGTCAGGTCGGCGAACAGGTCCACGTCGGCGAGCAGATCGGTGGCGCTCATCACGGGGAACGATAACGACGAGGCGGCCGAGCGTCCGCACATACGGAGACGCTCCGGACGTTTCGTCGCATCCGTGGCAGTCTCACCCCCCTCGGCCGATCCTGCGACCGGTAGCCTCCGGCCGGTCATGCAGTCGATGTGGGTGATCGTCGTGGCGGCCGGATCGGGCAGCCGGTTCGGACGGCCCAAGCAATACGAGGAGCTGGCGGGACGCCCCGTGCTCGACTGGTCGGTTGCCGCCGCCCACGCCGCCGCCGGCGGCCCCGGCGATGGCGTCGTGGTCGTGGTACCGCCCGAGCGGGCGGGTGAGTCCGCATCCGGTGCCGACACGGTCGTCGGGGGCGGGGACACCCGGTCGACCTCGGTCCGGGCCGGCTTGGCGGCGGTGCCGGGCGACGCCGACGTCATCGTGGTCCACGACGGCGCCCGCCCCCTCGCCGGCGCGGAGCTCTTCGCCCGTGTGGTCGGGGCGGTGCGCGACGGCGCCGACGCGGCCGTGCCCGCGGTCGACGTCACGGACACGCTCCGGCACCGCTCCGGAAGGGCGGTCGACCGCAACGGACTGGTGGCGGTGCAAACACCCCAGGCGTTCCGGGCAGCGGCGCTGCGCCGGGCACACGACTCCGAGCCCGAGGCGACCGACGATGCGTCCCTGGTGGAGGCCGCGGGTGGCAAGGTGGTCGTCGTGGAGGGCTCTCCGGCCAACCTCAAGATCACCCGGCCCGTCGATCTCGCCATCGCGGAGGCGTTGCTCCGGCTCGGCGAGACGTCATGACCGCCACCACGCCCACGATCCGGGTCGGACAGGGCTTCGACGTGCATCCCTTCTCGGGCGAAGCCGACCGCCCGCTGGTCCTCGGCGGCGTGTCCTTCGCCGGGGCGCCCGGGCTCGCCGGGCACAGCGACGGGGACGTGATCGCCCACGCCGTCACCGACGCCTTGCTCGGGGCGGCCGGGCTGGGGGACATCGGCCAGCACTTCCCGGACACCGATCCCGCCTGCGCCGGTGCGGACTCCATCGGGCTGCTGCGGCGGGCGGTGGCGGCACTGCACGACGCCGGCTGGTACCCGCAGAACGTCGACTGCACGGTGGTCCTCGAGGAACCGAAGGTGGCCCCGCAGCGTGCGGCCATCGAGGCCCGGCTCGGCGACGCCGTGGGTGCGCCGGTGACGGTCAAGGGCAAGCGGCCCGAGGGCCTCGGGGCCCTGGGGCGGGCCGAGGGGATCGCCTGCTTCGCCGTGGCGCTGGTTGCCAGCGGCGGACCGGTCGGCGGGGAACCGGCGTGACCTCGCGCCGTGGACGTCCGGGGGCGCGCAGTGGGGCGCCCGGACGTCGCGAACGTGGTGCACCCCCAGCCGCCAGGTCGACGGGCCGAGGCCGGGCCCCGACGGGCCCCGCGGGCCGGCGGGGCCGCCCCGGCTCGACCGGTCGGGGACTGGGGGGCGACCAGGTCGAGGGCCGCCAAGCGGTCCGCGAGCTCCTGCTGGCAGGCACCCGCCGGGTCCGCGAGGTGTGGATGGAGAGCGACGGGGGCGACGCGCCGATCCTGCGCGACATCCGCGAGCTGGCCGAATCCGGCCGGGTGCCCCTGAACGTCGTCGGACGTGGGCGCTTCGCCGCCCAGGCGCGGAGCGAGGCGCCCCAGGGCGTGCTCGCGCTCGCGGCACCGTTGCCCGAGGCGGACCTCGACGACCTGGTCGCCGGACGCCGCCGCGCCGACGACGCCGCCCGGCGCCGCGGGGAGGGCGGGGCGGTGGTGCCCTTCCTGGTTGCGCTGGACGGCGTCACCGATCCCGGAAACCTCGGTGCGATCCTGCGATCCGCCGAGTGCGCGGGCGTCACGGGCGTGGTGCTGCCGCGCCATCGCGCCGTCCACGTCACGCCGGCGGCCACCAAGGCGGCCGCCGGAGCCGTGGAGCACCTGCCCATCGCCGTGGTGGGGGGCCTGCCGGCGGCCCTGGCGCGCATGCGCGACGCCGGCGTGCACACGGTCGGCCTCGACGGACAGGCCACGGCGTCGATCTACGACCTGGCGGGTGGGGATGGCCCGGTCTGTCTCGTGCTGGGCGCCGAGGGCAAGGGGCTGTCGCGCCTGGTCCGCGAGCGCTGCGACGAGCTGGTGGCCATCCCCATGCACGGCCGCCTGGGCTCCCTCAACGTGTCGGCGGCAGCCGCGCTCGCGTGCTTCGAGATCGCCCGGCGGCGCTGACGCCCGGAGGCGCCCCCTTCGAGCCCGAGGCGGGAATCGAACCCGCGGCCTGACGCTTACAAGGCGCCTGCTCTGCCGGCTGAGCTACTCGGGCGGCGGCGCGACGATATCGCCGCACTCTTCGGCCACCCACGGAGGGTGCTTGCATTGGATGGGTGGCCACGCCAGCCTTGTCCGAGTGTCTTTGTCCGATCGCGACCGGGCGATCCTCGACTTCGAGGGATGCTGGTGGATGCTCCCGGCGCCGAAGAGCGCCGGCATTCGCGAGCACCTGCACCTCTCGCCGACCCGCTACTACCGACTGTTGAACGCCCTGCTCGACGATCCCGACGCCCTGGCGTACGACCCCCTGGTCGTGCACCGGCTGCGCCGGATGCGGCTCCAACGCCGCCGGGCCCGCTTCGTGGGCCGCACCGGGGTCGGGCACGGGCGATAGGAGGCCCCGCATGCAGACCGAGCGACCACCGACGGAAGGACCGTCCACCCGGTCGAACCCGGCCCGAGGGATCGTGCTCCTGGCGGCGGCGGTGGTGCTGGGGCTGTTCCTGCTGCGGGCCCTCGACGACGCCTCGTCCTCCGACGACATCGGCACCGCCACCACCGACACGACGGCCGCCAACGGGGAGGCCACCGACACGACGGCGCCGGACGACGGCGGCGACACGACAACCACCGCCGCGCCTCTGCGCCAGCCGGCCGAGATCGTGGTGCGCGTCGCCAACGTCTCCGGCGTGAGTGGCGCCGCCGGCGCGCGGACGGAGCAGCTGGCGGCCGCCGGATACCAGACCGTCGAGGCGACGAACGGGCCCGAGGGCCAGCAGCTCGACGCCACGCAGGTGTTGTTCGTCGACGGGTTCGAGGGCGAGGCCACGGCCCTGGCCGAGGCGCTCGGTGCCCCCGCCGAGGGCGTGGCCGCCATGCCCGCCCAACCACCCGTCGATCCTGGCGGTGCCCAGCTCGTGGTGCTGCTCGGCACGGATCTCGCCGGGGGCTGATCTGACGGCCGACCCCGCCGATCATGCGCAACGAGCGGACGGCGGACCTCGAGGCCACGCGCGACCGGCGGGATCGATCCTCTCGTGAGCGACCTGCTGGCGCCGTTCATCGAGCGGCCGGGCCGGGCGGCCCTGCTGCTCGACTTCGATGGCACGTTGTCCCCCATCGTCGATGTGCCGGCGGAGGCCCGGCCGCTGCCCGGTGCCTACGAGGTGCTCGAGGCGCTGGCGGCGCGGTTCGCGGTCGTGGCGGTGGTGTCGGGGCGCCCGTCCTCGTTCCTGGAGCCCCTGCTGCCGCCGGCCGTGGTCATCTCCGGGATCTACGGCCTCGAGACCGTCCGAGACGGCGTGCGCTCGGACCACTCGGGCGCCGCCAGCTGGCGTGACGCCGTCGCGGAGGCCGCCCGCCGGGCCAAGCAGAGCGGGCCAGTCGGCATGACGATCGAACCCAAGGGACTGTCGCTGACGCTCCACTACCGGGAGCATCCGGGGCTCGGGCCGGCGGTGCGCGAGTGGACGTCGGCGGAGGCGGAGCGGTCGGGACTGGTGATGCGCCGCGCACGCATGTCGTTCGAGTTGCATCCGCCGATCGCCATCGACAAGGGCACCGCCGTCCAGGCCCTGGTCACCGGGGACGAGGCGGTGTGCTTCGTCGGCGACGACCGCGGTGATCTGCCGGCGTTCGACGCCCTCGACCGGCTGGAGGCGCGGGGCCTGGTCGTCCTCAGGGTGGCGGTGGGCAGCGCCGAGGCCCCCAGCGACCTCATCGAGCGGGCCGACCTGGTCGTGGACGGGCCGTACGCCGTCCTCGACCTGTTGCGCCATCTGGCGTTCGACGCCCCGGCCGCCACTGCCTGACCGGCCGAGCCCTCCTCAGGGCGCGCGCGATGGGTTTGCCGTCCCCTACTCAGGGCGTGCCCGCCGCCGCCAGCTGGTCGGACAGCCAGTCGGCGGGGTGGCGCGCCACGGCCAGCTGCCGAAGCAGCTTCGCCCGTGAGCGCCGCTCGACCTCGTCCATGCGCAGTGCCTTCGCCAGGGCGTCGGCCGTCCCGGCAACGTCGAAGGGCTGCACCTGCACCACGGCGTCGCTGAGCTCGTCCCACACCCCGGCCTCGGTCGACAGGCACACCACCACGTCGCGCTCGCTTACGATCGCGGCCTCCTTGGCCACGAGGTTGAGCCCGTCGCGGATGGGGTTGACCAGCACAACGTCGGCACGCCGCAGCACCGCCACCGAGCGCGGGTAGTCGTCGGTGGCGTCGTAGACGATCGGCGTCCACCTTGGCGTGGCCCACCGCTCGTTGATCACATCGACCAGGGCCTCGACGTCGCGCTGGTACTCGACATAGGCGGGCACGCCGCTGCGCGACGGGTAGCACGACGCCAGGAACACCACCCGCTCGCGCCATTCGGGCCGCTGTTCGAGCAGGTCGTCGTAGGCCTGGAACCCGCGCAGCAGGTTCTTGGACAGCTCGATGCGGTCGACGCGGGCGATGACGGTCCGGTCGCCGACCAGATCCTCGATCTCGGCGAGCGCGGCCCGGCACGCCGGCGACGAGGCGGCACGGCGCAGGTCCTCGGCGTCGGCCGGCAGCGGCGAGACGAACGTCGCCGGGGTCAGGGCGAGGTTGGTGCGGCAGCACGCCAGGAAGTCGTCGGCCCAGCGGCGCGAGTGGAAGCCGCAGGCCCGGTGGGCAGCGAGGCTCGACAGGACCTCGCCGCTCACGTGCCCGGGGAGGACCCCCAGCCAGGTCGGCGTGGCGAAGGGGGTGTGGCTGAAGTGGACGGCGGCGACGTCGGGCCTGCGCTCCGCGAGGGCCACGCCCAGCAGGCTGAGGTGGTAGTCCTGCACGAGCACGGCGGCGCCTTCGGGCGCATGCTCGGCCACCGCGTCGGCGAAGGCCTCGTTGACGTGGCGATATGCGAGCCAGGCGTCCCGCAGGTCGCGCCCGAACGCCGGCGCCCGCGGCAGGTCGTAGAGCCCGTGGTGCACGAACCACAGGATCTGGGTGCTGACCACGTCGTTGGCCAGCCTGAACGCCTCGCGGTCGACGGCCACGAGGTCGACGCGGAAGCCCTCGGCGTCGATCAGCCCGTTGGCGGCCGCCTCACGATCGCCCTCGGACATGGCGGCGGCGACCCAGGTTGCGCCCGTGTCCGCCACGACCGGCCGGAGTCCCGAGACGAGCCCCCCGGCCCCTCGGGTCGCCACCAGATCGCCCCGTTCGTCGTGCCGGAAGGACAGGGGGCCGCGGTTGGACACGATGACGACGGGGCGATCCACGGTTGGCCGAGGCTATCCCGTACTGTTCGGTGCCCACGTGTGGGCCAATCCGCTCGGCCTCCGGTTGGGCCACACTGTCCTGTCATGCACGTCGTGGCCGCGCCCGACAAGCTCCGGGGGACCGCCAGCGCCCGCGATGTGGCGGCGGCCTTGGGGCGCGCCGCCGCGGCCGCGGGATGGGAGTGCGACGAGATGCCGCTGGCGGACGGCGGCGAGGGCACGCTCGGCGTCCTGGGGGGCCCCAACCGGAACACGTCCGTGACCGGGCCCCTCGGCGACCCGGTCCGGGCCGAGTGGCGGCTCGACCGGGGGACGGCGGTGATCGAGATGGCGCGTGCGTCGGGGCTCGAGCTGGTCGGTGGCCCGGACCGCAACGACCCGGTAGCAGCGTCGACCGTGGGGACGGGCGAGCTCATCGGCGTCGCCGTCGACAGCGGGGCCCGCCGGGTGCTGGTCGGCCTGGGCGGGTCCGCCACCACGGACGGGGGGCTGGGGGCGTTGCGGGCGCTGTACCCGCTGCACCGCCTCAGCGGGCTCGAGCTGATCGCGTTGTGCGACGTCCGCACGCGCTTCGTCGACGCCGCCGAGGTGTTCGCCCCGCAGAAGGGGGCGTCGCCGGCCCAGGTGGAGCTGCTGCGGCGCCGTCTGGACCGCCTGGCCGACGTCTACCTCGCCGACTACGGGGTCGACGTGCGCGACCTCACCGGCGCCGGAGCCGCCGGCGGCCTGGCGGGTGGCCTGGCCGTCGCGGGTGCATTGCTGGTGCCGGGGTTCGACGCGGTTGCCGACGAGATCGACCTCCACGACGCGGTCGAGCGGGCCGACCTGGTCATCACGGCCGAGGGGTTCCTCGACCAACAGTCGTTCGAGGGCAAGGTGGTCGGCGGGGTTGTCGGCCTGGCGGCCCCCCTCGGCGTCCCCTGTGTGGCCGTCGTCGGCGAGGTCGTGGAGAACCTGGAGCCGCCCGGCAAGGACTTCGAGATCGTGTCGCTGGTGGAGCGGTTCGGTCGCGAGCGCGCCCACGCCGACACGCTCGCGTGCATCGAGGAGGTCGCCGGAGACGTCCTCGCCGCCCGACGGTGAGCTCGCCGCTGGCCGTCCGGCGGTGAACCGGCGTTCGGATCTGCCGGCTTCCGGCGGTTCGGGACGCCGGTTCCGCGCCGCCGGCCCGAGCGGGACCCCCGCCCCCGTCCTCCCGTCGGAATGCCGCTCATCGTGGGGCGGTTGACTACGATCGCCCGGCCTCCGAGCACGAAGGACCACTGTATGAGCGTCTCCGTCCGCATCCCGACCACGCTGCGCACCCTCACGGCGGGCAAGTCCGAGGTGTCGCTCGAGGGATCCAACGTGCGCGACGTGCTCACCCGCCTCGACCGGGCCCACCCGGGCTTCGCCGACCGGCTGCTCGACGACGACGGCAACCTGCGGCGCTTCGTCAACGTCTTCGTCGCCGACGACGACATCAGGTTCCTGGACGGCCTCGACACGCCCGTCCCCGACGGTTCCGAGGTGTCGATCATCCCTGCGGTCGCCGGCGGCTGAACGCCCCGGCGGGCCCGGCATCCGGTTAGCACTCACGTGTTGCGAGTGCTGATCCCAGGTGATTGACTGGCTAGCACTCACATCAATCGAGTGCTAACCCCGTGCCCAACGGAGGGATTCAGGGATGCCGAAGATCATCGCTTTCGACACGGAGGCCCGCAGCAGCCTCGAGTCCGGCATGAACAAGCTGGCCGACGCTGTCCGGGTCACCCTCGGCCCCAAGGGCCGGAACGTCGTCCTCGACAAGAAGTGGGGCGCCCCCACGATCACCAACGACGGCGTGTCGATCGCCAAGGAGATCGAGCTCGAGGACCCCTACGAGAAGATCGGGGCCGAGCTGGTCAAGGAGGTCGCCAAGAAGACCGACGACGTCGCCGGCGACGGCACCACCACCGCCACCGTGCTGGCGTGGTCGATGGTGCGCGAGGGCCTGCGCAACGTCGCCGCCGGGGCGAACCCGATGTCCCTGAAGAAGGGCATCGAGGCCGCGGTGGCGGAGGCCGTCGAGGCGATCGCCGACGTGGCGGTCGACGTCGACTCCAAGGACCAGATCGCGCAGGTGGCCGGCATCTCGGCCGCCGATCCCGAGATCGGCGAGATGATCGCCGAGGCCATCGACAAGGTCGGCAAGGACGGCGTCATCACCGTCGAGGAGTCGCAGACCTTCGGCATGGAGATGGATCTGGTCGAGGGCATGCGCTTCGACAAGGGCTACATCTCGCCCTACTTCGTCACCGACCCCGACCGGATGGAGGCCGTCCTCGACGACGCCCACATCCTCCTCGTCGGCTCCAAGGTCTCGAACGTGCGTGACCTGCTGCCCGTGCTGGAGAAGGTCATGCAGGCCGGCAAGCCGCTGGTCGTGATCGCCGAGGACGTCGAGGGCGAGGCCCTGGCCACGCTGGTGGTCAACAAGATCCGCGGCACCTTCAAGTCGGCCGCCGTGAAGGCGCCCGGCTTCGGCGAGCGCCGCAAGGCGATGCTCCAGGACATGGCCATCCTCACCGGCGGTCAGGTCATCACCGAGGAGGTGGGCCTCAAGCTCGAGAACACCACCCTCGACCTGCTGGGCCGGGCCAAGAAGGTCATCGTCACCAAGGACGAGACCACCCTCGTCGAGGGTGCGGGCTCCGAGGACGAGATCAAGGGCCGCATCCAGCAGATCAAGAACGAGATCGACAACACCGACTCCGACTACGACCGTGAGAAGCTCCAGGAGCGCCTGGCCAAGCTGTCGGGCGGGGTCGCGGTGCTGAAGGTGGGCGCCGCCACCGAGGTCGAGCTCAAGGAGAAGAAGCACCGCATCGAGGACGCGGTGTCCACCACCAAGGCCGCCATCGAGGAAGGCGTCGTCGCCGGCGGTGGCGTGACGCTCCTGCGGGCGCAGTCCAAGGTCAACGAGCTCGTCAACAGCCTGACGGGCGACGAGTCCACCGGCGCCCGCCTCGTCTCCCGGTCGCTCGAGGAGCCGCTCAAGCAGATCGCCGTCAACGCCGGCCACGAGGGCGGCGTGGTGACCGAGCGGGTCCGGGCGCTCGACGGTGTGTCCGAGGGCCTCAACGCCGCCACCGGTGAGTACGAGGACCTGACCAAGGCCGGCATCATCGACGCCGCCAAGGTCACCCGTTCGGCGCTGCAGAACGCAGCCTCGATCGCGGCCCTGTTCCTCACCACCGAGGCCGTCATCGCCGACAAGCCCGAGGAGAAGGGCGCCCCGGCGATGCCCGGCGGTGGCATGGAGGACTTCTAGGGTTTCGGTCGACCGGCGGAGCCGGATCGGCCGACGACGAGGGGGGACCCGGGAGGGTCCCCCCTCGTGTTCGCCTGACGCCTCGCTGTCTCGCAATGCGATCCGCCGTGGCGGCGAGGCGCCGGTAGCGTGGCTTGGTTATGGACGGGACCCGGATCGTGCTGGTGCGCCACGGGGAGTCCCGCGCCCAGGAGCTGGGCATCGTGGGCGGGCACGCCGGCTGCCGCGGTCTCTCGGCGCGGGGCCGTCTGCAGGTGGAGGCGCTGCGCGACCGCTGGAAGGCGACCGGAGAGCTGGGCGAAGTGTCGGCGCTCTACGCCAGCGTGATGCCCCGGGCGATCGAGACCGCGGAGGTGCTGGCACCGGCCCTGGGCGGCCTCGACGTCGTGCAGGACTGTGACCTGTGCGAGCACCACCCCGGCGAGGGCGATGGGCTGCCCTGGGACGAGTACGACCGGCTCTATCCGTTCCCCGATGGCGGCTGGCATCCGGACCTGCGGCGCGATCCGGGCGGCGAGACCTGGCGGGAGATGGCCGATCGGGTCGCCGCCGGGATCGATCGCCTGGTCGAGCGACACGCGGGGACCACGGTCATCGTCGCCTGCCACGGCGGCGTGATCGTCCACACCATGATCCGCTGGCTCGCCATCGGCGAGGACGACGAGCACGAGCGTGCCTGGTTCAGCCCCGGGAACGCGTCCATCACCGAGTGGCGCCACGGTGCCAACCCCTATCGCGACCGGTCGATCTCCTGGGAGCTGGCGCGCTTCAACGACGGCGCCCACCTGGTCGGCCTGTCCTAGCTGCAACGCCGGACGGCCTACGCCTCGTGGTGGTGGGCGGGCGGGATCCACCGCGGGTCGACGTCGTCGTCGGGCTCCAGCGGGCGCATGGCGAGGTCGATGGCGCTCCACAGGGTCTTGGACACGGGGAAGAACGCCAGCGGGACGACGAGGGCCGTCGCCACCACCGCGGCGATCGCCGGGGCGGCGGGCCCCGGGTACGTGGCGAGGAAACCGGCGACGACGGCGGTCAGGACGGCGCCAAAGGTGACGATCGTGTTGATGCCCAGGGCGCCCAGCCAGTGTCCCTCGATCCGTTCGAGCCGGAAGCCGCAGCGGGGGCAGCGCTCGCGCATGATGAACCAGCGGCGGAACAGCCGTCCCCCACCGCACACCGGGCAATGGAGGGCGAGCCCGCGGGCCAGCAGGCGAGGAACGGTCAGCGGCGGCGGCTCGGGCGGCGCTTCCCCCACGCGCAGAGCATGCCGCGGGCGAGCTGGCGCTCGCGCCGTCGGCCTGCCGGGCTCACTTGGCTCGCCCGTCAGTGTCTCCGGTGGGGCTGCGCCCCACACCCATCGCCGCCAGGCGAGCTGGCGCTCGCGCCGTCGGCCTGCCGGGCTCGCTTCGCTCGCCCGTCAGATACGGTTCGGTATCCAATCGTCGTGCATGGGGGTCAGCGATGATGATCGGACGCAGGGGGCGTGCTCGCCGAACGCTCGTGGCGCTCACGGCCGGGCTGATCGCCGCTGGCACGGCCGTGCCCGCGGTGACGGCATCTCCGGGCGATCCGGCCGGCCGGGGCCGGGGCGAGGCCCGCTATCCCTACGCCGGCTCGATCGCGGTCGACCTGCCGACCGACCCGCGAGCCTGCGATCCGCTGGGCGGCACGCGCTGTCTCCTGCCGTTCCCCAACGACTACTTCACCGTGCGCGACCGCTCCGCCGAGACCGGCCTGCGTGTCGACCTCGCCGCCGACGCCACGCCCGCCAACGCCGCCGGTGTCCACATAGACCCGACCGAGCTCAATCGCAACGACGGGTTCTCCCCGGGATCGGCTGTGGTGGCCTTGCTACCCGGCATCGACCTGGCGGCCAGCGGCGCGGCACCGATCACCGACATGGGCAGCTCCCTCGACCGGGACGCGCCGATCGTCGTCATCGACGCCCAGACCGGCAGGCGGCACCCCTACTGGGCCGAGCTCGACAGCCGGGCCCCGGACGACGCCCACCGGCTCTTGTTCGTCCGCCCGGCCAGGAGCTTCCGCGAGGGCCATCGCTACATCGTCGCCATCCGCAACGTCGTCGATGGCGCCGGACAGCCGATCCAGCCGTCCGACGTCTTCCGCGCCTACCGCGACCGGCTCGACACCGGCATCGATGCGATCGAGGGCCGGCGTGCCCACATGGACGACGTGTTCCACCGTCTTCGGCGAGCCGGGGTCGGCCGTGACGGGCTCGTCCTGGCCTGGGACTTCACGGTCGCGAGCGGTGAGAACCTGTCGGAGCGGCTGCTGGCCATGCGCGACGACGCCTTCGGGCAGCTCGGCAGGGCGGCGCCGCAGTTCACCGTGACCGGCAACGTGCCGAGCACCCGGGCCAACCTGGCCCGTGAGGTGTCGGGCACCTTCGAGGTCCCCAACTACCTCACCGGCAGCGGGGGCCCGGAGCGCTGCTCAACAACGGCGACGGGCGGGGGAGCTCTCCGATCCCGGTCCGCAACGGCACCTACACCGCCCGCTTCATCTGCACCATCCCGACGTCGGCGATCGGCGCCGACGGCGGCGCCAACCCGACCCGGATGATGCTCTACGGGCACGGCCTGCTCGGATCCGCGCGCGAGGCCCTCGGGGCCAGCTCCCGCTACGCCCGCGTCACCAACACCACCACGTGTGCGACCTGGTGGATCGGCATGTCGGAGGAGGACATCGGCGTCGTGCTGCAGGCACTGGGCGACATGTCGGCATTCCGCAGCCTTCCCGACCGCCTGCAGCAGTCGATGCTCAACTTCCTGTTCCTCGGCCGCCTCATGAAGCACCCGGGCGGGTTCTCGTCGGATCCGGCGTTCCAGGCCGCCGACGGCACGCCGCTGCTCGACCAGCGCAACCTCACGTTCAACGGCGTGAGCCAGGGTGGCATCCTCGGCGGCGCGTTGACCGCCGTCGCCCAGGACTGGACGCGGTCGTTCCTCGGTGTGCCCGCGATGAACTACTCGACGCTGCTCGACCGCAGCGTCGACTTCGACCCCTTCAGCCTGGTGTTCGATCCCAACTATCCCGACTGGGTCGACCGCCAGCTCGCCATCCTGTTGGCGCAGATGCTGTGGGACCGGGGCGAGAACGACGGCTACGCGCAGCACCTGACCGACAACCCGTACCGGCGGACCCCGATCCATCGGGTGATGCTGTACGAAGCGTTCGGCGACCATCAGGTCGCGAACGTGGCCACCGAGGTCATGGCGCGCACGATCGGCGCAGAGCTGCGGGTGCCGGCCCTGGCCCCTGGGCGCAGCCCCGATGTGCGGCCGTTCTGGGGCATCGACACGACCCGCCGCCTGCCGGACAGCCGCGGCTCGTACCTGGTGGTGTGGGACTTCGGCACCCCGGCCCCGCCGCTCGAGAACGTCCCCAACCGGGCCGGCACGGATCCCCACGGCCAGGGCCGCGACCAGCTGGACGTGCTGACGCTGGCCACCACGTTCCTGGAACAGGGCCGGCTGGTCGACACCTGCGGGGGCGGGCCCTGCCAGACCCTGCCCCCACCGGGCTGACGCGCAGCGTCGGGTACGGTCGGCGCCATGAGCGAGCGCCCCGCAGGGCGACAGAGCGAGCCCGGCCCGAGCGGCCGTGGGAGCGGACACGTAACACGTCGAAGCCCGAGCGGCCCGGCCGAAGGCCAAGAGCGGGCAGCAACGAGCCCACGCGCCCATCCGGACCTCGCGCCACTGGTGGCCCTCATCGGCACGTGGCGGGGCGAGGGTGAGGGCAGCTATCCGACCATCGAGCCGTTCCGGTACTCGGAGGAGATCAGCTTCACGCAGGTGGGCAAGCCGTTCCTCGCGTACCGGCAGGCGACGGTCAACCTGGCGACGGGCCTGCCGGCGCACGCCGAGGCCGGATACTGGCGGCCCGTTGGTGACGGACGGGTGGAGCTGGTGATGGCGCACCCGACCGGCGTCGTCGAGATCGAGGAGGGGACGGTCGAGGCCGTGGCGGACGGCGTCCGGCTCCGCCTCTCGTCGACGGCGGTGGCCTGCTCGGGCACCGCCAAGTCGGTGCAGACCCTCCAGCGCGACGTCGACGTGGTCGGGGACACCCTCCGCTACGACCTGGCGATGGGTGCCGTGGGCCAGCCCCACCAGCATCACCTGAACGCCACCTTGCGCCGTGTGGAGTGAGCACGGATACCGCCGACACCGCCACGCGACACGCCGGCGGCGTCGGTCCGGTGAACGACCCCCTACCCTTCAGGGGGTGTCACGGGGGCGCACCGCCAAGGTCCTCACGCACCGCTACGACGGCAGCGGGGTAACGCGCCAGCCCGACCAGCTGATCGTCGAGGAGCCGCTGGAGATCCAGCTCGACGGCACGCTCGTGTCGACCACGATGAGGACGCCCGGGCACGACTTCGAGCTTGCCGCCGGGTTCTGCCTCACCGAGGGGTTGCTCGGCGACGCGCCCGTGCGCCAGTGCCGCTATTGCGGCACGGGCTCGGCGGTCGACAGCGAGTTCAACGTCGTGACGGTCGAGACCGGCGGCCTGGCGCCGCCGCCCCGCCCCCGGCTGACCACCACGACGTCGGCCTGCGGGATGTGCGGGTCCACGGCCGTCGACGACCTGCGGGAGCGGCTGCATCCGTTGCCGCCGACGGCGCCGTTCCCGCTCGACGTGCTGGCCCGGGTGCCGGACTCGGTCACGTCGATGCAGCAGCTCTTCGACGCCACCGGGGCCGTGCACGCGGCGGTGGCGTTCGACCGGAGCGGCGATCCCGTGCTGGCGCGTGAGGACATCGGTCGACATAACGCCGTCGACAAGGTCGTGGGGCGGTTCCTGCTCGACGACCGGCTGCCGGCCACGGGGCTCGGCCTGTACGTCAGCGGACGCGCCAGCTTCGAGATGGTTCAGAAGGCATGGGCGGCCGGGTTCTCGGCCGTGGTGGCGGTCAGCGCCCCCTCGTCGTTGGCGGTGAGTGCCGCCCGCCTGGCCGGGATGACGCTGTGCGGCTTCGCCCGGGGCGGGCGCCTCAACGTCTACGCCCCGGAGGAGCTGTCCCGACCCGACGAACGTGCGGCGGTCGACGACGCCAGGATCACGCCAGCCGCCGCACGTTCGAAGTCGGAGCGCTGACCGGTGTCGCTGCGCGAGCAGTTCATGGGCTGGAAGCCCAAGCTGTGGGCGGGCTGGCGGCCCAACGGCGTGGGGGAGCAGAAGCCCAACCACTACCGCGACATCGCGCGGGTGGCCTGGGCCAACCGCGCCCATCCGGCCTACGCCTACCAGGTGCTCACCAGGGGCGCATGCGACGGCTGTTCCCTGGGCGTCGCTGGCCTCCATGACTGGACCATCGACGGCGTCCACCTGTGCACCACCCGCCTCGACCTGTTGGAGCTCAACACCGCCGACGCCATCGATCCCCTGGTGCTGTCCGATCTCGCGCCGCTGCGATCACGCACCGGCGGGCAGCTGCGGGCGCTGGGTCGGCTGGGTCATCCCCTGCGGCGCCGCCGGGGCGAGGCGGGGTTCCGCCGGGTGTCGTGGGACGAGGCGTTGTCGGTGCTGGCGGTCGGGCTGCGCGCCACCACCCCCGATCGGACCGCGCTGTACCTGACGAGTCGTGGCATCACGAACGAGACCTACTACGTGGCCGCCAAGGCCAGCCGGGCGCTGGGCATCGCCAACATCGACTCGGCGGCGCGGGTCTGCCACGCCCCGTCGACCGTCGGGCTGCGCCAGACCGTCGGCGTCGCCGCCACCACCTGTTCGTTCCAGGACGTGATCGAGGCGCCGCTCGTGGTGCTGTGGGGGTCGAACCCGGCCAACAACCAGCCGGTGTTCATGAAGTACCTCTACCTGGCGCGCAAGCGCGGCTGCCGCGTCGTGGTCGTCAACCCGTTCCTCGAGCCGGGGCTCGCTCGCTACTGGGTGCCATCCAACGTGGAATCGGCGCTGTTCGGCACCAAGATGTGCGACCTGCACGTCCCGGTGCGGCCGGGAGGCGATGTCGCCCTGGCCAACGCCGTGCTGCAGCGGCTGATCGCCCGAGGCGCGGTCGACCGCGCCTTCGTGGACGCCCACACCGAGGGATTCGACGAGGTGGTGACCGCCCTGGCCGGCGAGGACACCGACCACCTGCTCGCGCTCGCCGGCACCGATCGACCCACGCTGGAGTCGTTCGTCGACGAGCTGGCGCGGGCCGGGGGAGCGATCCACGTGTGGTCGATGGGCATCACCCAGCATCGGGGTGCCGCCGACACGGTGCGAGGGATCGTCAACCTGGCACTGGCCCAGGGGGCGGTCGGTCGGGACGGGGTGGGGCTCATGCCCATCCGCGGCCACTCCGGCGTGCAGGGCGGCGCGGAGATGGGTGCGTACGCCACCGCCCTCCCCGGCGGCCTGCCGGTCGACGCCGACCACGCCACCGCCCTCGCCACCAGCTGGGGATTCCCGGTTCCGGACCGGCCGGGCTTGACCGCCCCCGAGATGGTCGAGGCCGCGGGTCGCGGCGACATCGACGTGCTGTGGATGTCGGGCGGCAACTTCCTCGACGTCCTGCCCGACCCGCGTGCCGTGGAGGCGGCCCTGGGACGGGTGCCGCTGCGCGTTCACCAGGACGTCGTCGTGACGCGGCAGATGTTCGTCGACGGCGACGACGTGGTGCTGCTGCCGGTCGCCACGCGCTACGAACAGGAGGGTGGCGGCACCGAGACCACCACCGAGCGGCGGATCGTGTTCAGCCCCGAGATACCGCGCCGCGTGGGCGAGGCCCGCAGTGAGTGGCGCCTGTTCGCTGACGTCGTCAACCGGGTGCGGCCCGAGCTGCGGCCCGCGTTCTCGTGGCCCGACAACGCCGACCTGCGGCGGGAGATCGCCGAGGTGGTGCCGCTGTACGCCGGCATCGAGACGCTGGCGGACACCGGCGATGCCGTGCAGTGGGGCGGGCGGCACCTGGCGGCGGGCGGGGTGTTCCCGACGGCGTCGGGGCGGGGCCGGTTCACGCCCCTCCAGCCTGCGGAGCCCCGGGTGCCCGCCGGGTCGTTCGTGCTGTCCACACGGCGGGGCAAGCAGTTCAACTCGATGGTGCACCACCAGGTCGACCCCATCACCGGTGCCGGGCGCGACGCCGTGTTCATGGATGCCGCCGACGCCTCGGCCCTCGGCGTGAAGGGCGGAGCCCGGGTCCGGCTCCGGTCGGAGACCGGCAGCCTCGACTGCACCGTGACCCTGGCCCGCCTGCCGGCCCGGACGCTGCAGGTCCACTGGCCCGAGGGCAACGTGCTCATCGCCGGCGGCCCCGACCACCGCGAGCCGCAGTCCAAGGTGCCCGACTACAACGCGGTCGTGACGGTCGAGCGCCTGGGCCCCGCGGGGCCCGACTGACCGGGCGCTGCGGCCGAGCTCAGAACGGCTGGATGACGTGCTCGCAGCCGTCGTCGGCGGCGAACGCGGCCTTGAGCTCCTCGTCGTCGTAGGTGCCGATCGCCGGCTCGACCACCGAGCCCGCGCGCTCGACGGCGATGAAGGCGGTCCCGAGCACCCCCCGCTGCTCCGACACATCGATGGCGGGTAGGTCCTCGATGTCGGCGCGCTCCTCCTCCAGCGCAGCGACGGCCTCGTCGGCACCGCTGCGCAGCTCCTCGATCAGGCGGTCGCGCTCGCCGCTCGCCGGGAGGACGAGCGCGTCGACCTCGCTCCGGTGGTCCTCGGCCAACCGGATCAGGTCATCGAACCCCTCGCGCAGCACCGCCGGGGCCGTCGCCGGATCGTCGGCGTCGGTGATCGCATCGGACGTGCTGTTCAGCACGTCGCCGATCTCGTTGTTCCACCGCCGCAACATGCCGCAAACCGCCGTCGCGGTCTCGGCGGACGCCGCCTCGCGCGTCGTGGGCTCGGAGTCGCCGCACGCCGGCACCAGGGCGGCAGCAGCGGTCACGCCGGCGAACACGGCTGCGGTCCATGCCCGGGGCATCGGGGCAGTCTGTCACGGTCGGGCGCGGGACACCGACCCCGGTAGCCTCGAAAACGTGCCTGATCCGCTCGTGCCCACGACCGGCTGGAACGTGGTGCATCTGTTCTGTGACGCCACGCCCGCCGCCGACGCCAGCGCCATCGCCGCGGCCGTCAAGTCGCTCGAGGCCGACGAGCACCAGGTCGTCCCCGTCGCCGTCATCGGGCACAAGGCGGATCTGTGCCTGCTCGCGCTCGGGCCGGACCTGTGGCGGCTGAGGCGTTTCCAGACCGAGATCGCCGCCGCCGGGCTCGACGTCGTCGACAGCTACGTGTCGTTGACCGAGGTCTCCGAGTACGCCGAGGGCATGCCCGAGGAGCGCAAGCAGGCGCGGCTCTACCCGCGGCTACCCCCCGAGGGGAAGCCGGCCTTCTGCTTCTACCCGATGTCCAAACGCCGGGGCGCGGAGGACAACTGGTACGTGCTGCCCTACGAGGCCCGCGAGCGACTGATGCTCGGTCATGGGGGCGTGGGCCGCACGTTCGCCGGCCGCGTGCTCCAGCTGGTCACGGGTTCCACCGGGATCGACGACCACGAGTGGGGTGTCACCCTCTTCGCCGTCCATCCCGACGACCTCAAGCAGTGCGTCTACACGATGCGGTTCGACGAGGCATCGGCCCGGTACGCGGAGTTCGGTCCCTTCGTGACCGGGGTCGTCGGCAGCCTCGACGAGGTGCTGGCGGCCGTCGGCGTCGCCAGCTGAGAAAACTCGCACGTCAGCCCGGCGCCTGCATCGCAACCCGATCGCGTACTGACGGCGGTCCCGGCTGTGCGAATCGTAGGGATTCACCGGTCGGCACCTGGCAGATGTGCAAACCCTGCGCCGCTTCGCGCGAGGAAATAGGCTTGCGCCGGACAGGTCCACCTACAATGCCCGCCCGTGCAGAGGGAGGGTCCATGAGGAAGGCCGTGGCGGTCCTGCTCGGCGCCAGCGTGGTCATGACGCTGGCGCTCGTGGCACGCGCCCCGCAGGGCCAGGGCCAACCCCGGCAGGAACCGGCCGGTGGCGAACAGGGAAGTGGGGAGGTGGTCCGCGGGACGCTTCGCTACGAGACCGAGAGCGGGGAAGACGCCTTCGCCGAGGGCGTGGACATCACGGTCGAGACCGCCGACGGCCAGGAGGTCGACACCGTCACCAGCGACGAGGACGGCCAATGGGAGGTCCCGCTCCCCGGTCCCGGCCGCTACACCGTCACGATCGATCCCGACACGTTGCCGGATGGCGTGTCGCTCCAGGACGAGGACCGCACCACGCTCACGTTCGACATGAGCGCCGGCCGCTCGCGTGCCGTGCTGTTCGCCATCACCGCCGGCTTCGGCGGTCGCGACGTGGCGAGCGGGTTCGAGCGCTTCGTGCGCCTCAGCGTCCAGGGCATCCGCTTCGGGCTGGTGCTCGGGATGGCCTCCATCGGCCTCTCGCTGATCTTCGGCACCACCGGGCTGGTGAACTTCGCCCACGGTGAGCTGGTGACCTACGGGGCGATCCTCGCCTTCATCTTCAACGTCACCATCGGCTGGTCGATCTGGGTCGCCGCAGCCCTGGCCATCGCCATCGCCACGTTGACGGGGTCGCTGGTCGACCGCGGCTTCTGGCGGCCGTTGCGCAACCGTGGCACGGGGCTCATCGCCATGATGGTCATCAGCATCGGCGTCGGCCTACTGGTGCGCTACATCTTCCTGTTCCAGTTCACCGGCTTCCCCCGCGGCCTCCGCGAGTTCACCGAGCAAACCAGCTGGGAGCTGGGGCCGCTGCGCATCGTGCCCCGCGACGTGTGGACGATCGTGATCTCGCTGGTCGTGCTGATCGGCGTCGCCCTGTTCATCCAACAGACGCGCATGGGCAAGGCCATGCGGGCCGTGTCCGACAACCGCGACCTCGCGGAATCGTCGGGGATCGACGTGGATCGGGTCATCAACTTCGTGTGGGCGGCGGGCGCCGGATTGGCGGCGCTCGGCGGGATCCTCCACGGCCTGGCCCAGGAGGTGACCTGGCAGATGGGGTTCCAGCTGCTGCTCCTGATGTTCGCCGGCGTTGTGCTCGGCGGTCTCGGCTCCGCCTACGGGGCGTTGGTCGGCAGCCTGGTGGTCGGAGTCGCCGTCGAGGTGTCGACGCTGTGGATCCCGTCGGAGTTCAAGACGGTCGTTGCTTTGAGCATCCTGGTGCTCATCCTCTTGGTGCGACCACAGGGGATCCTGGGCCAGGCGGAACGGGTCGGCTAGGGGGCGCGCCATGGATTGGGGCTCGATTCTCGACAACTCGATCTCCCAGATGTTCCGGCCGCTCACGGCGGTGTTCGCACTGGCCGCCATCGGGCTCAACGTCCACTTCGGGTACACCGGCCTGCTGAACTTCGGCCAGGTTGGGTTCATGGCCGTGGGTGCCTACGGGGTGGCCATCAGCGTGCTGGAGTTCGACGTCCCCCTCTGGGTCGGCGTGCTCATCGGCATCGGCGCCGCCGTCGCGCTCGCCGCCCTGCTCGGCATACCCACACTCCGCCTGCGCGCCGACTACCTGGCCATCGTCACGATCGCAACCGGTGAGATCCTGCGCTTGACGATCATGGCGCCGACCTTCCGCGACTTCACGGGTGGGTCCGATGGCTTGTCCGGCTACAACGATGACTTCACCGATCTCAACCCGTTCTCCTCGGGCAACTACGGGTTCGGGTTCCTCAGGTTCAATGCCGGCGCCACATGGAACATCATCGTGGGATGGTCGCTGGTGCTCCTGGCGGTGCTCCTGGTCTGGCTGTTGATGCGCAGTCCCTGGGGCCGCGTCCTGAAGGCGATCCGGGAGGACGAGGATGCGGTCAGGGCGCTGGGCAAGAACGTCTTCGCCTACAAGATGCAGAGCCTGATCGTGGGCGGCGTGATCGGCGCCTTCGCGGGCATGTACCTGGTCATCCAGCAGGGATCGACCATTCCCGGCAACTTCACGCCGGCGCAGACGTTTTACGCATACGTCGCGCTCATCCTGGGGGGTGCGGCACGGATCTGGGGACCGGTGGTGGGATCGATGATCTTGTGGGGACTGATCGTCTTCACCGAGGAGGTTCTCACAGGGCTCGTGGAGAATGACTACATCTCGAGCGATCTGATCAGCACGAACCAGGTCGCCCAGGTGCGCCTGATGCTGGTGGGTCTCGGCCTGGTACTGCTGATGATCTTCCGACCTCAAGGCATCTTCGGCGATCGGCGAGAACTCATGTTGGACGAGCGATGAGCACCGGCGCAGCATTCACCAGGATCGCAGTCGACCCGTTCGAGGCGGTTGGGGAGGAGCCGGGTTCGCCCAAGCCCGAGCCCATCCTCGTCGCCGACAGCGTCACCCGCCGCTTCGGCGGCCTGATGGCCGTGAACGTCGACCACTTCGAGATCCAGCGGGGGTCGATCACGGCGCTCATCGGGCCCAACGGCGCCGGCAAGACCACCTTCTTCAACGTCCTCACGGGGTTCGACGACGCCAACACGGGAACCTGGTCGTTCGACGGCGAGGAGATCACCGGCATGGCGGGGCATCGGGTGGCGCGCCGCGGCATGGTGCGGACGTTCCAGCTCACCAAGGCCTTGTCGCGGCTCACCGTGATCGAGAACATGAAGTTGGGCGCGACCGATCAGGTGGGCGAGAACTTCTTCAAGGCGCTGCTGCGCCCGCTGTGGCGCGAGCAGGAACGGGACGTCGAAGAGCGGGCCGAGGCGCTGCTGGAGCGGTTCAACCTGGCCCACATGCGCAATGAGTTCGCCGGCACGCTGTCCGGCGGCCAGCGCAAGCTGCTGGAGATGGCCCGCGCCCTCATGGTGCAGCCACAGCTGGTGATGCTCGACGAGCCGATGGCGGGCGTGAACCCGGCTCTGGCTCAGTCGATCATCGGGCACGTCGAGGGACTGCGCGAAGAGGGCCTCACGGTGCTGTTCATCGAGCACGACATGGACGTCGTGCGCACCATCAGCGACTGGGTGGTGGTGATGGCGGAGGGGCTGCTCATCGCCGAGGGCCGTCACTCTTCGATCGTGACCAACCCGAGAGTGATCGACGCGTACCTGGGCGCCCACCACGGCACGCCCCTCGATCGCGCCGAGCAGGACAAGCAGCTGGCCGAGGCCGAGGAGGCGATCGAGGCCGAGGAGCAGGTGCGCGAGGAGGCCCAGTGACCGACGGCGCAGTGGTCGAGAGCGAAGACTCGACACCGCTCCTGGCGGCGATCGAGGTCGTGGCGGGCTACGTGCCCGGGGTGAACATCCTCAACGGCACCAACCTCGAACTGTTTCCCGGCGAGCTGATCGGCATCATCGGGCCCAACGGCGCGGGCAAGTCCACGCTGGTCAAGGCGCTCTTCGGGCTCATTCCCGTGCGCGAGGGCAAGGTGACGTACGAGGGCCGGGACGTGACCGGCATGAGGGCGCACAAGCTGGTGTCGATGGGCATCGGCTACGTGCCTCAGACGGACAACGTGTTCCCCCAGCTCACCGTCGGCGAGAACCTGGAGATGGGCATCTACCTGAGGCCCAAGGACTTCGGCGAGCGCTTCGAAGTCGTGACGGCCATGTTCCCGCGGTTGGCAGAGCGCCGGACCCAACGGGCGGGGTCGCTGTCGGGCGGGGAGCGGCAGATGCTGTCGTTGGGCCGGGCGGTGATGATGGACCCCAAGGTCCTGCTGCTCGACGAGCCCTCGGCGGGCCTGTCGCCCGCGTACCAGGACGAGGTCTTCATCAACTGCCGCCGCATCAACGATGCCGGCGTGTCCATCGTCATGGTCGAGCAGAACGCCAACCGCTGCCTGCAGATCTGCCACCGCGGCTACGTGCTCGATCAGGGCCGCAACGCCTACACCGACGAGGGCACCGCCCTGCTCAACGACCCCAAGGTCATAGAGCTCTACCTAGGCACCCTGGCCAAGATCGACTGAACACGCCATAAGCCACGGCGGCAGACCTGCAGCGAGGCGGGCGGGGGGAGCGGGGCAGACCGAGGGTCGCAGGAGAGGTGCGCGCGCCTGCCGGCGGGGGGTGCGGGGGGCAGAGGCTCCAGCCGGAGCCCCCGCCGTCGCTCGATCCGGCTGCGCCGGGCGAGCGACAGACA
>Ga0081538_10000997_pt1 | contig 30099 bp, 26 predicted proteins | sample TabmetS5T2R1_FD_71022 | JGI IMG/M metagenome (GOLD analysis project Ga0081538, IMG submission 71022) | Tabebuia heterophylla rhizosphere microbial communities from the University of Puerto Rico - S5T2R1 | ecosystem: Host-associated > Plants > Roots > Rhizosphere ...
TGCTTCCAGCCCGTTAGGCTCCGCACGGCGTCCGGAGCCTGCCGATCCGAGAGGTTTGCCGCACACGGCAAGACCGCGACGAGTGTGAGGCGCCTTGGAAATGCGGCCGGCGGCCCACGTCTGAGAAACAAGTCCGCGAAGACCCTCTCGGCATACATCATTGCCCGCGCATCGCGAAGGGGCAAAGACAGGTTGCCTTTCGGAAAAGCAGCTCGCGCCACTTGGGCCGTTGCTTCGGGGATGTACGCTCCAGATTGTAGATACAGGGACATGCTCTTTCTCCTCAAACGATGGTCGTAAGAATGGCCTTCATTCTACCTGGATTCCTTGAGAAGGAGCATTCGCTCAATAGTATCCTTAACCGTGGGGAGATTTGGTTGTCATGCAAACGGGGAACATGGTGTTGACCACGACACTGAAGGCAGTTAGAATGAACACAGTGTGAGTGGGTTCGGTTTTTGTAATCGACAGGGGACCCCGTACTGTTCGTTTCGTACCGTGTTTGAACGGGCCGTCAGGAAGGCTGGCTTGGAGGATTTCATCTTTCATGGGTTACGTCATACTTTTGCCGGTCGTTCGGTGATGGCGGCTGTGGATTGTCCCACCGTGCAAGACCTGATGGGGCATACAATATCAATACGACCCTGCGTTATACGCACCTCTCTAGCGATCACAAGCAATATGTGCTAGAACAGTTTGGTGAAAAATCCTAGCAATCTTCACAACAGGCAAAAGGGCATGGGATAGCTGGATCTCCAAGTCTCTGGAATAGATGATGCTCCCGTAGCTCAGGTGGATAGAGCGGTGGATTCCTAATCCGCAGGCCGCAGGTTCAAGTCCTGCCGGGAGCACTTTAGGGAATCTTATAAAGATGTGATGAAAGATGTGAGGTAATTCCTATAACACTAATTGATTAAGGTTTTGTTTTAACTTTACGGTTGTTCTGTAAATGTTTATATAGAATGCTGTTTTAATTGTACTTCTGAGTTAGCTTTATGCTTGGAGTATAATGGGCGACCTTTGAAGGCGGTCTCGTAGGCCAAGCATTGGGAGGCAGGGTGAGTTCTTGGGTGTATTGTTGACACGGCGATTGATTTCAACTCCTAGGGTATTGAGGGATATAAGGAGGTCGTAGTGGCCAGTCATAAGGGAGAGGCAATTCGGAATGTGGCTCTAGTAGGGCACTCTGGTAGTGGTAAGACCATGCTGGCTGAGGCTATGCTTTTCAAGGGAGGGGAATTAAGCCGACTTGGGAAGGTCAGTGATGGAACAACGACAAGCGATTTTGATCTCGATGAGAAAGAGGGTAAGAAGTCTTTCTATTCTGCGTTGCTCCACACTCCGTGGAAGGGTCGGGACATTAATATTATTGATACCCCTGGCTCTGCCGACTTCATCGGACAGGTATATGGTGCGCTTTCAGTAGCGGAATTGGCACTAATTACTGTCAATGCTGCTGCTGGTATTGAGGTTGGAACGCGTAAAGCATGGGAGATCGTGAAGCAGCAGGGCTGTGCCTGTATATTTGTGATTACACGCATGGACGCTGAGAACGCACGATTTGACGAAGTTGTAACTGCATTGCAGGAGACGTTTGGACCGGCGTGTACACCCTTGATGTTGCCATTGGGAAGCGGAACTAATTTTAGAGGGGTTGTGAACCTACTATACCCTGGTGAAGTCCCTGATTCCATGCAAGGTCTTGTTGAAACACAACGCGGTATACTCATGGAATCAGTGATCTCTGGTGATGACGCGCTGCTTGAACGCTATCTAGAGGGTGAAACAATATCGCCTGCAGAGCTTGAACAAGTATTAGCGCCGGTCCTAGTCGAGAGAACTGTTATGCCTATTCTCTGCTGTGCCGCGGAGCAGGATAGGGGAGTTGCTGAAATCTTGGACATCATTGCTGCCTATGCACCCTCACCGGCATATGCGAGCAAACAGGTTATTAATGACCAAGGGGGTAGGGAGGACCATGTTGTAGAGTTGGAAGGTCCTCTGGAGGCACAGGTTTTTAAGATTATGTCCGACGAGTTTGTGGGCAAAGTAAGCTTTATACGTATTTGGGGGGGGGTATTGAAAGGTGGGGATACGGCGGTGATCGCTAATTCCGGCAGAACCGTTAAAATCCCTAAGCTCTTTCGTCCCCAGGGGAAAGACCAGAAAGACGTCAACGAGGCGGAGGCTGGAGCCATCGTTGCAACGGCCAAGGTAGAGGAACTCCACATTGGCGATACGCTGGTGGCTACGAAGGACCAGCGACCATTCGTGATGCCTCATTATCCACTTCCTATGGTAGCGAGAGCTGTAGAGCCAAAGACGCGTGGAGATGAAGCCAAGATCTCTGAAGGGCTGCGCCGCCTTGCCGAGGCCGACCCAACATTTCAGGTTGAAATGAATCCACAAACGAAAGAGTTGGTGATCTCCGGTATCGGTGAGCAGCATATTGGTTTGATGCTCAACCGCTTGCAACGTCGTGGGGTTCAGGTTACGACCAAACTTCCCAAAATTGCGTATCGTGAAACCGTCAGTGGTAAGGCTGATGTGCGTTATCGTCATAAAAAGCAAACGGGTGGGGCAGGGCAGTTTGCTGAGTGTGCCATTCGTATCGAACCCAATGAGCGCGGGGCTGGCTACGCATTTGTCGACAAAATCTTTGGCGGTGTTATCAGTCAACCGTTTCGTCAGAGCGTTGACAAAGGTATTCAGGACAAAATGACCGAGGGGATCATTGCTGGCTATCCGGTTGTCGATTTGAGGATTGAACTCTATGATGGCAAAGAGCATCCGGTAGATAGCAAGGATATCGCCTTCCAGATAGCTGGCCGTGAAGCTGTGAAAGAGGCAGTCATGAAAGCCTCACCGGTCCTGCTGGAGCCCATTGTCAAAATGGAGGTTATAGTTCCGGCGAAGTACATGGGGGATATCACTGGCGATATAAGCAGTCGACGCGGTCGTGTCAGCGGGATGGAGAGTTTGGGCGATTTGCAAGTTGTGAGGGCTGAAGTCCCTCTGGCGGAGATTCAACAGTACAGTGCCTTTCTGCAGTCCGTCACTGGGGGCGAAGGCTCATACTCCATAGAATTCCTGCGCTATGAGGTTCTTCCGCAGCATCTGATGCAGGCTGTTGTGGCGAGTGGAAAGCACGACGAAGCATAATCCCCACCGAGGTCTATCTTCCGTACGGGCAGGCGCAACCTGCCCGTATGCCTTTTGGTGCTCAAACGACCTGATGCCTCCAGCCTTGGAAAGCAGGCTCTCGCAGATGTCATGGTTCCAGAAGGTCGCGAAAGGGGCGATGGAGTGGCTGAACAACGTTTGTCTCGCAAGGAAGTCAGGCAGCCGGATCAGTTCGTTTCTTTGAGTGTACAGATTGCGGCTTGGATCAAAGTACACACAGTCTTGCTGATGTATAGCCTTGGCGTAATAGCCGTAGCAACAGCGCTGATGACTGGCTGGTGGGCCTGGAAGAAACATCGTGAGCAGCAGGCAGACATCGCACTTTATGAGGCAACAAAGTTCATACGTATGCCTTCTGCTAATCGCTCGAAGGCTGTTGAGCAGTTACAAAAGCTCGTGAGTGACTATCGGGGCACAGCCGCTGCCGCTTTGGCCTATTGGCATCTTGGACACTTATATTTCGAAGGAGAGGATTATCCTGCGGCACTCACAGCCTATAGGCAGACACAACAGCGATTGAGTAAAGCTGACCAGCCGTTGATGGCGGCACTTGTAACTCTGGACGTGGCCTATGCCCAGGAAGCCAGCGGCACCTGTGACCCAGACGCTATCGCGGGCTTTGAAGCCGTCTTACAAATGCCTGCTCACTGGCTGCGCGGGGAAGCCTATCTAGGCATAGGGCGATGCCACGAAAAGACTGGGGCATCACGCAAAGCCGTGGCTATTTATGAACGCGCACTCTCCGATAGAGCGATTGACGAGATAACACGGCAAATGATTTCTGAGCGGTTGGCGCTTTTACAGCCATCCCCCAAGGAGCAAGGATAAGGACAGGCCGTGCTTACTTCGCGCCTCGTATCAAACGATGCAATTTAACTTCCGATAAGCAAGATTATGTAAACTTTTATGGCCCGGAGCATACACAGCCCTACCTGTATCCTTTTCTTCCCTCGTAATCTAGCTAATCTTCGTCGCTTCGCGCTCGCGGATAGCTTCCTTGTGGCTGAGACGAATGCGCCCATTGCGATCAACTTCTAGAACCTTTACGAGGAGTTGATCGCCTTCTTGAAACTCATCCGTTACCTTATTGACACGCTTATCAGATATTTGGGAAATGTGCAGGAGGCCATCGGTGCCGGGGAAAATTTCAATGAAGGCCCCAAAATCCATGATTTTTCGTACGGTCCCCAGATAGATCTGACCAATTTCGGCTTCTTGCGTCAGCTCGCGTACCATACGTACTGCTGCCTGAGACGCAGCTTCGTCGGTAGCGGCAATAGCTACTGTACCGTTATCTTCGACATCAATAGTGACACCTGTGGCCTCGATGATGCCACGAATAGTTTTTCCGCCAGGCCCTATCACCTCACGCACCTTATCTTTGTGAATTTTGATCGTCACAATGCGTGGGGCATACGTCGAAGTCTGTTGGCGTGGCTCCTGCAGGATAGTTTCCATGGCTTGCAAAATGTGCATCCGGCCCTGGCGAGCTTGCTCCAACACCTGTCCCATAATCGTATGGGAGACCCCGATTGTTTTGATATCCATCTGGATAGCGGTCACACCTTGTGCTGTACCCGCGACTTTGAAATCCATATCGCCCAGATGGTCTTCCAGGCCCATAATGTCAGACAAAATCGCTACTTTATCACCCTGGGCGATCAGTCCCATCGCAATGCCAGCCACAGGAGCTTTGATGGGCACCCCTGCATCCATGAGCGCTAGCGTACCCCCACACACCGTCGCCATAGACGACGAACCATTGGATTCCATAATGTCCGACACCACCCGTACCGTATATGGAAAAGCTTCACGAGAGGGCAAAACAGGGCGCAAAGCTCGTTCGGCTAAGGCGCCATGGCCGATGTCCCGCCGGCTAGGCCCGGCGAAGCGTCCAACTTCTCCAACACTGAAGGGAGGCATGTTATAGTGCAACATAAAATTTTTCGAGCTTTTGCCCTCCAGGTCATCAACGACCTGTTCGTCGCCTTGGGTGCCCAGCGTCGCCACGACGAGAGCTTGGGTTTCTCCACGCGTAAAAAGGGCTGAACCATGTGCACGCGGTAACAAAGAAACACGCCCGCTAATGGGACGAATATCTATGGTCCCGCGTCCGTCAGCCCTATACCCTTCTTCCAGAATCCTCCGGCGCATCTCCTGGCTCTCTAGATCGTGTAAGAGGGTCTTAATCGTTTTACTACGCTGCCCGGCCTCTTGACTTTCTCCCTCTTCCCCGAGAAGCGCTTGCACGATCTCGTCTTCAAGGGTCTGTAAAGCCTCTTGGCGCTCAAGCTTCCCCTCGATGGCGAGGGCCACTCTGAGACGCTCATAACCCATGGTGCGGACTTGGTGCTCGAATTCTGTATCCCGCATGGGAGTTGTAACAGACATCTTGCCCTTTCCTACTGTGCGTTGCAGATGCAGTTGCAAATCGATACAGGGCTGCAATGCCTGATGGGCGGTTTCTAAGGCAGAGTGGATAATCGACTCCGGCAATTCGCGTGCGCCGCCTTCGACCATCACAATAGCATCTCGTGTGCCAACAACGACCATATTGAGCAAACTCTTCTCAAGCTCTTGATAAGTCGGATTCACCACTAATTGGTCATCAATATACCCCATGCGGACAGCACCAATAGGGCCTAAGAAAGGAATGTCTGAGACGGTCAACGCCGATGACGCAGCGATAATGGCCACGATATCTGGATCGTTCTGCTGGTCTACGGAAAGCACTATGCACAGGACTTGTGTTTCTTTGCCATAACTATCAGCAAAAAGCGGACGAATGGGCCGATCAATAATGCGTGAGGTCAGGGTTTCTTTCTCACTGGGCCGGCCCTCACGTTTAATGAAGCCCCCAGGAATTTTGCCCGCAGCATAGGCTTTTTCACGATAATCCACCGTGAGAGGGAAAAAATCCAGACCCCCGCGGTCTTCTGGGGCAGCAGTAGCAGCAGCCAATACCATCGTGTCGCCATAACGGACTACCGCCGACCCGTTGGCTTGTTTGGCTATTTCTCCTGTTTCAATAGTCAATGTACGTCCGTTGATGACGTGACTAACAGCTTGATGATTCAAGGGTGCTCCTCCATGCAGGTCATGATCTTGTCTTAAACTTACCTGCAGCCTGTTTAGCGGCGGATACCGAGGCGTGTAATGACACGCTGATAACGCGCGTGGTCCTGTCGTCTCAAGTAATCGAGTAAGCGGCGGCGCCGCCCCACGAGCTTGAGCAAGCCGCGTCTAGAATGATGATCCTTTTTGTGAGTCTTAAAATGTTCAGTAAGGTAACTGATACGGGCACTTAAGAGAGCAATCTGGACCTCTGACGAACCTGTGTCGACATCATGGGTACGAAAGTCTGCAATAATTGTGTCTTTCTGTTCCTTTACTAAGGGCATAATGCTTGCTCCTTTACGAGTTATATGCAACTGAGATGCATATGTATACAAAATGCTCAAAGAGCTGTTCAACGCCAGGAATATTTAGGACTTATGGCGGAACATACAATTTCCATTTTGATATCTTCGCAGGAGATAATTGGTGTTGGAGAACAGCGACAGTCTTCTGTGACGGTATACACAAACGATAACCAGCAGCATGCTGAGGCACAGGTTGTAAGGTATCCACAATGTTAGCAAGAGCGCTCCCCTGTTGGATACAGAGAGCGTCATATTGCTGCGGTGTCAGCATTAACGACGGCAAAAAGGACAAGGCTTCTGTGACAGGCATGAGCGTATGGGACACAGTCCCTGCCCGCACCTGGTATTGTAAAATACTCAGTGAGCATGCACCTTGCAAAGAAAAATGGCCTACACGACAACGTTGGAGATGCAATACATGTGCTCCACACCCTAATGCTAGACCAATATCTTCACCCAAAGTACGGATATAGGTTCCTTTTGAGCACGTGATACTCAGTGTTATATGCGTCTCACGTTGATCCAGGAGCTCTATCCGCCGTACAAAAATATCGCGTGCTTGGCGCGGCACAGTTTTCCCTTGGCGGGCAAGACGATAGAGACGTTGGCCATGATACTTCACGGCTGAATACATGGGAGGGACTTGCTGTAATACACCTTGAAAACGTGTTAAGACATTGTGGATTTGTGTGTGGGTGAGAGGAGGCACCTCACACTGGCGTATCACAGTACCTGTTGCGTCCTGGGTATCTGTACAGATACCCAGTTGTAAAACCGTCCAATACGTTTTTTCCAAATTCTCAAAAAACCGCGCAAACTGTGTTGCCTTACCGAGACAAAGTACTAAAACCCCGCTTGCTTCTGGGTCGAGTGTCCCAGTATGACCGACAGCCTTTATTCCTAAGATGCGCCGCACCGCGGCAACCGCGTCATGTGATGTCATGCCTCGCGGCTTATCGAGATTTAAGATACCACTAAGCATGCGACGTATCACTTTCCGCTGATTCTATAGGAGGGGCTGGAATAAGGTCATGTAGGATACGTGAGACCCTGACGCCATAGGCAATAGTGGTATCCAGCTTAAAGGTGAGTTCGGGAGTGTAGCGCAATGCCAAGAGTTTGCCCAACTGGCTACGAATAAAACCGGCAGCATGCTCAAATCCCTGGATAGCAGCCTCTTGCTCAGCCGCACTCCCTATTCGGCTAACGTAGACGCAGGCATGACGTAGATCCGCCGATACTTCAACTCGGGAGATCGTTGCCATGCTCAGTCGTGGGTCCTTCAGCTGACGTACTAAGAGATGCGCAATTTCGGTTTGGAGAAGTTCCCCCACACGGGTTGCACGATATCGGGTCATAGCGATTTACCATAGCTCAATCTGATAATCGAGCAGATCAGCGACGTACATCGATTCAACGAAATTCACAACTTTACTGAGAATACCATTGGCATGATCCTGCGCGGTGCTCACCACCGCTACCCCGAGAACAGCGCGTTGCCATTTGTCCTGGTAGTCCACTTCGGCAATGGCGACATTAAAATTATTTTTCACTCGGGTAATAATACTCTTGAGAACTTGCCTCTTCTCTTTAAGGGAGCGAGCTTCCCGCAGGCGCAATTCAATAGTGCATACTCCGACAATCATCCTTATATGTACCTCTACTCCCCTCACGTAGATTAGAGCCGAGGGGCTACCTCCTCGAGGATAAAGGATTCAATGACGTCTCCATCCTTAATATCCTGATAGCGCCCTAGCCCAATACCGCATTCGAACCCCGCTGCTACCTCCTCGACATCTTCTTTCACGCGTCGGAGTGAAGCGACTCTGCCTTCATGGACGACCACATTATCGCGAAGCACACGTGCTGAAGCATTACGTCGGATCACTCCTTCACGGACCTGGCATCCTGCAATAGCCCCAATCCGTGAGATATGAAAGAGCATTCTCACCTCAGCACGCCCAAGTATCCTTTCAGTATACGTCGGCTTCAACAGCCCAACCATAGCCTTTTCTACGTCAGATATTGCTTCATAAATCACTGTATAAAGACGTATATCAACGTGCTCCTGTACGGCGAGCTCTGCGGCTTTTGGTATAGGACGGATACTGAAGCCTATCACGATAGCATTCGAGGCTGAAGCAAGCATGACATCTGATTCAGTAATAGCACCGGTCGATCCATGAATCAAGCGTAGGCGGACTTTGTCACTTTCAAGTTTAGCAATAGCATCCCACAGCGCTTGGACGGAACCCTGCACATCAGCTTTAATAACAAGATTCAAATCCTTGACTTCGCCAGCGGAAATACGTCGGTACAAATCATCAAGCGTTACACGATTTGTCTGGGAGAGTTGCTTGGTACGGAGTCTGTCTTGACGTATGCTACTGATATGACGCGCCTTTCTTTCGTCTTCCACGACCGTAAAGGCATCACCGGCAGCAGGGACATCAGCAAAGCCAAGCACTTCGACAGGAGTCGACGGCCCTGCAAGCGCGACTTTGCGGCTGCGATCATCAAACATCGCCCGCACGCGGCCATAATGCACACCGGCGACATACGCGTCACCAACGTGTAAGGCTCCCTTTTGGATCAAGACAGTCGCTATGGGCCCCCGTGTTTTATCGAGCTTGGCTTCGACCACCGTGCCTTTTGCCAACTGATGGGGATCAGCTTGCAATTCGAGAATTTCAGCCTGGAGTAAAATCATTTCGAGCAAATCTTCCAGCCCAATTTTCCTCTTGGCGGATACTTCCACAAAGATGGTACTGCCTCCCCATTCCTCTGGGATGAGTTCTAATTCAGAGAGCTGTTGCTTCACACGATCAGGGTTGGCGTCCAGCAGATCGATTTTGTTGATGGCCACCACAATCGGCACACTAGCCGCTTTGGCATGTGCAATGGCTTCCCGTGTCTGTGGCATAACGCCGTCATTCGCAGCCACAACCAAGACTACGATATCTGTAATTTGTGCTCCGCGCGCACGCATAGCTGTAAAAGCTTCGTGCCCAGGGGTATCTAAGAAGACAATCTTGCCCTTCGGCGTTTCCACCTCATAGGCCCCAATATGCTGGGTGATCCCTCCGACTTCTGTGGCTTGAATATTCGCCTCACGTATAGCATCAAGAAGCGAGGTTTTCCCATGATCGACGTGCCCCATGATTGTGACGACGGGCGCACGTGGCTCAAGATGGCCTATATCTGCGTTGTCTTCCGAACGCTCAATAGCCTCTTCCTCTGAAAGCAAGAGCACATCTTTCCCGAGTTTCTGCGCTACAGTGTTGGCAAGATCAAGCCCAATCACTGTATTGATAGAAGCCACTGTGCCTAGACTCATGAGCTGCATCAGCACATCTTTGGTTTTGAACTGCAACGCCTCAGCGAAATCCTTGACTGTGAGAGCTTCTGGAAGACGTATTATGGTACTAGTCGGTTCTAATGGAGGAGTAGGGGGCACAAGCTCTACAGGCGGCGGCGGAGGCGGAGTAAACGTAGACGAGAGCATTGTAGGGCTTTCTGTTGGAGGAGGACTTGTCGCGACAGTGGTCGCGTGGGGACGATAGAGGTCGAGCACGAGCCCTGCAGTTTCTTCGTCCATTGTACTCATGTGGCTCTTGACCTCGATGCCTTGATTTCGCAGCTCCTCAATAAGGTTCTTGCTGGAAATACCTAGATCCCGCGCTAATTCATAGACTCTCACACCTGCCATGCAACACCCTCCGCACAAAAACTGTATGCATATCGAAATAGAGAACTTTAGTTAGGACAAAGTTTATTGCACTTCAAGCCCTATTGTAAGTCGTTTGCAATCTTTCGAGTGAGGTCAACCTGGCAAGCAGGAGTCTAAGAAAATGCGGTGCTGTAAGCCCAATAGCACTCCGGCTAGGCTTGCCGATGATATGGCCTAGCTCCTCTTTTGTAAAGAGGGTCACATACGGCACGCCGTGTTGTGTACACCAAGAACGGTATTCCTCAGCTCGTCCAGTCGCAATGTCCTCTGCCAAGATCATGTACAATACACGTGCCTGAGCAAAGGCTTGCCGCAGCGACATATAGCCAGAGACAACGGCCCCAGCCTTTTGCCCCAGACTCAGACAGGCTCTGAGACGCTTGTACAGCACCTCCCTGACTTCCTGATATACTGTATCAAAATCTGGCGCCATCACGGGGCGCTTCAGTGCAAGAGCCAGCTTGGCAGGTTTGAGGGCTTTTCGCAAGCATATAACATCACAACAAACGTACATCCCTCGCCCTGGAGCGTGTCCTGAAGCATCCAAGATGACTTCCCCCTGTGGGGTGCACGCAAAGCGTAACAAGTCGTGAGCTTCCCGCTGCACTCTGCATCCTATACAAGTACGCTCGGCGCGATGCCGAGAAGGGGCTTTTCTCTGCTCCTTCTGATGTTGCTGATCAACGTTTGTCTCGGCCATGGACAGGTCACGATACCGCAAGGCTATGAGGGTGAACTCTCTAGAATAGAAATATCATCGCGTGGCGTAGGTGCATCCGTCATGACGTTTTCCCCAACAGTCCCCTCCTCTCCTGGCACGCTGAGGGGACTTGAGGTTGGAGCAGGCATGTCCGCCACACTCCGCTTTGGGATATGAAAAACTTGTTCAGCGCGACGCAACGCTTCCTGCCGCTCGCTATCTGAATCCACCTCACCTTCACTTTTGATGTCGATTTTCCAATGGGTCAGCTTCGCTGCTAAGCGTACGTTTTGGCCCCGCTTACCAATCGCTAACGACAGCTGATCGTCGGGAACAATCACTTGCATTGTTTTGTCCGCCTCATTGACGGAGACACGCGAGACTCTTGCTGGACTTAGGGCGTTGCGGACATATTGGACCTGGTCATCCGTCCATTGGATGATGTCAATTTTTTCGCCGCGCAGCTCTTGGACGACAGACTGTACGCGCATGCCCTTGAGCCCTACACACGCACCAATAGGATCGACGTCTTTGTCATGGGAGACCACGGCGATCTTGGCACGACCGCTCGAATCACGTACTGCGCCCTTAATCTCGACAATGCCCTCGTAGATTTCAGGCACCTCCATTTCAAAGAGACGCATAAGGAATCCTGGATGCGTACGTGATAGAATGACTTGCGGTCCGCTCGAGGCGCGCTTCACCTCAGTAATATAGGCTCGAATACGATCACTGCGCTTGAACACCTCGCGAAAAGATTGCTCCCGGCGCGGCAACAACCCCTCTGTTTTCCCCAGATCGACAATCAGGTTCCCTTCACGCTCAATGCGCGCCACTAAGCCATTCACCAACTCACCTTGGCGGTCTTTGAAGTCTCTATAGACCATATCACGTTCAGCCTCACGCACCTTCTGAATAATGACTTGTTTCGCGGTCTGGGCAGCGATACGGCCAAAATCGTCAATATCATGTTGGACTTCAATCACGCTTCCTACGGTCGCATCAGGGCGTATATCCTGGGCCTCTTCTAAACTGATTTCGAGGCTATCATCAACAATATCGTCTTCATCCCGAACCGTTTTCAAAGAAAAAAGCGTAATGGCACCTGTAACTTCGTCGAGACGTGCGTTGATATTGTCAACAGTGCCAAAACGTTTACGCGCTGCTGAGAGGACGGCGGAGAGCACCGCATCAATCACTACCGACTTCTCCACACCCTTTTCGCGACTAATCTGTTCGATAAGATGCAGCAGTTCTTGATTCACCTACGGCATACTCCTCTCGTCCTAGCGTGCGCCAAGTCTAGAGCCTTGAGCAAGCATTCTGATACTATTTGAACTCCAGTTCAACAACCCCATAATCAATCTGAGGAAGCGGAATGGTGAGTGGTATAGCGGGAGGGAGGTGTAGGACAAGATGAGACGCAGCCACCGCAGCCACTCTTCCTGTTTGTTGGGCCTGACCCATATGGGGGGAGTTGAGGAACACCGTCACCATACGCTGACGTTGGCGCTGAAAATCACGAGCGGTACGTAGACGCCTATCTAGCCCTGGCGATGAAACCTCCAGCACATAGGAAGTAGCAATGAGATCTTCTACGTCGAACGCCAGTCCTATGTCGCGGCTCAGTCTCTGGCAATCTTCGAGTGATATCCCTCCTTCAACATCAGCAAATACTCGTATCAGCCATTGTCCTTTGCGTTGCTGTAGCTGCAGCTCAACCAATTCAAAGCCCTGCGTCTGAAGCAGGGGCTCAACTATCTCCGCAATACTTTGACGTATCGTCTCACGGTACATGGTCATCTGACAAGAAGAAAAAAAAAGTGGGCTCGATGCCCACTCAAATAAGTGGATATGTGACCCTAAGTATGACAAAGACGACACATAATTGCAAGGGGAGAACTCCCCAGGGCAATCGTATCAGCAGGTGCTGTTTCCACTGGGGTATCTTGTATGCCCACGTGTGTTTATCGACCCGTTTCACTGTCTCAACGGCTCGTCTGACGCGGTGATACCTCCATATAGCCGACGCCCAGAATGTGCCCATGCTTCCAGCGCTAGTCATTAGCAGCTCTTCATCCAGGGATGCCTGAGCTTACCCTCCTTGTACCGACTCATATCATTGTGCGGCGCCGTACTTGACAACGTTAGTGGCTGTCGCCAATGCTCTTTAAGCCTTGTAGTCCGCGGGGTCCACTGTAAAACCATACAGGCGTTGTGGGTTATCACAGAAGACCTTGCGCTTGAGCTGGTCCGAAACGTCTTCCCGTTCCATCAACTCGTTCACTGCCTCTGGGAACGCGCCGTCCCAGTGGGGATAGTCGGATGGAAAGAGAATATTGTCGACGCCTAGCCACTCGGCTACGTAGGGGAGGGTTTTTTCTTCGGGCTCGCAGGAGACGAACACCCGGCCGCAGCGCATGTACTCCGAAGGCGGCATCTTCAGTAGGGGCGCATCGAACTTGCGCTTGGACCACTCGCCGTCGATGTGCTCCATCCAGAAGGGCACCCAACCAGCGCCGGCCTCGAGGAAGGCCACACGCAGTGTGGGAAACTGCTCCAGCAATCCACTATAGATCACGGCAGTGCACGTCATGATCTGCTCCGGAGCGTGCGAAAAGGTGTGCATGGCGAGTAGCGTATCGAAGTGACACACCGGGTCCATGGCGTCACCCCCGGCAGCGTGGAAGCCCACCGCCATCCCCAGATCGGCACACGCCTCGTAGAACGGCCAGAAGTCCCTGTGGGCCACATTGCGGCCACGCATAAAGGTGTTGACCATCACACCCACCAGCCCCAGCTTTTTAACGCGCTCCAGCTCTTTGATCGCCGCCGGCACGTCCACGTGCAGCGGCGTCATGCACACCGCCTTCAGGCGCTTGGGATTGGCGGAGCACCACTCGGCAATCCAGTCGTTATAGGTCTGGGCAAAGGCGATGCTGTAATCGTGCTCGCGCAGACGCGTGTAACCCAAACCACCAGTAGGATACAGCACCATCACGTCAATGCCCTCAAGGTCGGCATCTTGTAGGTAGCGCTCCACGGTGACGGGCGGGTACGGGATGCGGCCATTCTGCCGCCGATCAAAGCCGTCGCCAATGCTGATGCTCTGACGCCTTCGGAACTGCTCGGGCAGGCGCTGGCGGTACATGGACTCCTGGTCCAGCGCATGCCCATCCGCGTCGATGATGATCATACCGTTGCGCATAGAGTCCTCCTTATATATAGGCTATATGCAGCCTCAAGCGACCTTTGCAGATTTGGACCTGCTGCCCTGTCCCCTCTCCCTCTGGGAGAGGGAGCTATAGACCCTCCTACTGATTGCTGCAGAGATCCGTGATCATACAATGGGGCCGGGTACCCGCACGGCGATGACCGCCGGGGTATGATTCCTGGTGTGCTCAAGGCCACGCTGGAGTGCGGGCGCGAGCTGCGACAGCTCGGTGACCTGCTCGCCGTAGCCATTGGCCGCTTCCGCCAGCTTGGCGAAGTTCGGCGTGGGCTCAAAAGTGCCGCCCTCATAGTGCGCCGCCGCTATGCCATAGCCTTCGGGGTAGGCGTGGCGCAGGCCTGAGGTGCCGGTGCTGTAGGAGCCGTTCACAAACACCACCGCCATGTACGCGGCCTTATGATGGCCAGCAGCCCAGAGGGCCGGCAAGGGCGTGCCAAACATGAAGTACCCGTCACCCGTGGCATGGATAACGTCCTGGTCTGGTCGTGCCAGCTTCACCCCCAAGGAGGCGCCACTACCCCAGCCACCAGAGCTGCTACCGCTGCGGAAGTAGGTGCCTGGCTGAGAGCGGCGCGCGTAGCTCTGGACGAAACCGCCGTTGCTCAAGCCGTCGTTCAGTACAATGGTCTCGGGCTCCAGGAGCTGGCCCAGCTCGTAGCCCACCACCCGGCCGGTGAGTCTGCCGTGCTTGATGTCCTCCTGGGCCTGGGCATCGGCCTGGGCGACCATTTCCTGCTTGCGCTGCTCGAGCCGTGCGCGCCGGTCGGCGATACGGCTCAGAGCGCTCTGCGTGAGCATGGGCGTGGCCGCTTCATGGACCGCGCGTGCTACAGCAGCCACCGCCGCCGGGATCCAGAGGTTAGCCCGGAACTCCATGGTCTTGTAGCGGGAGAGCACCGGATCGATGGTGACCCAGGCGATCTTTGCGTCAGCGCTGGGCGAGCCAGGGCCAGGTGTGAACGGCACCACATCTTCCATGACGAGCAGTACGTCGGCGTCTTTGGCCGCCGGACCGGTGCCGTAGGCCCAGTGCGTCATAGGGAAATTCAGGCGGTCGGCGTTGGTGGACTCCATAACCGGGATGGCCAGCAGTTCCGCCAGCCGTACCAGCTCTAGCACAGCCTTAGAATCGCGGCCAGCCCTGGTGGTGTACATGACCGGGTTCTCGGCCTGCACTAGCCAGGCGGCGATCTGGCGAGCGTCAGCAGGATCAGGCCAGACCGGCCGGGCCAGGCCAAGCTGGTCCCGGGTGGGGAATCGGGCTGTCCCTGGCATGGGCAGCATCGCGGTCTCTTGTGGAATGCTCATGTAGACCGGGCCTCTGGGTTCGCTCATGGCAACCTGAAGTAGCCGACTGATCATCAGCCCTGGGTTGTCCTGGTGCTCCATGCGGTGGTCCATCTTCGTGTACTGGCGCACGATCTCACCCTGGTCCCGAGGCTCCTGGACCCACTGTACACTGCTCCCACGGGCGCCCCGCATTGAGCCGGGAAAGGCCCGCGGCCCGGTGCCGGCGGTCATGAGCACAGGATAGCCACCGCGCCAGGCAGTGTGGATCGCGGCGCCGTAGTGCAAGGTCCCGACGTCCACGTGCACCGCGGTGGCCGCCGGCTGGTTCCGTACCATGGCGTTCCCCAGAGCGGCATTGAGGGCCACGTGCTCGTGGGTCATCGTCGCTAAGCGCGGTGCAGGCCGGCCCTTAGCGTGGGCCTTGGCAATAGCTTCTTGATAGAAGGTCAGCTCCGAGCCAGAGACGAAAAAGAGGTGCTCGACGCCGCCCAGCTTCATGGCAGCGACGATCGCATCTGCCCACTCCTCCGCACCAGTTTCGGTCCACCACGCTTCGGTGCCGCGCTCCTGTGTCTGGATCATGGCTCGCCTCCCCTATGACATCTATAGCTCGCTATGCTGAGACCAGCATAGTCGGAGTTTGGTCCCTGCAGATTGCGGCATGCCGTTATATAATGTCAAGGGGATTCTGGTTGTAAGGGCCATGTAGTGCCACATGGCATTGGCTTTGCGCTAGAGGTGTGCCGATATGAGGATGTACCTATGGAGCCCATGAGCATCACTGAGGTATTACCGGAGCAGTTAAAAGCGCGCCTGGATCATGGCGACGACGTCGTCGTCGTGGATTTGCGTCAAGCGTGGGAGTATCACGCCGGACATATCCCGGGCGCTGTGTCTCTGTTTATTGAGGAAATACCAAGGCGGCTCAGTGAGCTATCTACTGATGTAGACATTGTCTTGCAGTGTTGGCATGGCTCTACCAGTTTAGATGTGGCAGCCTATATGATTCAGCAGGGCTGGCTCGCCAGTCGTGTTGCGAGCTTGAGCGGGGGCATTGCCGGGTGGGTACATACCCACGGGGTAGCGACGTTGGAGCGCACGTAGCGAGGACACCGCCAATGTCGCCCTGTTTCTGGCCTCTGAGCTGGGCAGTTTTGTCACGGGGCTGTATATCCCCGTCTGCGGCGGTCAAGCCATAGAGTGAGACGACCGATATGCCTCACAAAGAAGGGACGTCACCGTATGGAGTATGAGGATAAACGTGTAGCCAACCTGTGGTTGGCAGATGAACTCTGGCAGCTCGGTGCCATCGAGTTTGGCGATTTCTCGCTCGGGACAGCTTTGCATTCGCCAGTCTACGTCAACCTGCGACTGCTCATCAGCAATCCCGCAGCGTTGCGCGAGGCCGCAGAAGTGATGCTCGAAGAGGTCCGCACCTTGCAAAGTATGCGCCATCCACGCCTGGCATACTACGACTTAGTGGCCGGGGTACCATTTGGCGGACTGCACCTGGCTACGGCGTTTTCGTTGCTGTCCGGAACACCGATGATTTATTTGCATCCTACTAAGGACGGGAAGGGGCACGTGATCGAGGGCACCTACTCGAGTGGGCAGACGGTCCTGATCATCGATGATCTTATTACTGGGGGGCGCAGTGTCATCCAGACTGCGACACGTTTGGAAGAAGAGAATCTCATTGTCGAAGACGCCCTGGTGTTACTCGACCGCCAGCAAGGCGGGCAGATGCGCCTCAAACGCGCAGGCATCAATCTGGCGGCGATTCTGACCCTGGAAGCAGTACTGCGCTACCTGGGGACGAGCAACAAAATTTCACCCGAATGGTATCACCAGAGTCTCGAATACCTGGGCAAACCCCACGAGAGTCTCTAGAGCACCGGTCAAGTATGCCTGTTTTGCTTCTTCTCCCTCCGGGAGAGGGGACAAGAAGCACTGCCACCGATTACGTGACCAATGTTCTAGGACACCAGCCTGGGGCTCAAGACTCTGCCACGGGCAGGGCCTCGTCCGGCAACAGCGTGTGCAGTTCCAGGGCTGCGTTACAGCACAGTAAGAACCCCTGGGGCTGGTGGGTATCTAATGGCTGTCCTTGGCGATCCAGCACTCGGCCTCCAGCGTTCTGCACCAGGAGGGCCGCGGCGGCAATGTCCCAGCTCTTCACGCGGTTGCGCATGCGGCCATACATATAGCCCTCAGCCGCACCCTTGGCGATGAGACACATATTCAGTGCCACCGAGCCACCAATGCGAAACATCTGCTTAAACTCGCGTTCCCACTCCATGGTATACAGATGTTGCCGGAGGGCGTCGCGCGGAGAATAATCGAGGATCAGGCGGGCCTGGTCGAGACTGCGAATGTCAGTCACATGCACAGGGTGACCATTGACAGTGGTTTCTGCCTCAGCGACCGCACTATAGAGTTCGTCGTTGAACGGATGGTACACCACCCCTATGAGAGTCTGAGCTGCACTGGTCAGGGCGATCGTCACGCTCGAAAAGTTTTGCCCACGGATGTAAGACTCGGTGCCATCTAGGGGATCGACAATCCAGGTATAGGGCGAGGACGTGATACGCATGCCAGACTCCTCGCTGATGATGGAGTGGTCGGGAAAGTAGTGGCGGATGATATCACCAATAGCCGTATCAGCGAGCGTATCGACATTGGTAACGACTTCCTGGCGGTCTTTATGGGTAATTTCCAGGGGAGCAAAACGATGCTCGAGCAAGATCCGACCACCAACGAGAGCAGCTTCCTCGGCAACTTTGCGAAATTCGTGTAGGGTATTGTTCATACGTTATTGTCACCACTCTGGTTACAGGGCTTCTCGCTGCGAGAGCAACAGAGGCACATGATGTGACAAGTATACTGGAAAGTAGGCACGGTTGGGTATGCTCATCCTCACCCGCGCACGCACATGTCATGCAGGTCGTGGGGCGGAGACGTTCATATGCATCCACTGACCACGTGGCTGGCACTCGTTGGGAGTGTCTGGGCGCTCTTTGCGCTGGCCGAAGAGCACATTGCCACGCCGCACCGCGTCCAGATTACCCGCTGGCTGCGCCGGCAGACTCCCTACTGGCCCGCCACATTTGTGGCGGTATGCGACAGTGTCTTTGGTCCTCCCACCCTGTCAGGGGCATACGTGCTGCGCGCCTGTATTGCCTCGCATATCGCCGCCTTTCTGGCGTTGTGTCTTTCAGGCGTGTTCTATCCTGGGACGTCTGGCCTCATGCTTCTGGTGCTCTTCCTCCACGAGCCTGCCCTTGTGGGGAGCCTAGCGCTAGTGAATCTGCTGCCTGGATCCTTCTCTCTCCTCGTGCATCGTGCCCTCCTCCAGCGTGTCAGTGATGGCCAGGGACCACCACGTGTGGGCACCTGGCTCGTGCTCGCCAGTGCGACGACAGGCGTTTTGGCGGTCCTGGCATGCACGTTCGGATTTCTTGTGGTGTTCGTAAGTAACCAGATCCACTCGCTCCAGAGGCCAGTGACGTGGCTCATCGGCTATGTCGAATCCGTCATGAAAGACACCGCCGGCGGCCTGAGTGCGCTCCAGGAAGCAGTGCGCCTGCAGCCCATCATTATGCCGGGTATGGCATTTCCCTCTTTTGGGATTTGGTTCTACACGCCCTGTTTCCCATTCGTCTGGGTGTGGTTATATCTCCTATCAGGCGTGTTAATCCGAGGCGTCACGGCTTGCGGGCTGATGCGTGCGTCTAGGCGTGCACCGAGCTTGCTGGATATTGATGCCAGACCGCTGCATACCCTTGGGGCAGTAGCGGTTGGCGTGGTCAGCGTGGTGTATTGGACCGCACTGCTCTGGCGCCGCTAGCCGGCCCTTCTCTCTGCCCTCACTGCAACGCCAGCACCTCTGAGGTGCGCGTGTTGCGTGCCACCACCCGCCCAGCCTTGAGCACCCACAGCTTTTCAACCTGCTCGGTGATCGCTTGCTCCGGACTGCTGGCATCGAGCATCACCAGGTCAGCGCGACATCCCGGGCTGAGCCCATAGTCAGCCAGGCCTAAGGCCCTAGCGGGGTTCACGGTCACCAGGTCGAGTAGCCAGGCTAACTGCTCCAGATTGCCCAGGTGCGCCGCCATCGCCGCGACTAGAGCTTGCCGGAGCAGGTCAGGATGGCCATAGGGTGTAAAAGGGTTCACGATGTTGTTGGTCGAGATCGACACGTTCACCCCGGCCGCACGCAGTTCGCTGATGCGGGTGACCCCACGCCAGGTGCGTGGGGCCGGTGAGCGACCTTTGACGTGGAGTTCCGTGGCGGGGAGACTGATCACGTGCAGGCCGGCCCGCTGCAAAAGATCAATAACCCGCGCCCGATGCTCTGCTTCGAGCATATCGAGGGTGCATAAATGGCCGAGCACGACGCGCCCTTGCATGCCGCGCGCGATGGTTTGCTCGGCAATGTAGGTACAGGTGAGCAGCGCCGGGTCGTCCGAGGAGTCGGCATGAAAGTCTAGCGGCACGTTAAAGACCTCAGCGGTATCGAAGAACCAGTCGATATGGCGGTGTTGATCCTCATCCATATACGGACATCCACCCAGTACCGGCAGTCCCATCTGGAGGGCTTCCCGCAGCATGCCCTGGGTAACGTCGTCATGAAAGATGCCTTCTTGCGCAAACGCCACCAGTTGTATGTCCAGCACCCCAGCGCATTCTGCCTGCACTCGCTGCAGCGCCTCAACGCCACGCAGGCCCACATAAGCATCGATCTCCACGTGGGCCCGCATGGCCGTGCAGCCATGGCGCACAGCATACCGGAGAGCGCGTCGCGCCCGCTGATAGATGTCATCCACCGTAAAAGCCTTTTTCAGCTCGGCCAGCAGCACTTGTGGTGTGGGCCCGTCAGCCTGCAACCCTGGTGCACGATCGGCCACAAAGGCTTTGTCAGGATGGATATGTGACTCGACAAACCCTGGGAGTATCAGCTTGCCAGTCACCTCGAGCTGCTCGCGGGCTGCGGTGTGAAGCCCAGGGGCAATCGCACGAATACGCCCCTGTTGAATGGCGATGTCTTGCTGCTGTCCAGCGACAATACCGCCGTGCACAATCAGATCGTCCATGCCTCCTCCTGGCGTTCCTCTCTTGCCTGCTACAGTCTTGTCCCCTCTTCTCTGGGAGAGGGGTAGGGTGAGGGACTTTGGTGGCCTGCGTGCCGTTCTTAGACGGCCCTCATCCCTACCCTCTCCCGCGAGGAGAGGGAGTAAAATGCCTGAGCTTGATGCGTATGGGGGCACAGCCCCCCCGTGAGTATTGACTACTCACGCTGTGCGTGCAATGTCGATGTGTGTTGATCAGTGGGTATCGCCACGGGTGCCAAGGCATATTACCGGGGCATCAAATAAAAACCCAGGATTCTATTCGTATCTGTATACGTGTCGTGATCAACAAATTCTACCCCAATAAAACGGTCGTCGAGACGTCGGACCCGTACAGATTTCCGAATGTCCGTTTTCTGCTTGTCGTCGAGGGTGAAAGTGATAGAGAGCACATCGTTGACCAGGATGGTATGTCCACACATGGTACGGAACCCGAGACCCATCCGTGAGATATCCTCAACGGTCATCCGGCCCTGCTCCAGAATTGTGTTCGTCTGGGGATCATGTTTGACATACGTGCCCAGCAGCCGAGTCTTTTTCCGATAGAATTGGCGAATGATAATGTTGACCCCAAACGTTGCGCCGCAGGGGCACCGGACTTTGAGCGGCTGCGGGAGATCTTTCACGACGGCGGCATTGAGGACTTTGCTGCGGTGGCACTGCTCGCAGACCAGCGTGACCGTCTCACTGAGATTCGCATAGAGGGTATGCGTCTGCATTGTTGCACTTTCCACATAGCTGTCATAGCAGTGCCACTGTACCCATCGCCTATGCAGGGAGGGCCCGTACGCAGCTCTCAAGGTGATTGTTTCAGCAACAGCTCTAGGTACTTATCGGTCACCCAGAGGACGACCTTGAGTGAAAAAGGGTTACAGAGGCGTGTCCGGCTCCAGCAGCACGTTCAAGCGTCGGCATGCAGCGATCACCTCATCAGCGTAGCCGGGGAACCAGGCATGCATCCACTCTGGTCGATCGAAGAAGGCTAACGACGGTTGCCCCACACGCCGAATGCTAATACGCCGCACCAGCCCGGCAGCATTGATGAAACTCACCTCGTCTAAGATGCGCCCTGGGGCCGCAAAGCCAATGGTGATAGGACACAGGGCCTGAATGCTGCGGAGCGATTCAGCCACACCGCGTAGGCAGAAGGCGTGCGTGCGCGCCAGCACGGCCAGAGGTAGGGCACGCAAGACCGTACGCATGGTCAGACCGGAAAACACCGTATCATCGACCACCGCTAGGGATAGACACGTTTCCACACCTCGGAGTTGCTCTGCGAGTGGTTGGGCCGTGGTACTCACCAGATTGTAGCCTCCCTGGCTGTCTTCCTCTCTGGTGACGTCCACTCGACGTATCATGGGAAACCACCCTGTACGCTGGTGCAGTTGTCGTGCCACGCGTTCACCGGCCTGGCCAATGCCGACTGTCACGGCAAAGGGCGCATGACTCCCCTGCCCCACCAGCCGGGTGATCTGGTCCTCGAGCTGCAGGACGGTCACGCGCTGCGGGTCACGGCGTACCAGAATTAACAGTTCCTGGGCGAGCTGGAACGCGACAGACTGCTCTCCGTGGGTGTGGCGGACATAATCGCTTAGGTCGTCATGAATATAAAATACCTGAGGTGTGGGTGCGGCGTAGGCAGCATCTGCTGTCACTGGGCTGTCCTTTTTAGTGCCCACCATGGAAGAACGGCAGCACGGTCTACAGAGTATCTCATTGATCATGAGGAAGGTGCTACCCAGCGCGAGAATCAGGCTCGCGTTTCGTCTCTGCGATCAATGCAGCGAGCAGCATTGCATCCTGCTGCCGCGCCTCATCGCTGCGCCCACGCCATCACAAGACTGCCTTGGCAATCTGCTCCAGTTCAGCCAGTGCTGCGGCCTCTGGTGCAGTGGTCAGCAGCAGCACCGCGGAGTCTGCCCCGGCCTCTGCAAGGGCCTGGAGCTTGGCACGATCGGTGGGCGCAATATAGGCCATGACCTCAATGGACTTGGGATCACGGCCTGCCTCCATCGCGAGTTCGTTGAGTACAGCACGGCCCTGCTTGATGAGTTCTGGGGTACTGCGAGTGGGCATCCAGCCATTGCCATATGCCACCGTCCGTTTGAACACCTGCCGCGCCGCACCACCGAGAAAGATCGGAGGATGGGGCTGCTGCACCGGCCGTGGGAAGGAGCGCACCAGGGGAAAGTCGTAGTAGGTGCCGTGATATTCGGCCGCCTCATTGGCCCACAGTGCCTTCATGGCCTCAATGGCTTCCCGTGTCTGCGTCCAGCGGTGGCTGAAATTGCCGCCCATAATCTCGGTTTCTTCTTTGTTCCAGCCGGCGCCAATGCCAAAGTGAAACCGGCCCCCGGAAAAGTAGTCGAGCGTCGCAATCTCCTTGGCCAGGAGGAGTGGATTGCGCTCTGGGATGAGGGTGATACCTGTCCCCAGCTTCAGTTTTGTCGTCACCGCAGAGGCCCGTGCCAGGGTGACAAACGGGTCCAGAAACCAGCTATAGGAGTCAGGGATGCGGCCATCAGGGGAGCCAGGGAAGGGCGAGGTACTGTGCACTGGCATGATCGGATGCTCCCCCACCCAGAGGGAATCAAACCCCAATGCCTCAGCCTGCCGTGCCACCACGGCTACGTCGACGGGCAGTCGTGTGGGGAACATCAAAATGCCGTATTTCATGATTGCCTCCTTCCCCTATATGGTGACCGAGCACGGAGCACGTCCGGCAAATGATGGCGAGAGTATGAATTTCAAACGCCTTCCTCAAGTGCAGACTTCACACTGTTTGACCCAAAGATAGTACATTTGCACGACACCCTCTTCCCACCGAGGGGAAGAGCGAACTGCAACGATAGTTTTTTGATCGTACTATATTCTGCCAAATAGCTGAAGTGTGGAATTCTGTCGAGCAGACCCTTGTCAAATCTAGAAGGAACCGCTCTTCGGGAGCCAGTCATTTTTCATCGTGCGGTGATTTTCTACTATCTCGACCCCAGCTCCAAATGCGTCTTCACCTCTCTACCTTTTTTGTCTCACCCTCTACGCTCGCATACGTCATTGCATAGAGACGGTAGTACAGCCCTCGCTGCAGCAACAATTCCGCATGTGTGCCACTCTCCACCAGGCGCCCCTGATCGAGCACGATGATCCTGTCAGAGTGTTTCACCGTTGACAGCCGATGCGCAATGATAAAGGCGGTGCGGCCGCGCAACAACGTGGCCAGGCCGGCCTGTACGAGGCATTCGGTTTCGGCGTCGATGCTGGCAGTGGCTTCGTCGAGGATAAGCAGGCGCGGGTCGGCGAGCAGGGCCCGTACGAAACTGAGCAGTTGGCGTTGGCCGTGGCTGAGCAGACTCCCACGCTCATGCACATCGGTATCATAGCCATGTTCGAGACGCATGATGAAATCGTGCGCTCCAATAGCTTGCGCCGCAGTTACGATGGCCGCATCACTGGCGGTGGGATTGCCATAGCGCAGATTGTCGCGCACGGTGCCGCTGAAGAGAAACGGTTCTTGCAGGACAATAGCAATCTGCCGGCGCAAGTTTTCCTGGGAAAGCCGGCGGACATCAATGCCGTCGATGAGGACGGCACCGCTAGTGACGTCATAGAAACGTGCCACCAGATTGACCAGGGTCGTCTTTCCAGCGCCGGTAGGGCCAATAATGGCCAGGCTCTGGCCGGCTGGCACGTGCAAGGAGAAATCCCGCAGGACGGGCGTGCCGGAATGGTAATGGAATGAGACGTGGCAAAACTCGACCTCCCCACGCATGCACGACAGAGACACTGGATGGGGGTCTTCTTGCATTTGAATTTCCGTATCCAGGATCTCGATAATGTGCTCGCCAGCTGCCATGGCCATTTGCAAGTTGTTCCAGCGAAACCCCAGGTCACGGATGGGTTCAAAGAAACGCTGGATGTAGAGCACAAAGGCGACCAGGCTGCCAGCACTGAGGTTCCCTGCGAGCACCATGGGACCACCACAGACGACGACTAGCGCAATACCGACAACACTCAGCAGCTCAATGCTTGGGAGAAGCGCAGCGGAAAGCCGGGAGGACGATAAGTTAGTCATGAGATGGGCGCGATTTAAATGCTCGAAACGCCGCAGATTGGCCTCTTCACTGCACAGACTCTGAATCACCCGTACCCCGGAGATGTTTTCCTGGAGGCTGGCGTTGACCTGGGCCAGGGCCATGCGCACCTGGCCAAAGGCGCGTCGAGCATGGGTACGCCAGTATAAAGTGAGCAGGACCATTGGTGGGACAACGGCGAACGTGATGAGGGTCAGCAAGGGGTCCAGGGACAGCATCACAATGAAAATCCCACCCAGGGTCACGAAATCGCTCAACGTCCCCAGCATACCGTTCGTCAAAAGGTCTTGCAGATTGCCCACGTCATTCTGGATACGCGACATCAGCACCCCGACCGCATTGCGGTCGTAGAAGGAGAGATCGAGCCGCATGAGGTGCGTAAACAGGGCCTGCCGGAGGTCGAGCAGCACGCGCTGCGCCATGCGCTCCAGCCTGAGGGTTTGCTGATACTGCATGATCCAGGCGACCAGAGCATTGCCAGCATAGAGGCAGACGAGCACCGTCAAACCTGCCAGGTCAGCATTGGCAATGTAGCGGTCCAGACTGAGCTTGACCAGGTATGGAGCAAGAAGATGGCTGAGCGAGACCCCGAGCATACAGGCCGTGGCCAGAAGTAGACTGCTGGCATACGGGGCCATAAACGGCCACAGGCGGCGCACGACGCGGGCGTCATAGGCTTTCCCGTAACGTTTCTCTTCTTGAGTAGCGCTTGATGGCCTGGACCACGGCCCCTGCTGGCTACGTTGATACGCCCTCATGGCGCTGGTACCTGGGGCATCCCGCGTGGGGAAGTGTGATGGACCTGACGTTGGTATCCGTTACGCGTGGCATCGAGCCCAAAATCCTCCTGGTCGCGCAGTTGGAGGTCGTAGATACGGCGGTAGAGGCCTGGCTGCGCCACTAACTCGTCATGCGTGCCGCGCTGCACAATGCGCCCGTCTGCGAGCACCAAAATCGTGTCAGCCTGCTTCAGGGTGCGCAGCCGCTGCGCAATCACAAACGTGGTGCGGCCGGCCATGAGTTCCGTGAGAGCCTGTTGAATGAGGTATTCGGTTTCCATGTCCACACTTGACGTCGCATCATCGAGGATAAGCAGGCGCGGATTGCGCGCAAAGGCCCGTGCAATAGCTATACGCTGCCGTTGGCCGCCTGACAGCGTCACACCGCGCTCGCCCACCCAGGTGTCATAGCCATCCGGGCACTGCGTAATGAAGTCGTGCGCCCGCGCCGCTTTGGCAGCGGCGATGACCGTGTCCAGATCAAGATCCTCACGCCCGTAGGCGATGTTGTCCCGAATCGTCGTGGAAAAGAGTAAAGTATCTTGCATGACAATGCCGATATGCCGGCGCAACGCCGCCAGTTGGTAGGTGCGGATATCCACACCATCAATCGTGATGCAGCCACTCGTGACGTCGTAAAAGCGCGGCATCAATTGCGCGATCGTACTCTTCCCACTCCCGGTGCTGCCGAGCAGGGCAATGGCTTGGCCCGGCGCCGCGCTGAAGGTAATGTCGTGCAGCACCGGGACGTTCGCACTGTAGCGAAAGCTCACGTGCTCGAACTGTACCCATCCTTCGAGATGTGAGAGGGGACGGGCCTGCGGGTCATCCTGGACGTCTGGGATGGCATCGAGAATGGCAAAGAGGCGTTCAGCCCCGGCCTGACAGAGCGAGACCATGCCCGTGAGCCAACTCAGACGCCGGAGTGGCTGGGCGAGTTGGGCCAGATAGCTTGTGGCGGCGACTAATGTCCCCAGGCTCATCGTCCCAGCGACGACCCGTCGGCCCCCAATATACAGCGTCAAGGCCACGGCAAGCGACAGCAGTAACGTCAAGAGCGGAAAACTTACGGCTTCCTTGGCAGCTACTGCAATACGAGCTTGGGCCAGTGCCTCTGCAGCCTTGGCAAAGCCCTCCATCTGCTGGCACTCACGGGCAAAGGCTTTGACGACTCGAATCCCCGCGAGGCTTTCCTGCAGGGCGACGGTCAGGTCACCGGTTTTTTCCTGTACCCACACTTGCAGAGGACGGAGCAATCGCCCGATGCCGAGAATCACGCCGAGAAAGAACGGCAGACTGACCAGCGCCAGGCCAAGCAGGCGCCAATCGAGCCAGGCCATCGCGACCATTGTCCCGGCGCCAGTCAGGGCCACGCTGAGCCCGATGGGCCAGCCAAACTGGAAGAACAGACGGACGGCTTCGACATCGGCCGTGGCACGTGACATGAGTTCGCCGGTCTGGGCGCGGTCGTGATACGTAAAGCTCGAGCGCTGGATCTGATCGTACAACAGATGGCGCAGACGATAAGCCAGATGCTGGGCCAGATGCGCGGTCAAATAACTCTGTCCATAGGCAACTACCCCGCGCACGACCGTTACTGCAACGAGCAGCACCCCCGCCAGGTACAGGAAACGCATCTGGCGCTGGGCCAGACCATAATCGAGCACCTCTTTGAGGATCCAGGGTATGGTTAGACTGAGCCCGACGACGGCACTGGAACAGACTATAGCCAGGAGCACGAGCATAGGTGAGGCTGCGTACAGGCGACCTAAGCGATAAAAGGTACGTATCATAAGCTGACGTCCACCAACTGCAGAGCTCAGTCGTCAGTGCGTTCCTCGTAATGGCCATCGACACTGGCAAGCCAGTGTGTGTCATCGAGTTGATGCGGGTCAATGTGGTGCATGCCTTTCGCGTTCCAGCCGACCCCAGAGGGTTGGAGCACAGGGCTTTCTGGTACTTCGCGCTCGGCATAATGTGTGGTGGTCAGGGTCGTGATCTCAAAGGCGCGGACTTGCCTGCCATAAAACGGCGCATCATCCTGAGCGTAGCGTATGATGCGGTCGCCAAGCACCGTCACCCGTCCACCCGGGCGGGCGCAATGCGCGTCGGCCTGAATGAGCGGATTCTGCGGATGCGCCCGCCACGGTCCGAGGAGCACGTCAGCGTAGTAGAGGCACAGCGTATCGTGCTCGAAGGGCGTGCTGCACACGAACATCCACCACTTACCATCGGCACGAAATAGCGATGGGTCAGCGTACTGTCCGGCCAGTACCTCACCCGCACAGGCCCAGGTGGTCGGGAAATCGACGGCTCTATAGACTCGAATGGCCTCGGCTTCCAGCGTTTCCGGCACCATAAAGTAGGCGCCCTGCCACGCGAACACATAAGGATATGACAGGTGGAAGGCTTCTTGCAGGACCACGCGCTCATAGCGCCAGTGCCGCCCATCGTGACTCGTGGCCAGACCGATGACGCCGCGCTGCCACTGGGCATGCATCACCTCGAAGAACATGCTCCAGGTCTGCTGCGCTCGGAGCATAAAGGGATCAGCAACGAACGTCGCGGGGATATCAGTGACCTGCGCTGCAGTGAGTACGGGGTTATCCTGGACACCTGCAGGCTCCACATGCAGTGGCGATGTGCCTGTGTAGATACCGATCGACCAGACGTCCCGGGTTGCCACGAACACACCCTTATCCCCTACCCTCTCAGTACGCTACACTGGCACTCGCCGCCTTTACCAGGCGGTCGATCTCTTCATCAGTAAAGCCGGCCAGTTTGCGGGCTTCACGCGAGATGCTGATCGCCACCTGATCGGCTGGTCCATCTTGCCGAGCGCCACCGAAGTTGAACAGCTCATCAATATGATGTTGAAAATCGAGGGCCATTTGCCGTCGCGCCGGGTCGTCCTCGGTGAGCTTGCGCATCCAGGTACTGCCCATACGCACATGGGTAATCTCATCGGCCAGGACAAAATCCACGGCCCGCTCGATGATCGGATCGCCGAGCTTTTGGGCGAGCTGCACCAGTTGCGCAAAGACGTCACAGGCCAGTCCTTCCAGCCCGCGGTTGACTCCCGCCACACGCGCTGCCGGGTCTTCAGCACAGGCACACTCCCAGAGAATGCGCGACTCAGGATATTCTCCCAGCGTGCTTTGCACGTGCCGCAGCAACCGCTCGTAGATTTCCGTGTGGCGTGACTCGTCCCACACCTGGCGCGCCATATCCAGGGTAAATTCCCACGGCACGTCCTCAAAGTCGCACACCGTCCGCCCCGCCCCTTCCATGGCTTCGATTTCTCCCACGCAGATGCCATGCATACGGCTCTGGAGGAAGTCCGCATCCGTAGTTGGCAGCGCCATCGGCGGCAAGTCCTGCTCGGCGCGAATCTCCGATATCTTGGCGCCGGGGATATACAGGATGTGCTCTTCACGGGCGAGCTGATCTTTTTGTAAAAATTTTTGCACGGTTGCCTCCTCAGACGCGTGCGCTCTCCAGCACGCGCCACTGCCCCTCCACAGCACCTAAACGATGGTGCACGGTCACGGTCGTCACACCAAAATAGCGTATCTTAAAAATATGCTGCAAACCAATCCTGGCATGGCCAAGCACGGCATAGCGCTCAAACGTCGCTGCACGCAATTGGGCGTAGAGATCCGGCGGCTCTTGCCGCACCTGCGCAATACAGTCCTGATGCATCGCTGCACTATCGCCCAGCACAACATGCTGCGCATGTGCCTCAGCAGCCTGCTCTACAGGGAGCGTCGGTGATTCTGTCATGTCGTATCCTCGACACGTCCCAATACGCCTCCAGCCGCTACCAACTGCTTTTCGAGCTCCAACTGCCAGAGGACGGCACGCTCCCGTGTTGGTACCGTACAGGCGATGTCCTCAAGGAGGATTTGTCCTTTGAGGATATGCTCCTGGGTCTCACGCACCAAGCGTTCCAGGATACGTATGGTGGGCGGTTCATACACAGGATTGCAGGCTGAGAGATGCTGGGTGTAGACGCTCAGCAGATGCGGCTTCAGGACCCGGAAGATCCCGACCAGACGTTCGATCGTCTCTTCAGGCTGCTCACGGTTCGCCAGCGTCTGCATGAAGGTCACGAACGTGGCATTGGGCGGCTCCGACACCTGGGCCCGGGCACGGAGTTCAGGCAAGCGCTTGCCTAAGATATCCGCGTGCTGGGCACAGTCCCACACCTGCCGGCCGAATTCGAGTTTGACCACGAGTTCTGGCGTCAGCGCGATCCATCCGGCCATGATCCGCATCATCTGCTCTTCGGCATAGCGATACTGGCGTATCATCTGCGCCGTCTGGGCCACGCTGTAGACCCCTTCCATGGTCCGGCGGTCATGCAACGGCATAGGCCTGATCCTTACGCACCCGGGTGTTTACATCGGCGAGCACAAAGTCCAGGGCACGCTCGATGTCCGCGTCGCCCATTTTTTGGGCGAGTTCGACAAGCTGCGCCAGGGTATCGTTGGCTAGCCCTGCCGATGCGGTCTCAGTGGTAGTCTCCGGATACGCTCCGCTG
>Ga0081538_10000998_pt1 | contig 30095 bp, 15 predicted proteins | sample TabmetS5T2R1_FD_71022 | JGI IMG/M metagenome (GOLD analysis project Ga0081538, IMG submission 71022) | Tabebuia heterophylla rhizosphere microbial communities from the University of Puerto Rico - S5T2R1 | ecosystem: Host-associated > Plants > Roots > Rhizosphere ...
GCGGCCTGAGCAGCTGTGCGTCAGCGGGCGAGCCGCGATCGTTAGACCGCGCGCTGAGCCAGCGCCGCCCGTAGCGCGGCGAGGTGGCCGCGTCGCAGGGCGGGCTTCGAGCAGGTGGCGGCGGCGCGGGTGAGCTCGCCGAGGGCGACCCCGGCCTTCTGCGCGGTGGCGGCCGTCCTGCTCATGTGCTTGCGCGCGTAGCGCACCCGGCTCTGGGCGAGAATCGCCTGGGTCTCGCCTGCGCCCGAGGAGCTTCCCTCCACGTGCAGCACCTCGGCGGCGGGTTCGAACTTCACCGTGTGCCCCGAAGACCAGACGCGCCGGCACAGGTCCGTGTCCTCGCAGTAGAGGAAGAAGCCCTCGTCGAACCCCCCCAGCTCCTCGAAGAGGCTCCGCCGGACGAGCATGCATGCGCCGGATACCCACTCGGGGGTCCCGCGCCGCTCGTAGGCGGCGGGATCGCGGACGAGCTCGTCGCTCCAGCGCGACTGCGGCCACAGCCGGTGTGCGAAGAGGGCGAGTCCGAACGTGGAGCTCTGTCGCGGGAAGCGCCGCAGGCTCCACAGGAGGGAGCCTTCCTCGTCGACGATGCGCGGCGCCACGAGCCCTGCGCGGGGGTCATTTTGAAGCGCCGCCACGAGCGTCTCGAGCGCATCGGGCTCCATGCGGGCATCGGGGTTGAGGAACAGGATGAACGGCGCTCGCCCTCGACCGGCGCCGAGGTTGCAGCCGTAGGAGAAGCCGCCGTTGCGCTCGGCGCGGAAGGCGTCGACTGGCAGGTCGGCAATCGTGTCGAGGCTGTTGTCGGGCGAGTCGTTGTCGACGACGCTCACGTGAACTCCGGGAAGCTGGGCGAGTGGCTCGACGCAGCCACGCAATGTACCCGCGCTCCGGTAGCTGACGATCACCACGTCGACCGTCGTAATCTCACCTTCAACTTGAGGGTGAGCTTCGACCTTCGAGACGGGTTCCGGGCGCGACTTCACGCCGCCCAATCTAGTGCCGGACGCCCGGCAAAAGGCTAACCGTCCGGGGGGTTCGCGGAGGGGGCCCCGACGCGAAGATCGGTTGGGAATGCGAAAAGCAGGACTCACGCTGCTGGTCGCGGCTGCACTGGCTGCTATCGCGCTGCTCACGATGGCGGGCTCGCTGGGCGATCCGGTCCGCTGGACGCCCGATGGCCTCTTCTACCAGGCGCGCTCGCTCGAGCTCCAGGGCACCGACCGCGACGTCGCGCTCGAGCGCGTCTTCCAGGGACCTCTCGGCGCCGAGCTGCGCCGGATCGACCCGGACCGTTCTGGCGATCCCGACTGGGTCGCCTACAACGCGAAGTTCTACGAGCGACGCATCACGGTGCCCGCCGCCGCAGCTGCGCTCGAGCCGGTTGCGGGCGAAAGGGCGGTTCTCGACATCTCCGTGGCGGGGTACGTCGCGGCGATCCTGGCGATCTTCGCGCTCCTCCTCCTGCGCTTCCGCCTTCCGATCGCCGCCGCGGTCACGCTGGCGACGATCGCGCTGCCGGCGCTGCGTTACCACTCGAGCTTCCCTTTGACCGACAGCTGGGGCGTCGCCTTGCAGACGGCGGCTTTCGTCTGTGGGTTGTTTGCCCTCGAGCGCGGGCGGCGCTGGCTGCTGCCCTGGGTGGCGGCGATCGTGCTGCTGTCGTTCACCCGCGACAGCGTCTGGATCCCGATCATCGCCGCGCTCGGGGTAACCCTCAATCTGAGATCGAAGGATTCACTGCTCTTGCTCGGCTCCGCCTTCGCCGCGGCGCTGCCCGCGCTCCTGATCTTCTCGCTGCCGCTCCAGGACCTGCTCGCGACGATGCTCAACGGGATCCAGCCGTCGGCGGACACGTCGTGGGCCTTCATCGCTGACCGCTATCCAGGCGCGTTCGTCGACCTGCTCCAGGCCGAAGGTGGCCACGTCCGCGACGGCGCCTGGTACAGCGCCGCTTTCCTGCTCTGCGGTCTCGCCCTGCTGTTCCTCCTGGGCTGGGGGAAGCGCCGCACCGCGGCCACGACCTTCCTCCAGGCTGGCGCGCTTGCCGGGATCGCGTACATCCTCGTGGTCCCGATCTTCAGCGCCTTCCGGCTCGAGCTCGTCTGCGTCCCGATGGCCGCATACGGACTCGCGCTCGGGGCGGAGTGGGCGAGCGAGCGCTTCCCGAAGCTCGCCTGGGCGAGGACGCCGGCCCTGCCGGCCGCGCGGCAGAGGTGATGAACGTGGCGCGAATCGCACGGTCCATATTTGGCCCGAATGGCGTGCGGGAGGCCCAGGGCTCACCTAGCTTCGGAAGTGCGATGCGCGCACCTCGCTTGCCGCTGCTTTCAGCGGTTCTGATCGCAATTTTCGTGCTCCTCGCCCCCGCGGGCGCGCAGGCACAGGCGCCCGCCTGCCCGTGCACGCTGTACGCGCCGAGCGACGCCCCGCTTGGGGACGCGACGCAGGACCAGCCGCTCGAGGTCGGGGTGAAGCTGCAGTCGGACGAGAACGGCTTCATCACGGCTCTGCGCTTTTACAAGCAGCCCAACAACACGGGCCGGCACGTTGGGCACATCTGGTCAGCCAGCGGGCAACTGCTCGGGGAAGCCGAATTCACGAACGAGACGGCCTCAGGCTGGCAGGAGGCGCCGCTCGCGTCGCCCGTCCCGGTTACGGCCAACACGACATACGTCGTCTCCTATCACTCGCCGAACGGCTACTTCGCGTTCAGCCCGGGCGCCCTCGACCTCGGCATCCATCGCGCACCGCTGCACGCCCCGGCCTCCTCGCAGGTGGGCGGCAACGGGGTGTTCAAGTACGGCCCGAGCAGCTTCCCGACCGAGAGCTGGAACGCGACGAGCTACTGGGTCGACGCGGTCTTCACGCGGACACCGCCGAGCGACACACGGCCGCCAGAGGTCACCGCGGTCACTCCCGCCAACGGCTCCACGGGCGTCGCGCTGACAGCTGGCGCGACGGTCACCTTCGACGAGCCCATGCAGGCATCGACGATCACCCCGGCGACCTTCACGCTCCGCGACGGAGCGGGCAACCCGGTCAGCGCGGCGATCAGCTACGACCCGCAGACACGCAAGGCAACGCTCCAACCGCAGTCCTCTCTCCAGCACGGCAACACCTATACCGCCACCGTCCGTGGCGGAACGAGCGGCGTCACCGATACGGCGGGCAACCCGCTCGCGGCCGACAGGTCATGGAGCTTCAGCACTCCGGCCGCCTGCCCCTGCACGGTGTTCGATGCCGGCCAGGCCCCGCTGAGCGGATCCTCCGGCGGCGATCCGCTCGAGGTCGGGATGAAGTTCCGCGCCGACGAGGACGGTTTCGTCACGGCGCTGCGCTTCTACAAGCACGCCGACAACACCGGCACCCACGTCGGGCACCTGTGGACGGCCGGCGGCCAGCAGCTGGGCGAGGTCGAGTTCACGCACGAGACCGCCTCGGGCTGGCAGCAGGAGGCCCTGCCCGTGCCGGTGGCCATCACGAGGGACACCACCTACATCGTCTCCTACCACTCGAGCAGCGGTCGGCACGCGTTCAGCCCGGGAGCGTTCTCGAGCGGCGTAGACCGGCCGCCACTGCACGCACTCGCCGATCAGGTCGCCGGCGGCAACGGCGTGTATCGCTACGGGGCGAGCGGCTTCCCGACCGAGACCTTCGGGGCCACGAACTACTGGGTCGATGTGTCCTTCAACCGAGGATCAGGCTCGGACAACAGGGCACCGCGGGTCGTGAGCGTCTCGCCGAGTCGCGGCGCGACCGGCGTCGCCGAATCCGCCACCGTCACGGCCACCTTCGACGAGCCGCTCGATCCGAACACCGTCAACAGCGGTTCCGTGACGCTGGAGGACGGCACGGGTGCGCCCGTCATCTCCACGGTCAGCTACGACTCCGCTGCCCGGAAGATCACCCTGACGCCTCAGGCTCCGCTTCAGCGCGGCAAGGACTACACGGCGACGATCCTGAGCGGCACCGCCGGCGTAACCGACGTGGCGGGCAATCGCCTGGCGGCGGACGAGGTCTGGAGCTTCAGCACCTCGGCGAGCTGCCCGTGCACGGTCTTCAGGCCGAACCAAGGGCCGACCGGGCAGGCGTCCCAGGAGCAGCCGCTCGAGGTCGGCATGAAGTTCCGCTCGAGCGAGGACGGCTACATCACGTCGCTGCGGTTCTACAAGCAGTCGAACAACACGGGCCGGCACGTGGGGCACCTGTGGTCCACCAGCGGTCAGCTGCTCGCCTCGGCGACGTACACGAACGAGACCGCCGAAGGCTGGCAGACCGTTGAGCTGCCCAACCCCGTGCCGATCGTCAGGGACACGACCTACGTCGCGTCCTACCACTCCGGCAGCGGCTACTTCCCGCTCGACCAGGGCTACTTCGCGCAGGGGGTCGACAACCCGCCGCTGAAGGCGCTCGCCAACGGGGTCGAGGGCGGCAACGGCGTCTACCACTACGGCCCGAGCGCCTACCCGGACACGACCTTCGGCGCGAGCAACTACTGGGTCGACGCGGTCTTCGCCCAGACGGTCCCGCCGGATACGCGTGGACCGGCCGTCACCGAGAACACGCCGGTCGCCAATGCCTCCGACGTCGACCGCGGCGTGAACGTGACAGCTAGCTTCGACGAGCCTCTCAACGCGGCCACGGTCACCGGCCAGAACTTCGCGCTGCGCGACAGCGACGGCAACGCCGTGCCGGCCGCCGTGTCGTACAACGATCAGACCCGCACCGCGACGCTCGATCCGCAGGCGCCGCTCGCGTACGCGACCGACTACACGGTGACGCTCAAGGGCGGCGCCGGCGGCGTGGCGGACGTGGCAGGCAACCCCATGACCGCCGACAAGACGTGGTCGTTCAGCACCACCACGCCGTCGCCGAGTGAGGGCCCGGGCGGGCCGATCCTCGTCGTCAGCTCGCCGTCCGATCCGTTCGGCCGCTACTACGCCGAGATCCTGCGTGGAGAGGGCCTGAATGCATTCAGCGTCACGGACGGTCCGGTCACGGCGGGGATGCTGAGCGGGAAGCAGGTCGTGATCCTGGGGGCGGGCTCGGTGACCGACGCAGAGGTCGCGACGTTGACCACCTGGGTGCAGGGCGGGGGCAACCTGATCGCGATGCGCCCGGACAAGAAGCTCGCCGGTCTGCTCGGCCTCAGCGACGCGGGCGGCACCCTCGCCAACGGCTACATGAAGGTCGATCCGGGGAGCGCGTCCGGCGCGGGCATCGACAACCAGACGTTGCAGTTCCACGGCACCGCCGACCGCTACGGACTGAACGGCGCGAGCGCGATCGCCACGCTGTACTCGGACGCTGTCACGCAGACCTCGAACCCGGCGGTCACTTTGCGCGGCGTTGGCAGCGGCGGCGGCCAGGCGGCGGCGTTCACCTACGACCTGGCCCGCTCGGTGGTGTACACGCGCCAGGGCAACCCGGCATGGGCGGGCCAGAAGCGCGACAGCTCGGCCAGCTGGATCCGTGCGACCGATCTCTTCTACGGCGCGAAGGCAGGCGACATCCAGCCGGATTGGGTCGACCCGGCCCGTTGGGACGTGCCGCAGGCGGACGAGCAGCAGCGACTGCTGGCAAACCTGATCACCGAGATGAACCTCGACAAGGCGCCGCTGCCGAGGCTCTGGTACCTGCCGAAGGGCAAGAAGGCCGCCATTGTCCTCACCCCCGACGATCACGCCACTGGTGGCGTCATCCCGTATCTGAACCGGCTGAAGGCGACCGATCCGCCAGGCTGCTCGGTCGCCGATTGGGAATGCCCGCGTGCCAGCGCATACCTCTACCCGGACACGCCGCTCAGTGACGCTCAGGCCAGCGCGTTCGAACAGGACGGCTTCGAGATCGGGCTGCACGTCACAACCGGCTGCCAGGACTGGACGCCGGCCTCGCTGGAGAACAACTACACGTCGCAGCTCGGTCAGTTCGAGTCGTCATGGCCGAGCGTCAAGCCACCGGTCTCGAACCGGACCCATTGCATCGTCTGGAGCGATTGGGCCTCCCAGGCCAAGGTCGAGCGCAACCACGGGATCCGCTTCGACACCAACTACTACCTCATGGGCCCGAGCAACTGGCTGCGCAAGCCGGGGCTCATGACCGGATCGGGATTCCCGCAGCGCTTCGCCGACCTCGACGGCACGATGATCGACACCTACCAGGCGACGACGCAGGTGTCCGATGAGGCCAACGGCTTCTTGCCGACCACGAGTCAGATCCACACGCTGCTCGACAACGCGCTCGGGCCGAAGGACTACTGGGGCGTCTTCACGGTCATCCTGCACGCCGACTACGGCGACCACCGCCGCCTGAACGACCTCGTCTCGGACGCGCAGAACCGCGGCGTACCGGTGGTCTCGTCGCGGCAGATGCTGGACTGGCTCGACGGCCGCAATGGGTCGTCCTTCGGGAACATCAGCTACAGCGGCGGGCGGCTGAACTTCTCCGTCAGCACGAGCGCGAAGGCGCGCGGTCTCCAGGCGATGCTGCCGGCACGCTCCGCCACGGGCCCGCTGTCGAGGCTGACGCGTGACGGGCAGCCGGCATCGTGGAACCGGCGTACGGTCAAGGGCGTCGACTACATCGTGTTCGACGGCACGGCCGGGAACTACGAGGCGACCTACGCGAATGACACGACCGCTCCCGCAATCAGCGCGGTTTCGGCCACCGCCGACGCCGAGGGCCACGCGACTATCAAGTGGACGACCGACGAGCCGTCCACCTCGATCGTCGAGTACGGGCGCACGACGGCGCTCGGCAGCGAGCAGGCCGACAGCGTGCAGGTCACCGACCACAGCCTCGAGCTAGGCGGGCTGCAGCCGAACACCACCTACAACTTCCGCGTCCGCTCGGCGGACAGCGCCGGCAACACGGCGAGCTCGCCGACCGGTGCACCCGCGACGTTCAGCACTCCGCCGGGTGCGCTCGTCGACTCACGGACCGCCGAGTTCGCCGCGGGTAGCCAGAGCGCAACGCTCGCAGGAGACAGCCTCGACACCCTGGACGGCGAGGTCCAGCTCCAGCCGACCGTGGCCGACGACTTCAACGGGACTTCGCTGTCGGCTCCGTGGACAATGCGGGCCTTCGACGCGGGCGGGTCGGTCGTGCTCGGCGGGGGCGTGCTCCTGGCCGACGACGCCGTCGCGCATACCACCGGCTTCTACGACCCGCCACGGGTGATCGAGTTCTCGGCGGCCTTCCGCCCGGTGAACGATCAGGCCGTCGGGCTCGGCACCGACCTCACGCAGGCGCCCTTCGCAGCCTTCAGCACCGGCGTCGACGGTGACCCCTTCCAGCTCTACGCGTCCAGCGTGGCCGGTGGCGGGCTGCCCGAGATCGACACGCCGCTGCCCGGCGTGACGCTCGGGGTCGCGCACCGCTTCCGCATCCAGTGGACGCCCACGCGGGTCGACTTCTTCGTTGATGGCGTCAGCGTCGCGACGCACAACCACACGGAGACGGTCGACGGGCCGCTGCGCCCGGCGATCAGCGACTTCGGCCTCTTCGGCGCGAGCACGAAGGTCCACTGGCTGCGCATGGGGGGCTACGGCACCACCGGCACCTTCACCTCACGTGTCCTCGACAGCGGCCCCGGCGCCAGCGCCTGGGGCGCCCTGAGCGGGACCTCGTCGCTGCCGACCGGCACCGGGATCAGCTTCGAGACGCGTACGGGCAGTACGGCTCAGCCGGGCTCGACATGGTCCGGCTGGCAGGCAGTCGGTGCGGGCGGAGCGATCGCGAGCCCAGCTGCCCGCTTCATTCAGTACCGGGCTCGCCTCACCAGCTCCACCGGGGTCGCGACGCCGACGCTCCAGCGCGTCCAGATCGGCTACGGCGCCGGGACCGACCGTCCGCCGCAGGGTGGCTCGGTGTCGATCTCGCCCAGCGCCCCCAGGACCAATCAGACCGTGACGGCCACGCCCAGCGGCTTCAGCGATCCCGACGGCGATCCGCTGACCTACCACTACCGCTGGTTCCGCAACGGCCAGGAGATCGCGGGCGCGACCGCCAACACGCTGAACCTCGCCCTGACGGGCAACGGCGACCGCGGCGACACCGTGCGCGCCGAGGTGTACGCCACCGACGGCCGCGGCGCCGCCAGCGATCCGGTCGCGCAGTCCGTGACGGTTGCGAACACTCCGCCGACGGCGGGCACCGCGTCGGTGCTCCCGACGTCCCCGTCGACCAACGACGTCGTCAGGGCCGACGCGACCGGCTTCGCCGACGTCGACAACGACACGCTCACGTACCGTTACCAGTGGTTCCGCAACGGGACGGCGATCAGCGGCGCGACCTCCCGCACGCTCGATCTCGCTCAGCCCGGCAACGGTGATCTGGGCGACCTCATCGAGGTCGAGATCTCGGCGGTCGATCCGGCAGGCGGCACGAGCCCCGTTGCGCGCGGCGGCAGGAGCGTCAACGGCACGAACTCGACGCCCGTCGAGGGCACCGTCGCGCTCTCGCCCGCGTCGCCGAAGACGGCCGACACTGTGACGGCGACGCCGAGCGGATACCGCGATCCGGACGGCGATCCGATCACCTACGGGTATCGCTGGTTCCGCAACGGCACGGCGATCAGCGGCGCGACGACGGCCTCCCTCAACCTCGCGCAGGCCGGCAACGGAGACCGTGGCGACGCAATCCGAGTCGACGTGACCGCGACGGACAACAAGGGCGCGACGAGCGACGCGGCTAGCGCCAGCGCCAGCGTCGCGAATTCGGCACCGGCGACCGGGACGGTGAACGTCAAGCCCGACGCACCGTCGAGCGAGGACATCGCCACCGCGACCGTCAGCGGCTTCTCTGACGCCGATGGTGACGCCCTAACGCACCGGTACCAGTGGTTCCGCAACGGAACGGCTATCGGCGGCGCCAACGCCAGGACGCTCGATCTCTCGCAGCCTGGCAACGGCGACCCCGGCGACCGCATCGACGTCGATGTCACGGCGGTCGACGGCAGCGGCGGCACCAGCGCCGCCGTGCGCGCGGGCGAGACCGTGGCGGCCGGCGCGTCGCACGCCGTTGCCTCATACGGCTTCGAGGAGCCCCTCGGCACCAGCGTCGTCGACGAGAGCGGCGGCAACGACGGCGTGCTCGAAGGGCCCGAGCGGACCGGCAGCGGACGCTTCGGCCGGGCCCTGTCCTTCGACGGGGACGACGATTTCGTCACCGTGCCGGACAGCGCCGCACTCGACCTGACGACCGGCATGACGCTGGAGGCGTGGGTCAAGCCCGAGGCGGCCACGAACTGGCGCACCGTCATCTTCAAGGAGACCGCCGGCGGCAGCGCCTATGCGCTCTACGCGAACGGGGAGACCGACGTCCCGAGCGTCTACCTAGGTGGAGTTTCCGGCGCGCTCGGCACGAGCGAGCTTGAGCCCGGCAAGTGGACTCACCTGGCTGCTACCTATGACGGCGCCAACCTCCGCTTGTTCGTCAACGGGACCCAGGCCGGCACGCTCGCCCACGAAGGCGATCTGGGCGCGACCGACGGCCCGCTCACCTTCGGGGCCAACCACGTCTGGGGCGAGCACTTCCGCGGTCTCATCGACGAGGTGCGCGTCTACAACCGCGCCCTCAGCGCGGCCGAGCTGAACGACGACCTCGGGCGTCCCGTCGTTGCCGGCACCCCGGCGCCGCCGCCCGATCCCGGCCCGGAGGCGATCGGCAGCTTCTCCGCGCCGAAGGACTGGCCGATCGTGCCGGTGAGTCTCTCGCTCACCTCCAATGGCCGGATCGCCGCGTGGGACGGCTTCGAGGCGGCTCTCAACTCCGAGCATCTGTGGGATCCAGCGACCGAGTCGTTCCTGTCGATCCCGACCGGCGTCAACCTGTTCTGCGCAGGCCAGATCACGATCGGCGACGGCCGCCTGCTGGTGGTCGGCGGGCACGTGCAGGCCTACGAGGGCATCAAGGACACGATGCTCTACAACCCGCAGAGCGGCACCTGGTCGCAGGGCGCCGACATGAGCGTCGCCCGCTGGTACCCGACCGTGACCCAGCTGCCCGACGGCCGTGCCTTCGTGGTCTCGGGCGACAACATCACGCTCAAGGAGCCGGGCATGAGCGTGCCGCTCACGGACGCCTCCAACACGCTCCCGTCGATCTACAACCCCGCGACCGACACCTGGACCGACCTCCCGCAGGCCTCCCGGCGCATGCCGCTCTATCCGTTCATGTTCCTGCTCCCGAACGGCAAGCTCTTCGACGCCGGCCCGGACACCACGACGCGCACCTTCGACCTGAGCACGAACCAATGGTCGGTGGTCGGCCAGAGCCCGATCGACGGCCAGAGCGCGGTCATGTACCGGCCCGGCAAGATCCTCAAGTCGGGAACCTGGTCCGATCCGGAGTTCCCCGGTCGGGCGACGACCAACCGCGCCGCGGCGATCGACATGACCGCGGCCTCACCGGCCTGGCAGGAGGTCGCGCCGATGAAGTACCGGCGCGCCTACCACACGCTCACGGTGCTGCCTGACGGCAAGGTGCTCGCCACCGGCGGCCAGACGAGCACGGACGGCGTCGACCGGCGCACGGGTGTCCTCGCGGCCGAGATGTGGGACCCGGATACCAACACCTGGACGACGATGGCCTCCAACCGGCGGCCGCGCCTCTACCACTCGTCGGCGATCCTGCTGCCCGACGCTCGCGTCCTACTAGCCGGCGGCGGCGCCTTCGGCACGGCGCACAACGAGAAGAGCGGGGAGATCTACTCGCCGCCCTATCTGTTCAAGGGCCCGCGCCCGACCATCACGGGCGCGCCGTCCACGCTCGACTACGGCCAATCGTTCACGGTGAACACGCCCGATGCCGCGCGCATCCAGTCCGCGTCGCTCGTGCGTATGGGCTCGGTCACGCACAACCTCGACATGGACCAGCGCTTCATGAACCTGTCGGTCACGCGCGGGTCCGGAAGCGTCCAGCTCAGTGGGCCGTCCAACGCCAACGTCGCCCCGCCCGGGATGTACATGGTCTTCCTGCTCGACGATCAGGGCGTGCCGTCCGTCGGCAAGATCGTCAAGGTGGCGCAGGCCGCCGATACGCAGGCTCCGTCTGCGCCCAGCAACCTCAGCGCGACGCGGCAGTCCGCAAGCCAGATCAACCTCAACTGGTCCGCGGCCAATGACGACATCGGTGTCACCGAGTACCGGGTGCACCGCTCGACCACTTCGGGCTTCACGCCGTCGGGCGCGAACCGGATCGCGACCGTCCAGAGCGGGACGAGCTACCAGAACACCGGACTCTCCGCGGGGACCTACTACTACAAGGTCGTCGCGGCTGACGGCGCGGGCAACACCAGCGCCGCATCGAACCAAGCCACCGGCGACCTGGCGGCGCCCACCGTGTCGCTTACAGCGCCTGCGAACGGAGCGACCGTGTCGAACTCCGTCAACGTCACGGCGAGCGCCTCCGACAACATTGGAGTCCAGAACGTCCAGTTCCAGCTCGACGGCGCGAACCTCGGGAGCGCCGACACCAGCAGCCCGTACTCGATCTCCTGGAACACCACCACTGCGACCAACGGCAGCCACACGCTCACCGCGGTGGCGCGCGACGCCGCCGGCAACGTCACCACCTCGAGCTCTCGTACGGTGAACGTCTCGAACCTGGCGCGGGTTGCAGGCTTCGGCTTCGATGAGCTGTTGGGTTCCGGCACGGCCGACGAGTGGGGCAGCCACTCGGCGACTATCTCGGGTGCAAGCCGTACGAGTTCAGGCCGATACGGCCGGGCCCTCTCGTTCGACGGTGTCAACGACTGGGTGACGGTCCCCAACGCCGCCGACCTGACGCCCGCCAACGGCCTGACGATCTCGGCCTGGGTGCGCCCGGGGGCGCTGAGCACCTGGCGCACGGTGATGATGAAGGAGCGCCCGAGCGTGCCCGCCTACGCGCTGTTCGCGAACAGCGACATCAACCGGCCGGCCGGCCGCCTGCTCGGCGCCTCCGATGCTCTCGCATCGGGCACCTCCGCGCTGCCCGTCAGCGTTTGGTCCCACTTGGCGATGACCTGGGACGGCACCACAACCCGGCTCTTCGTCAACGGCGCCCAGGTTGCGACCGCCACGTCGGGAGGGCCGATCGCGAGCAGCACCGGCCCGCTGCGGATCGGCGGCAACAGCCTGGCGAGCCAGTGGTTCAACGGGCGCATCGACGAGGTGCGGATCTACGGCCGTCCGCAGACGGCGGCCGAGATCAGCGCCGACATGAACGTCGCGGTAAACCCGTAGCAGCGGGGGTCCAGGGTATGAGCGTGTCCCACTAATGAGGGACAGCAGCGGTCACACGACCGTCACGAGAGCGGGCGGACGCGCAGTAAGTTGCCGGCCACCGCGCGCCAGGCACCAGCTCCCCTCACCCTCTGGCGCGCATGGACGTACCCATGCTGAGCGCCCGTATCGTCCCTGCAGCAGCCCTCGCGATCGTGGCCGCGCTTGCGCTGGCCATGCCGGCGCTATCCAAGAGCCGCCCTCGCGACCGGGACCGAGACGGGTTGAGCGACCGACATGAGAGGCGCGCGACCCACACCCACCCGCGGCGGGCGGACACCGACGGGGACGGTCTGAGTGACCGGTTCGAGCTGCGTCGCTCCCATACGAACCCGCGTCGCCGGGACACGGACCGCGATGGGCTTCGTGACCTGCTGGAGACGCGCCGCCTTCGCACGAATCCCCGTCGTGCCGACACCGACAACGACGGCCTAACGGACGCCTACGAGGTTCGGCAGGCCTTCACCAATCCGCGCACGAGCGACAGCGACGGCGATGGATCGAACGATGCGCTCGAAGTCCTTGTGAGGACGGGTCCACGGTCGAAGGCCGACCAGAAGCCGCGGCTGATCGTCCCGGCTCCCTCCAGCCCCCTGCCAACGGCCACGAAGCCCACTCCGTCCCCGCCTGCACCGAAAGACAAGAAGCCGCCGCAGACGAGCATCGACTCGGGCCCGTCTGGCACGGTGGCGAACGCCTCCGCCAGCTTCACGTTCAGCTCGTCCGAGGCGGGGTCGAGCTTCCAGTGCCGCTTGGACGGCGGCGCCTGGGCGGCCTGCACGTCGCCGAAGGCGTACTCCGGGCTTGCGAGCGGGTCACATACGTTCGCCGTGCGGGCGACCGATGCGGCGGGCAACACTGACGCCACTGCAGCCTCCCGGACCTGGACCGTCAGTGTTCCGCCGACGCCTCCGCCACCCCCGCCGCCTCCACCGCCTGTGGGTGGCGTGATCCGGGTGGCGCCCGGTGGGGATATCACCGCGGCCTACAACCAGGCCCAGGCGGGCGACGTGATCGAGCTGGCGTGTGGGCTGCACGGCAAGTCGCGTTCGCTGTCCTTTCAGGAGCGTCCAGGGTCCTGGACGACGCCTTCCGGCACCAAACGGGTGACTATTCGGTCTGAGACGCCGCAGTGCGCGAAATTGCGGCAGTTGATCAATCGGGCCGACAACATCACCTTCGACGGTCTCGACCTCGATGCGCAGGGCACGCAGACGAACTGGGCGGTGTTCGAGTCCGGCGGCCGCCAGAACGTCACCCTGAAGAACTCTCGCGTCGGGAACGTCGTCGACGAGAAGGGGGCGATGTTGGGGGGTTCGTCCAGCACGGCCCCTACGAACCTGCTGATCGACAACGTCGTCTTCCGCGACGTGCGCCAGGTCACCGCCGGTGTGCACAACGAGTGCGTCTTTTCGCAGGCCCCGGGTCTCACGATCCGCAATTCGACGTTCACGAACTGCGCGACGATGGATCTGTTCGTCGTGCGCGGCGATTGGTGGGGGCAGCCGCCGTACGGCAACGTGACGCTCGAGAGCAACGTGTTCGGCCATTCCCGTAACGGCAGCGGCTGGCACTACTACGGCCTGTACTGGTCGAACGGGGCCGGACTGCGAAACGCGAGGGTTGTCAACAACACCTTCGAGAACAGCGTGATTCTCGACAACAACGGGTCGGGCCCGTGGACGGGGGTGTGGGCCAACAACATCGGCGGTGGCTGGTCGTGCCTCGCGGGTGTGACCTACCGCAACAACGTCGGCAAGGTCTGCGATCCGAGCGACAAGGCGGTCAGCCCGGTGTCCTCGTGCGGCCCGCCGGCCTGCAGCTCGCTGATCACCGCTCCGTACAGGTGGGCAAACCCGGCGGCCGAGGACTTCCATCTGCTGGCGGGCTCACCCGCGATCGACGCTGGCAGCGCCCAGTACGCGCCGCCGACAGACCGCGGCGGCAAACCCCGCAACGGCCTACCAGATGCCGGCGCATACGAATACTGACCCACCCAATCGGGCGGGAATTTCGCGGAGAGCCCGTGGCCGGGTTACCTTCAAGACACTGTGTCGACTCCGCGGGTCCTCTACTCGTTTCCCGACACGCTGGGCAAGCCCGGGATCGGGACGACTGCACTCGAGCAAGTGCGCAGCCTCGCCCGGCTCGGGCTCGACGTGCACGTCGCCGCGACCAGCCTCGCGGCCGACCCGGGTGTCCCGTGCACGCTGACGATGACCCCGGCCGGTCGTCGCGTTCCCCATAGGGCGCTCGGCCGCGACCGGGCTGGCGCCCTCCGCGCCTACGCCTGGCATGACCGCCGCGTGGCCGCGCTCTTGAAGCGCCGTGCAGGCTCATTCGACGTCGTCCATTGCTGGCCGCAGGCCACAATCCAGACCGCCCGCAGCGCCCGCGCACACGGCATCCCAGTGCTCCGCCAGGCACCGAGCACCCACACCGCGCACGCGATCGCGACCGTGAATCAGGTGCATGAGGAGCTCGGGCTGGCGCTGGAGCGCGAGAACGTGCACGGCCACTCGGCCGAGCTCGTGGCCCGCGAGCGAGACGAGTACGAGGCGGTCGATCGCATTCTCGTCCCCTCGGAGCACGCGGCGCAGACCTTCGTCGGCAACGGGGTGCCTAGCGAGCGCATCGGGCTACATCGATTCGGCTGCGACCTCGAGCGCTTCACGCCGTCCGCGGCGTCCCCTGAGCGGCCCGTGACGTTCGTGTTCGCCGGCCGCGGCGAGCCGGCGAAGGGGCTGCATCTCGCCTTGCGTGCCTGGTCGGATTCCGGCGTCGGCACCGAGGCGAGGCTCGTCATCTTCGGTGACATCGAGCCAAGCTTCCGGAGATACCTCGGTGCCCTCCTGAAGCAGCCCGGGCTCGAGGAGCGGGGCTTCAGCCGCGACCTGGCGGCGCCGATGCGCGACGCGGACGTGCTCCTGCTGCCGAGTCTCAACGAGGGCAGCGCCCTGGTGAGCTACGAAGCGCAGGCCAGCGGTTGTGTGCTCGCGGTGAGCGATGCGACGGGCGCGTACGCCGACCACATGGTCCATGGGCTGATCCACGAGGCCGGCGACGTCGCCGTCCTCACCGAGCACCTCAGTGTTCTTGTGCGAGACCGTTCACTGCTCGAGCGGCTGCGCACCAGCTGTCTGGCCGATCGTGACCGCCTGTCCTGGGACGCGGCCGCTCGGGAGCTGGCCGGCGTCTACACGGATACGCTCGGGCGGAGTAAAGGGCCGCCGGTGGCGGCGTAGCAACAGCTGCTGGGTCTGGCCGATCGTCCAGTGTGCCTCGAGGCGCCCCGCCCTAACGTGAGGGGGTGACTCGCCCCGGCCTAGGAGCCGCCGCATGGAGACGATGTCCGTCCGCAGCGTGAGCCGAGAGCGCTGGCTCGAGGCGCAGAACTGGGAGCGAGAGCTTTGGGTCACGTCGCAGCAGCGACGAGGCTGGAGGCGGTTTGCGTGGCCCATGTTGAGGCCGGTACTGCGCGCCGTCGACTGGCATCGGGCATGGGGAGATGACTGGAACCACTGGTGGGCGGAGCGGTTCGAGCAGTACGCCTTCCTACCAGCAGACCTGGGCGACTACATCGAGGTCGGCTGCGGCCCGTACACGAACAGCCGGTTGATACTGCGCGGGCGGACCGCCGGCCGGGTCGTATGCAGCGATCCTCTCGTTGAGACCTATCTCAGCTTCCCCGATCGCTGGCTTGCGACGGCGCATCGCGCCGGCCGTGTCGAGACCGACGCCCATCCGATCGAAGACTTGCCGTTCGAGGCGAAGAGCTTCGACACGCTCGTGATGATCAACGTGCTCGATCACGTGCAGGACGCCGACCGGTGTCTCGAGGTGGTCACCAGCCTGCTTCGCCCAGGTGGCACGTTGGTCCTGGGTCAGGACCTGAGCGACGCCCAAGACGTGCGCAGGCATCCCGAGGACGTCGGACACCCGATCCGGCTGACCCTTGACGACGTCGAGCGCCATCTGGACGGCTTCGAGCCGATCCTGCGCAAGAGCCTCTCGCGCGATGCGGGCCGCGATCCGCGCCTTCACTACGGCACGCTCGTATACGCCGGTGTCAAGTCGCCGCCAGCCGCCTGAGTGGCGCCTGGACAGACGACCGACGACCAAGCGTCCAGGTTGATCGGCTCGGGCTGAAGGGTACGGGGGTACCTCCGATGAGGGATGCATGCCGTCCCTGTCGATGGTCTCGCTCTGGCCCGAGACGTCGCCCCGCCGGTTGGTTCAGGCGCTCACCGTCTTCGTCGCGCTTGGTCTGGCCCTTCCGGTCTTCTCCGAGGCCCGGCCTCGGGACCGTGATGGCGATGGTCTCTCAAACCGCGTAGAGCTGCGAAAGACTCACACGAACCCACGCCGCGCCGACACCGATCGCGACGGCCTCGGGGACCGTGTCGAGGTCCGCAGCACGCACACCAACCCGCGCCGCTTCGACACCGATTCCGACGGGCTCGGGGACCGGGTCGAACTGCGCACCTGGAACACCGATCCACTCGAGCCTGACACGGACGGCGATGGGCTGCGCGACGGCTATGAGGTCAACAAGTCCCGCACGAAGCCGCTTCGAGCCGACACCGATGCCGATGGCTCAACGGACGCGGTCGAGCTCCTGCTGAGCACGGATCCGCGTCAACCCCCAGGCAAGAAGAAGAAGCTGGTCCCGCCGCCTCCCGGCGACATCACGGCTCCCGAGACGTCGATCGTGTCCGGTCCGTCGGGGATGGTCAGTACCAGCTCCGCGAGCTTCGCCTTCAGCGCTTCGGAAGCCGGGTCGACCTTCCAGTGCCGTCGGGACGGGAGCTCCTGGGGCGCGTGCAGCTCGCCGAAGGCCTACTTCGACCTGGCCAACGGCTCGCATAGCTTCTACGTCCGCGCGACCGATCCCTCGGGGAACACGGATGGATCTCCGGCAGAGCAGGCCTGGACGGTTGACGTCCCGCCCCCGCCACCTCCAGCGGACACGACGGCTCCCGAGACGTCGATCGCCGCGGGACCGTCGGGCACCGTGGCGACCCCCTCCGCCAGCTTCAGCTTCGACTCCAACGAGTCGGGCTCGACCTTCAGCTGCCGGATGGACGGTGGCTCATGGTCGCCGTGTAGCTCGCCCAAGGACTACACCGGCCTCGCGAACGGTTCGCACACGTTTGACGTCCGCGCCACCGACGGCGCCGGCAATGCGGACGCGTCGCCCGCGTCCCGGACCTGGACAGTCAACGTGCCGCCGCCGGACACGACGGCTCCTGAGACGACGATCAGCTCGGGGCCGTCTGGCACCGTGGCGAGCGGGTCGGCGAGCTTTGCCTTCAGCTCGAGTGAGGCCGGCTCGACGTTCCAGTGCCGCATCGACGCAGGCGCCTGGGGTTCCTGTGCGTCGCCGAAGGCCTACTCGGGACTTGCGAACGGTTCGCATACGTTCGACGTGCGCGCGACGGACGGGGCCGGCAACACCGATGCGTCGCCCGCTGCGCGCACCTGGACTGTGAACCTGCCGCCGCCGGACACCACTGCTCCCGAGACGACTATCGACTCTGGTCCGTCCGGGACGGTGGCGAGCGGGTCGGCGAGCTTCGGCTTCAGTTCGAGTGAGGCCGGGTCGACCTTCCAGTGCCGCATCGACGCAGGTGCCTGGGGTTCATGCACCTCCCCGAAGGTCTACTCGGCACTTGCGAACGGCTCGCACACGTTCGACGTCCGTGCCACCGATGGCGCCGGCAATACGGACGCGTCACCCGCCTCGCGGATTTGGACCGTCAACGTGGCGCCGCCGGCAGGTGGCGTGATCCGGGTTGCGCCCGGAGGCGACATCAGCGCCGCCTACAACCAGGCGCAGTCGGGTGACGTGATCGAGCTCGGCTGTGGGCTGCACGGCAAGTCGCGTTCGCTGCCGTTCGCGGACCGGCCCGGATCTTGGACGACCCCCACGGGGACGAAGCGGGTGACGGTCAGGTCGGAGACGCCGCATTGCGCGAAGCTGCGCCAGCTGATCAACCAGGCCGACAACATCACGTTCGACAGCCTCGATCTCGACGCGCAGGGCACGCAGACGAACTGGGCGGTGTTCGAGTCCGGTGGCCGGTTGAACGTGACCTTGAAGAACTCGCGGGTCGGGAACGTGGTCGATGAGAAGGGGGCGATGCTCGGAGGGTCGTCGAGCACGGCGTCGACGAATCTGCTGATCGACAACGTCGTATTTCATGACGTGCGCCAGGTCACGGCGGGTGTCCACAACGAGTGCATCTTCTCGCAGGCCCCCGGGCTGACCATCCGCAACTCGACGTTCACGAACTGCGCGACGATGGATCTCTTCATCGTACGAGGGGACTGGTGGGGGCAGCCGCCCTACGGCGACGTGACGCTCGAAAACAACGTGTTCGGCCATTCGCGCAACGGCAGCGGCTGGCACTACTACGGCCTGTACTGGTCGAACGGCGCAGGGCTCCGGAATGCCAGGGTCGTCAACAACACGTTCGAGAACAGCGTGATCCTCGACAACAACGGGTCCGGCCCCTGGTCGGGGGTGTGGGCGAACAATGTCGGCGGCGGCTGGTCGTGCCTCACGGGCGTGACTTACCGCAACAACGTCGGCAAGGTCTGCGACCCGAGCGACAAGGCCTTGAGTCCAGTGTCCTCCTGCGGTCCCCCCGCCTGCAGCTCGCTGATCACGGCTCCCTACAAGTGGGCAAACCCGGCGGCCGAGGACTTCCACCTGCTGGCGGGCTCACCGGCGATCGACGCGGGCAGCGCCCAGTACGCGCCGCCGACAGACCGCGACGGCAGGCCGCGCAACGGCGCGCCCGACGCCGGCGCCTACGAGTTCTAGCCGGGCAGCCGCATCGCGGCGTGCAGGGGCCGCGCCTCGCCTGGCGTCGGCGAGCGCAGCGCTACCGCGCCGAAGCCGATGATCACGAAGGCGAAGAAGGTCACCTGGACAAATGCGAATGCATCGAACGTGAGCATGCCCAGCGCGAACGCGATCACCGACGTCGCCAGCGCCGCGCTGAGCCAACCGTCGGCGCCAGTTGCGGCCCGGGCTCTTCGGGCGAGCCGGGTGACGGCGAGGCCGAACAGCCAGAGCAGCGACAGCGCCCCGAGCGCCCCGATCTGGAGCAGTGTCCCGAGCCACTGGTTGTCGAGGATCTGTTGCTCGCTCTCCTTCGGCGCATTGGGATCGGCGACCGTCGTCCCGAACCCCGACCCGAGCAAGGGCTTCGTCGCCCAGCGATCGAGCGCGGGACCGATGTCGGCGATCCGCCCGGCCGTCGCGCCCTGATCATAGGACTGCTCCTCGATCACGTAGTTGGGATTCAGAATCGACTTCATCGTGCCGAGGGTCCCCGGCATCACGACCTGCACGACTACGAGCAGCGGTAGAAGCCAGGGGATCATCCGAACGCTCTCACGCGGCTTGATGCACAGGAAACCGAGGCCGACCCCGATGAGCATGATCATGGCGGTACGGGACCCGGTGGAGAGCGCGCCGAGCGTGAGGACGGCGCCGGCGGCGAGCCAGAGCTTGTTTCGGTGGCGCTGGTAGAGGTAGACCGCAACCGGTAGCAGCAGCACCAGAGCGGCACTGAGGGCGATCGGATGCTGCGCGGAGGCCCGCGCCCGGAACCCCGTTCCGCGCGTCTGAGCGACTCCCTCGTCGATGTAATTCAGGAACGGAACGACGCTGCTGTACCAGCCGAAGAAGTTCGTGCCGGTCCGCCATTCGATGAGTGCCGCGAGCGCGACGACCGTGCCCCCGCCCACCAGCAGCGCCAGCATGCGGTCGAGGTCGCGCCGTGAGCGCACGACGCTGACGACGAAGTAGATGACGAGCAGATAGCTCAAGAAGAACGTGAAGTTCTTGACGACGAGCGAGCTGACCGCGCTCACGCGCTCGACGTTTGCGGCCATCGACAGCAGCATGGAGAGAACGAGCGCGCCGATCGGAACCTCGAACCCCGTGCTGCGCCAGCGCACTCCTGGGTCCGCGGCGAGTGCGCAGAACCAACACGCCAGCACCAGTGCGATGACGATCCGGTAGGGCTCGAGCTCGAAGGGCAGGCCGCCGCCGACCGCGTAGCGGCGGATCGGGACGAACAGGATCACCAGCAGAATCAGGCCGAGCAGCGTCGGCCAGGCGAGCAGCGTCCGCTCGTACGAGACGAGAACGAGCCCGGCGACGACGACACCGAGCACGAGGTTGGCCTGGCCGTCCAAGACGACCAGGGCTCCAATCGCAAGCAGCGCCAGCGCCAGGAAGGTCCAGAGGCGGCGCTCAGCCCGGCTGTCGAACCCAGTGGCGGCCGGGTCGGCCGTCCCCACGACGGCCGGAGGGGTCACCGTTCCGGCCGGCTCCGGAAGGCGGGCAGGACGATCGCTCCTCTGTCCGCCGCTTCTTCGTCCGCGTCCCGCTTCTCGTCGACGTCCTCGTCGAGCACCCAATCGAGGTCGACGTCCTCGAGGTCGCCCTCACGCCGCGTGCGGAGCATCTCGAGCAGATGCGTCACCGCGACCGTGCCGATGAGGCAGAGCAGCAGCGCAAGGATCGAGCCCGCGTGCGAGGGGCGTCCCGTGAGGGCGCCCGGCGAGGGAGCGTTGACAGTCTGAATCTGAACGCTCTGGGCGGGTGAGATGTCGGCCTTCGCCTGCCGGTCCTTCAGCAGCTCACGCAGCGCGTCGGCGGTATGCGTATTGAGCGCCTGGGCCCCGGCCGCCGTATCGGCCGTGGTCGTGAGCTGGATGATCGGCAGCACCGGCACGCCGGACACCGCGGGCAGCGGGCTCGCGATGATCTGAGAGGCGGACGGCTTCTCGGGAATCAGGCTACGAGCCTCGTCGGAGACGATCAGCGTGCTGTACAGGTCCGCGAGCGTCATGAAGCGGCTCGGGTCGGCGAACTGCAGCTCCTTATCGTTCTCCGCGGGCTGCGGGGTCAGACCATCCGTCGGCGGCGGCGTAGGAAGCACCGAGCGCCCCTCGGGGAAGCCGGCCTGCGTCACGAGCAGCTGGGACTCGCTGGTGTAGGTGGACGACCCGCGCGGCTCGAGACCGCCTGTCGTGACCTTGTACGACGCAAGCACCGCGAGCACGATGCCCAGCAGGATGCCGCCGGCGGTTACCCAGCGATAGCGCCACAGAACGCCCGCATGGCGTGCAAGATCCATGTCGCCACAGTAGGTCTTGCGGGGGCGTTGGTCCCTAGTCCATCGTCGAGTTGTGGACAGGGCCGATGTGAGGGCGGAAGTCATGGCAGCCGCCCGTTCAGCTAAGTTGCCATCGCTGTGGGGGAACTCTTCTCGAGGGCGGCGATCCTCGCCGCCCTAGGTTTGCTGCTGACTGCCGCGACGGCATGCGCGTCCGATCGCCGCGTTGCGCCGGGCGGCGCGAACAGCGGCGACTGCCTGTCGTCGCCATGCGCCAGCCTGGAATACGCCTACGGCCGCAGCGCGGACGGTGACGTCATCCGGATCGAGGCGGGCACCTACGGGCCGCAGGTCGTTCCCAACGGCTCCAAGCGAGTCACGTTCGTCGGCGCGCCCGGGAACACGATCCGCAAGCTCGACAACAACGCATCGAATGTGACGTTCGACGGCCTCAACCTCGACGCGGGCGGTGGGACGCCGTCGACCGCCGTCTTCGAGAACCACGGCGAGCCCGGCGGCCGGAACATGACGTTCATGAACGGCCGCATCGGCAACGTCGTGGACCAGAAGGGCGCCGTCCTCGGCGGGCCGAACGACACCGCCCCGATGAACGTCGTGTTCGACAACGTCGAGTTCCATGACGTGATCCAGAAGGGCGCCCAGGTCCACAACGAATGCGTCTTCTCACAGACGCCCGGCCTCACCATCCGGAACTCCACGTTCCGGAACTGCGCGACGATGGACCTGTTCATCATCCGCGGCGACTGGTGGGGTCAGCAGCCGTACGGCCATGTCACGCTCGAGAACAACGTCTTCGGCCACTCCGTGAACGGGTCGGGCTGGCACTACTACGGGCTGTACTGGAGCAACGACAAGTTCGAGAACGTCCGCGTCGTCAACAACACGTTCGAGAACTCGGTGATCCTCGACAACATCGGCTCCGGGCCGTACTCCGGGGTCTGGGCGAACAACGTCGGCGGCGGCTGGGCCTGCCTGCCGGGTGTGACCTATCGCAACAACGTCGGGAAGTCGTGCGGCCCGTCCGACAAGGGCGTCAGCCCGGCCGTCTCGTGCGCGCCGCCCGCCTGCGGCAACAACGTGACCGCGGCCCACAGATGGGTCGACCCGTCGGCAGGGGACTTCCACCTCCGGGCCGGGTCGCCCGCCATCGACGCCGGCAGCCCCGAGTACGCGCCGCGGACCGACCGCGACGGCTGGCTGCGCCTCGGAACGCCCGACGCGGGGGCCTACGAGTTCGGGGCCGGCCCAACCCCGGGCCCCGGCCTGAGACAGCCGACGTCCCCGGGCGCCGGCAAGCGCCGGCTCAGGTTCGTCGCGCTGCGGCTGCGGCCGCGAGTGATCTGCAAGCACCCCCGGCGCCGCTGCCGCTCCAAGGCTCGGCTCCGGGTCGTGCTGTCCAGGCCCGCCCGAGTCTCCGTCCGGGTGATCCGGCTGCGGCATGCCCATAAGCCTCGCCGGGTGCGGAAGCGGCCGCTCGGCATGGATCGCCGTGATGCCACGCGCTTCAAGGCACGGCACCTGAAGCGAGGGCGCTACCGCGTCAGGGTCGTTGCGGTCGGACCCAAGGGTGTCGTGAAGATCGCCGCGACGCGCAAGCTGCGAGTCCGCCGCTAGCTCAGGACCGAGGCGCGCCGCGCCGCAGCGTGGCCCGCAGGCGCTGACGCTCGCGCAGCGCCCGCCTCAGGCGCGCGTCCGGACACCGCGGGGCGCGCCTGCCCGCGGCTCCGAAGTAGCCCCAGAGCATCCCGATCGCGGCGGGCTCCTGACGTGCGCGATACAGCGCCCGCAGCGTCAGATAGCTGGGCCGGTAGCCCATGTACCAGGCCGCGCGGCCGAGCGCGTCGCCCTGATGGAGGGAGCTGAGCTCACGCCCACCCTCGGAGCGGTGGTGGCGGAACGGCAGGTCCACGAAGGTGGTCGTGCGCATGCCGCGGAGCTGAACGCTGATCTCATCGAGGCCGTCCCAGCCCATGCAGGGCTCGAGCGCCTCGAGGTCGGCGAGGCAGTCGCTCCTGTACGCACGCGTCGCTCCCCAGACCGTGGTCTCGGCCTTGGTGCGCCGTACCCAGACTCCGTCGTCGAGCTCGTAGCACGTGCCGCTCGCGATGCCCAGCAGCGGGTCGGCCGCGAAGCGTCCGATCAGCAGCTCGAAGAAGTCCGTGTCGAAGTCGATGTCGGCGTCCACCTTCACCACCACGTCGACTGGCTCCTCGAGCGAGCGAGCGCCCAGCAGGAAACCGTCGAGGTCCCGCGCCTTGCGCCGCCCGTCGGCAAGCCGCTCGTGTGGATCAGCCGCCGGGCGCGTCAGCGAGTGGACCCATGTGTGCTCGCCGGCGAGCTCGGCCAGGATCTGCGGCGTCGTGTCGACCGAGGCGTCGTCAACGACGACCCAGGCCACCGGCCGCAATGTCTGGGCGGCGAGCGCCGCACCGAGCCGCCCGATGTTGCGCTGCTCATTGCGCGCGGGAGTGACGACGGCGTAGCGCATAGAGCTCACGCGGCGATCGGCATTCTGGACGGCGAGAGCGCGCGTGGGAGATACTCGCCCAGCCACAGCTCGAGCATCACGAGCGCGAGCACGAGCTTCGGATTGCCGGCCCCGGCGCGCAGGTCGGACACCGCCCGTTCGACCGCGGCCCGATCGAGGATGCGCTCGTAGGCCGGGTTCTGGCCCAGCAGGACCTCGTTGATCAGCCCGCCGGCGGCGGTATCGGTCCAGCTCCCAACGGCCTCGTTGAAGAAGCCGCGCTTGCGCTTCGAGAGCACGAACCCGGGCACATGGCCACGCGCCGCGAGCCGGAGAACGTGCTTGCCCTGCAGGCGGCGCACCTTGTGCCGACCAGGGATGCGCGCGCACAGCTCGACGAGCTCATGGTCGAGGAACGGGACGCGAACCTCGAGCGAGCAGGCCATCGACGCCCGGTCGAAGTAGGTGAGCATGTCGTCGACAAGTCCAAGCCTCGCGTCCAGGTAGAGCGCCGCCTCGAGTGGCGCGGCGTCCGGTGCCCCGGTCAGCTTGCCCTCGACAACGGACTGGGCGGCGCCGGAGTGCTCGGCGAGGGCGCCGGAGAAGAGCTCGCCGCGGATGTCGTCATAGACGTAGCCGCTCGATGCGATCAGGCGCCCGACCGGGTCGGACGCGTCGAGCGCGTCGGCGAGCCGGCCTGCCCGCCCGGGACCGCGCCTCAGGGTGGCGCTCGCGCCGCGGCGCGCCGTGCGCGGGAGCCGTTGCCAGCTGTCCGCAAGCGACGCGACGCGGTGCTTGCGGTAGCCACCGAAGAGCTCGTCGGCGCCCTGACCGGAGAGGGCAACGGTCACGTCCTTGCGCGCGAGCTCGCAGAGCGGGAGGAAGCCGAGCGCGGACAGGTCGGCCAGTGGCTCGTCGAGATGCCAGACGAGGCGGCTCAGGTCGCCGGGCTCGGTCCTGAGCTGCACCTCGAGCTCATGGTGCTCGGCGCCTAGTTCATCGGCGACGCGGCGCGCGTCGGGGAGCTCCGAGTCCTCGCCGGTGAAGCCGACCGCGAACGTCTTGAGCGGTTCCGACATGTGACGCGCCATAAGCGCGACGATCAAGCTGGAGTCGAGCCCGCCGCTCAGCATCGCGCCGAGCGGGACGTCGCTCATGAGCCGCAGACGGACGGACTCGTCGAGCTTGTCGAGAACGATCTGCGCCCACTCCTCGCCGCTGTGGCTCGGGTCCGGGTCGGGCGCCGGGTAGCGCCACCAGCGCTCGAGGCGGGCCTCGCCATCCGCAACCACGAGCCGTTCGCCGGGCTCGAGCTTGCGCACGTCGCGAAGGGGGGTCATGGGCCCGGGCACGTGGCCGAGCATCAGGTAGGCGGCGATCGCCTCAGCGTCGAGCTCGTCGCTGACAAGGCCGCTGGCCAGCACGCACTTGAGCTCCGAGCCGAACACGACCAGGTCGCCGGCGAGCGCGTAGTAGAGCGGCTTGATGCCGAGCCGGTCGCGGATCAGCACGCCGCGCCGCTCGGCGCGGTCCCAGGCTGCGACGGCGAACATCCCTCGCAACCGCTCCGCCAGAGCCGGGCCGTGCTCCTCGTACAGATGGGGGAGCACCTCGGTGTCACAGCGGCTGCGCAGCACGTGCCCACGGGCGCGCAGCTCGCCACGCAGCGCCTCGTGGTTGTAGATCTCCCCGTTCTGAGCCGCCCAGACCCGCTCCTGCTCGCTCGCGAAGGGCTGGTGGCCTCCCTCGACGTCCACGATCGAGAGCCGTCGTGCGCCGAGCGAGCAGCCGTCGCCGGCGACGAATCCCGCGTCGTCGGGCCCGCGGTAGGCCATGACGTCGGTCATGGCTCTGAGAACGTGCTCGGGAAGGGGCGGCTCGCCGCGACCGTCCAGCCGGAAGGCACCTGCGATGCCGCACATGGCGCCAACGTAGCCAGAGACGGCTTCATCGACCCTGGCCGACAGTCCAGGCTCAGGCATGCGAAGCCGCCTTAGAGTCGGCTCGAGTGACGCAGGAACTGCCGCACGGAGTCCCGGATCTGCGCGCGCGTGTGATGCGCGGCCTGGCCTGGGTTGCCGCCTCGCAGGTGGTCTTCCACGTCACGCGCGCGATCGCGGCCATCCTGATCGCTCGGCTGCTCACGCCCGACGAGTACGGCCTGGCGGCGCTGGCGATCGTGTTCGCGAGCCTCGTGATGATCTTCTCGGACCTCGCACTCGGGGCGGCCCTGATCCAGCGCCCGACCCTGAGCGAGCGCGACAAGAACACCGCGTTCTGGGTCACCGTCGGCAGCGGCGTCCTGTTCACCGCAATTGGCGTCGGGCTCGCCGGGCCGATCGCGAGCCTCTACGGCCAGCCCCAAGCCAAGCCGCTTCTCATGGCGCTCTCAGGCAGCTTCATCGTCACCGCGCTGGGTGCGACACAACTCACGCTGATGATGCGCGAGATGGATTTCCGTCAGACCGAGCTGCTGGGCTTGGCGGGCTCGCTCGTCGGCGCCGGCTGCGGCGTTGCCCTCGCGGCGACCGGGGCGGGCTCGTGGGCGATCATCGCGCAGTTCGTCGCTGGGGCGATCGTGACCACCGCGCTCGTGTGGGTGCGATCGTCGTGGTACCCGCGCCTCATGTTCTCGAAGGCGAGTCTCCTGGACCTGGGCGGGTTCAGCATCTACATGCTGGGCCAGCGCATCCTCTACTACCTGCAGGTCAACGGCGACCGCTTCCTGATCGGCCGCTTCCTCGGCACGACCGCGCTCGGTACGTACGCGGTCGCCTACAACACGATGCTGGTGCCGGCCAGCAAGATCGGCGGCCCGCTTCAAAGGGTCTTCTCGCCCGCCTTCTCGCGCATCCAGGACGAGCCCGAGCGCATCGCGGCCACCTGGGCGCGGGTGGGGCGCATCATCGCCGTAGTCGCCGTGCCGATGCTCGGAGGCCTGGTCGTCGTGGCGCCGGACTTCGTGCCGGTCATCCTCGGCCAGCAGTGGACCGAGGCGGTCCCCGTCGTCCAGGTGCTCGCGTGGGTGGGGATCATCCAGGCGATCCAGGCGCTCAACTACGACGTGCTGATGGCACGCGACCGGACGCGCACGATGTTCCTGTTCTCGCTCTTCCTCACCGCATCTCATCTCGTGGCCTTCAGCCTCGGCCTCGAGTGGGGAGTGGTCGGTGTTGCGGCGGCCTACGCCATATCGACGACGCTCGTCGAGCCGTACCAGACCGTGCTCGCCGCGCGCTGCCTCGGGGTATCGCCGATGGTCTTCTTCCGCGCCCTGTCGGGCGTGTTCCAGGCGGGCTTCGTGATGTGCGCGATTGTCTTCGCCGTCCGGGTGTCGCTGGTGGATGCCGGCGTGCCCCAGGCGCTGCGCCTCTTCATCTGCGTCGCCGTCGGCGCGGTCGCCTACGCCGGACTATGCGCATGGCGCGTGCCGGAGATCGCCGCCGAGGTGCGCGGCGTGCTTCGTCGCAGGCGCGGCGGGGCACCCGCCATGCCGCCGGCGGCAGCGGCCGCCGAGCGCTGAGCGGGTCGCTAGCTCGCGCGACCAGGGCTGGGCACGTCCGCCCGGCGCCGCTCCGCAGTCGTGCCTGAACGGTCGAAGTCGACGACGTAGAACCAGACCATCCGCAGCAGGTCCGCCAGGTAGCTCCGCTTGCGGCGGACGGGCTCGTTCAGCTTCGCAATCGAGACGGCGTTGCGGACGAGCAACCCGGCCGCCTGGCGGATCACGCGTGCGCGCCCAATGGCACCGCTGTGAACGCGGTTGATGTCGATCATCCGGCGCGCCTGTTCGCGCGGGCCCTCGTCGTGCGAGTGGTACACCTCGGCCTCGGCCTCGTAGACGACCTTCCAGCCGGCGGCGACCACGCGCTCGGCCCATTCCAGATCCTCTGCCGCCGGCAGTGTGAAGGGCTCGGCCCACCATGTGCTCAGCCGGATGCAGGAGGCGGCGTTGCTGAAGACGATCTCGTCTACGGCGCCGGCCTCGTAGTGCCGGGTGGCGTCGCCGAAGGCGCGCCTGAGGCGCTCGGTCTCCCACCAGGGAGCGCCGGGCCAGGGAATCTGGCGGCTCGAGACACCGGCCACCCGGGGGTCCGAGAAGGGGGCGGTCATGCGCTCGAGCCAGCGCTCGTCGGTCGGGATCGCGTGAGCCGAGAGGAGTACGACAAGCTCCGCGTCGAGCTGCTCGAGACCCACGTTCAAAGCCTTGGAGTAGTCGAAGTCGGCCGGTGCGATCTCGACGATGCGCGCGCCTCCCGCGCGGGCTAGCTCGACGGTGGAGTCGGTCGACCCACTGTCGACGACCAACACGTCGAGATCGAAGCCCGGCTGCTGGCGCGCGAGAGTCTCGAGGCAGGTTGCGATCAGCTCGCTCTCGTTGAGCGTCCTGATGACGACGCCGACGCGTCTGGGGGTTGCGGCCATCAGGGCTAACGTACCCGCGCGCTCGCGACAGGTCCTTCAAACGATCTAGCCCTTCGACTAGGGGTGGCGCAGACCCTGCCTTCCTACGATCGTCCCATGGACCAGAACCCGGGAATCGCCGTCGTCGTTCTGACGCACAACCGCCTGCACCTCCTGCAGAAGTGCGTCGACAACGTGCTTCGCAAGACCTCCGAGGCGACCCGCGAGATCGTGATCTGGGACAACGCGTCGACGGACGGCACCGCGGACTACCTCGCGTCGCTCAGCGATCCGCGCATCCGGACTATCACGAGCCCCGAGAACATCGGTCAGAACGCGTACGCGCGCGCCTTCCGCGAGACGTCGTCGCCGTACATGGTCGAGCTCGACGACGACGTGGTGGCCGCGCCCACCAACTGGGACGCGACGATGCTCGACGCCTTTATGAAGCTGCCCAAGGTGGGCTTCCTGGCCGCCGATCTGGAGGATGACCCGAACGACGAGGCGTCGCGGTTCCGCCACCAGGTGCGTCCGCACGAGTACACGCTCGTCGAGGAGAACGGCGTGCGTCTGCTCACGGGTCCGGCGGGCGGTGGCTGTGCCATGACCTCCCGAGAGCTGAACCAGCGCGCGGGTGGCTTCCAGGAGAAGAAGAATGAAGTCTTCTGGCTCGAGGACGCCGCCTACATCGAGGACATTCAGCGCCTCGGCTACAAGGCGGCGGTTCTGGCGGACCTCAGGGTCCATCACACGGGCGGCCCTTACTACTCCGAGATCCCGAAGGAGAAGGAGGAGTACTGGCGGCGCTACTGGGCTCGCAAGGCCCGTCGCGAGCGCGTCAAGGGGATGCTCGTGCGCGTGCCGTTCGTGCGCCGGCTGAACGATCGCTACGGCTGGTTCGTGGCGCCTGCCAAGTAAGGCAACCTATACGGGCGCATAGGGCCTCGAGGGTCACTCTCGGCATACGTTCAGCCCATGCGCATACTCATCACGGGCGGCGCGGGCTTCGTGGGCTCCCATCTCGCCGACGAGCTTCTCAGCCGCGGCCATCGCGTCCACGCCCTCGACGACCTGTCGACGGGTGCGATCGACAACGTTCGTCACCTGAAGGAGAACCCGGCCTTCGACTACACGATCGAGTCCTGCAACAACGCGCCGGTCGTGGCCGAGCTCGTGGATTCCGCCGACGTGGTGTACCACCTGGCAGCCGCCGTGGGTGTCGAGCTGATCGTCGAGAGCCCGGTGCGCACGATCGAGAACAACGTCCACACCACGGAGGTCGTGCTCTCGGCAGCGAGTAAGAAGAAGAAGCCCGTGTTCGTGGCCTCGACGAGCGAGGTCTACGGCAAGAGCACGGCGCTCCCCTTCCGGGAGGACGGCGACCTGCTGCTCGGCCCGACGTTCAAGGGCCGCTGGTCGTACGCGTGCTCAAAGGCGATCGACGAGTTCCTCGCCCTGGCCTACTGGAAGGAGAAGGGGCTGCCGACCGTGATCGGGCGCATGTTCAACACCGTCGGCCCGCGCCAGACCGGCCGCTACGGCATGGTGGTCCCCAACTTCGTGCGCCAAGCGCTGGCGGGCCAGCCGCTCAGCGTCTACGGCGACGGCACCCAGAGCCGTTGCTTCTGCCACGTGCACGATGTCGTGCGCGCGCTCGCCACGCTGATGGAGCGCGAGGATCTCTACGGCGAGGTCTTCAACATCGGCAGCGAGGCCGAGATCACGATCCGGGGCCTCGCGACCAGGGTCCGCGAGCTCGTCGGCTCCGAGGCGGCGATCAAGTACGTGCCGTAC
>Ga0081538_10000999_pt1 | contig 30090 bp, 30 predicted proteins | sample TabmetS5T2R1_FD_71022 | JGI IMG/M metagenome (GOLD analysis project Ga0081538, IMG submission 71022) | Tabebuia heterophylla rhizosphere microbial communities from the University of Puerto Rico - S5T2R1 | ecosystem: Host-associated > Plants > Roots > Rhizosphere ...
CGAGAACTTCCAGAAGAACCTCATCATGGGTCCCGCCATCAACGCGATCAACGCCTGGTGGGAGGAGAACAAGCTGCAGGAGCACCAGCCCGGCCATCTGGACTCCGATGACGCGGCTGCGAACCGCGGGCCGGCCGCCGCTTCGGCCTAGCGCTCTTCCTCCGCCGGGGCGGCGCGCTGGCCGCGCTGCCTCGGCCTGAGGTTGCTCACGATCAGCGCCACGATCGTTACGAGGTAGATCGTGCCCACAAGGGCCTCGAGCGAGGTCAGCGTCTTGCCGAGGTTCGTGGCGGCGGTGAGGTCGCCGAAGCCGGTGGACGTCAAGGTCGTGTAGCTGAAGTAGAGGTAGTCGCTGCGCTCCGGATCCGCGATCTGCGCGAAGAAGGGCTTGTCGCCCAAGGCCCCGACGGCGGCGAACAGGAACGAGAAGAACATCCCTGCCAGCAGGTAGATCGAGAGGACGCCCGACAGCGTCTCGACCGTGACCTCGCGGGAGATGAACAGGTCCTGCGCGAGCCCGGCGGCGATCACCGGAGGCGCGACGGCCACGAGCAGGCCCGTCGCGATGGCTGTGACGCCGTCGCCGACCGAGCCCTCGACCACCCAGAGGACCGGTGCGGCGACCGCAGCGAGCATGGCAACGGCCGCGGCCAGTCGAACGAGCCGGCGATTCGCGCGCGCGATCCGGACCGCGGCCACGAGCGTCGCGGCCTGAAGCCAGATGACCACCACCCGGGTGAGGTCGGTGTCCGGCGCCGCCTCCTGAACGACGAAGGACACCACGACCAGGAAAAGCACCATGCCGTACCTGTGCCTCACGCCTCTCCCGTTCGCTCCGCGGCGGCCATGTCCTCGCTCAGCACGCCCCCGGCCACGGCGCCGGCCACGATCACGAGCGACAGCGTGAGCAGCCAGCCCTGCAGCGAGAAAGCGATCCCGATCAGGCCGTAGCGCCGCGCGGCGGCTTCGATGAGGATCGGCATGTAGATCGCCGAGGCGTAGGTGAGGGCCGTCAGTAGAACACCTGAGACGACCGCCCCCGGCACCAGCAGGCGCGTGGCAACGCGGCGGCCGAGCAGGATGATGGGGGTCCACAGCCAGAGCGCAAACCCGAAGCCGAGCGAGACGGTCGCGGCGAAGAAGGGCCCTAGCCAGTCCTGCATGTCGCTCCGGATCGACACAAGCGAGATCCAGAGCGCGAGCGCGCCAATCCAGAGCAGGCTGTGCGGGACTCCCGCCACGCCGCTCGGCTCCAGGTGGTACGAGCGCTCGTAGGTGTTCTGCAGGGAACGCGCAAACGAAACGACGGTGACCAGCAGGACGGCGATCCCGATGAAGGTGATCCCGCTCTCGACCTCACCCGCGGTCGCGAACAGGGCGCGAACGCCGTCGGCTGCGCCGCCCTCGAGGTCGAAGCGCTCGATGAGGGTGTCCGCGAAGCTCTCGTTCTCGCTCCGCGGGACGAGCGCCGAAGCGACCACGAGGTAGGGAATCAGCGCGGTGAAGGCCTGTGCCCCGAGCACCGTGCCGCGCTCCACGCCCCCGATCTCGGCGAGCCGCACCAGGAGCCGGCCCAGGAGCGAGCCGGGCGCGCTCGCGAGCTCGCGAATCCTGTCGAGCATCGCTCAGGCGGGTTGAGCCCCTGCGGTCTCCTCGAGCGCCCGGCGGCGCACGAACTCGAGCCAGGCGAAGGCCGCCACCGCGAGTATCAGCAGCGGGATCAGGCGCCCCGTCCACGGGGCCGGGTGCCACCACACGAGCAGGAGGATGAGCGCCCCGAGCAGGACGCGGGACAGGGCGGGCTGGTCACGCAGCGAGGGCGCGAGCCGGCGCCGGATGTCGGAGGCCCGGCGGCCGGGGCCGAGCAGCCAGGCTCCCAGTATCAGCAGCACCCCCGCGAGCGCCGCCCCCCACACAACCTCCACCAACAGGCTCGTGCCGATCGACCAGCTGGCCGCCACGGCGAGCTCGGAGTCGGGCGCCTGCGCGAGCGTTTCAACGATCACTTCCCCGCCGACGCGGCGCACGGCCAGCACCGCGATCGCCGCGAACACGAGCCCCAGCCCCACGTAGACAGTTGTGCGACGACGATCCGAGGAGACGAGGACCGCGATCACGTACAGAGCGACCGCCAGCAACACCAGCACGATCGCGAGCGCCCGCAGCAGCTTGACCGCCTTCTGCGCAGTCTCGAGCTGATCGGGCCTCAGGACCTGGAGCTGCCCGGCGTCCTCGGGCAGCGCAGCCGCGGCCCGGCCGAGGAGCCCTCCGCGCTCGGCCGCCCTCTGGATCAGCGGTTGCAGGTCGAGGGTCACGTCGCCGGAGTCCTCGCCGAGCACCTCGTCGAAGACGTCGTGGGCGCGCTCGTTTGCCCGCCGCCAGAGCGAGACGGCGGCCGCCGTGCCGAGCAGCCTGGCGGCGTTCTCCTCGGCGGCCCGGCGCAACGCTCCCGCGGCCGGCTCGGCGAGCGGCTGGAGGCGCGGGGGCAGGCCCTGCTCGATCTCGGCGGCCACGTCGACGTTGGCGTAGAGCTCATCGATCATGTAGGTGCCGAGCGCCTCGCGGATATCCGGGTCCTCGAGCAGCTCGACGCTCGTGTCGACCCACTCCTCACGCTCGAGCACCTGGCGCTGGACCCAGACGGCAGTCATGCCGAGGATGGCGATGATCGTCGCCAGCACCAGGAGGGTGAGAACGCCGATGCGGCGACCGCGAGTGGTGCCCATCTCAGTGCGCTACTTGGACTTGGCGGATGACCGCCTGCGCGCGGCGAGGTAGCCGAGGGCGGCGCCGAGCACCATCGAGAGCGCGACAACGACGATCAGCGGGGTATCCCATGTCCCCACGATCCAGTTGACCTCGACCTCCTCGAGGTTGAGAACAGCGAAGAGCGCGGCGAGCGCGCTGGCCGCGGCGACCGCGACCAGCCGGACGTTCTCCTTGCGCGAGCGCGGCTTGCGGACTTCCCGGCGGCCGCGAGATGAGGACGGGAAATCATCGCTCATGACCGCCTGATCATGACGCTTTCAGCGCGTCTCCGTAGACCGTGAGCGCGTAGATGATCAGGCCGTCCACTACGAGGATGATCACCGACCAGATCGGATAGGCGCCGATGGCAAGGAGCGCGGCGATCGCGCTGAAGCCGGCGAACATGATCCCGAGCACGGCGCCGAAGTCGCTGCCCCCGAAGATCAGCATCGCCGTGACGACCTGCGCGATGCCGAGAAGCAGGTGGATCCAGCCCCACAGGGAGAGGTCGCCGAACAGGAGCTCGTCGGCAATGAAGTAGTCGTCCTCGATGATCGCGGCCAGCCCGTAGATCACGTTGAAGACGCCGGCGATCAGGATCATCGTCGCCGCGAATGCGGCCCAGCCCTGGCCTCTTGAGACGTTGCGAGAACCTTCCATGGCGGTTCCTTTCGACGGAGCCGCCGGGGAGCCTCCCACTTTCGGGGGACGTGCTCTGGCCGCTCAGGGCCATCCGAGACGCTTCGGTAGCATCGCGCGCGATGCCGGAGCCCGGGCCAGGGAGGCCAATGCAGCCGTCCCGCAGGCGCAGGCTCCGCGAGGGCCTCGAGTCGGCGTTCGCCGAGCGCCTGTCGCCGGAACGCACCCGCCGCGCGACGCTCTTCGAGCAGCAGACCGTGGGCCGTCTCGACTGGGACACGGTGGCGCGCCTCAACCGCTGGCTCGAGCTGCTCGGCAGGATCGCGACGGTCGTGTGGGCAGCTCTGATCGCGACGATCGTGCTCGGCGTCGATGTCAGGGACTTGGTGGAGGGGCTGATCAACTCGGGACAGCCGCTCCGCAAGGTCGTGATCGTCGCGGTGATCCTCCCGACGCTCGCGTTCTTCCTGCTGCACTCGATGATCGGCTTCCTGCGCTGGCGGCTCCAGCGGGAGCTGTGGCGACGCGACGTGGAGCGGCTCGAAGCAACCCGCGATCAATAGCATCGCGCCAACTGGCGGCCGCGATCGCCAGGGACTGGCGGGCGGGCGCCCTGGGGCGTCCTGACCCATGCAGGTCTCGGGGCCGGGCTCCCCGAACACGTACCCGACCGTTCACGCGGCCGTGGAGGCTGCTGGAAAGGACGCCCGTTGGCGGATGCGATAGGGCAGGTGCTGTCGTTCGGAGTCGGCGTGGCGCTCAGCCCGGTCCCGATCATCGGCGTGGTGCTGATGCTCGCGACGCCGCGTGCCCGCTCGAACGGCCCGGCCTTCATCGCCGGCTGGATCCTGGGGCTCGCCGTGGTCGGCGCACTCGTGCTGCTCGCCTCGAGCGGGGTCGCGAGCGAGCAGGGCGAGCCGGCCGACTGGGTGAGCTGGCTCAAGCTCGTGCTGGGCGTGTTGCTGGTGGCGGTGGCGGTGAAGGAGCGGCGCTCCCGGCCGACCGACGACGCCGAGCCCGAGATGCCGAAGTGGATGGAGGCGATCGACACCTTCACACCCGGCAAGGCGGCCGGCTTCGGCGCCCTGCTGTCGGGGATCAACCCCAAGAACCTGCTGCTCTGCGTGGGCGCCGCCGCGGCAATCGCGCAGACCGGGGTGTCCGCGGGCGAGCAGGCCGTCGCGCTCGCCGTATTCGTGCTGATCGGGACGCTCGGACCGGGCGCGCCGGTGGCGATCTACTTCGCGCTCGGTGAGCGCTCCGAGCAGATCCTCGACCGGCTCAAGGCCTGGATGAGCGACAACAACGCGGCCATCATGGCCGTGCTCTGCCTCGTGATCGGCGTGAAGCTGATCGGCGACGCGATCAGCGGCTTCTGAGCCGCGGGCTAAGCCGTTGCGCCGCCCTTGTCGAGCGCCTCCTGCAGCGCGGCCTCCTGCTCGTTGGAGAGCGAGCTCTGGATCACATGGCCGCCGTACTTCGAGATCTCGGGGACCACCTTGTCACGCGTGGCCTCGCGTACCAGGACGAACACCGCCGCCTTGCCCGGCTCGAGCTTGTTGCCGAGCTCCTTCATGAAGCTGTCGTCGATGCCGTAGTCGCTCAAGGCGCCGGCCGCCGCGCCGCTCGCGGCGCCGACCGCCAATCCCAACAGGGGCATGAAGAAGATCAGCCCGATCAGGCCTCCCCAAAGCGCGCCGCCGGCGGCGCCGCGGCCGGCGAGCGACGGCTGGTGCAGTTTGATCTTGCCATCGCCCCTGTTCTCCACGATCACCGCGTCGTCGAGCTCCAGCGAGTGCTCCCGGACCAGCTCGCCGAGGGTGCCCATCACCTCTTGGGCCTTGTCGAGGTCGTCGTAGGCGATTGCCACGAGGTTCGCCATGCCGCGAGTCCTTTCGTCGGGTACCGGCGCGGAAGCTACTCGAAGCGCTGGGGCGCCGCTCGCTCTTGTCTCGAAAGCGAGCATCGTCGCAATCCCGGCCGCCGCGGGCCGCGCGCCACCGAGCGTGATCTTCTCGTCGCGGGAGAGGCTCAGGTCCTGGGCGGCGACCCCGATCGCGTGGATGGCGTCCAGCACGCGATCCGCCGCGGCCGGGTCGACTTCCGCGGTCACCAGCGCGGTCTCGCGGCCGGGATCGTCGGTCACCAGCACGTGGCGCACTCCGGGGAGCGCGCGCAGCTCGCTCCGCACGGGCTCCGCGTGCTCGGGTGACACGAACGCCCGCAGCCGGAAGACCGTGACGAGGTCGGTGCGCAGAAGCGGCGCGTTCATGCCGTGGAGAGGCCGGCAGCCACGGCGAAACCGAAAGCGGTTGCCAGCCCGACGGCGCGGCCGCCCTTGCGCGCCTCGGGGATCATCGAGTCGCTGAGCATCACGAGCAGGGCGCCGGCGGCGAATCCGTTCACGCCGGCTTGGAGCTCGCCGCTGACGTTGTCGCCGAGCGCGTAGCCGACGAGGGTCGAGAGGGCGCAGACGACGGCGACGGCGCCCCACAGCCGCATGATGGTCGCCCCATCGCGACGCGCGTGCATCTTGCTCGCCGAGCCGATCGCCTCGGGCAGGTTTGAGACGAAGATCGCCACGACCAGCCCGACGCCCACCTCACCGCCGAGCGCGATCCCGAGCCCCAGCACGAGCTGCTCGGGCACGCCGTCGAGGAAGGCCCCGAGCGCGAGTGCGGACGCGGGATCGGACCCGCGTCGCTCTATGAGGGAATCGAGGCCGAAGTAGGTGAGGGCGCCCACCCCGAGGCCGATCCCCACCGGCAGCCCGCCGCCGGCCTCGACGCCCTCCTGGGCGAGGTCGAAGGAGACTGCGCTGATGAGAGCGCCCGCGCCGAAGGCGAGCACCAGCGAGACCTGCTTGACCGGCCAGTCGCGGACGAGCGCGAGCAGCGCCCCGATCACGAGCGAGCTTGCCGCCACCGTGCCCCACAGAGCCGCGCTGCCCATTGCTGGGGGCGATCATCGCCAGTGCGCCGGACGGGCCCGGCGCCCGCCCGCCCTCAACCGCGCACGATGCAGCGGAAGCCGATATGGCCGGTTGACGTGTCGGTGTCCTCGGCCTGGCGCGCCGACGGCCGGTAGCGCAGGCAGTAGTTGGGGGCGCAGAGGTGCGAGCCGCCCTTGATGACGCGACTGGGGAAGTGGCCGCGGTCGCCGCGCTGGCGCTCGGCGACGCGCGGGTTGCGCGGGACGCAGCAGGGGTTGTCGGCGTGCCGCCCACCGAAGTAGTCGGCCGTCCACTCCCAGACGTTGCCCGTCATGTCGTGCAGGCCGAAGCCGTTGGGCTCGAAGGCGCCGACGGGCGACGTGCCCTCGTAGCCGTCGCGCTTGAGGTTCTGCCAGGGAAACTCGCCCTGCCAGACGTTGGCCCGGGGGCGGCCGCCCGGCTCGTGTTCGTCCCCCCACGCGAAGGCCTTGCCTTCGAGCCCGCCACGAGCCGCGTACTCCCACTCGGCCTCGGTCGGCAGCTCCTTGCCGGCCCAGGCCGCGTATGCCTCCGCATCCTCCACCGCCACATGCACCACCGGATGGCGGTCACGGTCGCGCAGGTTGCTGCCGGGACCCTCCGGTCGGCGCCAGCAGGCGCCCGGGGTATAGCTCCACCAGTTCGCGGCGTTGCGCAGGTCCACGGGGCCGCGCGAACGCCTGAACACGAGTGAGCCGGCCACGAGCTGGTCCGGGTCGGCGCCGGGAAAGTCGGCAGCCTGGGGGGCCCGCTCCGCGCGCGTCACGTGACCGGTGGCCTCGACGAACGCCGCGAACTCGGCGTTCGTGACCGGATGACGGTCGAGCAGAAAGCTGTCAACGGCCACACGGTGCACGGGCCGCTCCTCGGGATAGAAGCGGTCCGAGCCCATCAGGAACTCGCCCGCCGGGATGCGCACCATGCCGTTCGCCGAGGCGGCCATCGGGCCCAAGCTAGCGCAGCACGCTCAGAGGTCGATGGCCTCGCCCGGCGCGAGCACGCGGACCTCCACGTCCGGTGCGAGCCGCGTCGCCGCGCGAGCGAGCTCGTGCGGTGGATCGCTGAGCCGTCGCCTCCGGTCGGGCACGATGCGCGGGAAAAGCGTGCCCCAGTGGATCGGCAGCGCGAGCCGCGGGCGGAGCAGGGCGAGCGCCTCGGCAGCGCGCTCGGGATCGAGATGGCCCGATCCGAGGCTCGGCCCCCAGCCCCACACCGGGATCAGGGCCAGGTCGAGGTCGCCGAGGTCGGCCATGCCGTCGAAGACGTCGGTGTCGCCCGCGAAATACACGCGCACCCCGTCGGCCTCGACGACATAGCCGAGGCAGACGACCTTCGTGCGGGAAAGAACGCGACCTCCGTGATGGACGGCGGGCACGGCCATCACCGCCGCGTCCGCGACCCGGATCACCGCGCCCGGCGTGAGCTCGCTGACCGAGGCGAAGCGTCGCCCGCTCGCCAGCCGCCCGGCGCCGGCGGGGACGACGAGCCGTGCGCCGCTGCTGTCGAGCAGCTTCAGCGAGGGCCGGTCGAAGTGGTCATGGTGCAGATGCGAGATGAGCACGGCGTCGAGCCGGGAGCGATGCTCGGGCTCGACGGGCGGGGCCACGCGCTTGAGATGGAACAGGCGCTTGCGCAGCACCGGGTCGGTCATGAGACGCGCTCCGCCCAGCTCGATCAGGGCCGTGGCGTGGCCGAGCCAGGTCACGCGCCGCGTCATTTGAACGCGTCGTGGCCGAGCGCCGCGAGCCAGCCGCGGAAGTGGCGGTGCATCGCCTCGGCGCCCACGATCTCCTCCTCGGGAGGCGTCCAGGAGGCGGGAACGAGCGCGAACGGGTGACTCTGCTCGCCGCCCATGCCGCCGTGGGAGCCCACCAGCTCCTCGAACGCGGCCACCTCGTCGAGGTCCGCCCAGAAGGTGCTGTTGACGACAATGTCGGGGCAGTGCGGGAAGCCGTCCGTGCGCCTGACGTGGCGCGCCGCGTTCGGCCCGAAGGGGGCGAGCGGATCCTCGCCCTCGATGCTGTCGTCCTCGAGCCGGCGTGAACCACGCGGCCCGAGCACCAGCGCCCCCTGGCGATCGGAGCGTACGAGCAGGAAGCCGATTCCGGGGTGCTCGCGCAGGGCCGGGATGAGCTGCGGCCAGCGCGCCTCGATCGACTCGAGCGCAACCCGCCCGGGTACGCGTGGGAACGAGATCAGCCCGAGGTTGCCGGAGGCCATGACCGACAGTTCGGGCAGGCCGTCGGCCGCGGGCCCGTCCGCGGCGGGTGGTGGCCCGAGGGAATCCTCATCTCCGAGGCGCACCTCACCGTCGACGCGGCGCCTGCGAACCGCCCGGTCGACGATCCTCGCGCGGGCACCCTCGCCGGCTGATGCTTCGGTCAGCGAGGCTGCCAGCATCCCCAGCGCCTCGTCGCTGCCGGCCTCCTGCGCGTCAACGTGCTCCGTCTCGCAGGCTCGCGTGACCAGGTCCTCGAGCGTGATCCCGTAACGCTGGCGGAAGGTCGCGCCCTGCGACTGGCCGTGGTCCGATAGGACCACGAACTGGTAAGGGCGCGGCGCGTGCTCCGCGGCGGCCGCGATGCGGCCGATCTGACGGTCGACCTGGCGGAGCACTGCGAGCGTGTCGGCCCGCTCGACACCGGAGTGGTGCGCCACCTCGTCGTAGGCAAGGAAGGTCGTATAGCCGACCGGCCGGCCCGCATAGAGGTCCGCGATCACCGCGGCTACCTGGAGGTCACGCTGGATGACGGTGCCCCAGGCGCGCACGAGCGCGTACTTGAAGCCGCGCTGCACGCGCGGCCGCACGTCGCGGCGCCGCTGCTGGGCGGCGAAGCGAAGCTCCTGGGCGATGTCGGCGAGCACGAGCAGCAGCGTGCGCGTGGTGCTGTAGGGGTTCGCGAAGTAGCCGAAGTAGTCCTGGCCGATGCGCCCCGGGCGCGAGCGGTCTAGCACCGTGCTCATCGTCAGCAGGGTGTGCGCCGCGTCGCCCGAGACGATGTTCGCCCGGCTCGCGCCGTCCTCGTGCAGGAGGCCGCGCCCGTCCGAGTGGCGGCGTTCGAGCTCGGCGGCGTCGTGAGGATGGTTCGTCACGATCGCTTTGCCGTGCTCCTTCTCCCACCAGCGGAAGGCCGGCATGTCGTGGTTGTCGCCATGCAGGAGCCCGGCCTGGCAGGCGCCCGTCTGGGACGACCAGTCCGTCTCCCAGCGCAGGAGCCTGTGCCCGCCGTGCGCCCAATGCGCCAGGTTGGGCGCGTTGCCGTCGCGGATGGCGCGCCTGAGCACGTCGTGCGCGAGCCCGTCGATCTCGATGAAGTAGACGCCGGGGATCTTGCTCGTGTGCAGCCCCGCGCGGCGTGCCTGGCGACGGACGGCGTGGCTGTACCAGAAATCCTCATCGTCGATCGCGAACAGGGTGGTGAAGATCGTGTTCACGGCGGTCAGGCCGATCGCGACGATCACCCCGTCGAGGACACTGTCGAGCGTGACGCCCGGCTCCAATGCGGCCGCCGCCGCAACAACGAGCCCGTTCAGAAGCAGGGCGCCGAGGCCCAACGTGAGCACCGTGAAGGGCAGCGCGATCCGGATGATCAGCGGCCAGACGAGCGCGTTCGCCAGTCCCATGAACGCAGCCGTGGCGAGCGCCGTCGCCCAATTCGTGACGTGGAAGCCGGGCATGATCGCGCTGAGCAGCAGCAGGGTCCCGGCGGTAAGGAGCCAGACCAGCACGATCCGCGTGATCAGATAAGCGGCGCGCATGTTCGCTCAGTCCACGGCGACCGTGATCACGAGCAGCGCCAGTCCGAGCAGGATGCCCGTGGCCGCGAGTCCCGAGATGACGCGTTGGTCGAGCGGGGCGTATCCGCCTTCGTCAAGCGCCCGTTCCACCTGCCGCTCGCGGACGAAGGCGAAGCCGGTGAAGCCGACGCCCAGGAGCGCGAAGGCTCCGCCGATGATCGAGTAGGGCCAGGTCGTCCCGCCGGTTACCGCCGGCACGATCTCGCCCGCGCCGAGGCTGACCGCGAACGCGGTGAGACCCGTGCGCAGCCAGGCGAGATAGGTTCGCTCGTTCGCGAGCCTTGTCCGCCGCGTGACGTCGTCATCGGCCATGGGCGGGTTCTACCGCGCCTCGCGGCGGGACTCGACGACCTGCGCCGGCCGCCGCGCCTCCGCCCGCCCGTCCTCGAGCTCTCCCACGGAGGCCTCTCCGTACTCGCGCTTGTGCACGATCGCCGCGATCGCGCCCGCGGGAATCGGGAGCCAGAAGGACACGAGCCTGTAGGCGAGCGTCGCAACGACGGCGGCGCCCGCACCCACGCCGGCGAGGGCGAGCGTTCCCGTCAGCCCGGCCTCGACGAACCCGAGCCCGCCGGGGGTGAGCGGCAGCGTCCCGAGCAGCTGGGCGGTGAAGAAGGCGAGCAGCACGAGCGAGGCGCGCGGATTGGCGCCGACGGCGTAGAGGGCCGCGAGCAGCGTCAGGTAGTCGAGCACCCAGCGGCCGGCGGCCCCGAGCAGCGCCTCCCACCACCTGTCGCCCAGCACCTGCACCACGGTGTCGCGCTCGTGGATCAGCTTCTGGGGCAGGTCCGTCAGGGGCTCGCGCCCCCGCATCAGGCGATTGCGGACCGACTGGGCCGCCCCCCCGATCAGCTCGAGCGGCCGGTCCCAGATGACACAGGCCACGCCGAGCGCGATCATCGCGACGAAGACCACCGCCCCGGCAATGGCCGCGTGCGCGAGACGGGGGTCGACGGCAACCCCGGTGATGATCGCCGGTACCGCCAGCAGCGGAAGTGCAAGCAGGGTGCCGAACACGAGCAGCGAGGCGGCGGTCATGCCCGAGGCCGCCGCCGCCGCGGGCACACCGGCGCGCGCGAGCATCGCGTACTGCATCGCCCCGGCGGCGGCCACGCCGCCCGGGACAACCCGCCCGAACGAGTTCGAGGCGAGCTGAGAGGTGATCACGGGGCCCCAGCGGTCCGCCCGCACGGCGGTCTTCTGGACGGTCCACATGCACGCGTAGCTGCCCACCTGGAGCACGATCATCCCCGCGAACCAGAGCGGGTTGATGTCGTCGAGCTCGTCGAAAGCGCCGAAGACCTCGAGCAGCGCGGGGGCGAGGAGGTAGAGCGACACGCCCGTGACGGCGAGGAGCAATCCTCGCTTGACGAGCATGCCCGGCGTCATGTGAACAGGCTACGCGGGAGCGGGGTCGGGAGAGGGCGGGCCCGGCGCGGGCGGCTCCGGCGGCGGCTCGTCGTCGGACTCGGCCGGCCGCTTGATCGACATCGTGCGCAGGTCCACGTACTCGCGCAGGAGAATCTGGATCGAGGCCGCGATCGGGATTGCCACCAGTGCCCCGAGCACCCCCAGCAGCGTGGCGCCGAACAGCACGGCGACGATCGTGATGAAGGGGTGCACGTGCACTGTCCGCTTCTGGATCTGCGGCTGGATCACGTGGTTCTCGAACTGCTGGTAGACGATCGCCCAGATGGCCCAGATGATCGTGACCGTGGGGAAGTTCTCGAACAGCGTCACGATCCCGATCAGCACGGCTGCGATCGTCGCGCCCACCAGAGGGATCAGCGAGAACAGGCCGGCGATCACCGCCAGCGGCGGCGCGAACGGGACGCCCAGGATCGTGAGCACGATGAAGGTGGCCACGCCCGCGATCAGCGCGATCGTCAGGGCGCCCGCGACGTAGCCCGCCACCGCCTGCGCCATCCGGTCGAGCGAGCGGCGGAGCCGCCGGCGTTCCTCATCCGGGCGTGAGGCTATGAGCCCGTCGACCCAGGTGCGGCCGCTCCCGAGCAGGAACGCGGTCAGGACCAGGATCGTGATTAGCGCGAACAGCGAGTTGACGATGCCGAAGCCCACGTCGCGGAGCGTTCCGGCAGCGCCGCCGAGCCGCTCCGGCAGCTTGCCCGCCTCCTCCTCCAGCTTGGAGGTGATGTCGTAGTCCTCGTTGATCGAGCGCAGCTGCTCGTTGTCGCGCACGAACTGCGTGACGTCCTCGGCGTAGCGGGGAACGTCGTCCGCGAAATTGTTCGCCTCGGTGATGAGCGGCGGGACGATCAGCGCGATCAGCAGGATGGGGACCAGCAGCAGGCCGAGGTAGACGATCGCGATCGCGAACCCGCGCCGCATCCGCCCGGACAGATAGTTGACCGGACCGGAGAGCGCGACCGCCAGGAACGCCGATATGAGGAGCCAGCTGATCGGCCGGCGGAGCAGGAAGAGCAGGTAGAGCGCGATCGCCACGCAGACGACGATCAACACGATGCGTACGACGCTCCGCGCGGAAGGCACCACGACCGGCTATTCGCGCCCTCCGGGGGCGGTCCTACAGGTGCACGATCTACTGCACGTAGCGGGCCGGCAGGCCGCCCATCCCGAGCAGGCCGGGTCCCGTGTGGGCGGCGAGGACCGGCCCGATCTCGCTCACGATCGTCGGTGGGCGTCCGTAGACCTCGCTGCAGCGCTCGATCAGCTGGGCGCACGCGTCCGGTGCGTTGATGTGCTGGGCGCTCCAGGCGTCAGCGCCCGAGTCCTTGCGCTGGCGCGCGTAGTCCACCATCCGCTCGAACGCGCGCCCGCTGGTGCGCACCCGCTCGACGGGCGTCATCTCGTTCTCCACGGTGAGGATCGGCTTGACCTTCAGGGTCGAGCCGATCCAGGCGCTTGCCGCGCCGATCCTGCCGCCGCGCCGGAGAAACTCGAGCGTGTCGATCACGAACCAGAGCTTGAGCTCGCTGCGCGCCTGTGCCACGTGCGCCGCCACCTCCTTCGCGCTCGCTCCGTCGCCGGCCGCCTTGGCCGCGGCGAGCACCATGAAGCCCAAGCCCCCCGCAGCGGTGGTGGAGTCGACCACCTCGATGCGCTCACCGCCCTTCCCGTCGCGCTCGAGCGCCTCCTTGGCCTGCCGCGCCGCCTCGGGGGTGCCGGAGAGCCCGCCCGAGATGTGGACCGAGACGATCTCCCTGCCCTCGGCGAGCAGCGGCTCGAACACTGCCGTGAAGTCGCCGACCGAGGGCTGCGAGGTGCTCGGCAGGGTCTCCGCTTGGCGGAGCTCCTCGAAGAACGCCTGGTAGTCGCCGATGTCCACCTCGGGGACCGTGCGGTCCGCGCCGAACACCACGTACAGCGGCACGACGTGGATGCCGTGGCGCTCGATCAGCTCCGGCGGCAGGTACGAGGTGCTGTCGGTGACCACCGCGACGTCGGCCATGCGCGCGGCAGCGTATCCGCTCCCGATCTACACTCGTCTCCGGCTTGGCCAAGGTCCTCGTCACCGGCGCGACCGGCTTCATCGGCTCACACGTCGCGCATCTCCTCGCCGAGCGTGGGGATGAGCTTCGTCTTGGGGTCGAGGAGGGCCCACCGGACGCCGCGATCGCGGACCTCGACTCTGAGCGGACGCGGCTCGAGGTACGCGACCGGCGCTCCGTCCGCCGAGCGCTCGCTGGGGTCGAGCGTGTGTTCCACTGCGCGGGTGTGACCTCCGTGCGGCCGCAGGACTCCGAGCGCCTCTTCGACGTGAATGTGCGCGGCACCAAGCTCGTGATGCAGGAGTGCCTGCGGGCGGGCGTCGAGCGCGTGGTCTACACATCGAGCGCTGCGGCGCTCGGGCCCGCGGAGCACGGCAAGGCGGCCGACGAGACCCAGCTCTTCACCGCCGGCAGGCTCGGCATCCCGTACGTCAACTCCGTGCACGAAGCCGAGGTCGAGGCGCTCCGTGTGGCGGCGCAGGGCCTTCCGCTCGTGTGCGTCAACCCGTCGGTCTGCTTCGGAGCGGGGGATCACCTGCTCAGCTCAACGCGACTCGTCCGCAGCTTCCTGCTCGGCCGCATCCCGGTCTACACGAGCGGGGCAATCAACGTCGTGGACGTGCGCGACGCGGCGGCGGGCCACCTGCTCGCGGACGAGCTCGGCGCGGTGGGGGAGCGCTATCTGCTCGGCGGCCGCAACTTCACGTTCGACCGCCTGTTCGCCGATCTCGGCCGCATGTCCGGGATCGAGCCGCCCGTCAAGCTGCCGGCGGGAGCGGCCGCGAAGCTGGCGGCCCTGCTCGGGGTGGGCGGCCGCGCCTGGCCGCTCACGGAGGCCGAGGTCCGCGCCGCGGGAAACAGCTGGACGTACCGCTCGACCAAGGCGCGCCGGGAACTCGGCTGGCGCGCGCGCCCGCACGAGGAGACGCTCGAGGCGACCGTGGCCTGGCACCTGGAGCGCGAGCACGACCGCATCGCCCGCACACACCGCTCGCAGCAGATCCAGTACCGCGCGGCGGGGCTGGCGATCGGGGTGGCGGAGGAGGCGGTGGGCGTGCTGCGCCGGGCGACCTCGCTGGGCCGCTGAGCCTCGGCGAGTCGACTACGCTCCGACGCACCGGGTACCGGAACCCTTCGATGGCTCGATCGCAGCGAAAGCAGTCCGCCAAGCCCGCAGGCCCTTCACGGGGCTCGAAGGCTCTCACCAACGCCAGGCGCCTGTGGCCGTACATGCTCATGGCATGGGAGCGCTGGCAGTCGCTCCCGCCCGAGCAGAAGGAGCGCTACATGCGCCAGGCGCGCGAGTACGCCGGACGCGGCAAGAAGGCGCTCGACCAGCGCCGCAAGAAGCGCAAGCGCTAAGAGCCTGCCTCGGCCGGCCGGGTGCGGTTAGCCCCCTGGCCGGACACGGGCTGGCTCGATTCCAGCCGCTTCGGGGGCACGCCATGCTCGCATGCATGGACATGACTCTCAGCTCCGACCCTGCTCCTACGCCCGCCTGGCGGGTCGTTCTCCGGCCCCTGATCAGCCTCGGCGGCTGGCGGGCGGTCACCCATCACCTGCTCGGCCTGCCGCTCGGCACTGCCTACTTCACTTGGTTCGTCACGTCGATCTCGCTCGGCCTCGGGCTCGCGATCACGCTGATCGGAATCCCGATCCTGACGGTGGCGCTGGCGAGCGTGCGCCCGCTGCTGGCGGTCGAGCGCGGGCTCGCGAATGCGCTGCTCGACGCGAAGATCGCGCCGCTCGGGGTCGCGCCGCACGCTGAAGGGTGGCTCGCGCGGCTGAAGGCCTACTGGACCGAGGCCACGACCTGGCGCGGCCTCGCCTATCTCCTCGCGCGCTTCCCCATCGGCCTCGCGACGTTCATCGTCGCGGTGGTCACCTTCAGCGTCGCTCTCTACCTGATCGCCGCGCCGGTCGTGGCGCCGATCGATGCGCTCGAGTTCGGCTTCTGGGAGCCCGACACCGTGCTCGAGGGACTGGCGCTGTTGCCGCTCGGGCTGGCGCTGCTGGTGGCCTCGGGGTGGATCTCCGAGGGGATGGCGGTCGTCTCGCGTGAGCTCGCCCGCCTGGCCGTGCGTTGAGGGCGTTGAGGGATTAGTTCAAGCGGTTCTCGAGCCCGAGTGGCGCCTGGCGCGGCTCGGGCTCGGGCTCCGGCACATCGGCCTGAGCCGGCTGCTCCACCCCGAGGAGCTGGGCCAGCTCGCCGTTCTCGAACATCTCGACGACGATGTCGGAGCCGCCCACCAGCTCGCCGTCGACGAAGAGCTGCGGGATCGTCGGCCAGCCCGAGAGCGCGGAAAGCTCCTCGCGGATGCGCGGGTCGGGAAGGATGTCGAGTGCGGCGTACTGGACGCCAAGCTCGTTGAGGGCGCCGGAGGCGCGCATGGAGAAGCCGCAGGCCGGCTGCTGAGGCGTGCCCTTCATGAAGAGCATCACCCTGTTCTCCTTGATGGCGTTCTCGATGAAGGTGCGGATCTCGTCGTTGGTCATCTTCCGTCTCCGGGGGTCTGGGTCTTGATGGAGAGCGCGTGGATGGGGCCGCCCACCTCGTCTCCGAACACGTCATAGATCAGCTTGTGCTGCTGGATACGCGAGAGCCCCACGAAGCGGTCCGAGATCACCTCGGCGCGGAAGTGGTCGCCGCCGCCGGTGAGATCGTGGACCATCACCTGGGCGCCGGGCAGGGCGTCTTCGATGCGTTCCTTCAGCTCCGCTGCGGTGGGCATCGCCCTCCAGGGTATCGACGGGTCCGTCTTTATAATCGGAGCGGATGGTCACGCTCACCAATATTGCCGCCGAGAAGGTCACCCAGTTCATGGAGGGGCAGGGCGCCGAGGGCGACGTCGGCCTCAGGGTCGGCGTGCGCGGCGGCGGCTGCTCCGGCTTCCAGTACGCACTGGCCCTCGACGAGCGCCGCGACGACGATCACGTCTTCGACGCGTCGGGCATCCGCGTACTGGTCGACCCGGCGAGCCTGCGCTACGTCGACGGCTCCACGGTCGACTTCACGGAGAGCTTCCAGGGCTCGGGCTTCGAGGTGTCGAACCCGAACGTCGTGGCCTCGTGCGGCTGCGGCTCCTCATTCCGCGTGGCGGATGAAGAGCCGAGCTGCGGCACCGTCTGAGGGAGCGCCTCACACCGGCGTGTTGTCCAGCGAGCTCCACAGGTACAGGCACGCCAGCGTCCGGTAGGGACGCCACGGGCGCGCGATCTTCTCGAGCCGTTTCGCGTCCGGCAGCTTGCGCAGCCGGTACTCCACCTTCACCGCGCGCCTGATGCCCTGGTCGCCCACGGGCAGCACGTCCGGGCGGCGGAGGTGGAACATCAGGAACATGTCTGCCGTCCACTGGCCGAGGCCCTTGATGTCGGTGAGCTGGGCGCTCACCTCCTCGTCGGGCAGCTCGGGCAGGTGCTCTAGGTCGAGCCGGCCCTCCTCCACGTGCCCCGCGAGGTCGCGCAGATAGGCGATCTTCGGGCGCGAGAGCCCGGCCGAGCGGATTCGCTCCGGGTCGACCTCGAGGAGCTGTCTCGGCGTGGGCGCATGCCCGCCGAACAGCTCGAGCATCCGCCCGTAGATCGTCGCGGCGGCCCTCGTGGACAGCTGCTGCCCGACGATCGAGCGCAGCAGCGCGCCGTAGGCGTCGCCGGTGGGCTCCTCCTTCAGCTCGCGCCGCACGGGCGCGCCGTGCTCGTCGATCAGCCGCGCCATCACCGGGTCGCCCTCGCGCAGCGTGGACAGCGCCTTGGGGGTCGCCGCGAGCGGCCTGGTGCGCGAGCCCGCGCTCGGACGGGGCATCCGCTCAGGCCACCGCCCGCTCGTGGAAGGGGTGCTCGAGCGCGCCGAGCTCGGTTGACGGCGGATCGCCGAACAGCCATTCGCGGGCGATCAGGTGCCAGTTCGCGGTGGCGCCGAGCTGGCCGAGCACCCCGAGGGTGAGCGCCTCCATGCGGCGGGCCAGCATTGCCTGGGGTGGCATCGTCTCGCGCTTTATCAGCTCCCAGTGGCGCGAGCGCGGGTCGCCGAAGTCGGTCAGCACGCGGCTGACGAGGGCGCGGTCGATCGTGACCTCGCGGTCCTCGATGTACCAGGCGGTGACGTCGTGGAAGTGCTCGAACACCGCCTCCGGCGTGACCTGGGCGTCGTCCGGGTCGAAGAAGCCCATGCTCGCGAGGCGGCGATGCAGCTCCTTGGGATCGCCGTCCATGGCGGCGCGAATGGCGCCGATCTCGGCGTCGAGGTCCTCGCGGGTCACGCGCTTGGTCATGCCGAAGTCGATGAACGCCACGCGCCCGTCATCCATCAGCCGGTAGTTGCCGGGGTGGGGGTCGCCCGAGAAGTGGCCGTTGCGGTAGAGCGACCCGAAGAAGAAGCGGAAGACGATCTCCCCGAAGCGGTCGCGCGTAGGCTCGTCGAGCTCCTTCACCTCCTCGAAGCCGGTCCCGTCGACCCATTCGGTCACCAGCACGTGCTCGGTGCAGAGCTCGGTCACGACGCCCGGGATGTAGATGAACGGGTGGTTGCGCCACGTCCGTGCGAAGGCGCGGTGCTGCTGCGCCTCGTGCTCGTAGTCGAGCTCGTCGGTCAGCCGCTCGCGGATCTCGGCGGTCATCGCCTTGGCATCCATGCCCGGCGCGATCCGCTTGGCCACGCGCATGATCAGCCCCAGGTTCTGGAGGTCCGCCCGGACCGCGTTCGCGACGCCCGGGTACTGCACCTTGACCGCCACGTCGCGCCCGTCGAGCAGGCGGGCGCGGTAGACCTGGCCTATCGAGGCGGCGGCCACGGCGTCCTCCTCGAAGTCCAAGAAGACATCGCCGAGCCGCTCGCCGAGGTCGCTCTCCACCAGCTTGCGCATCTTCTCGAACGGAACGCGCGGCGCGGACTCGCGCAGCTCCGCCAGCTTCGCCTGGATCCGCTCCTGGAACTCGGGCGGAAAGGCGCCCGTGTCGACGAACGAGGCCACCTGGCCGACCTTCATCGCCGCGCCCTTCATCTGGCCGAGGACGTCGAAGATCTGCTCCGCGGCCTCGATCTGGCGCCGCTCGGCTGCGTTGCGCCGGCCCTCCTGGCCGCGGGCGAGGTTCGCAGCCTTGGTTGCGGCGCCGCGGGCGGCCTGCTCGCCCGCCAGCCGGCCGACCTTAGTTGCCCTGCGCACCCTGCCGGTCGGGAGGTCCTTGGCCATTGCCCCAGGGTACGCATGGCCACCTGCCCGCGGTGAAGGTGGTCGGCGTCCAGGGCGGGCGCCCCGATTGTTACGGGCGCGCGCCCGCCGCCACGTCCTCGACCTCGACCCGGCGCCCGATCGCCTCGGCAAGCAGGTCAGCGTTGCGGCGGGCGGCCCAGATCGGCACGCTCGGGTCCCCCTCGGGGGAGGTGGCGGCGCGCAGCTCCACCGCCCCGTTTGCCTTCCAGACGTCGACGGCCCGTATCGAGCGGTCGCGGCTGCGCTCGAGTTGCTCGGCCAGGCGGATGACGCCGCACAGGAGCCTGAGGCGCCCGGTGTCGCCCGGCTCGCGCAGGTCGCCGAGCTCCGAGGCATCGGGCTCGCCCTTGCGGTGGTAGCGCGCGATCAGGCCGATCAGCACCAGCTCCCGCGGGCTGAAGCCCGGCAGGCCGGCGCTCAGGATCAGGTACTGGGAGTGGCGGTGATGGTCGTCGTAGTCGATTGCCGTGCCGATGTCGTGGAGCACGCACGCCGCCCACAGCAGCTCGCGCTCCTCGTCTCCGAGGTCGTGCAGGCCGGCGGCCTTGAGGCCGTCGAACATCGCGAGCGAGAGGGTCGCGACGTGATGCACGTGCTCGCTGTCGCTGTCGAAGCGCTGGGCCAGGTTCTCGACCGACTCCTCGCGCACGTCGACGAACAGCTCGCGCTCGCCGAGCAGCCGCTCGAAGAAGATCCCCTCGCGCAGGCCCGCCTCGGTTACCTCGATCTTGTCGAAGCCGCCGGTCTCCATCGCCGCCTCGAGCACCAGCGCGCCGCCGAGGATCACGTCGCCGCGGTCGGGCTTGATCCCGCTCACCGCACCGCGCTTGGAGGCCGGGCGCCGCGCGAGCTCGGCGGCCAGGTCCTCGAGCGCGTCACGGCTGAGCTCGAAGCCCTGGACGTCGATGTCGGGCAGGTCGAGGCGCTTCATTGCGGCGGCGGAGAGATTGCGGATCGTCCCGCCAATGCCCACGATCCGGCCGCCGCCCTGCCACCAGCCCATGCCGCCGAGCTCGGAGGCCACCTGCTCGCGGAGCGCGCGCATCCCCTTGGCCGTGGCCTTCTCGCCTGGCAGGAACTCCTCGCTCACCCGGACAGAGCCGAGCCGAAGGGACTCGGCGGCCGCCATCCGCCGGCCTTCGATCCGGGTGGCCTGGATGCTGCCGCCGCCTATGTCGAGCCCGTAGCCGTCCTCGATCGTGGTGGAGTTGGCGATCGCGAGCCATCCGTAGCGAGCCTCCTCGGTGCCGCTGATCACGCGCGCGCTGAGCCCGGTCCGTGCGCGGATGGTGGCGAGCAGCTCGTCGCCGTTGACGGCATCGCGGATCGCGCTCGTGGCCACGGCCTCGATCCGATGGATCCCGCGCGCGCGGCAGAAAGCCGAGAAGACGGCGGCGGTGTGCAGAGCGCGGTCGATGCGCTCGGGCCGGAGGGCGTCGCCCGGCCGGCCCATCCCGGCGCCGACACGCACCGCCTCGCGAATCTCGTCTATCAGGCTCCACCAAGGCGTGCGGGGCTCGTACCCGTACACGACGAGCCGCCAGGAGTTCGACCCCATGTCGACAACCGCCACCCGTTCCACGGGCGGCATTCTCGCTCCACACCGATCGCTAGAGTCGGCAGGTCCGGGCTCGGCAACGGCGAGCCCCTGCCCAAGTCCCGGCTCAAGCACGAGATGGCAGCCATCGGCACCCCCGAGAATCCGCTTCGCGTAGCGATCGTCGGCTCCGGGCCGTCGGGGTTCTACGCGGCCGGAAGCCTGCTCAAGTGCAAGTCGCATCCCGATCTGGCGGCGCAGGTCGACGTCTTCGACCGCCTCCCCACGCCGTGGGGCCTCGTGCGCGGAGGGGTCGCCCCGGACCACCCGAACATCAAGGCCGTGTCACGGGTCTACGAGAAGACCGCCGAGCATCCCGAGTTCCGCTTCTATGGGAACGTCGAGCTCGGTCGCGATCTCGCCCGTGCGGACCTCGCGCGGCACTATCACGCGGTCATCTACGCCGTCGGCGCCCAGACCGACCGGCGCATGGGCATTCCCGGCGAGGACCTGCCCGGCAGCTGGGCGGCCACGGAGTTCGTGGCCTGGTACAACGGCCACCCTGACTACCGCGACCTCGAGTTCGACCTGTCGGCCGAGCGCGCCATCGTCGTCGGAAACGGGAACGTCGCCACCGACGTGGCCCGGATGCTGGCCCTGACCCGCGATGAGCTCGCCGCCACGGACGTCGCGGATCACGCGCTCGAGGTCATGGCCGAGTCGAACGTCCGCGAGATCGTCGTGCTCGGACGGCGCGGCCCCGCGCAGGCGGCCTTCACCAATCCCGAGCTGCTCGAGCTGGGCGACATGACCGACGCCGACATCATCGTCGATCCCGGCGACGCCGAGCTCGACCCGCTCTCGCGCACCTTCATCGAGTCCGAGGAAGCGAGCGGCACCAAGAAGAGGAACGTGAAGATCATCAGCGACTACTCGCAGCGCGTTCCGGAGCGCAAGCGCCGCCGGATCGTGTTGCGCTTTCTCGTCTCCCCGGTGGAGATCCTCGGGTCCGAGCGCGTCGAGGGCATCCGAATCGCCCACAACGAGCTGGTGGAGGACGAGACAGGGGCGTTGCGCCCGCGTCCCACAGGGGAGACCGAGGAGATCGAGTGCGGCCTCGTGTTCCGCTCGATCGGGTATCGGGGCACCGCGCTCGAGGGCATTCCGTTCGACGAGCGCCACGCGGTGATCCCGAACGATGGCGGCCGCATCCTCGACGGCGAGGACCCTGTGGCGGGCGAGTACGTGGTCGGGTGGATCAAGCGCGGCCCCACGGGCATCATCGGCACCAACAAGCGGGACGCACAGGAGACGGTCGAGCTCCTCCTCGAGGACCTCGACGCCGGTCGGCTCCCCGTTCCCGCCGATCCCGACCGCGACTCTCTCGACGCCCTGATCGCGGAACGCCGCCCGGATGCCGTGTCGTACGCGGCCTGGGAGGCGATCGACCGCGTGGAGAAGGCGGCCGGCGAGCCGCACGGGCGGCCGCGCGTCAAGCTCTGCAGCTTCGACGAGCTGCTCGAGGCCGCGGGCGTGCGCGTCGAGGCCTGACGCCTCGGGCGGGGAGCGCGCGCCTCAGCGCTCCGGCACGCTCGGCGCCCCGGCCAGGCGGTCCTGGAAGCGCCGGTAGCGGCGGGCGTGGCGCTCGTGTCGAGCTTCGGCCTTCCTGAGCTTCCGGCTGCCCGCCGGGTAGCGCCGGCGCGCCCACGGTGAGCCGGGCTCGGCGAGCCTGATCGCCCCGATGAGAGCCAGGGGCGGAAACAGCATCCCGGTCACCCCCAGGATCACCTTTCCCTTCGCGATCGCCAAGCCAGAGAGGGCGAGCGTCACCAGCACGCTCAGCACGATTACCGGGGCCCCCGAGTCCGTCGCGAAGGGAAGCGCGCCCAGCAGGATGAGGCTGCCGACCGCCACGGCGATTACCACCGCGTCCACCGAACGGCGGCCCTCCTCGGCCCAGTAGACGTCCTCCAGGTGCAGCCAGAGGGCGAACTCGTCGAGGGTCAGGCCCGCCCCGATGCCGAAGACGCCCGCGACGATCTCGATCCAGGGGCTGCCCGGCTGCAAGGCGAGGATGAAGCCCGCCAGCAGCATCAGCACGATCCCGAAGACGAGGTGGTGCACGTGCAGGCCGCCCTCGGTCGTGACGCTGCCCGGCCACCAGGGCACCTTCGGGCTGCGCATCAGCCGCGCGCTCGTCCTGATGAACAGGAACGAGAGAAGCGTCGCGGCCAAGAGCACGACGCCGGCGCGCACTCCGTCCTGCGAGAGCAAGCTGTCCTGCGTCTCGAATTCGATGACCACTTCGGCGAGCCGGGCCATCCCATCCCGTACGCTAGGCCCCCAGTCGCCGGGACGCAATCCCGGCGGGAGGACTCGTCGTGTCAACCTCCACGCGATCAGCCGTCAGCGTGACCTTGGCCGTGCTGGCCGCGCTCGTGCTCGCCCTCGGCACGGTCGCCTTCTACGTACGCGCCGAGGTCGTCGACAGCGACGCGTTCGCCGACCGCGCCCTGGTCGCGCTCGAGGACGACGACGTCCGCCGGGTCGTGCGCCGTGAGCTCGTTACGGCCCTGATCGACCGGGGCTCGGCCGATCTCGCGGCGGCACGGCCCTTGCTCGAGTCGGTGGTCGACGCGGTCATCGATACCCAGCCCTTCCAGGCGCTCTTCCGGCGCGCGGCGGTGCAGGCAAACAGGGTGTTCTTCGTCCGCGACCGCGAGAACGCGCTCGTCGACATCTCGGACGCAGCCAAGCTCGTGGACTTCGGCCTGCGCACCGTCTCTCCCCGGCTCGCAAGGGAGGTCCCCACGGACATCCAGCCCGAGCTCGCCAGGCTGAGCCAAGACGACCTCGCCGCGGGGACGCTTGCCGTCGCGGACGAGGTGCGCGTGCTCGGCATCGTGCTGCCGGTTTTGGCGCTCCTACTGTTCGCGGCGGCCATCGTGGTGGCGCCCGACCGCCGCATGGCCGTGCTCCGGTCCGGACTCGCCGCGGGGACCGCCGGGGCGGTACTCGCGATCGTCCTGTTCGCGCTGCGGGCCCGCACGCTCTCAGGCGTATTCGGGGAGGACGAGTTGACCGACGCCGAGGTGCGCGACGCGGCGGCCGGGGTGCTTGACGCGTTCGCCGGCGACCTCCTCGTCTGGGCCCTGCTGCTCTCGCTGGGCGGGCTCGTCGTGGCGGCCGCCGCGGCGGCGCTCGACCCGGAGGACGTCGAACGCCCGCTCGCGCGGCTGTGGACTCGGCTCACTGCGACGCCTCGAACGACCTGGGGCCGCGCGCTGCGAGGCGCCGCTGCGCTCGCCGGCGGCGTGCTGGTGGTGCTCAACCCGGTGCTCGCGCTCCAGGCTGCTGCGGTGCTGGCCGGTGCCGTCCTCGTGTTCTTCGGCACCGCCGAGCTGCTCGCGCTCCTGCAGGGCGGAGCGCCCACCGCCGAGCGCGAGCGGCGCTCGCGTGCGCGCGCCTTCGCCGTGGCCGGTGTGGCCGCGGTCGCCGTCGCCGCCGCCGCCGCGGCGTTCGTGCTCGTGACCACCGACAGCGCCGACCCGGTCGAGGCGAGCGTTCCGGGGAGCTCGAAGCGCACATGCAACGGGTCGATCGCGATGTGCGAGCTGACGCTGGGCGAGGCTGTGTTCGCGGGCACACACAACGCCTTCTCGGCCGCGGACAGCCCCGGCTGGTTCATCGCGAACCAGCGCCGCACGATCGAGCGCCAGCTTTCCGATGGCATCCGCCTCTTCCTGATCGATGCGCACTGGGGGATCGAGGACGCACGGGGGCGGGTGCGAACGGACTTCAAATCGGAGGGCCGGAGCCGCAACAAGGTCGCGAAGGCGCTGCCGCCGGAGCAGCTCGAGGCCGCCGTGCGGCTCGCCGGCCGAGTAGGAGCAGGCGACCTCGAGGGCGAGCGGGACGTCTGGCTGTGCCACACGGTCTGCGAGCTCGGGGCGACCCGGATGGTCGACACCCTGACCGAGATGCGCACCTTCCTCGACCGCAATCGCGGCGAGGTGCTGATCCTGTTCGTAGAGCCGTACGTGGCGCCCGCGGAGATCGAGAAGGTGTTCGCGAAGTCGGGGCTCGACCGCTACGTGGCCACGCTCAGCCGCGATGAGCCGCTGCCAACGCTCGGGGAGCTCGTCAGGGAGAACCGCCGCGTGATCGTGTTCGCCGAGAAGGACGCCGACGGGACTGTGCCCTGGTACCTGGACGGCTTCTCATTCGTTCAGGACACCCCGCTCGGGGCCGAGAACGTGCGGCAACTGAGCTGCGAACTCTCCCGCGGGACCGCCGACAGCCCGCTCCTGATGCTGAACCACTGGGCCGACCTGTTCCCCCCGCGGGCCGAGCCGAACCGGCCCTTCCTCAAAGAGAACTTCGTGATCCGGCGCGCGCACGAATGCGGGCGCGAGCGTGGGCTGCCCGTGAGCCTGATCGCCGTCGACCACTACGACCAGGGCAGGTTCATCGAAGGGGTCGACGCCCTGAACGCCGAGCGCGTGCAGCGGCTCAGGCAGCGCCAGCGCGTGGGTGGATAGCGGGCACGGCCCGCTCTCCGTCCAAAGCATCGAGCGCGCGCTCGACGGATGTGCGCACGCAGGTGAAGATCGGCGTCTCGGACGCCGTGTAGGCGCTCGACTCCGTCGAGCGCAGTTCCTGGACCAGGTCGAGAAACTCCGACGGGTCGTCGGCGTCGAACGCCACAACGAACTCCTGATCGTCGAGTCCGAACGAGTAGGCCGTGTTGGTCTCGATGCCCGTGAAGCGGCGCGCGACGGCGATGTGGTCGCGCATGACCCGCATGCGCTCGTCCGGCGTCAGCCGGTACCACTCGCGCTTCTTCCACATCGGATAGACGATCAGGTACTTGGCGTCGGCCCCCTCGCGCGGCGCGAGCGGCTGGTCGGGCTGGTCCGAGTAGGGCGACTCCTTGGTCATCGCGAGATAGGAGTGGGGAACGTCCGCCCAGCGCATCAGCCCGCTCTGGTTCAGCAGCACGTGCAACTCGTGGATCGGATCAAGCGTCTGGGCGATCGCTCGCACCAGCAGATCGCAGTCGCCGCGGGTGCCGACGAGCGAGTAGGTGCGCAGGTAGTGGTCCTCAGCGAAAGCCTGGCAGGCAGCCGCAAATTCCCGTTTGTCGGCCGCTCGTTCCTCGGCCGAGCGCCGCCGCCAGGCGGGGTCGACCTTCAGGAACGTGTACTTGACGTAGTTGCGCACCTCGGTCACTCGTCAAGTGTGGCCGATAGGATGGCGGGGGTGCGCGTAGCCCTGATATCGCCCTACTCCTACACGTACCCGGGCGGTGTCGGGCGCCACGTCGAAGCGCTCGCGGAGCAGCTTCTCGAGGCCGGACACGAGGTCCGGCTGCTGGCGCCCTATGACCCCGACGACCGCTTGGCGCGCGTCACGCACCGTGGCGCGCGGCCGCAGCCGCGACCACTTCCCGACCACGTGATCCCGCTCGGGCGAACGCTCGGCTTCCCCATGAACGGCGCGGTTTCGAACCTGTCGATGTTCCCGGAGGCGGTCGCCACCGTCAGCCGCGAGTTACGCAGCGGCCGCTACGACGTGGCGCACGTGCACGAGCCAAATGCACCGGTCGTCTCCTGGTACGCCGCCGAGTCGTCCCGCCTGCCGACGGTCGCGACCTTTCACACCTACTCGACGAGCGGGCTTGCGCACTTCGCCGCGAACGCTGCGGGCGCGCGCCGCATTTACTCGAAGCTCGGCGCGCGCATCGCCGTCTCAGAGGCCGCCCGCTGGACCGCGCAGCGCTTTTATGGAGGCCGCTACCGGATCGTGCCCAATGGGGTGGATCTGAGCCAGGCCCAGCCGAGGACCGGGGCATGGATCGCGGGGCCCCATCCGGAGCTGCGCATCCTGTTCGTCGGCCGCGCCGAGGAACGCAAGGGGCTGCCGGTGCTGCTGCGCGCTTTCGAGGCACTGCGCGGCGCCGGGATCGAGGCCCGCCTGACCATCGCGGGGGCGACCGAAGCCGAGGTCGAGCCGCTGTTGCTGGAGCCCGACGGGGTCGAGGTCGCCGGCCGGGTGGACGACGACGAGAAGTGGCGCCTGCTCGGCGAGGCCGACCTGCTGTCCGCCCCCTCCCTGGGCGGGGAGAGCTTCGGAATGGTCCTCACGGAGGCGTTCGCGTCGGGCACGCCGGTCGTGGCGTCCAGGATCCCCGGCTACCGCGAGGTCGTGCACGACGGCCGCGACGGCCTGCTGGTCCCCGTGGGCGACGCGGTGGAGCTCGGCGAGGCGCTGCGCAGCCTCGCGCTCGACCCGGAACGGCGGCTGCACATGGCCGCGAACGCCCGCGAGAGCGCCGAGCGCTACGCCTGGCCGCGCGTGGCTGCCGAGGTCACCGAGGTATACGAGCAGGCGCTCGAGGCGCCTCAACCCGAGCGCCGGAGGGTCCGCCTGGGGCGGCGCGTGGGCGTCATCCCGACGGAGCCGGGCCCGCGCGTCCCGCCGCGGCGGCTGCCGTCGCTCGAGCCGTCGGAGCCCGCCGCCGGCCGCCGCCGGGCGGCCCGGGTGGCCCGGCGCGTGCTGGTGGGAGCCGGCGTCGTGTTGGGCGCGGGGCTGGCGGCGCTGGCGCTCCAGCGGATCGGGATCGAGTCGATCGGGCGTGCGCTGCTGGCCGCGACGCCCGTATGGGTGCTCGCGGCCTTCGCCGTCATGTGCGCCTCGATGCTGCTGCGCGCGGAGGCCTGGCACGCGATCCTGCGCGCCGCGCTCCCCGGTGTGCGGGTGCGTCGCCGCGACACCGCCCGGGCCACGATGATCGGCGTCCTTATGTCGGCCACGCTGCCCGCGCGCCTCGGCGAGCCGTCACGCGCGCTGATCCTGTCGCGGCGAGTCGGTCGCGTTCGCCACCGCTTCCCGGTCGTGCTCGGCACGATGGTCTCGCAGACCATGCTCAACATCCTGGCGCTCGCCATCCTCGGCGCCGTGATGTTCGCCACCGTCGGGATCTTCAGGGGAAACGAGGACGCGCTCGTGATCGCCACGCTCGCCCCGGTGGTCCTGCTGGCACTGGTGCTCGCCGCTCCCTGGCTGCTGCGCCGTGGTACGCCGACCCGCTTCCAGCGCGTCCAGCAGGCGGCGGCGGCCGCGCGCCGCGCCATGGTCCAGGTCCGCCTCGGCCTGCAGGTCTTCCGCCGCCCCAAGCTGGGCGCCTGGGCTTCGCTCAACCAGCTCGCCGCCTGGGGCATCCAGTGGCTCGCCTGTTACCTGCTGCTGGTGGCGCTCGGGCTCGACGAGCGCGCCGGAATCGGGGCCGCGGCGGCGGTGCTGTTCGCTGTCAACGTGACTGCCGCGCTGCCGGCCACGCCCTCGAACCTCGGCGTCTTCCAGGCGGCCTGCGTCGCCGTCCTGTCCGCCTACGGAGTGGGCAAGACGGACGCGCTCGCCTACGGGATCATCCTGCAGGCGGTCGAGATCGCCACGGCGCTCGCGATGGGCATGCCGGCCCTCGTGCGCGAGGGGATGACCTGGAAGGACCTGCGCCTGCGCGCGCTGCACGCCTCACCCGTGCAGCTGCGCGGCGCCGGCCGGCGCGGCGAGGCGGCAGAGGCCGAGGCGTAGCGGAGAGCTCCCCGGTTGACCGTTTCGCCGCGACCGACACCGGCGCGGCGCCTGCAAAAGAGGGCCCTTGCCAACCTTCACACATTTATGTCAAGGTTGGTACCATGGCGGACTTGGCAGAGCGCGACTACATCGAAGCGGTACGGAGCCGGGTCGTCGTCTTCGACGGCGGCATGGGCGCCACGCTCGAGCAGTTCGACCTGACCTCCGAGGACTACGGCGGTCTTCCCGGCAAGTGCCACGAGGCGCTCGTCCTGCACAGGCCGGACGTGATCCAGGGCGTGCACGAGTCGATGCTGGCGGCCGGCGCCGAGGTGCTCGAGACCGACACCTTCCAGGGCAGCCGCCTGAAGCTCGAGGAGTGGGGGCTCGGAGAGCACACGCTCGAGATCAACCGCAGGGCGGCCGAGATCGCTCGCGCCGCGGCCGGTGAGCAGCGCTTCGTGGCCGGCTCGATCGGCCCCACGGGCCACCTGCCCGCGTCCGACGACCCCACGCTCGGGAAGATCAGCTTCCGCGAGCTCGTCGAGGTGTTCACCGAGCAGGCACTGGGGCTCGTCGCGGGCGGCGCCGACCTGATCATCATCGAGACCGCGCAGGACATCCTCGAGGTCAAGGCGGCAGTGTTCGGCGCCCGCGAGGCGTACAAGCAGACTGGGCGCACGCTGCCGATCCAGACGAGCGTGTCGCTGCTGCCGAACGGCGGCAAGATGCTGCTCGGCACGGACATCCAGGCGGTGCTGACAACGCTCAACGCCCTCGACGTCGACGTCATCGGGCTCAACTGCTCGACCGGGCCCGAGGACATGCGCGACGCGATCCGCTACCTCGGCGAGTTCAGCCCCGTGCCGGTGCACTGCATCCCGAACGCCGGCCTGCCGCTCCAGGGACCCGACGGCGAGACGATCTTCCCCGAGCAGCCCGACCCGCTGGCGGACCGGCTGCAGGAGTTCGTTGAGCGTTACGGGATCTCGATCGTGGGCGGCTGCTGCGGTACCACGCCAGACCACATCGCCGCGATCGTCGAGCGCGTCGGCGGCCGCGACGCCGCCGCGCGCCCGGACACCCGCAGGGCGCTCGTGTCGTCGATGATGACCGCCACGCCGCTCGTGCAGGAGCCGCGGCCGACGCTGGTCGGCGAGCGCGTCAACTCGCAGGGCTCACGCAAGGCGAAGGAGCTGCTGCTGGCGGAGGATTACGACGGCATCCTGCGGATCGCGGAGGACCAGGTCGAGGGCGGCGCCCACGTGCTCGACGTCTGCGTGGCTCTCACGGAGCGCCAGGACGAGGACGCCCAGATGAGCGAGGTCGTCAAACGCATCTCGCTGACCCAGCCCGCGCCGATCCAGGTCGACTCGACCGAGCCCGACGTGATCAAGGCCGCGCTCGAGCGGATCCCCGGCCGGGCGATCGTCAACTCGGTCAACCTCGAGGCGGGGCGCGCCAAGCTCGACGTCGTCGCGCCGCTCGCGAAGGCGCACGGCGCCGCGCTGATCGCGCTGACGATCGACGAGGTCGGCATGGCCAAGACCGCGGAGCGCAAGCTCGAGGTGGCCAAGCGGATCGTGGAGCTCGCCTGTGACGAGCACGGGCTCGACCGCGAGGCGCTCATCTTCGACGCGCTCACCTTCACGCTCACCACGGGTGACGAGGAGTGGAAGCCGTCAGCCATCGAGACGATCGAGGGCATCAGGCAGATCAAGAAGGAGCTGCACGGCGTCAAGACCTCGCTCGGCGTCTCGAACGTCTCGTTCGGCGTCTCACCCGGCGCCCGCGCGGTGCTCAACTCGGTCTTCCTCCACCACTGCGTGGAGGCCGGGCTCGACCTCGCGATGGTCAACCCCAACCACATCACCCCCTACGGGGAGATCTCCGAGACCGAGCGCGAGCTCGCCGACGGCCTCGTCTTCAACCGCCGCGAGGACGCGCTCGAGCGCTTCATCGCCCACTTCGAGCAGAAAGGCGAGGAGGACGACGACGCCGGCGGCGCCGACCCCACCGAGGGCATGGAGCCGGAGGAGGCGCTCCACTTCCACATCCTGCGCCGCAAGAAGGAGGGCGTGGAGGACTGGATCGACCGCTCGGTCGAGAAGATCGGCGCGGTTCCGACGCTGAACGACG
>Ga0081538_10001000_pt1 | contig 30078 bp, 32 predicted proteins | sample TabmetS5T2R1_FD_71022 | JGI IMG/M metagenome (GOLD analysis project Ga0081538, IMG submission 71022) | Tabebuia heterophylla rhizosphere microbial communities from the University of Puerto Rico - S5T2R1 | ecosystem: Host-associated > Plants > Roots > Rhizosphere ...
CCCTTCTCGGCGACCGCGCCTGGACCCTGCCTGCCTGGCTGGACCGGGTGCTGCCGCGGATCTCGCTCGAGGGTGAGCCGGGCGACGAGCCGCCCGCCGCACGGCCGGCTGGCCGCGCGCGCAGCGGCACGGCTACCGGCCGCCCCGCGGAGGGCGCCGGATATCCGTGACCGAGCGCCACACGGCGCCGCACGCCGCCCGCGTCAGCCGCGCGTGCGGTACAGGTGGGTCGTCAGCGGCATGAACACGGCGGTCAGAGCCACCGCCACGCCCAGCACGATCGCGATGTCGCTGCCGTCCACGCCCCCGTGCATGAAGCCCCGGGACACGTCCGCCAGTATCGAGATCGGGTTGACGTTCACGAAGGCCTCGAGCGCCGACGGCAGCGTGTCCGGCTCCACGAACACGTTGCTCAGGAAGGTCAGCGGGAAGATGCTCATGAAGCCCGCGTTCATCACGGCGTTCGGCGAACGCATGACGAGGCCCATGGTCGTGAAGATCCACGAGAGCGCGAAGGCGAAGAGGACCGTGAACGCCAGCGCGGCCAACACACCGGGCAAGCCAGCGTCGGCCCGGAAGCCGAGCACGTATCCGAGCACGATGATCACGGTGCCGCCCACGAGGTAGCGCACGCTGTCGCCGAGCAGCGCGCCCACGAGCGGCGCCGGGCGCCAGATCGGCAGCGTGCGAAAGCGGTCGACCACGCCCTTCGTCAGGTCCGTGTTGACGGCGACGCCGGAGTAGACCGTGTTGAACAGCACCGACATCACGAGCAGGCCGGGCAGGATGTACTCGAGGTACTCGCTCGTCGAGCCGGCGACGGCGCCGCCGAACAGGTAGGTGAACATCAGGACGAACAGCACCGGCGTAATCGTCACGTCGAGGAGCTGCTCGGGGACGTGCTTGACCTTCAGCATGCCTCGCCAGCCGAAGCTGAGCGCCGCCGAGGGGGCACTGGCCGGCGCAGGACGTTCGGTCTTTGCGAGCGCCTTGCGAATGGCCACCTCGTCGGCGAGCGTGTCGGACCTGGCCGGAGTCGTAGAGGGGGTGCTCATGCTGCCTGCTCCTCCTGGATCTCGTTGGCTTCGTCGCCGGTCTGGTCCTCGGCCGTGTGGCCCGTCAGCGCCAGGAAGACCTCGTCGAGGCTCGGCTGGCCGAGCGAGAAGTCGGCGATCCGCACGCCCGAGCGGGCCAGCTCAGCGACCGCCTCGGCCGCGCGGTCCCCGTCGGCACAGGGCGCCGATAGAGCCGCCGGATCGGGCTCGAGGTGCACCGTTTCGAGCTCCCGCGCCAGAACGCGCTCGGCCTCGGGGCGCTGCTCGGGGTCGAGCAGCCGCACGTGCAGCGCGCCGGACCCGACCGAGGCCTTGAGCTGGCCGGGTGTGCCCTCGGCGATCACCTTGCCGTGATCGATGACGGCGATCCCCTCGGCGAGCTGGTCCGCCTCGTCGAGGTACTGGGTACAGAGCAGAATCGTCGTCCCGCCCGCCGCCATCGCGCGGATGATGTCCCAGACCTGGTTGCGTGAGCGCGGGTCGAGCCCGGTGGTGGGCTCGTCGAGGAACATGACCTGGGGGGTCACGACGATGCTCGCCGCGATGTCCAGCCGCCGGCGCATCCCGCCGGAGTAGTTCTTGACCAGCTTGCCGGCGGCGTCCGCGAGGCCAAACGCCTCGAGCAGCTCGGTGGCCCTCGCCTTTGCGTGGTCCCGGGTCAGGCCGAGCAGACGCCCGAGCAGCACGAGGTTCTCGCGGCCGGTCAGGTCCTCGTCGACCGAGGCGAGCTGCCCTGTGAGGCTGATCAGCTGCCGCACGGCGGCCGAGTCCTTGACGATGTCGTGCCCCAGCACCTGCGCCGAGCCTGCATCCGGGCGCAGCAGCGTCGCGAGCATCCTGATCGTCGTGGTCTTGCCCGCGCCGTTCGGGCCGAGCACTCCGTAGACGGAGCCCGTCCGGACGGCGAGGTCGACGCCGTCAACGGCGTGGGTCTCGCCGAAGTACTTGACGAGGCCGTTGGCCTCGATCGCGAGCGGTGGGTGCGTTGTCATCAGGCTCCCTGGGGTTCGCGGGTGCATCTCCCACGTTAGTGACGGACGCGCGGACCGAAATTCATCGGTCCGCTCAGGACAGCACCTCGATCGTGAAACCGCCCGGCGCCTCGAAGTAGAAGGTCCATGCTCCGTGCTGGCGACTCGGCGGTTCGATGTCGAATCCATCCTCGCGGAGGCGCTGGTTGACCTCGTCGACGGCCGCCTCGCTGGGTTGGATGAAACCTATGTGGAAGGTCTTCGGGTAGCTGACCTTGTTGCGTCGCCCGACGCCGATCAGGGTGAGCACGAGATCGTCGTCGTCGAACAGCACGTCGAAGTTCTTCTGGCCCTCTCCGTAGGGCCGCATCCCGAAGTGCTTCTCGAGGAGCGCGCGCGTTGCCGGGACGTCGTCGACCGTGAGGTTGACGTGGTTGAGCTTCATGCGCTGCCTGTCTCCTCCGCCGGGGTTTAGTCTTGACAGCAGCCTGTCAATTGTGGCAGATTGACAGGTACCTGTCAAACCATGCCCCGCGACGACTCACCGGAGGCCGCGTTCACCCGCCTGGTCCTGCTGGTCTTCAGGCTCAACGGCCTGCTCCTCGACGCCGGCGATCGCCTCGCGGCGCCGGTCGGCCAGACGAGCGCGCGCTGGCAGGTCATGGGCGTGATCGATCACGAGCCGCTCACGGTGTCGGCGGTCGCTCGCGTGATGGGGCTTCGGCGCCAGAGCGTGCAGCGCACCGCGGACCTCCTGGCGGCCGACGGCGTGGCCGAGTACGTGGACAACCCGGCGGACCGGCGCGCCCGGCTTCTGACGCTCACCCCAGCGGGCCGGCGTGCCCTGCGCGCGATCGAGCGCGCCCAGCGTGCTTGGGCAGAGGAGCTCGGCAGCTCGGTCGGGTTGGAGCCGCTGCTCGAGGCCGAGGCCGCGCTCGAGCGGGTCATCGCCCAACTCGAGCGCTAACCGCTTCCCCGTGGTCATCCGGCCTACCCGTAGATCTTTTCGCCCGCCTCCAGGCTCGCGACGAACTTCGCCAGCCGTCGCGCGCGGGTCTCCGGCCGCTTGGCCTCATCGAGCCGGTAGAGGATCGCGTAACGGTTCTGGCTGCTGAGGCTCTCGAAGAAGGCCTTGGCCTGCGGGCGGGCGTCGAGCTCCCTTTGGAGGTCTTCGGGCACCGTACTCAGCCGCTGGCCCTCGTACGCCCTCGCCCAGCGACCGTCCGCCTTCGCCCGCTCGACCTCGTCCAGCCCCGCGGGGCGCATCCTGCCCTCCGCCGTCAGCCGCTCGATCTTCTCCACGTTGATGCGCGACCAGTTGCTGCGCGGGCGCCGCGGCACGAAGCGCTGGAGGAAGTACTGCTCGTCGAGTGCCAGGCGCTTGGCGTCGATCCACCCGAAGCAGAGGGCGGTATCGAGGACCTCGGGGTAGCGGACGCTGTCGATGCCCGTCCCCTTCTTGGCCATCTTGATCCAGACGCCGTCGGCCGACGCGTGGTTCTCCTCGAGCCAGCGCTCCCACTCGGCATCGGAGGCGAACGAGAGCTGGGGAGAGTCGCCGGCGCTGCTCACACGGAGCAGGCTATCGGCGCCGCGCGCAGTTCCCGGAGGAGGTCGCGGAGCGTCTCCTCGTCCGTGTCCGGGGCCGTCACGACGAGCCGCAGGTGGCGCTCGCCGTTGACGGTGGTCGAGCCGATGTGGAGCCGCCCCCCGGCGAGCACGCGGTCACGGAGAGCGAGCTGATCACCGTCGCCGATGCGGAAGCAGAGGATGTTGCTCTCCGGCACGTAGGGACAGGTCACGTCTGGCTCGAGCGAGAGCAGCTCGTGGAAGCGGCGCGCCGTCTCGTAGCGCGACGCCACGTACTCGCCGAGGCCGCGCTCCCCCTCCCAGGCGAGCGACAGGAAGAGCTTGAGGCCGAGCGTCGTCTTGGTCGTCTCCAGGGCACGGTCGAGGAGGTCGAAGCCGACCGACTCCTGGCCGTTGAACAGGTAGGCGCCGCTCTGGCGAAACGCGGCCGGCAGGTCCGGGCCGTGACGAACGAGGACGGCGGCGCACAGGCCCGACGTGCGCAGCAGCTTGTGCGCGTCCCACACGACGGAGTCGCCGAGCTCGATGCCGTCGAGCAGCGCCCGGTGGCGCTCTGAGAGGAGCGCGGAGGCGCCGTGCGCCGCGTCCACGTGCAGCCAGATGCCGTGCTCGGCGCAGAAGCCGGCGATCGCGCGCAGGTCGTCGTACAGGCCGGTGCTGGTCGCGCAGGCCGGGGCAACGAGCGCGAGCGGTCGCCGTCCGGCTGCAGCGCAGCGCTCAAGCGCCGCCGGCAGCCGATCGGGCCGGATCCGCTCGAGCTCGTCGACCTCGAGCTCGATCACGGCCTCCTCACCAAGGCCGAGGATCGCCGCCGCGCGCGGGACCGAGTAGTGGGCGGACGGCGGTGCGAGCAGGGCGAGATCCCTGGGCACGCCCGCGCGCCAGGCGTCGGGGGCCACGCGTGCCCGGGCCGCGAGCAGCGCCGTGAGGTTCGCGAGCGATCCGCCGTGGGTCAGGACCCCGGCGCCGGACTCGCGGTCGAACCCGACCTTGTCCAGCATCCAGCGCACCACCTCGCGCTCGATCGTGGCCCCCGCGGCGCCCATCTCGTAAATCGCCATCGGGTTGTTCGTGGCGCCGTGGATCAGGTCGGCGACGGCGGCGCCCGTCGACGGCACGGCCACCTGGTGGGCCATCGAGCCCGGGTGGTGGAGGCGCACGGTTGCGTCCAGGTAGCGCGGCAGCCAGTCCGCGAACGCGGCTGCATCCATCCCGCCCTCGTGGATCCAGCGCTCGAGCTCGAGGTCCGCGGCGAGGGCGTCGGGATCGGGCCGCACGGTGGCCGGCCCGAGGCCGTCCCGGGCCTCGGCCACGTGATCGGCGAGCAGTTGGACGGCGCTGGCGGCGGCTGCGGCATAGTCGTTCATCGCTCAGCAGTATGCGTCTGCGAGCGAGGCATATGGTGCCCAATTGCGCTGCTCAGGCCGCCCGGTGCGCAACAATCTGCCAATGGACGCCACCGATCGTGAGATCCTTTGCCTACTCCAGGACAACGGCCGCCTGCCCAACGCGGCGCTCGCCGAGCGCGTGCACCTCTCCCCCTCGCCCTCCCTGCGACGGCTCAGGCGCCTCGAGGACGACGGCACGATCCGCGGCTACCGCGCAATTCTCGACCGCCGCCGCGTCGGCCTCGGGCTCACCGTCTTCGCGGAGGTCAAGCTCACCGGCCACTCGCAGCAGCGTGCCGAGGAGTTCGGCGCGGCGGTAAGCGGCATCGACGCCGTGGTCGCCTGTCACATCGTCGCCGGCATGGCGGACTTCCTGCTCGAGGTGGTCGTCCCGGACCTCGCCGCCTACGAGCAGCTGCTGCTCGAGACCCTGCTCGACCTGCCGGGAGTGACCGACGTGCGCAGCAACGTGGCCATCCGCACGGTCAAGGAGGCGGGACCGCTGCCGCTCGACGCTGTGGCCGATTAGGGCGGCCGCGCCGCTACTGAGCGGCCTTCACGGTCTCATCGAAGACGAGCTCGCCGTCGGCAACCCGGTAGACCCCGTAGTCCGTGATCGTCGTGTCGCCGTTCTCGTCGATGTCGTACGTCCCGAGCACCGACTCACGGCCCTTGGTCTCCCTGAGCGCGCCGATGAGCGCCTGGCGATCCGCGCAGTCGGCTCCTAGCGAGTCGCAGGAGTCGAGCACGAGGTCCATGGCCTCGTACCCGTAGATCGCATAGGGGTCGACGCTCGACACGCCGTAGCGCTGCTTGTACTCCTCGAAGAACCTCCGGCCCTCCGGCGGATACTGATCCGGAGACAACGTGGCGACCGTGACCTTCACCTTGCTCGCAACCTCGGCGGGGATGCCGCCCTCGTCGGCGACGAAGAACTCGGGGTTCGAGACGCCGTCCGGCCCGTAGAGCTTGGCGTCCGGCACCGCGGCCGCCACGTCCTTGTAGAGCTGGACCGCGCCGTTGGGAGTGACCCCCGCGAACACGAAGCAGTCAGCGCCCGAGCTCTTGATCGCCGCCGCCTGGGAACGGAAGTTCGCCGCCTTCGGGTCGATACCCTCGTTGGCGGGGACGTCGAGGCCCTGCTCCTTGGCCGAGCTCTCGATGTTCTTCGCGAGTCCCGCGCCGTACACCTCCTTGTCGTTGAGGATGTAGGCGCTGGCGCAGCCGTCCTGCTTCATGACGGTGGCCAGCGCGGCACCCTGGATCGTGTCCTTCGGGACTATCCGCAGGTAGTGGCGCTCGCCCGTCGGGTAGTACTTGTCGGGCTCGCCCTCGTCGGCGCCCGGCTCGTCGGAGGTCAGGCCCACCGCGGTGTTCGATGGGCTGATCTGCGCGACCGGCACCTCGTTCAGGATCGGGATCGAGATCGCGCTCGCGCCCGAGTTGAACTCGCCGATGTAGGCGACAGCGCTGTCGTCCTGCGCCACCTTCCGGGCATTCGCGGAGGTGGCTTCGGGGGTCCACGTGCCGGCCTGGGCCGTGGAGTCGTCGAGCGAGGTGTACTTGACCTCGAGCTTGCCTGCCTTGCCCTCGTGCTGCTCGAGCGCGAGCTTGATGCCGTTGACCATCGCGGTCGTCTGGAGACGCTGGGCTCCCTGCAGCGGGAGGGACGAATAGACGTTGACGGTCCCGTCACCGGCCGTGCCCCCGCCGTCGTCGTCGTCGTCGCCGCAGGCTGTCTGCCCGATCGCGGCCAGCAACATCAGCGCCGCGAGCAGACGGGTGGTCCATGTCATCGCGCCCTCCTTCGCCCTCATTCCCCCGAGGCTCCAGCAGAGGGGCGGCCGCTACCACTCGACTCGCTACGCGATCGATTAGGAGCGCTAATTGTTGAAGAAAATGTTCTCGGCGTGTATAGAAAAGTCTCTAGAGACTTCAGAAATTATGGAGAATAAAACAATCTTAAAAATATTTTAAGAATAAAGGTAGGGGGAGGGTCAAAAGAACATTTTGAACCCCCCTCTCCCATCGCGCGCATCGGTATCTTCGAGGGCAGTGAACCATCAGCCGACGCTCGAGCTGCGCTATCTGACCGCGCTGGTCGCCGTGGCGAGCGAGCGCTCCTTCGGCCGGGCGGCCGACCGGCTCGGCTACACCCAATCGGCAGTCAGCCAGCAGATCGCCGCGCTCGAGCGGAGCGTCGGGCTCAGGCTCATCGAGCGTCCGGGCGGGCGCCGGCCCGTGGAGCTGACGGAGGCGGGCGAGCGCCTCGCGCGCCACGCGGAGAGCATCGTCTCGAGCGTACATCTCGCCTCGGCCGAGATGGCCTCGCTCGCCGACGGCCGGACCGGCTGCCTGCGGGTCGGCATGTATCAGAGCATCGGGGTGCGCCTCCTGCCCGGGATCGTCCGCCGGCTCGCCGAGACATGCCCTGACCTCGAGCTCGAGACGTTCGAGTCGGGAGACGACCGCGAGCTGCTCGGCGGGCTGGCGGCGGGCGAGCTCGACCTCTCGTTCACCATCGTGCCGGTTACCGACGAGCGTGTCGAGACGCTGGAACTGACAAGCGATCCCTACTGCCTCGTCGTGCCTGCGGACTCCGAGCTCGCCCTCAGGGGCGAGGTGGAGCTCGAGGAGCTCGCCTCGCTCGAGCTGGTCAGCTTCCGCAGCTGCCCGATCCTCGCGGGGCTTGGCATCGAGCTCGACCCCTTCTTCCGCTCGGACGACAACGGCGTCCTTCAGGCGATGGTGGCCGAGGGCTCGGGCAGCGCCCTGCTGCCGCGCCTGGCAATCGACGAGTCCGATCCGCGCGTGACCGTGATCGACCTGGATGGGCAGGTGCCCTCCCGCGTCATCGCGCTCGGCTGGATCCGGGATCGTGGGCTGCCGCCGGCCGCGAAGCGATTCGTCGACGCGGCGGTGCTAGCGGTCGCCACGCCCCTCGCCCGTCGATAAGCGCTCGGAATCGAAGCTTGAGAGATCGGCATGGGCGTCGTGAGCTCGTCCTGGCACGCTGTATACATGGCATCGGTAGCTCTAGTTGTGATCGACCTGCAGCGCGGCGTGAACGATCCCTCCTGGGGACCGCGCAACAACCCGTCCTGCGAGGCGAACATCGGCGCGCTCCTCGACGCCTGGCGCTCCGAAGGGCAGCCGATCGTCTATGTCCGCCACGATTCAATCGAGCCAGGCTCGACGCTTCGGCCGGGACAGCCCGGCAACGACCTGCACGAGCTGCTCGCGGACGAACCAGACCTGCTCGTGACCAAGCACGTGAACTCGGCCTTCTTCGGCGAGCCAGACCTGGCCGATTGGCTGCGCTCACGCGAGATCGAGCGAGTGGTGATGTGCGGCGTGCAGACCAACATCTGCTGCGAGAGCACGGCCCGGGTGGGCTCGAACCTCGGCTTCGACGTGCGCTTCGTGCTGGAAGCCACCCACACCCACGACCGTGCGGCGCCCGACGGAGGGATGATCGACGCCGACACGCTCGCTCGCGTGACCACGGCGAATCTCGACCCCGAGTTCTGCCGCGTGGTCACGACCGCCGAGGCGATCGAGGAGCTCCGCGCCCGGGCCGCCTCGCGGGCTTAGAGCCTGTCTCTCAGGCGAGGGTGATCAGCGCGACGCCGGCGAGCAGTACGGCGACCCCGAGCAGGCGGCGGCGGGATATGGCGCGGCGCGGGAGACGCAGCAGCCCGTACCGGTCCACCGCCACGGAGGCCAGCTGCTGGCCCGCGACCGTGAGCACCACCACTGCCGCGGCGCCGATCTCGGGGATGAGCGTGAAGACGGCGGTCACATACGTCGCTCCGCAGAGCCCGCCCAGCCAGCCCCACCAGGGCACAGCCCGGAGCGGGGCCACCTGGGGTCGCGGCGCACCAGTGGCCAGGATGCCGCCCAGCGCAAGCGCCATCGCGGCGGTCGCGACCGTGAACGAGAACGCGCCGACGGCGATCGCGGCGTCCAGCTCGGCGTCGAGCTGCGCGTTGATCGCGCCCTGAACGGGCAGCACGGCTCCGGCCACAAGCGCCAGGACGATCCAGCCCGAGCGCGTGCGCGCCGCCTCCTCGAGTGCCCCAGCGCCGGCCTGGGCGCGCACGATCAACCCGGCACCGAGCACCACCGCGGCGGCCCCCGCGAAGGTCGCGGAGCTTGGCGCGTCCGCCGCCACGCCCAACCAGCCGAAGCCGTCGAGCAGCACCGAGGCGAGCATCTGCCCGGCAATGAACAGGCCGACGGCGACCAGGGCGCCGAGGCGCGGGAACAGCAGGACGCCGGCGGTGATGTAAACCGCACTGCCGACGCCTCCGGCGAGCGCCCACGGTTCGGCCTGGTCGAGCAACTGGAAAGCACCGAGCGAACCGCCCAGCGCGGTCAGCGCCAGCAGCAGCAGCGCTCCGATTCCAAGCTGCAGCGTCGAGGCGCCGAACGGGCTTCCCATCGCCGTCGCAAGCTGAACATTGGCGGCACCCTGCACCGCCAGCGCAGCGCCGACGAGGAGCAGGAACGGCGTGGCGAGGGCCTCCATTTCGTCTCCTTGATAAGTGGACTCTGCGTCCAGATCAATCTAGCATAACCGGACGTACCGTCCGGTTGCTTCGATAGGATCCAGCCATGGAACTGCCGCTCGCCGGCCCTCCCCAGCGCCCGGAGCGCGCCGATGCAGCACGCAACCGTGCTCGCGTTCTCGAAGCCGCCGCGGCGCTGTTCGAGGAACGCGACGGCCGGGAGGTGACGATGGAGCAGATCGCTGCCGCCGCCGGGGTCGGAAAGGGCACGCTCTACCGCCGCTACCCCGATGTGCCTTCGATCGCCGTGGCTCTCCTCGATGAGCACGAGCGCGAGCTCCAGGAGCGTCTCCTGCATGGGCGCCCGCCATTGGGCCCCGGCGCCCCGCCCGACGAGCGGCTCGCCGCGTTCTACCGCGCGATGGTGGGGTTGCTCGAACGCCACGGTCACCTGGCGCTGGCCGCCGAGACCGGCGAGCGCCGCTACGGCCCAGGCGCCTACCGCGCCTGGGTCATGCACGTGAACGCGCTGCTCGCCGACGCAGGCATGGCCGGGCATCCCGCGCTCGCCGATGCCCTGCTTGCGCCGCTCGCGCCAGACGTCTTTGCCCACCAGCGAGCCGCGGGCCTGTCCCCTAGGCGAATCGCCGGCGATCTCGGTGTGCTGGCCCGGAAGACGCTGGGAGCGGCCCCCGGCGACCACTAGACCTTCGCCGGGGACAGCTCGCGCTCGACCTCGTCGATCCAGTCGAGGTGGAGCTTATGAAGAGCCGATCCACCGTCTCGGGATCAGGTCCGGGCAGCGCGTCCTCGACCTCGGTTGCGGAAGCGGAGTGTTCCTGCGCTTGGCAGCCGATCGAGGCGCTGAGGTCTTCGGCCTCGACGGATCCGAGGCGTTGCTAAGGCTCGCCCGCGCCCGCGTTCCCGAGGCCGACCTGCGCGTCGGCGACATCCAGTTCCTCCCCTACGATGAAGACAGCTTCGACCTGGTCACAGGTTTCAACTCGTTCTTCTTCGCGGCCGACATGCTCGCCGCGCTGCGCGAGTCGGGACGAGTCGCGAAGCCCGAGGCGCCGATCGTCATCCAGGTTTGGGGGGACCCCGAGCGCTGCGACCTCGAGGCGATGAAGGCCATCGCGAGACCGTTCATGTCGACACGGCCACCCGATGCGCCGCCGCCACCCGATGCGCCGCCACCACCCGAGCTTTGGAAGCCGGGCGTGCTGGAGTCGATGGCGAGCGAGGCCGGCCTCGAGCCGCAGACGACCTTCGACGTCAGCTGGGCGTTCGAGTACCCCGATGAGGACGCCCTGGGCCGGGGGATGATGGCCGCCGCGGGCCTCGCGGAGTTGGTCGGGCCGTCACGCGAAGCGGACGTGAGGAGACAGATCGTCGAGGCGCTCGCGCCCCATCGGACCGCCACCGGCGGCTACCGCCTCGAGAACGAGTTCCACTTCCTCGTCGCGCGCCCAGGCCGGGCCTAACGCTGATCCGCGTTCAAGCGCGCTGCGGGCCGCGCGCGAGGCGGTCACCAGCGCTTGCGGCTCGGCCGGTCTAACCGGGGCGGGTGCTTGGCCCGCTCGGCCGGGGTCATCTGCCTGATCGTCAGTTCACCGCTCTCGACCTGCTCTCGGATCAGCGCAAGCTTGTCGCGGCGCTTCTGCTGCGCCCGTTCTCCTGGGGTCGTCATCCGCGTCGCCTCCCCCGTTCGCCGTTCACGGCGTGCGCCGGGGACGGACCAGCCGTGCGTGAGCTCGGGCCTCGGCGTCACGGCGCGCATCTTCGCGCCGGCGCTCGTAGGCTTGCCGCTCTTCGCGTCCGGCCTTCTTGGCCTGCTGATTGCGCGCAGCCACGGCCTCCCTCGCCTGCTTCCACGCGGCCTCGCCGCGCGCCGAGCTCTCGGAATGCTGGTCCGACTGGTCGGTCATGCGATCCGCCTCGCCGCCTCCAGGCTGGATAGAAACCACGGAGGGTGCAGGAGGCGTGACACACCCCGGCGATGGGTACTCGTATGAGAAGCTTACGCCCGGGTTGGGTCGTATACGCCTTGGCTGGGTCGTGCCGTCGCAGAGGGGAGAGGAGAGCAGGTGCTGGGCCGATGTCGCAGGCATCGAAGCACCCTTACGGTTGTGGCGTCGATCGGCGCCTCGCTCGCGCTCGTGTTCGCCCTCATCAGCAAGTGGGGCGAACTCGAGACCGGCGTAACCGGCGCTCCGCTCGCGATAGCCGCTGCGGCGGTGTCGCTGCAGGTGGTGGCCCTCGTGGCGCGCAGCGAGGCCTGGTACGGCTGCGTCCGCGCCGGCGGCGGCACGGTGAGGCGCCGGACACTCTACCGGGCCTCGAGCATGGGGTTCGTCGGCGGCCTGCTGCATACGCAGCTCGGAACGGCGGCGCGGATCGCGGCTCTGCGGCGCCTCGCTCCGGAGGAGAGCCCGCGGGTGCCGACGCTCGTCGGCGCGGAGCTCCCGATCCTCATCGTGGAGGGCGGCCTCGCAGCGCTGACCTCGTTCACGCTCGTCGGGCCGTTGGGCCTCCCGTGGTGGGTCCCCCTCCTTTGCCTCGGCGCGATAGCGGCCGCGAGTGCGGCACTCGGCGCGGTGGCTGCGGCGGGAGTTCGGTGGCTCCGTGGTGGCTTGGCCGTGATGCGCACCCTCGACGGCCGTGCCCACCTTGTCGGCTTCGTCCTGATCGCCGTGTTTTCGCAGATCGCCCGCAACTGGCTGCTGCTCCACGCCGTCGGTGTCGACGCGTCGGTGTTCGATGCGATCGCCGTGTTGATCGCCGTGGTTACTCTCGGTCAGCTGCCCTTCGGACTGAGCGTGGGCGCCGCGGCGAGCGTGCTGATCCTCGGCCCGCAGGGGGTGGCCGCGGCCGCGGCGGCCGGCGTGCTGCTTACCGCCACCGGCACCGTCGGAGCACTGGCGTTCGCCGCCTGGGGCGGCCTCGACATCGCGCTATCCGACTCACGCGTAAAGGCTCTCGCTCGACGCGTAGGCACAGCCGTCGCGGATCTGAGTGCGCCGCAGTCGCCGGGAATCGGCCTCGGAGCGCTCGCGGCACAGCTCAACTCCGGTGTCGAGCGCTTCTTCTTCGACGCTTTCGGCCACCTCCAAGCCCGACCGCTGCTCGCGACCACCTCCGGCCTCGGGTTCCAACCGCCCGCCCTTGTCGCGCTGGACGCGAAGAACCATCCCGGCAGCCGGGGGCCACCTCAGTCGCGGTTCGCAAACAGCGCTGCGCCAAACCCCCTCCCCCTCGTGCCGACCGCCAGCTGCGCGATGAGCCGGCTGCCTGATAGTGCGCGGCGACGGGCCGGCCAGCACGCTTTGGCGGGCACGCGTTTCTAGAGCGGGGTCGGGATGCCAACGACGAAACTGCTCCTCGCCACGGGCGATGAGCTCGACGTCGACGGCTCGCTAGAGGAGGTCGCCAAGGTCCTCGAAAATGCCGCGCGCAGCAGCGCCGGCACACTCGCCCGGCTGACGCAAGCCGAGACCGGCAAACCCGTGGCAGTCAGCGCCACGCACATCGTGGCCGTGCGCTCGGGCAGCCCATAGCTGCACAGAGACCGACGCGATCTGGTAGACCACACCGAACGCGCCCACAGGGGGGGAGATGAGAAGACGCTCGATCCTTGCCAGTGCTGCCCTCGCCGTGGCGATAACAGCCTCGGGAGCCGCCGCCGCGTTCGCGGGAGACAACGGCAGCGGCTTCAAGACCGCGCAGCCGCCGATGCTCACGCCGGTCAAGCAAGATGTGGCGATCTCACCGCTCCTGACCGTCGGGGATGTGCTCCGAAGCGGATATCGCTTCGAGTCCATCCCGGATGGGATCTCCGTCCGCACGAGGGGCCGGGGGCGAGTCGACCTCTTCGTCAACCACGAGACCAGCAAGGTGCCGTTCCCGTACAACGCGGCTGCCCCGACCGCCGCCAACGGCGAGAACGACTTCGACAACGCGCAGGTCAGCCGACTGATCCTCAACCGGCGCTCGGCCGGCGTGCTGGGCGGTTCGTTCCCCATCCCGAGCAGCTTTGGCTACCAGCGCTTCTGCTCCAACTACCTCGCGACCGCGAGGGAGGGCTTCAGCCGCGAGATCCTCTTCACGAACGAGGAGTCGCCGGACTACGTGTTCCGCCAGGAGGACTCCTGGCCGCCCCCGATCGGCAGCCCGGCTGAGCGCGAGGCGGGTCTCGTGGTGGCGCTCGACGTCAGGAACGGCAAGCACAGGCCCATCCACGGCATGGGCAGGCACAACCACGAGAACAACGTCCCGATCCCCGGATACCGGAAGCCGGTCGTCTTCTCGGGCGACGACACCTTCACGAGCGGTCCGCTGACCGGCGTGTTCCCCGCCGGCGCGGTCCCCGCGCAGTCGCAGCTCTACTCCTACATCGCACCGAGCACGGGCGCGCTGCTGGCGGACAAGGGCGACCTGTGGGCATTCGTCTCCGACACCCCGGGCGTGAAGAACTACTACGACGTGACCCCCGGGTCGGGGCAGGTCGTGACGGGCCACTTCATCCGGGTGCCGAAGGACATCGCCACCGGCCTCAACCCCGACGGCTCGGAGCTGAAGGCCGCCGACAAGGGTTACCCGCCGCCTCCTGCCAACGGGAGCTGGCAGACCGACCTCCGCTCGGTCACGCCGGTCGGCATCGACGGCCCCCAGTGGGTGCTCGAGTACTGGAGCGACATCAACAACGTGTTCCAGTTCGTCCGCGTCGAGGACATCGCCTACGACAAGCGCCCCGGCATGGGGAACGTCGTGTACATCGTCGACTCGGGGAGGGGCCGTACCGAGGCCCAGAGCCTGGACACGCCGTTCAGGTCTACGAACGGCCGGGTCTGGAAGATGGTGCTCGATCAGGACGACCCGACGCGGGTCACGTCGCTTACCGTCTTCGCCGAGGGCGACGACAACCCCGTCAAGACACCGACCGAGATGCATCAGCCGGACAACCTAGAGACGACTCGCAGCGGTCTTCTGGTGACGGAGGACCCCGGATCGAGCCAGCAGTATCCGGTCGGCTCCACGGATCCCGACGCGACGACGGCGAGGCTCTGGCAGGTCCCGTTCTCGGGCTCGCCCGAGGTCGTCGCCAAGGTCGACCAGTCTGCCGACGGGGGCCCGACCGATGTCGATGGCCGGCCGCCCGGCAATCTGGGCGCATGGGAGTCGAGCGGCATCGTCGATGCCTCCCGGGCTTTCGGCCGCGGCGCGTACCTGATCGACGTGCAGGCGCACACGCTCTGGGTGCAGCGGGCGCCCGGTGACGACAACAACGGCGACGGTCAACCCGACTTCACGTACAAACGCGAAGGCGGGCAGCTGGCGCTGATCCGCATCCCGGAGCGCTGAGAGCCTACGCCGCCCGCCCGGCGCTCACAGGCGGGAGATCGGGTAGCTGGAAGCGGCGCCGGTACTCACCCGCCGTCACGCCGGTGAGGCGCTTGAACAGCCGGCGGAACGAGGCCGCGTCCTCGTAGCCGACCGCCCAGCTGATCTCCTCGATTGGGGCGTTGCCGGTCTCGAGGGCACGCTTGGCCCGTTCGATTCTGAGTCGCTGGACGTAAGAGATCGTCGTCTCGCCGGTCGCTGCCCTGAAGCGACGCTTGAAGGTGCGCGAGCTGAGACCGGAGCGCCGGACCATCTCGGCCACCGGCGCCGCGACCGCGTAGTTGTCCGCGATCCAGCGCTGGGCTGCGAGCACGACCGCGTCTCCGTGATCGGTCCCCGGATCGAACACCTGGAAGGCGGCCTGACCGCCTTGATGCCACTGGAGCAGGTGGAAGCGGGCGAGAGCCTGGGCGGTGGCAGGTCCGACGTGGCGCGCGACCAGATAGAGCGCGAGGTCGTGCCAGGCCGTCGAAGCGCCCGATGTCACGAGCCGACCACCGTCGCCTGAGACCACCAGCGCCTCGTCGAGACGGAGCACGACCTCGGGGTGGTGCTCGCGGAAGTAGCCCTCGGTCACCCAGTGGGTCGTGGCGGCGTGTCCGTCGAGCAGACCGGTCTCCGCGGTCAGCATCCCGCCGGAGCAGGCAGAGCACACCGTTGCCCCGCGCTCGTGCATCGCTCGGATCCAGGCGACCATCGCCGGATGGCGCCCGGGCACCCAGTCGAGCTCTTCGTCGAGCGCCGTCGACGGCACGATCACGACGTCGGTCTCGTCGACCTCGTCGACCGCCCGCTGGGCGCCGATCGTCAGACCGCTTGGGCCTTCTATCGTGCCGGCGTGCTCGCCGACGATCTCGACCTCGAACGGGTTCCCTGCGGCACGGTCGCGGTCCTCGGCGGCCGCCATGGCGCCGGCGGCCGTGAGCGTCTCGAACAGGCCGCTGATCGGCGAGACCATCGCCTCGGGGATCGCCACGATGCTGATGCGGGTGGGAGCTCGGGTCTCGACGGGAACGTCTCCTTGGCACGAATGGACCGGTAGTGATCACTATCCCACTGTTCGGACGTTCTCGTCACCCGCATCCTCGAGGCACGATGACGACAGCGATCGACTTGAACGAAGACAAACTGCAGGCGTTCCTCGAGCGCGCCTTCACCGATCTCGCCGCCTGCTACGGCGGCGTCATGGTGAGCCTGGGCGACAAGCTTGGGCTCTACCGGGCACTCGCAGGGGCGGGCCCGCTTACGTCAGCGGAGCTGGCTGAGCGCGCGGGCTGCGCCGAGCGCTACGTCCGCGAGTGGCTCGGCAGCCAGGTTGCGGCCGCCTATGTCGACTACGACCCCGCGACCGAGACCTACGAGCTGCCCGCCGAGCACGCCGCCGTGCTCGCGGACCCTGACAGCCCGACACTCATCACCCCGGCCTACAACGTCCCGGCGTCGATGTGGATGGACGAAGCGCAGGCCGTCAGGGCGTTTCGGACCGGCGAGGGCGTCCCCTGGGGAGCCCACGATGAGCGTCTCTTCTGCGGGGTCGCGGCCTTCTACCACAACGCCTACTCCGCCTCGCTCGTACCGCAGTGGCTGCCCGCCCTCGACGGGGTGGTGGAGCATCTCGAGCGTGGGGCGAGGGTGGCCGACATCGGTTGTGGCCACGGCCACTCGACGGTGCTGATGGCCGAGGCGTTCCCGAACTCGACCTTTCTCGGTATCGATACCCATGAGGCCTCGATCGAGGCCGCGGTCGAGAATGCGGCGGCGGCCGGGGTCGCGGAGCGGGTGAGCTTCTCGGTCGGGACCGCCGTCGACCTCCCCGAGCAGGGCTTCGACCTGATCTGCTACTTCGACGCGCTCCACGACATGGGCGATCCCGTCGGCGCTGCGCGCCAGGCGCGCTCGGCGCTCGCCGAGGGGGGAACCGTCATGCTGGTCGAGCCGTACGCAGCGGATCACGTCGAGGACAACCAGGGGCCGATCAGCCGCCTCTACTACTCGGCGTCGACCACCCTCTGCTGTGCGCACGCGCTGGCAGACGGCGGCCACCACGTGCTCGGGGCCCAGGCCGGCGAGGCGCGGCTCGGCGAGGTCTTCGGCGAGGCCGGCTTCACCCACTGGCGCGTCGCCGATCAGACCCCGTTCAACCTGGTCCTGGAAGCCCGGGGCTGAGGTGAGTCGCACCCGTGACTTCCGCGTGGTCGCGGGTGCGATCGGCCTCTCGGCGCTCGGCGACTGGGTCGCGATCGTGGCGCTCGGGCTCCACGTGAAGGAGGTGGCGGACTCCGGGCTCGTGGTGGCGGCTCTCTGGGTCTGCCTCTTCGGCCCATCGGTCGTGGCCGCGGGCCTGGCAGGGTTGCTCGTCGACCGCTTCGAGGCGACGCGCGTGTTGGCCGTAGTCTCGGCGCTCGGAACCCTTGGCGCGGCCGCGCTCGCCCTAAGTGGCGCAATCGCTCCGGTGCTCGTGCTCACGGGGTTGCTCGGGCTCGTGTTCGCCGTTTCCCAGCCGGCGGAGTTCGCGCTCGTGCCGTTGCTCGCGGGTGAGCGCTCTGTCCGTGCCGCGAACGGCCGCGTCGAGACCGTGCGCTACATCGGCTATGCCGTTGGACCCGTGCTCGGCGGCATCCTGTTCGCGGTCGGGGGACTGCAGCTCGCGATGCTGGTCGATGCGGCCACCTTCGCCGCCGTGGCAGGGGCGGCGCTGGCTCTGCGCGTGCGTCGCGAGGGGGCGCGAGCGGAGGAAGACGAGGCGCCGCGGGCACGCGACGGGATCGTCTTCCTGTCTCGCGACAGGATCCTGTGGCTCGCGATGCTGGTCGCGTTCGGCTCGCTGCTGTTCATGTCCGCCGTGTGGGTAGGTGAGCTCTTCTTCGTAAAGGACGTGCTCGGAAGGGACGAGGTCGCCTATGGGCTGATGCTCTCGGTCTGGACGGTGGGCATGGCGCTCGGGGCGATGCTGCTCTCGCGGCGCGTGGCAGCTGGCGCGACCGCGACCGGCGCGCTCGCGGCGGTCGCTATCCAGGGAGCCGCCCTGGCGCTGCCGGCGGCCTTCCTCGGCTTTGGATTCTTCCTCGCCTGCATGTTCATGGGCGGCCTCGCTCACGGGGTCAAGAACGTCCTGTTCCGCAGCCTGATCCATGTGCGTGTGCCCGATTCACTCCACGGGCGAGCATTCGCCGCCTACAACGGGATTCGCAACTCGGCCGAGCTCGCGGCGTTCGCGGCGGGAGGGCTGCTTGTCGCCGGGATCGGTGCGCGCGCCACGGTGGCCTACGCCGGCGGACTCGCGGCGATCGTAGGGCTGTTCGGGCTTGTCGCGCTTCTGCGGACGTTCAGGGGTTGGCAGCCCACCGGCCCCATCGGCCTTGCCCGCATGGCGTAAACGTCCCGATTCGGGTGTTCCCGTGCGGTTATGCTGGGTGCGCCACCTGATTAAGGGGGTCGTTCGGCTAGGACATGAGGTGCGGTCACTGCGGTCTGGAGAGCCCCCCTGACCTGAGGTTCTGCGGCGGTTGCGGTGCCCGCCTCGAGGACAGGTCGAGCGCGGTCGCGCCCGTGATCACGCCCAGCGCCGATGCCCAGCGGCGGCACATGACGGTGCTGTTCTGCGACGTGGTCGGGTCCACGCCACTCGCCGGATTGCTGGACCCCGAGGACTGGCGTGAGGTCATCAGCGGCTACCAGCACGCCTGTGTGCGGGCGATCGAGCGATTCGACGGCTACACGGCGCAGTACGTCGGGGACGGCGTGGTTGCCTACTTCGGCTACCCCCGTGCGCACGAGGACGATGCCCAGCGGGCCGTTCATGCCGGCCTCGGGATCCTCGAAGAGCTCGTAACGCTGAACGCGCACCTCCGCGAACGGTTCGAAATCGCCCTCCAGGTCCGGATCGGGTTGCACACCGGGGTCGTCATCGTCGGTGAGATGGGTGCCGGCGAGGCGCGCTCGCGGCACGAGATGGTCGGGGAGATGCCGCACATCGCCGCACGACTCGAGTCGATCGCCGCGCCCGGATCGGTCGTGATCAGCGAGGACACGCATCACCTCGTCGAGGGGTACTTCGAGACAGAGTCGCTAGGGCAAAAGGAGCTCAAGGGGGTGTCACGCCCCATAGGCGTCCATCGGGTCCTGCGCCCGACCGGGGCGGTCGGCCGCCTCGAGGTCGCGGGAGCGCGGCGCCTGACCCCCGTGGTCGGCCGCGAGCACGAGCTGGCGCGGCTCGCGGACGCCTGGGAGCAGGTCGAAAGCGGTCAGGGCGGAATCGCCCACGTCACGGGGCCGGCCGGCATCGGCAAGAGCCGACTCGTCCACGCGCTCGTGGAAAGACTGGGAGAGCAGGTCGTCGCCGTGCAGACGTGGCAGTGCTCGGCGCACCACCGGAGCACCTCCCTCTACCCCGTGATGCGGTTCCTCGAGCGCTTACTCGGCTTCGAAACAGTCGAGACGGCAGAAGATCGACTGACGGCGCTGGAGGAAGCCGTCGTCGAGGCCGGCCTCGACCCGGTCGAGGCCGTGCCGCTCTTGGCGGATCTCTTGTCGGTAGCCCACATCCCCGACAGCGCCGGACCGACCCTCACGCCCCTTGAGGCCCGCACCGCGCGACTGCATATCCTCGAGTCCCTCCTCGTCACCAACCCGGCTCGTCATCCTCTGCTTCTCGTCGTCGAGGATCTCCACTGGGCCGATCCGACGACCGTCGAGCTGCTCGCCCGGATTCTCAGGCGCCTGCGGGGCATCCCCGTCCTGTGCGTACTGACCTTCCGGCCGGAGTTCGAACCGCCCTGGAGGACGGGGCACCCGGCCCTCGAGATCGAGCTCGGACCACTGACGTCCGAGGACGTGCGAGCGATGGCGACGGCGGCAAGCGAAGCGGAAATCGACGTCGCCGTGCTCGAATGGGTGGACTCGGCCGCCGACGGAGTCCCGCTGTTCGTGGAAGAGATGCTGAAGATGCTCGATCGAGCCGGCGTCCCGGAGACGGTCGGACGTGCCCTGACCGCGACGGTGGTGCCGCCCACTCTCGACGGCCTACTCACCGAGCGTCTCGATCGGCTACCGGACCTCGGCGACGTGATCGACGTGGCCGCAATCCTCGGACGGGAGTTCGACCAGTCGCTCCTCGGCGCGCTCGAGCCGCTGGGAGGTGGTAGAGATCTCGAGCCGGCGCTCGCCCAGCTCGCCGCACAGGATGTGCTCCGTCCTGTCGGCGGCGCGCGATCGCGCTGCGAGTTCACGCACACCCTGTTGCAGGAGGCGGCCTACAAGCGGATCCTCCGCCGTCGCCGTCACGCCCTCCACGGTCGCGTGGCCGACACTCTCGTCCGGAGCTTCCCCGAGGTCGCCGAACGAGAGCCCGAGGTGGTGGCCCACCACTGGTCCCGTGCGGAGGAACCCGCGCGGGCGATGCCGTTCTCGCACGCCGCCGGAGTCCGTGCCCTCGAGCGAGCGGCGTACGTCGAGGCCGCCGAGCACTTTCGCCGCGGGTTGGAGGCACTCGACAAGAGGGACGCGCATCCGGGCGAACATCTCCAGTACGCCGATTTCCTCACCCACCTCGCGGCTTCGCTCCAGGCGGGTCAGGGCTACGCGGCCGCGGGCGTCGAGGACGCGTACACAAGAGCCCGGAGGGCGTGCGAGCGGGCAAGAAACGACAGGCGGCTGGGCGCGGTGATTCGCGGGCAATGGATGTTTCACCTGCTGCGGGGTCAGTACGGGACGGCACTTGAGCTGGCCGAGGAGATGCGGGCGCTGGGCGAGCGAGGCGACGACCCCGTTCGCCTCGCCGAGGGACACCTCTACCGCGGCCTCGTCGAGATGTACCTGGCGAACTTCGACCTCGCCCGCGAGCACCTCGACGACGCATTCACCCGATACGAGCCACCCCCTTGGTCCGACCACATCTACGAGGCGCAGGGCGACACCGGCGTGGGCGCGCTCGCCTACGTCGCCCTGGTGTTGTGGAACCTCGGCCACGCCGAGGAGTCGCGCGAGCGCAGCGACCTCAGCCTCGAGCGCGCCGAGCGGGTGGGTGGCCCCGTAACGCGCGCTCAGGCGTGGGGCATGCGCAGCATCCTGCACCTCAGCCGCGCCGAGCCCGTCGAGGTGGACCGCTGGCTCATGAAGACCCATGCGCACAGCGTCGACCACGACCTCGGCTACTGGCGGACCGTCTCCGCGCTGCTCTTGGGATGGTTCCGGGGCCGCGCCGGCGAGCTCGAGGCCGGCACGGCCCAGGTGGAGAAGACCCTCGACGCCTATCTGGCCTCCGGGTCGAGGCTCGGCCTTCCGTATTTCCAGACCCTTCTGGCCGACCTGCGGCTCGCCGCGGGCGACCGCCGTGGCGCACTCGACGTGCTCAGTGCCGGTGAGGAGTACATCGAAGAAACGGGCGAGCGCTTCTCCCAGTCCGAGCTATTCCGCCTCAAGGCGCGCGCGCTGATGACGGGAGACTCCCCGGATCCGCACGGCGCCGCTGCCGCGTATGAGAGTGCGGTCCGCGCCGCGAGCGATCAGAACGCCAAGCTGCTCGAGCTGCGCGCCGCCACGCGCTTCGCCGCGCACCAGCGCAGGATCGGCGAGAAGGTCACGGCGCTCGACAGGGTCGCGGCGCTCTGCGACTGGTTCGGCTCGGCATCGGAGCTCCCCGACGTCGAACGAGGCCGCGCGCTCGTCACTTCGGGGCCGGGGGCTTGATGAGCGGGGCGCCGCGCGTGACGATCGCCGGGGGTGGTCTCGCCGGGCTCAGCGCCGCGCTGCGCCTGGCCGAGCGCGGATACAAGGTCAAGCTCTACGAGCAGAAGCCGATGCTTGGCGGCGACCTCGCGTCTCGCCCCGCTGCCGACGGCGTCGAACTCGACGTTTATCCCCACATGTACCTGAGCTGGTACCACAACTTCTGGCGCCTGCTGGACGACGTCACGGGGGAGGACCGGGACGAGCGCTTCCGCTCGTTCACGAGCGTGAAGCAGCTCCGCCAAGGTGACTTTCCGAAATTCACCGGCGTAACGGACGTCTCATCGGCGTGGAGTCTGTTCCGGGACGTGTTCTCGGGCGTGGGATCTCCCGCCGACATGTTCGTATACATGTACGCGAGCATCGACCTGCTCGCCGAGCGACTGAATCCCACGATGTCCCTCGACGACGTGAGCGTGAACGGGTTCATGAACGCGCGGCCGTACATGACCAAGAAGGCCGCGGCCGCCTGCGACAGCTTCATCACGGAGGTGTGGGCGATCCCGAGCTACCTGGCCGCCGCCGACGATTACCTCAGCTTCCTCGAGTACACCGCCGCCCAGCCCACGCCCAACTTCTGGCTGGCGCGCGGCCCAGCCGGCCGGCAGGTGATCGACCCGCTCACGGCTGCGCTGGAGGCCGCGGGGGTCGAGATCGTCACCTCGACGGAAGTCAAGACAGTCTCGTGCACGGGTGGACGCGTGACAGAGATCAAGCTCCAGGACGGTCGGACCGAGGATGTCGACGAGCTCATCCTCGCTGTGCCGCCACCCGCCCTGTTGTCGCTGCTGCGCTCCGGCAAGGCGGGCCATCGCGTCGTCGAGGCTGCGCCGAAGCTCGCCGAGGTGTCCCGCCTGCGCAGCCAGCCGATCCCGATCCTGAACCTCTACTTCACTCGGAGGCTGCGGAACATTCCGGCCGAACCGGTCGGTCTGTTCGCCTCTCCGCTGTCGCTCGCCTTCACCGACATCTCCCAGACCTGGAAAGACGTGCCGGACTTCGCCAACCGGACCGTCATCGCACTCTCGGCGTCGGACCCCTACGGGCTCCCCGGCACACATGAGCGCGACAACGCCGTCGCGATGCTTCAGGAGCTCGCTAAGTACCTGGACTTTGACCCCGGCACGAAATGGGGCGAGTCGAAAGACATCGACTGGCACCGCACCCGTTACGAAGCGAACACGGACGCCCAGCTGTTCGTCAACGAGACGGGCACTGACGTCTGGCGTCCGAACGCCGCTTGCGACGGCGTCGGGAACCTCAGCTTCGCCGGGGACTTCTGCGCCAACCGCATCGGGTTGACCGTCATCGAGTCGGCCGTCACGACCGGCCTCGAGGCCGCCCGCGTCATCGTCGAACGGCGCGGCTTCGGCCGTCCGGTCGAGATCACCGAGCCGGACGCGAGCCTGGCCGTCGGGGCGTTCTGCGTGTGGCTGCGCTACGCCTGGGCGCCCTCCGTGTTCGCCGCGAGCGCGTGGTCGAGGGGCAGTGACCGCCTCGGCTGGCTGCGGCGCCTCCTGACGCCGGACAGGCCACCCGCCCGTCAGCGTCGCGAGAGTTGACGCACCTGGTCGACGAGGGCTAGGAGCGGCTCGGGATCATCGGCGAATCGCTTTGCCTCGGTGCAGGCCGAGTCGGCGATCCCGTCGAGCACCCCCTCGGCGTCGTCGAGCTGAGCCCGGAAGGCATCCGCCAGGGTCGCGAGCCGGCGCTCGTCGTCGTCGTCGATCCGGAACAGCTTGCGGATGTGCGGGTCGCGGATGGCGAGGGCGGCGGGCAGCGTCAGGATCCCGTCGCGGATGTCCTCCTCGCCACCCCCTCCGAGCGCTTCCAAGCCACGCTGGTCTCCCACGTCGTCGCAGCCGTGGTAGAGCACCCCGAGGAGGTGGCCGTAGCGGCGCAACCGTTGCGAGCGCGCGCCCAGCACCGCGCAGATCTCGAACATCGAACCGGTGTCCTCGCCGGCGATGCGCCTCCAGTCCTGGACGCCCAGCGGCCGGCGCCGGAGCCGCCACTGCAGGCACTCCGCAGCGCCGAGCCGGCGGAGCAGCTCGGCCAGGTGCTGTGCGGCGAAGGCGTCGTCGGCGACGGCAGCGAACGCATCGGCTACGAGGTAGCCGGAGGCCATCAGCGCGGTCAGACGGCCGAACCTGCGCTCGACCGTCGCGATTCCCCGACGCTCGTCCGACCCGTCGAGGACGTCGTCGACGATCAGCGACATGTTGTGCACCAGCTCCACGGCGAAGGCGAGCTGGACCACCTCGGACGCCGGCGTCTCGCGGACTGCCCTGCGACAGGCGAACAGCGTGACTGGACGGAAGTGCTTCGGCGTCCCGCCGAAGGCCCATGTCAGCGGCTCGCGTAGCTCGTCATCGATGCTCTCGAGCCACCCCGCGAGCCGCTCGCGCAGCAGCTCGATCTCGGCGGCGGCGCCGAGCTCGGCGATGACGTCGTCGCTCGCAACGACGCCAGCGGTGGTCACGGCTTGACCCGGTACGGACGATGTGGCCGCGCCGCGTGCTCCTCGTCAGGCCGCGTGAACGCGTCGAAGTCATCGATCCCTCGTCGCAGCTCGCGCCACGACACCTCCGCCGAGTCGCGGGCGAGGGCAATGAGATCGTCGCGAAACTCCGCCTGGGCCTTCCCCGCGCCGGACCCGCCGACCGACGCCCTGACGGCCATCCTTACGAGCGGCGGCGTGCGGTCGATCAGCAGCTCGAGTTGGCCCGCGCCCAGCCGGAACACCGTGGCTGAGGACAGGAACGAGCCCGTTGCGAGCATCCGAGGAACCAGCAGACGGCTCAAGCCACGCAGGCTAGCTCGTCACCGCGCCAGCGGCCAGGTCAGGTCAGCCGGCGGGCGCGAGTTGCTTGCGCATGAGCACCGACGGGTAGGCGAGGCGATCCCTCGTAGGTCCACGCCGCAACTCGGCCTCGGAGTACCCGGCGGACCGGTAGAAGGCGCGTGCCCCGACGTTCGAAGTGATCACCTGCAGGACCCCCCGGCGTTTGCCGAGGCCGACCGCATCCTCCTCGAGATGCCTGAGGAGCACGCCGCCGAGCCCCTCCCCTCGGAACCTCTGGTCGACGACGACCGAGTGGATCTGACCCTCATCGGGCTTCGGTGGGTCAGCGATCGTCAGCAACCCCCTGGCCGCGCCCAGGATGCTCCAGATGCCGTTCCGCGGTCCCATCACGGCCGGCGCTTGGAGCAGGACCCGAGGTGGAGTTTCGGGCCTCGGCTCGTCGTGGGTCGCGAGGGCACCCATGCCGACGACCTCGCCGGCGCGCTCGAGGACGTAGCGCCGCCCAAGCGGCGCGGAGTGGAGCAGCCTCCTCGCCAGCTCGACCTGGGCCTCGACTTTCCCCCTGAGCATCCCCGGCAGCTCGTGGGCGTAGAGCTGGACGAGCAACCGGCTGAGGGCGCCGATGTCGCCGGTTGTCGCCTCACGGAGATGAGCATCGGCCATGAGCGGGCAACGATAACGACGGCCCGCAACCGTCAGGTGTGGGTGTCAGCGCTTGTGCTGGAGTGCCAGGTGTCCGGGTCGCCGAAGAGGAAGTAGCTCCCGAGCCATACCAGCACGAGCAGCGCACACCCGGCAAAGAAGGCCGCGCCGCTGACGAGCCTCGTGGCGCGTTCAGCGAACCGCTCGAACGGCCCCCGTTCAATGGCGGCGATCGGCAAGTCGGACGGGCTGCATTTGGCTCCCAAGTTGGCGTTCGTCCTTGGCGGGGAAGTCGCTGGTAGGTCAGAATCGATCTGGACTTGCTGGACCCGCAACGGGAGGAGAGAACCTCATGCCCGACAGGCACGAGACCGAGCACGCAGCCGACGCCTATTCGACCACGACCCGCGAGCAGGCGCTCGACTTCATGGCCGGCTACCCCGGCTACGGCGAACAGCGCTGGTACTCGGAAGCGCTCGGCACCGAGCAGGTCTCGTTCAGCTGGCGGCGGATGCCGCCCGGGACCGGCGGCCGCGGCAGCTACGGCCACCGCCACCCCGGCCTGGAGGAGGTCTACTTCGTGATCTCCGGCACGGTCACGTTCAAGGTCGGCGACGACGTCTTCCAGGCCGGCCCGCAGGCGGCGGTGCGGATGACCGGCGAGGAGTTCTACTCGGTCCACAACGACACCGACGCCGAAGCGGAGCTGCTGATCTTCTCGACCCGGCTCGCCGATCCCCCGCTCGAGAGGCAGGACGACTTCTGGCCGTGACCTCAGGCAGCGCCCCGGCGATTTAGCTCAGTCGGCGGACCGGCTCATAGTTGTTGAGGACGACGCCGTCTCCCACCGTCCTTGTGTGCAGCAGCCGCAGCGGCTTCTTGTCGCTCAGCTCGCCGCAGCCTGCGTGCCCGAAGTCTCCGACGCCCGCCGGGTCCTCGACGACTCCGTCGAGGGACACGAACTCGGTTATGACGATCTTCCCCATCTCTCCTTCTCCTGCTCGTTGGCATCAACTTGGCTACTTGCCGGTTGAGACACCGCCGAGGGCAGGAAGGGAACGCGATCGCCTTGTCAGCCGGCGTCCCCGCTCGCGACGAGGAACCGCTCCAGCTGCTCTGGAAACCCCTTCGCCGCGGCGACGAAGTGTCCGGCGCCAGGCGCGAGCAGCCGCTCGGCGTCGAGAGCGACGGCCAGGGCATCACAGATGCGCTCGAGTCCGTGCGCATGATCGCCCGAGGCGACAAGCGAGGGGACGCCTGCCGTGCGAATTCGGTCGAGCGCGGGACGGGCCTCGCCGGGAGGGCGACCACCGTGCGCGCGACGCACGCCGTTGGCCACCGCTTCCGGGAGCGGTCCATCATCGACCCCCGGCGCCCCAGCCATGCGGAGAAACTCGCGCAACACCTCCGCATCGGCGTCGAGACCCTCCGTCAGCACGGCGTCCCCGATCCGCTCGAGGCGCTCGACCTCCGGATCTCCCGGCACCAGGTAGTACAGCGGCGGCTCGATCAAGGTAAGCGAACGCACAGCCGACGGCCTCCGTGACGCTGCGATCAGGGTTCCAAGCACGCCGTAGGAGTGCGCGACGACGTGAGTGCGCGAGCCGAGCAGCTGGGCGATGTCAGCGGCGTCGCGCTCGAAGTCCTGGCGCCCGTCAACGGGCGGCGGGCTTGGCGGATAGCCGCGCCGATGGACCAGTGCAAGCGTCCAGCGCGCACGCAGCGACGCCAGCGCTCCCCAGGTGGCGTCGGGACTCGCACCTCCGTGCACCAACAGGATCTCGGGACCGTCACCCTCGCGCTTCACCGAGATCGCGCCCACGGCCCAAGGGTATGGTGGCGAGACCGCGGCAGCTCAACGAGGCAACGTAAAGCGAAAGGAGCTGCCGCCGTCGGCGGCCTCGACCCAGATGCGCCCGCCGTGGGCCTCGACTATGCGGCGGCACACCGCCAAGCCGATGCCCACCCCCTCGGTCTCGCCGTTCGCGCGGGAGAACATCTCGAAGATCCGGCTCGTCTGGTCAGGGTCGACTCCGACCCCGTTGTCACGCACGGTCACGACCCACTCGCGGCTGTCTCGCAGAGCAGAGAGCTCGATCCGCGGCGGCGCCTCGCCGCGGAACTTGAGCGCGTTGCCGATCAGGTTCTGCAGCACGCGGCGCAGTTGCCTGGGGTCTCCCTCGACCTCCGGCAGCTCGCCGATCTCGAGCGTCGCCCCGGCCGCATCCAGGCTCGGGCGCAGGTCGTCGGCGACATCGGCGGCGAGCCGTCCGAGCCCGATCCGCTCGGCGCTCAGCTCCCCGGCCTGTGCGTAGACGAGCACGCCGTCGATCAGGTCACGCGCTCGCGCGGTACTCGCCCGCAGCCGCTGCAGCACCGCGGCCGATGGCGGCTCCTCGGCGCGGCGCTCGAGCAGCCCGACGAGAATCTCGATGCCCGCGATCGGCTCGCTCAGGTCGTGCGCCACGACGTTGGCGTAACTGCGCAGCTCGGCCTCCATACGCCGCTGCTCTGTCACGTCGGTGAGGAAGTTGACGACTCCGTCGCCGAGCTTCGCGGTGCGGTGCACGAAGGTCCCCAGCACGTAGCCGTCCCCGAAGGGCGTGTCGTAGGTGATCTCTCGGACCCACGGCTCACCGGTGTTGCACACCCTGACGAAGGCGTCGAACGCAGGACGTCCGCGCACCCATGGCAGCGCCTCCAGCAGCGTGTAACGACCACGGGTCGCAGGTGGCACACGGAAGGCACGCAGCATCGAGGGATTGCCGTAGCCGAACGTGAAGTCGACGATCTCCCCGTCGTCGTCCCGCACCGCCCACAAGACCCCCACCGCCTCGGGGAAGGCATCGAACAGCGCCCGAAACTGCGCGGCGCCCTGCGCACCGAGGACGTCGACGAGCTTCGGGTCCTCTCCCCACAGCTCCGCGTCGAAAGTGTGCCGATCCGCCACGGCAGCAGGATAGGATCCGCCGGGCGGCGCGGGCTCGTGACCAGAGGGATGGGCTGCACCGACCGAGACGGGAGTGTGGCGATGACCGAGCATGCGGTGGTGATCGCGGGCGGTGGTCCGACAGGGCTGATGTTGGCGGGTGAGCTGGCGTTGGCGGGCGTCGAGGTCGTCATCGTCGAACGCCGCGCCAGCCAAGAGCTCGAAGGCTCACGGGCGGGCGGTCTGCACTCACGCACCATCGAGGTTCTCGATCAGCGGGGAATTGCCGATCGGTTCCTTTCGCAGGGGCAGGTGGCCCAGGTTGGATCCTTCTCCGGCATCCCCCTGGACATCAGCGACTTTCCCACCCGGCACAACTACGGGCTGGCGCTGCGCCAGAACCGCTTCGAGGAGATCCTGGCCGGCTGGATCGGCGAGCTGCCGGTACCGATCCATCGCGCGGTTGAGGTGAGGGGCTTCGCGCAGGACGACACCGGCGTCGACATCGGGGTGTCCGATGGCCGGCCGCTTCGGGGGCGATACCTCGTCGGCTGCGACGGAGGACGCAGTCTGATCCGAAAGGCCGCGGGCATCGAGTTCCCGGGGTGGGACCCGACGATCAGCTCCCTGCTGGCCGAGGTCGAGATGCGCGAGGAGCCGGAGGTGGGCATCCGCCGCAACGAGCAGGGCACCCAGGCGATCGGCCCTCTGGAGGACGGGCGGCGGTTCGGGGTCGTCGTGAGCGAACGGTACGACGGGCACCGCGGTGAGCCGACCCTGCGTGACGTCAGCGAGGCGCTCGTCGCCGTATGGGGAACGGACTACGGGGTGCACAGCCCTACCTGGATCACCCGATTCACGGACATGACCCGCCAGGCGGCGTCCTACCGGGAGGGACGTGTGCTGCTCGCGGGCGACGCCGCACACGTGCACTACCCCGTGGGTGGACAGGGCCTCAACATCGGTGTGCAGGATGCGGTGAACCTGGGGTGGAAGCTGGCCCAGGTCGTCAACGAGACGTCGCCGGAGAGCCTGCTGGACACTTACGAGGCCGAGCGGCACCCGGTGGGTGCGCGCGTGCTATCGAACACCATGGCGCAGACCGCGCTCACCCGCTGCGACGCGCGGATGGACGCCCTGCGCGACACCATGTCCGAGCTGCTGGGCATGGACGAGCCTCGCAAACGATTCGCCGCGATGGTGTCCGGGCTGGACATCCACTACGACCTCGGCGAGGGACACCCGCTCCTCGGACGCCGGATGCCCGATCTCGACCTGGACACCACGGACGGCCCGCGGCGGGTCTTCACCCTGCTGCACGCCGCCCGGCCGGTCCTGCTCAACCTCGGTGAGCCCGGCGGCTTAGACATCGCTCCGCGGGCGGACCGGGTCGACCTGATCGACGCCAAGTACGTCGGTGCTTGGGAGCTTCCGGTGGTGGGCGCGGTCGCTGCCCCCGCCGCCGTATTGATCCGGCCTGATGGATATGTCGCGTGGGTGGGAGAGCCAGCCGACCCGGGTCTGCCTGGCGCGCTCAGCGGCTGGTTCGGCCCGGCTGTTGCGGCTCCGTAGCGGAGGGTGAGGGAATTCGAACCCTCGGTCGATCGAAAGGCCACAACGGTTTTCGAGACGGAGCCGGGCGGGTCGACCTCACGGCCGCGATTCACGGTACCTGAGTGCTCCATGTCCACAGGAGCAGCTCTGCGGGCGCCACCTGATCGCGGACGGCTTGACGCCGGCTGCTCTGCCACGGGCAAGCGTGGATTCCTTTTCGGGATGAATGCTTTCCCTCCGGGGCACCGCTGATGCTGGAGGTGTCGAGCGCCACCGGACCGGGCCGCGACGTCTACTTGATCCCGACCACCATGGAGTCGGGCCCGACCAGCTGCTCGAGGTAGGTCTGGCGGAATCCGGCATCGGCCATCCAACCCCGGCAGTCGGCGCCCGTGTAGTCAAAGCCGCCGGGCGTCTCGATCAGCATGTTCAGGCTCATCAGAAGCGCGAAGACGTTCTCTCGCCTGTCGTCGTCGATGATCGACTCGTAGACGATCAGTGCGCCG